>PJUC01000169.1_pt1 | contig 43448 bp, 40 predicted proteins | sample 1512161 | NCBI WGS metagenome assembly PJUC01 (sample SAMN08177676, study PRJNA422409) | Soil metagenome, whole genome shotgun sequencing project. | isolation source: Soil enriched on filter paper | place: USA: Madison | collected 2015-01-15 | reverse complement strand
GTGGCCTTCGGGGTAGCCGGCGATCGAGACCTCCCGCACGCCGTGCTCCTGCAGCAGACCGGACCGGATCACCGAGAGCGCGTCCGGGAACGGGCCGGCAGGCTCGGCGGGGTCGCCGCCGACCGCGAACACGTGCTCGGTCGCGCCGACGTCCTGAAGGCGTGACAGGAACTCCCCGAGCTGCGCCCGCGACTCCAGCCGACGGGCCGAGATGTGGGGGACGGGCACGAAGCCCATCTCCTTCACGGCCTTCGCCGCGGCGACCCGCATCTCGAGGTCCTCGTTCCCCAGGAAGGTCACGTTGATCCTCGTGCCCTGCGGGATCGTGTCGCGCGCCTCGGCGAGTCCGGCGACGTCCTTGCCGGTCATCTCCAACGAGAAGCCGTCCACGAGCGCGGCTGCGGCCGGTGACGCCGGGAGCGGATGGGTCACTGACGAGTCCTTTCGTCCGCCGCGGGCGTCGTCGCACCGCGGCATCCACACGATAACTATGTCCATAGGTATTTGGCAAGGGGGCGGGAGCGGGCGAGGCCGTCCTTGTTGTTCATGTATTCCGTGACGGGCGTCACAAAACCCTTGACAATCCATTTCTGCTGGCGCACGATGACTGTGTCCGGCACGCCGAGGTGCCGACTCCGGCCTCGGTCGGATGCACCCGGACCGTGCACACCCCCCCCTGCACCGTCATGAGAGGCCCGTCAATGAAGAAGAGTCTTGCCACGATCGGCGTACTCGCCGCCGCCGCGCTCGCACTGAGCGGCTGCACCGATTCCGCCGCTCCGTCCTCCTCGTCCGCGCCGACCGACGACGCCGCGTCGGGCGAGGTCACGAAGGTCCGCGTCGCCGCCCTGCCCATCGCCGAGACCGGCGCCCTGTGGGCCGCGATCGACGAGGGCATCTTCGAGAAGCACGGCCTCGAGATCGAGGTCGTCCCCGCCCAGGGCGGCGCCAACGCCATCCCGGCGCTGCTCAGCGGCGACATTCAGTTCGCCATCGGCCAGCCGTTCGGCCCCATCCGCGCCGACCAGCAGGACCTCGGCGTCGTGATCATCGGCGATTACGCGAACAGCCTCGCCGAGGGCACCGACGTCAACGCCGTGGTCGCGCTCGCCGGGTCCGGCATCACCCGCCCCGCGGACCTCGCGGGCAAGAAGGTGTCGGTGAACACGGTCGGCGCCGCGGGCGACCTCACCATTCGCAAGGCCGTGCAGGACGACGGCGGCGACCCCTCGACGATCGAGTTCGTCGAGGTCGCCTTCCCCGACGTCCCCGCGCAGCTCGAGGCCGGCACCATGGACGCCGCGTGGGCGCCCGACCCGTTCCGCGCCCAGATCGTCGGCAAGGGCGGCGTGTCGGTGGTGCAGCCCTACCAGGCGACGATCCCGGGACTGTCGGTGCTCACCAACATCACGACGCAGAAGCTGATCGACGAGAAGCCCGATCTCGTGAAGGCGTACTCCGAGGCGATGGGCGAGGCGCTGGACTGGGCCGCCGACAACGAGGACGCGGTGCGCGCCGCGATCGCGACCAACCTCAAGATCCCGGCCGAAGCCGCGGCCGGCATCACCCTGCCGACGTTCACGTGGGACCTCGCCGACGCCGGCATCGAGGACCTGGGTGCGCTGGCCGTCGAGTTCACGTACATCGACGCCGAGCCCGACTACGACACGCTGATCCAGCAGCAGTAGCGACAGGAGGGCGGGTGGATGCCGCAGGCCGCGGCATCCGCCCCCTCCCGCTGTCTTCACCCGAGCCTTCCCACCCGAACGGACCCCCATGGCCCTCGCTGAAGCACCGACCCTCGAGGCGTCGCCGCCGCGCGGGCGCAGCGGTCGCAGCGCGCGACGACTGCGCACCCTGCGCAAGGTCGCCCTCGGCCTCGCCGGCATCGTCGGCTTCCTCGTGACCTGGCAGCTGCTGCCGGCGCTCGGGATCGTGAATCCCGCATACTTCCCGACCGCGACCGCGACCCTCGCCGCTCTCGGGGATCAGATGCGCGACCTCGAGTTCTGGCGCAACGTCGGTCGCACGCTGACGTCGTGGGCGCTGGGCCTGGCGATCGCGACGGTGCTCGCGGTCGTGCTCGGCACGATCATCGGCCTCGTGCCGTTCCTGCGTCGCGCCACCCACACGACCGTCGAGTTCCTGCGGCCCATCCCGTCGGTGGCGCTGATCCCGCTCGCGATCCTCATGTTCGGGTACCAGCTGCAGGCCGCCCTCCTCATCATCGTGTACGCGAGCTTCTGGCAGGTGTTCATCCAGGTGCTCTACGGTGTCGCGGACGTCGACGCCGTCGCCCGCGACACGGCCCGCAGCTTCGGCCTCTCGCGCGGGTCGCGCATCGTCAACCTCGTCTTCCCGACCGCGCTGCCGTACCTCATGACCGGACTCCGGCTGGCGGCGACCGTCGCCCTGATCCTCGCGATCACCGCCGAGATGTTCATCAACGTCCCCGGGCTCGGGCGCGAGATCATGTTCGCCCAGAGCGCCGGGCAGTGGACGACCGTCTACGCGCTCGTGGTCGTGACCGGACTGCTCGGGCTGATCGTGAACCTCGTCTTCCGCGCGATCGAGCGCCGGTCGCTCTCGTGGCACCAGTCGGTCCGAGGGGAGGAGGTGCTGTGACCCTGTACACCAGCACGATCGTGACGCCGCGCCGGCGGTCGCGGGTGTGGGCGAAGTTCGGCGAGAGCACGGCCTATGCCCTCGGCCTGCCGCTCCTGCTGCTCGTCATCTGGGGTGTCTGGGCGTCGATCTCGCCCGCGCCGTTCTTCCCGAGCCCCCTCGTCATCCTCCAGGCCTTCGTCGACACCTGGGTCGGCCCGGCGTTCTTCACCGACGTGCTGCCGAGCCTCGGTCGCCTGGCGATCGGCATCGTGCTCGCCGTGGTGCTCGGCATCGTGGCCGGCACGATCATCGGCCTGGTGCGCTGGCTGCGCGAGCTGCTCGAGCCGGTCTTCGAGTTCTTCCGCGCCGTGCCACCGCCCGTGCTGATCCCGATCGTCGCGGTGCTTCTCGGTGCGAACGACACCATGAAGGTCGTGGTGATCGTCGCCGGCGCGATCTGGCCGGTGCTGCTCAACACCATCGAAGGCGTGCGGGCCACGGACGCGGTCATGACCGAGACGGCGCGGTCGTTCGCGCTGACGTCGGGCGAGCGCCTGCGGTATCTCGTGCTGCCGGCGGCGAGTCCCCGGATCATGACCGGCGTCCGCCAGTGCCTGTCGATCGCCCTGATCCTCATGGTGATCTCGGAGATGTTCTTCTCGTCGTCGGGCCTCGGGTACAAGATCGTCTACTTCCAGCGGAACTATCTGATCGCCGAGATGTGGAGCGGCATCGTGCTGCTCGGATTGATCGGCATCGTGCTCGCCGTGATCTTCGGATCGGTCGAGCGGCGCGTGCTTCGGTGGTATCACGGAATCAAGGAGGTGGAGCGTGCCTGACACGCTGTTGAATGTCGAGCACCTGCGCAAGGTGTACGAGTCGTCGACGGGGAACGTCGAGGCCATCGGCGACATCGGGTTCCGGATGGATGCCGGCGAGCTGGTGTGCATCGTCGGCCCGTCGGGATGCGGCAAGACGACCCTCCTCAAGTGCATCGCGGGCCTGCTCAAGCCCACGTCGGGCGTCGTCGAGCTGGGCGGGCGCCGCGTGACGGCCCCGCCGCCCAACATGGCCCTGGTGTTCCAGGAGTACGGCCGCAGCCTGTACCCGTGGCTCACCGTCCGCGGCAACGTCGAGCTGCCGCTGAAGCACAAGGGGCTCAGCCGGACCGACCGCGAGCGTCTCGTCGAGGACGCCCTCGTGGCGGTCGGACTCGATCACGCCGCGGCGAGCTACCCGTGGCAGCTGTCGGGCGGGATGCAGCAGCGCGTGGCGATCGCCCGCGCGGTCGCGTACGAGCCGCAGGTGCTCATCATGGACGAGCCGTTCGCAGCCGTCGACGCGCAGACGCGGGCCGATCTCGAAGACCTCGTGCGCACGCTCCACCGCGAGCGCGGCATGTCGATCCTGTTCGTGACGCACGACATCGACGAATCGGTGTACCTCGGGGAGCGCGTGATCGTGCTGTCGAAGTCGCCGACGTGGGTGCAGGAGGACCTCGCGATCGACCTGGCCCCCGACCGCGACCAGATCACGACGCGCGCGCTGCCGCGGTTCACCGAGCTGCGCACCCACGTGTACGAGCAGATCCAGCGTGCCAAGCGCGGTGAGGCCGTGCGACCGGAGGCCGCGTGAGCATCGTCCCGGCGGAAGCCTCCGTCCTCACGCGCAAGCCGCGCCAGCTGCTGCTGGCGTTCTTCGGCGAGTTCGTGTGCGACCGGTACTTCGAGCCGCTGCGCGCCGGCGTCCTCATCGGCGCGCTCGAGAGCGCCGGTGTCGCCGCCTCGGCGGTGCGCACCAACCTCGACCGGATGGTCGAGAGCGGGGTGCTCGAACGGCGGCGCCTCGGACGCGAGATCGGCTTCGAACTCACCTCGCACGGCAGCGAAGTGCTGCGCGAGGCGTCCGGCCGCGTCAACGGTCCGGCGCCCTTCGAGCCCCAGGGCGAGGGGTGGACGCTCGTCACCTTCAGCGTTCCCGAGCACCTGCGCGACCTTCGCCACCGCCTGCGCGCCGCGCTGACGTGGTCGGGGTTCGCGGTGCTGCGCGACGGGCTGTGGATCGCGCCCGGCGTCGTCGACCTCGCCGCAGCGCTCGATGCGATCATCCCCGACCTGCCGCCGGCATCCATCACGGCGTTCTCGGCGACGGAGCTCGACGGCTTCCCGATGGCGGAGGCCGTACGGGTGGCGTGGGATGTCGAGCGCATCCGTGAGGCGCACCACGAGTTCATCGCCCATTGGGAGCGAGAGGATGCGGCATCCGATCTTCCTCCCCTCACCGCGCGCACGCTCCTCGTGGCCGACTGGCTCGCGCTGCTGCGCGCCGACCCCCGGCTGCCCCGCCAGTACATGGGAGACGACTGGCCCGCGGACCGCTCGTTCGAGCTGTTCACGCGGCGCCACCGCGAGTTCGCGTTCCCCGCGATCCGCGACTTCGCGGCGCTCGTCGGCTGAGGCGGACCACGCTGCAGTGACCCACGGCTCGTGCAGTAACCCGACGGAAGGAACGACGATGTCCATCACGATCGACACCACCCTGCCCCTCATCGACGAGACGGCGTTCGGCGGGCGGATCTTCATCGACGGCGAGTGGGTGCCCGGCGGTGGGGGAGAGATCGCCACCGTCGCACCCGCGACCGGCGAGACGCTCGCCATGGTGGGCATGGCGTCGCCGGACGACGTCACCCGCGCGGCGCTCGGCGCCGCCCGCGCGCAGCGCGAATGGGCCGCGACGCCGCACCCGGTGCGGGCGGCGGTGCTGCGCCGGGCCGCGCAGCTGTGGGAGCAGCATGCCGACGAGATCATGGGCTGGAACGTGCGCGAGGTCGGCGCCATCCCGCCGCTCGCCGGCTTCGCGCTGCACGTGACGGCCGCCGAGTGCTACGAGGCGGCATCGCTGCCGTCGGCCCCGCTCGGCTCGATCCTGTCGAGCGAGGAGCCGCGGCTGTCGCTCGCACAGCAGGTGCCCGTCGGGGTCGTCGGCGTCATCTCGCCCTTCAACGTGCCGCTCATCCTCGGCATCCGCGCGGTCGCCCCGGCGCTCGCGCTCGGCAACGCCGTGCTGCTCAAGCCGGACCCGCGCACGGTGGTCACCGGCGGCGTGGCGATGGTGCGGATCTTCCAGGAGGCGGGCCTGCCCGACGGGCTCCTGCAGCTCGTGCCGGGCGGAGCCGAGGTCGGCGAGGCGATGGTCGCCGATCCGAACGTCCGGGTGATCGCGTTCACCGGGTCGACCCGGGCGGGTCGCATCGTCGGGGAGCTCGCCGGCCGGCACCTGAAGCGCGCCCACCTGGAGCTCGGCGGCAACTCGGCCTTCATCGTCCGTGCTGACGCGGACGTCGACCAGGCCGTCAACCTCGCCACGTGGGGGTCGTACCTGCATCAGGGGCAGATCTGCATGACGGTCGGCCGCCACATCGTGCACGAGTCGATCTTCGAGGAGTACGTCGCTAGGCTCGCGGCCAAAGCCGACTCGATGACGGTCGGCGACCCGGCAGCGGGGCAGGTTCACCTCGGCCCCCTGATCGACGAGACGCAGCGGGACCGCGTGCACACGCTCGTGCAGGACGCCGTTGCCGGCGGGGCGGAACTGCGGGCCGGCGGCGACTACGACGGGCTCTTCTACCGGCCGACGGTGCTGGCCAACACCCCGCGGGATGCGGCGGCCTACCACGACGAGGTCTTCGGGCCCGTGGCATCCGTCGTCCCCTTCGCGACCGACGACGAGGCCGTCGCTCTCGCCGCCGAGACCGAGTACGGGCTGTCGCTCGGCATCGTGAGCCGCGACGCCCTGACCGCGCTCGAGATGGCGCGGCGCGTGCCGACGGGGATCGTCCACATCAACGACCAGACCGTCAATGACGAGGCCAACAGCCCGTTCGGCGGGGTGGGGGCGTCGGGCACCGGTGCGCGGCACGGCGGTGCGCAGGCGAACATCGAGGCCTTCACCGAGACCCGCTGGATCACGTTGCGGCGCGAGCCCGGCCAGTATCCGCTCTAGTCGCGGAGCGGTCGGCGAGGGCCGGTGACGCAGGTCACCGGCCCTCGCCGTACTTCGCCCGCAGGTCGGCCTTGCGGATCTTGCCCGAGGCGGTGCGGGGCAGGTCCTCGACCACGACGACGTTCTTGGGCAGCTTGTACCGGGCGACCAGGCCGTCCAGGTGCGCGCGGACCTTCTCGGTGTCGACGTCGGCGCCCTCGCGCAGGGTGACGACGGCCCACGGCACCTCGCCCCAGCGCTCGTCCGGCACGCCGACGACCGCGACGCCCGAGATGCCCTCGATGTCGGCGATGAGGTTCTCGACCTCGGCCGGGTAGATGTTCTCGCCGCCCGAGATGATCATGTCCTTGAGCCGGTCCGAGATGTAGAGGTAGCCGTCGGGGTCGAGGTAGCCGAGGTCGCCCGAGCGGTACCAGCCGTCCGCGGTGAACGCGGCGGCGGTCGCCTCGGCGAGGCCGTGGTAGCCGAGGAACACGTTGGGCCCGGCGACCTCGATCTCGCCGACGGTTCCTCGCGGCACGACGTCGCCGTGCTCGTCGGTGATCCGCACCTCGGTGAAGAAGTGGGGCAGCCCGACGCTGCCCTGCTTGCGGCGGGTCATCGACGGGGCGAGCGAGGTGGCGCCCGGCGAGGTCTCGGTCATGCCGTAGCCCTGCGAGAACGACAGTCCCCGCTCCTCGTACGCGTTGAGGATGCGGGTCGGCACGGCCGAACCCCCGCACGTCAGCTTGCGGAGGGTGGACAGGTCGGTCGACGCCCAGTCGGGATGGTCGGCCATGAGCTGATACGTCGTGGGGACGCCGCTGAGCATCGTGATGCCGTGGTGCTCGATGAGCGACAGCGCCCGCCCGGGCTCGAACCCCTTCTCGAGCACGAGGGTCGCGCCCTTGAGCAGCACGGGGAGGGCGCCCATGCCGAGCGAGGCGACGTGGAAGAGGGGCGAGATCATGAGCGACACGTCGCTTGAGACCACGTCGTAGTCCACCACGCAGTTGAGGGCCACCCAGGTGAGGTTGCCGTGACTGAGCACGGCGCCCTTCGGCCTGCCGGTCGTGCCCGAGGTGTAGATGATCGCCGCCGGGTCGTCGAGCGAGACGTCCGCGATCGTGTGCCCGCCGGGCGCCTCGGCGACGAGGCGGGCGAGGCCGGGATGCTCGGGCAGCCCCTCGCCGGTGACGATGACCTGCGCGATCCGGCCCGCCTCGACGCCCGGCATCGCGCGCTCCAGGAACTCCGCGTCGAGCACGACGGCCCGGGCGCCCGAATCGACGAGGACGTGCTGCACCTCGGGGGCCGCCAGCCGGGTGTTCACCGGCACGAAGACCGCGCCGAGCTGCGCGGCGCCGAACATCACCTGCAGGAACTGCGGGCTGTTCTCGCCGATGTAGGCGACCGCGTCGCCCTGCCGGATGCCGCGGTGCCACAGCACCGACGCAACACGGTCGGCGGCATCGGCCAGCTCCCGATACGACAGCGTGTCTGCGCCGAAGACGACGGCGATCTTGTCGGGATCCTTCAGACGCCGCTTGGCGAGCCAGAACCCGATTCCCTTGTGCATCGTTGCGTGTCCTCTCCTTCGAGGCGTTTCGTCTCGGTCGCTGCGCTCCCTCGCTCAACGACCGGATGTCTCAGGCGTAGAAGCGGTACAGACCCCGGGCGACGACGGCAGGCTTGTCGGCGCCCTCGATCTCGATGGTCTGGTCGACCGCGAACTGGTAGCCGCCGCGCACCTCGGTGACCTCGGCGATCACCGCGTTCATGCGCACGCGGTCGCCGACCTTCACGGGCGACACGAAGCGCACCTTGTCGAGGCCGTAGTTGACCCGGGTGCCGACGCCCGTGACGTCGAACAGCTCCGACCAGAACTTGACCGTCAGCGAGAGGGTCAGGAAGCCGTGGGCGATGGGGGCGCCGAAGGGGCCCTCGGCGGCGCGCGCGGGGTCGACGTGGATCCACTGGTGGTCGTCGGTCGCGTCGGCGAAGAGGTTCACGCGGTCCTGCGTCACCTCGAGCCATTCGGTCCAGCCCAGGTCGGTGCCTGCGAGGCCGGGGACGTCGGCGTAGTCGACGGTGGTGGTGGTCATGGTTCTCCTTCGGGGCGGTGGGTTCAGAGGAACGCGGAGGCGCCGGTGAGCGCGCGGCCGACGATGAGGGCGTTGATCTCGTGCGTGCCCTCGTACGAGTACACGGCTTCGGCGTCGGCGAAGAAGCGCGCGACGTCGTGCTCGAGAAGGATGCCGTTGCCGCCGAGCACCTCGCGTCCGAGCGAGGTCGTCTCGCGTGCGAGTCGAGCCGTCTGCATCTTCGCGAGCGCCGAGTTCTCGTCGGCGAACTCGCCCGCATCCTGGCGCGCAGACAGCTGCACGACCAGGGCGAGCGAGGCCACGGTGTTGCCGAGCATCCGGGCGAGCTTCTCCTGCACGAGCTGGAAGCCGCCGATCGGCCGGTCGAACTGCTCCCGCTCCCGGGTGTAGCGGACGGCCGCGTCCAGCGCGCCGGCCTGCAGCCCCGCCGCGATCCACGCGACGTCGGAGCGCATGGCGCGCAGGATCCGCGCGACGTCGCGCCAGCCGTCCACGCGCTGCAGGCGCGACGTCTCCGGCACAGTGACGGCGTCGAGCGTGATCAGGGCGTTCTGCATCGGCCGCAGCGAGACCTTGCCGGCGATCGGCTCGAGCCGCACACCGGCGGCATCCGTCGGCACCAGGAACGCCTTGACGGCGTCGTCGTCGACGTCGCGGGCGAAGACGACGAGGACATCGGATGCCGCAGCCCCGCCGATCCACTTCTTGCGGCCGTCGAGCACCCACCCGTCGCCCGCGCGCCGCGCCGTCGTGGCGAGTCCGCCGGCGATATCGGAGCCGTGCGCGGGCTCGGTGAGCGCGAACGCGCCGCGGAGCGCGAAGCTGCGGATGTCCGGGTCGAGGTCTGCGGCCTGAGCGGGGGACCCGCCGAGAGCGACGGCGGTCCGGAAGAGGCCCGACTGCGCGTTGTAGAGGGTGGCTACCGACACGTCGGTGCGGGCCAGCACGTAGTTGCGGAACCCCGAGAACGTGGATGAGACCGCCTCGACGGCATCCACCCCTTCCGGCTGCATGAGATCCAGCGGCACGAGGGCGTCGAGCACGGCGGCGGGCATCGTCGCCGTCTCCCACGCCTCGGCGAGCAGCGGACGGACGTCCCGGTGGAGCGTCTGCTGCAGCCGCGCGAGCGCGGCGCGCGCGGCAGGGCTCAGCCGTGCGTCGGCGATGGCGTACGGGTCGAACCCGAACGTCGCGTCCGCCTCGAGCGCGGGCACGTCAGCCGCCGAGTCCGAGCAGTCGCGCCGCGTTGTGCTTGAGGATGCCGGGCAGCGCCTCGGGCTTGAACGAGCCGGTGGCCTCGGCATCCCGCATCCAGCGATCCGGCGTCAGCAGCGGGAAGTCCGAGCCGAACAGCACGCGGCTGCGCAGGTACGAGTTGGCGGCGCGCACGAGCGACTCGGGGAAGTACTTCGGGCTCCACCCGGACAGGTCGATCCAGGTGTTGTGCTTGTGCGTGGCGACCGCCAGAGCCTCGTCCTGCCACGGCACGGACGGGTGCGCCATGATGATCTGCAAGTCGGGGAACCGGGCAGCGACCGGATCGAGCAGGATCGGGTTCGACAGTCCGAGCAGCAGCCCCCGGCCGCCCGGCAGACCTGCGCCGATACCGGTCTGGCCGGTGTGGAAGAGGGCGACGACGCCGGCATCCTGGAGCGTCTCGTACAAGGCGGAGTAGGCGGGGTCCGACGGGTCGAAGCCCTGCACGGTCGGGTGGAACTTGAAGCCCCGCACGCCATGGTCGTCGATGAGGCGGCGGGCATCGTCCACTGCGGTCGGCGACAGCGGGTCGACCGAGCCGAACGGGATGAGCACGTCGTTGTTGCGGGCGGCGCCCTCGGCGATGTCGGCGCTCGAGATCGGCGCGTGCCCGAAGTTCGTGCGGGCGTCGACGGTGAAGACGACCGCGGCCATCCGCCGCTCGCGGTAGTACGCGGCGACGCCGTCGAGGTCGGGGTTCGGCCCGTCGGTGCTGAAGTACTTCGCCGCGGCGTCGCGCAGGTCGTCGGGGAGCGACGAATGCCCATGCTGATCGACCTCGATGTGCACGTGCACGTCGATCGCGGTGATCGCGTCGAGGTCGATCGCGGGTTCGTAGCGGTTCACGGGCGCTGCAGGGCGTCGGGGAGCGGCGGGAACTTCTCGCCGACGGACGGGAGATCGCCCGCGGCCTCGGCGAAGCCCGACGCGAGGTCGTCGTACGACCAGCCGCCCTCGCTGTAGGCGGTGGTGACGGCCTCGGGGTGGGACCACACCTGCAGGCGGTCGCCGCCGATGCCGATGGCCTGGCCGGTGATGCCGGCGGCCGCGTCGGACGCGAGGTAGGCGATGAGGCCCCCGACGTCGTCGGAGGTGCCGAAGCCGAGATCGTGGCGGAAGAAGGCGGGCATCGGCTCGCCCGCGGCCTCGGCCTCGACGGCGGCGGCGAAGTACGGGACGGTCGCCGTCATCGCGGTCGCGGCGACCGGGATGACCGCGTTGGCGGTGATGCCGGCGCGCGTGAGCTCCAGCGCCCAGGTGCGCACCATGCCGACGATCCCCGCCTTGGCGGCGGCGTAGTTGGTCTGGCCGAAGTTGCCCCGCTGGCCCGTGGGGGAGCCGATGCAGATGATCCGGCCGGCGATCTCGTTCTCTCGCATGTACGTCACGGCCTCACGCACGCACGTGAACGTGCCGCGCAGGTGGACGCCGATGACCGTGTCGAAGTCGTCGTCGCTCATCTTCCACAGCACGGTGTCGCGCAGCACGCCCGCGTTGGTCACGAGGATGTCGAGGCGGCCGAAGGACTCGACGGCGGTGCGGACGAGGAGCTGCGCGGTCTCGGTCGGGCCGACCGGTGCTGCCACGGCGACGGCGCGACCGCCCTCGGCCTCGATCGCGGCGACGGCCTCTGCGGCGGTCGCCTCGTCGATGTCGTTGACGACGACGGCTGCGCCCTGACGGGCGAGCTCCTGCGCGTAGGCGAGGCCGAGACCACGGCCCGAGCCGGTGACGATCGCGACCTTGCCGTCGAGGGGGAGATGCGAGGACATACGTGAGACTCCTTCGTGTCAGATCCATTGAAGACCCAACTGTTGAAGAAGTCAATCATTCCGTTCATCTACGAAGTGGACTACGATCGGGGCATGCCGAAGCCTGCCGACGCCGTCGCACCCGCCGGGCTGCGGGAGTCGGCGCTGACCGACGACGTCAGCTTCCTGCTCGCGCGTGCCAACGCCATCGCGCTCGCCGCCGGCAACGCCGCGCTCGCCGCGCACGGACTGAAGGCGCGGTCCTACTCCGTGCTCGTCCTCGCCTCGGGCGACGCGCGACCCTCCCAGCGCGAGCTCGCGGAGTTCCTGCGTCTGGATCCGAGCCAGGTCGTGAGCCTCGTCGACGAGCTCCAGTCGCGCAGCCTCGTCGAGCGGCTGCCCGACCCCTCGGACCGGCGCGCGAACGTCGTCGTCGCGACGGAGGCCGGTCGCGCCCTGGTCGCCGCGGCGCGGGAATCCGCCCAGGCGGCGGAGGAGCGCGTGCACGCCCAGCTCACCGCGTCGGAGCGGGCGGCCCTCACCGCGCTGCTGCGCAGGCTGGCGTTCCCCGAGGACTGAACGCCGCGACGCCCGGACCGCCCCCCGCGGCGCCGGCCGCCGGCATCCTCAGCGACGCTCGAGCACGAACCGGTCACGGCCCGCGAACACCCCCACGACCGTGAGTGCCGTCAGCACGGCGAGCACGAGCGCGAGCGGGAGGAGCCACCCGCCGGTGATCGTGTGCAGCGCGCCGAACGCGATCGGGCCGAGAGCGGCGATGACGTAGCCGACCGACTGCGACATCCCCGACAGGGCGGCCGAGGTGTCGTGATCGCGGGCGCGCTGCGCCATCAGGGTGAGCGACATCGCCAGCGTCGCCCCGCCGGTCAGCCCGATGAGGCTGCCCCACACCAGCACACCGCCGGGCGCGACCATCAGCCCCGCCACGCCGACGATCGCCAGTGACGGGATGAGCGCGGGCGCCCAGCGCTCCAGGGTGCCACGAAGAATGAGAGGCAGCAGCAGGCAGCCTGCGAGCGAGAACAGCTGGTACACCATCACGTCGACGCCGGCGACGACCTCCGAGCGGCCGATCGACATCGACAGCGGCGCCAGCCACGTCACGAACATGTAGAACATGGATGCCTGCAGCCCCATGTAGACCGCCACCAGCCACGCGACGGGGTCGCCCCAGATGCCGGTGCGGCCGCGCGGCGACGACCGCCGCTCGCGCGCGCCGCCCGCCCTGCGATGCGCCCACCACCACCCGGCGATCGCGAACGGCAGGAGCCCCGCGCCGGTGACCAGCAGCGCCGTCCGCCAGCCCGCGGGCGCACCGCCGACCTCGAGGTGCGAGATCGGCACGACCACGCCGGACGAGACCGCCCCGAGTCCCGCCAGCAGTGCGGTGTACAGGGCGGTGACCGCGGCGACGCGGCCGGCGAACTCGCGCTTGACCACCGCGGGCATCAGCACGTTGATGATCGCGATGCCGATGCCGATCACCGCGGTGCCGATCCAGAGCCCTGCGACGGGGGTGGTGAGCGAGCGCACGATCGTGCCGGCGAGCAGCACCAGCAGCGCCCCCAGCAGCACGCGCGGCTGCCCGAACCGGCGGCTCAGGTCGTGAGCGAGCGGCGAGAACACCGCCCACGCGGCCAGCGGCACGGCCGCCAGCACGCCGAGGGTGGCCGGCGCCATGCCCGTGTCGGCGCCGATCTGGTCGAGCAGGGGTCCGAGGCCCGTGATCGCGGGCCGCATGTTGGCCGCGACCAGGCACACCGCCACGAGAAGCATGACCGCCGACCCCGTGCGTGAGGACGGGCGTGCTGTCCGCGACGGTGAGGCCATGGGCACCGGACTATAGCCGAGACCGGAGGTGCGGCATCCTGTCACTCCCGATGAGCGGCAGTCAGGCGAGGCCCTCGAGCGGCCAGCCGGTGTAGGCCTCGGCGAGGAAGCGCCTGCCCGCCTCGGACTCGACGACCGACCGCAGTTCCCCCAGCTGGCGCAGGCGGTCGAAGTCCGACGCGTCCGGAGCGACGTGGAGCATGCTGGTCATCCACCACGAGAAGTGCTGCGCCTTCCAGATGCGGTGCAGTGCCGTCTCGGGAAACGCGTCGAGCAGGCGCTCGTCGCCGTCCAGGAGCAGGGCCCGCAGCGCCCGCTCGAGCACGAGCACGTCGGCGACGGCGAGGTTCATGCCCTTCGCACCGGTGGGCGGCACGGTGTGCGCGGCGTCGCCGATGAGCGCGACGCGGCCCTTCCGCAGCTCGTGGGCGACGAAGCTGCGGAACCTCAGCACGTCGCGCTGGAAGATGCGACCCTCCTTGAGCGTCGTGCCGGGGACGCGCTTCTGCAGCTCTTCCCACAGTTGCTCCTGCGTCAGGGCGTCGGGGTCTGCGGCGGGGTCGCACTGGAAGTACATCCGCTGCACCGTGGTGCTGCGCTGACTGATGAGGGCGAAGCCGTTCGGCGAGTTGCTGTAGATCAGCTCGTCGGCGCTCGGCGGCGCTTCGCAGAGGATGCCGAACCACGCGAACGGGTACTCCCGGAAGTATCCGCCCGTCGACGATCCGGTCACCGCTTCGCGCACGACGCTGCGCGACCCGTCGGCGCCGACGACGAAGTCGGCCTCGATCTCGAGCGACTGTCCGTCGGCGTCTGTCGCGATGACGCGAGGGCGGGTGGATGCCGCATCCTCGACCCGCGCGGCGGTGACGCCGAAGCGCAGATCCTGCCCCTTGCCGAGACGGACGGCGATGAGATCCTTCAGCACCTCGTGCTGCGGGTACAGCCAGACGCCGCGTCCGACGAGGTCGGCGAAATCGATGCGGTGCCCGTCGCCGGCGAAGCGCAGCTCGATGCCATCGTGGCGCTGGCCGACCGTGCGGACGCGGCTGGACGCGCCCGACGAATCCAGCACGTCGACGGTGCCCTGCTCCAGGATGCCGGCGCGGATGGTCGTCTCGATCTCTTCGCGCGAGCGCTGGTCGATCACGACGGAGTCGATGCCGGCGATCCCGAGCAGGTGCGACAGCAGCAGGCCGGCGGGTCCGGCGCCGACGATGGCGACACGGGTGCGGATCGTGGACATGACGTCTCCTTCGACGTTCGCGTGATGGATGCCTCGTCCCAGTGTGCGCGCGAGGTTTCCTCGTCCGGGCAGATTCCCGTTCATCGGGAGAGGGCGGCTCAGCGGCGGTCGACCCGCAGCGATGCCTCGACGGCGCCGGCTGCATCCCGCAGCGCGCTGATCGCGGGCTCGGGGGGCGTCTCGCGGGGCAGCACCACCGAGAGCGCGGCGACCACGGCGCCGGCGTCGCGGATGGGCACGGCGACACCCGTCGAGACGGCTTCGATCGACCCGGGCGCCACGACCACGCCCGTGCGGCGCACCTCGGCCAGCACGCGGCGCAGGCGTGCGGCATCCGTCACCGTCTCGGGCGAGACGGCACGCAGCGGGCCGGCCAGCACCCGATCGCGCACCGCGGCCGGAGCGAAGGCGAGCAGGACGAGCCCGGACGACGAGGCGTGCAGTGGCAGGCGTCCGGCCACCCGGGTGATGTTGGCGCCCGCGTCCGGATGCGACAGACGTTCGAGGAACAGCGCTTCGTCCTGCTCGAGCACCGCGAGCTGCGTGTGCTCGCGGATCCGGGCCTGCACGGTCTCCATGTGGGGGAGTGCCGCCTGCCGCAGCCGCAGGGCGGTCGAGCCGCGCAGGGCGAGCTCCCACAGCCGCAGGCCCAGGTGCACGCGTCGGTCCTCGTCGCGCTCGAGCAGTCCGGCCCCGACGAGCTCGTCGACGATCCGGTGCGCGGTCGACGGCGGCAGTCCGGCGCGGCGGCCGATCTCGGACGCCGACTGCATCGACCGCTCGACCGTGAAGGTCTCGAGCACGCGCACGATGCGGTCGGTCATCGAGTCGCCGGAGGGCGAGTTGGCCATGCCCCCCACTCTGCCACCGCGTCGTCGGGGTAACGTCGCAGCGGGAGGATCCATGGCCGACGGCGAAGGCGTGCTGGAGCGCACCTTGCGGGTGCTCGGCTGCTTCACCGACGACGAGCCCGCGGTGACCGCGACGGCGCTGGCCGCCCGCACGGGGCTCGCCTCGTCCACCCTCCATCGCCTGCTGGCGACACTCGTCGCCGAGGGGCTGCTCACCCGGGCTCCCGGGCACACCTACGCGATCGGACCGCGGCTGTGGGAGCTCGGCGAGCTGTCGCCGCTGTCGCTGCGGCTGCGCGAGACGGCGCTGCCGCACATGGTGCGGCTGTACGAGGCGACGGGCGAGAACGTGCACCTGGCCGTGCTGGACGGCGCGACACCTGCCACCTCGACCGCCCTGTACGTCGGGCGGCTCACCGGCCGTCAGTCGATCCCGACCCTCAGCCGCATGGGCGGCCGCGGACCGCTGCACACCACCGGCGTCGGCAAGGCTCTGCTCGCGACGCGCGACGAGGGGTGGCTGCGGCAGTACTTCGAGGCCCCGCTGGAGCGCGAGACCGTGAACTCCATCACGACCGAGGACGAGTTGCGCGCCGACATCGCGCGCACCCGGGCGCTCGGCTACGCCACGACGCGCGAGGAGATGACCCTCGGCAACATCTCGGTCGCCGCCGCGCTGCCTCGCGTCGAGGGGCTCCCTCCGGTGGCGCTGGGGCTCGTCGTCCACCTGGAGCGCGCCGACGAGCGCCGGCTCGGCCCGCTCGTCGTGCAGGCGGTCAAGGACCTCCACCACGACCTGCGCACCGCCTGACCGTGCTGGTCCCCGCCTCCCACCCCCCGGTGGGGATGGTGGATGCCGGGCGCCAGGCATCCATGATTCCCACTGGGTGGGAATCCACGTGGGTGCGCCGCGGCCTCGGTGCGACGCTGGGACCACCGAGTCGTCGAAGGAGACCTCATGACCGCAGTGCAGCCCGAGCCGGACGTCGAAGAGGCGTTCTCGTCGTCGGTGGTGCTCGAGCAGACGGCGGCGGCGCCGGAGTTGCTGCTGGCCTCGCCCGACCAGCTCACCCAGCGCGAGATCACGCAGGAGATCGTCGACTATCACGCCGCAGCCGCGCGCCGTGAGGCCGCGGGCGAGCGGCTCAACATGAGCCTGCACGACTTCCCGCCGTACCGGTCGAGCCTGCTGCGTCACCCGACGAAGAACCCCAAGCTCGTCGACCCCGAGACCATCGAGCTGTGGTCGCCGGCGTTCGGTCAGCGGGATGTGGCCGCCATCGAGTCCGACCTGACCCTGCAGCACATCGGCGAGCCGCAGGGCGAGCGCATGACGGTCGAGGGCCGCCTGCTCGACTCGTGGGGCCGCCCGCTGGCGAACCAGCTCGTGGAGATCTGGCAGGCCAATGCGGCCGGGCGCTACATCCACCAGCGCGACCAGCATCCCGCCCCGCTCGATCCGAACTTCACGGGTGCCGGGCGCGCCGTCACCGACGACGACGGGTACTACAAGTTCACGACGATCAAGCCGGGCGCCTACCCGTGGAAGAACCACGTCAACGCGTGGCGCCCCGCCCACATCCACTTCTCGATCTTCGGCACGGGCTTCACGCAGCGCCTCGTGACGCAGATGTACTTCCCGGGCGACCCGCTGTTCCCGCTGGACCCGATCTACAACACGATCTGGCGGCAGAAGGACCGCGAGCGGCTCATCGGCGTCTACGACCACGACCTGTCGGTGCCCGAGTTCTCGATGGGCTTCCGCTTCGACATCGTCGTCGACGGTCCCGACGCCACCTGGTTCGAGCCCGAAGAAGGAGAGCACTGATGGCCGCCGCACCCCGCACCAAGCGCGACCTCGGTCCCAAGACGCACGAGGCCACCGGCGGGCAGACCGTCGGGCCGTTCTTCGCGTTCGGTCTGGACTACCCGAAGAAGCACGAGGTCGTCTTTCCGCACAGCCCCGGCGCGATCGTGCTGGGCGGCACCGTGCTCGACGGCGCCGGCAGTCCCATCCCCGATGCGGTCGTCGAGATCTGGAGCGCCGACGAGAACGGCGCCATCCCGCGCGCGCACGGCGCCTTCCGCCGCGACGACCACACGTTCACCGGCTTCGGCCGCGCCGCGACCACGGACGTCGGGAGGTACGAGTTCTGGACGCGCAATCCGGGTCCCGTCGACGGCCGTGCGCCGTTCTACTCGGTCATCGTCTTCGCGCGCGGCCTGCCCGACAAGCTCGTGACCCGCATCTACCTGCCCGAGCACGAGGAGCTCCTCGCCGCCGACCCGCTGCTGCGCTCGCTGGACGAGAGTGAGCGCGCTACGCTCATCGCGACGCGTCTGCCGGACGGAAGCCTGCACCACGACATCCACCTGCAGGGCGAGAAGGAGACCGTGTTCCTTGCCTTCTGACCGTGATCGGACGCCCGACGACGGAGCCTTCGTCGATCGGGGTCTGCTCTCGCCCGTGACGGTCGGCCACGACGGCGCGGTGTCGGACGCCGCCTGCCTGGACGCCCTGGTGACGGTCGAGGTCGCGCTGTCGCGCGCGTACCGCGAGCTCGGCGTCGCGCCCGCCGCGGCGGTGGACGAGATCGAGGCCGAGTTCGGCTGGCAGGGCGGACTGCGCGGATGCCGCGAGCACGGCATCGACCCGGCGTCGTTGGCCGCGGCAGCCGTGGCCGGCGGCAATCCGGTGATCCCGCTCGTCGCGGCGCTGCGCGAACGCGTGTCGCCGGACGCGCGCCGATGGGTGCACCGCGGTGCCACGAGCCAGGACATCCTCGACACGGCGCTCATGCTCCTCGCGCGGGATGCCGCGAGCCGCGTCGTCGCGTCGCTCGCGCACGCCGAGGTCTCGCTGCGCTCGCTCGCCCGCTCGCGCCGCGACGAGGTCGCCGCCGCGCGCACGCTCACCCAGCACGCGGTGCCCACCACCGTGGGGCTGCGGGCGGCCGGCTGGCTGCGCGGCGTCGAACGGGCCAGGGCGCGTCTCGACGACGCGCGGCGTCAGCTGCCCGCGCAGCTGGGCGGCGCGGGCGGGACGCTCGCGTCGTTCGCCGAGACCGCGGGAACGGATGCCGCGGCCGGGCTTCCGGCCGCGTTCGCAGCCGAGCTGGATCTGACGGCGCCGGATGCCCCCTGGCACACCGCGCGCTGGCCGGTGACGGAACTCGGCGATGCCCTGGTGCAGGCGATCGACGCCGTCGGCAAGATCGCGACCGATGTCGCGACCCTCAGCCGCACCGAGATCGGCGAGCTCGCCGAGCGCTCGGGCGGGGGATCGTCGGCGATGCCGCAGAAGCGCAACCCGGCGGCATCCGTCCTCGTCCGCTCGGCCGCGCTGCGCGCCCCGCAGCTCGGCGCCACCCTGCACCTGGCCTCGGCCCTGGCGGTCGACGAACGCCCCGACGGCGCCTGGCATGCCGAGTGGCCGACGCTGCGGGAACTGCTGCGCCTCGCGCTCGGCGCGACCGCCCACGGTGCGGACCTCGTCACCGGCCTGCACATCGACACCGACGCTGTGGCCCGCAACCTCACGGTCACCGGCGGCCTCATCGTCGCGGAGCGGCTGTCGATCGTCCTGGGCTCGGCCCGTGCGGCCGAGCTCGTCGCCGCGGGCGGTCCGCTGTCCGAGCGACTCGCAGTCCTCCCCGAGGTCGCGGCGCTCGCCACCGAACGCGGTGAGCCCGTCGCCGACGTCGTCGCCGACCTGCTCGACCCCGCCCGGTACACCGGCCTTGCCGGTCGCCTCGTCGACGAGGCGGTCGAGACCCACGCTGCCGGGTTCGGGGCTTCCCGCGGACAGTCGGGGCGCGCCGCGCACGCCCCACACGCACCGCAGGCGCCCCAACCCCCAGAGCAGACGGAGGAACTGCCGTGACCGTGCCCGAGATCGTCCTCACCGAACCGGTCGGACCGGTCGACGCTCCGCTGCTCGTGCTCGGTCCGTCGCTCGGCACGTCCACGCTGCTCTGGGACCGCGTGATCCCGGACCTCGCCGTGCGCCGGCGGGTCGTGGCATGGGATCTGCCGGGCCACGGCGAGGCGCCGGCAGCGACCGCGCCGTTCTCGGTCGCCGAGCTCGCCGACGCCGTCGCGGGCGCGGTCGACGGGCCGTTCCGCTACGCCGGGGTCTCGCTCGGCGGAGCGGTCGGACTGGAGCTGCTGCTGCGCCACGGCGACCGCATCGCCGCCGCCGCGATCCTGTGCTCGGGCGCCGCGATCGGCACTCCGGAGGGCTGGCACGAGCGCGCCGCGCAGGCGCGGGCGCAGAGCACGTCGAGCCTCATCATCGGGTCGGCGCAGCGCTGGTTCGCCCCCGGCACGATCGCCCGCGACCCGGATCTCACGGGCCGGCTCCTGCACGCGCTGCAGGACGCCGACGACCAGAGCTACGCGTGGTGCTGCGAGGCGCTCGCCGCCTTCGACGTGCGCGACCGTCTGCCCGAGATCACCACGCCGGTGCTCGCGGTGTGGGGCGATCACGACGGCGTCACGCCGGCGGCATCCGCTCTCGAGATCGCCGACGGCGTGCAGCGGGGTGCGGCGGTCGGGATCCCGGATGCCTCGCACCTGGCGCCGGCGGACGCACCGGCCGAGACCGCGGCGGCGCTGATCGCCTTCTTCGACGAGGTCGGGGCCGAGCAGGCGGAACGGAGCGAGGCGCGATGACCAGACCCGACGGCGAGGGGCTCACCGACGAGGAACGCTACGACCGGGGCATGGCCGTGCGACGCGAGGTGCTCTCGAACGCCCACGTCGACCGCGCCGTCGCGAACACGACCGGGCTCACCGCGGATTTCCAGGACTTCATCACACGGGTGGCCTGGGGCGACATCTGGTCGCGCCCGGGACTCGACCGCCGGTCCCGGTCGGTCGCGGTGCTCACGGCGCTCATCGCCCTGGGGCACCACGAAGAGCTGGCCATGCACCTGCGGGCCGCGCTGCGCAACGGGCTGACCGTCGACGAGGTGAAGGAGGTCATCCTGCAGGCGGGTCTGTACTGCGGGGTGCCCGCGGCGAACACGGCCTTCCGCATCGCGAGCGAGGTGTTCGCCGAGCAGTCCTGAACCCCCGTAGGCTTCATCGCATGACGGGCTGGGGGACGCCGTGACGGCCGCGCATCCGCCGCGCATCCTGTACCTGGTCAAGCAGGTCGAGCTGGCGGTCCGCGGCCGGCTCGACACGGTGCTGCGCCCGCATGGCATCACGGTCACGCAGTACACCGCGCTGTCGGTGCTCGAGCAGCACCCCGGCATGAGCGCCGCCCAGCTCGCCCGGCACACGTTCGTATCGGCGCAGGCGATGGACGGCATCGTGCGTGCGCTCGACGACGCCGGCATCATCGAGCGGGCGCGCGACCCTCACAATCGCCGGCGCATGACGATCTCGCTCACGCCCGAGGGCACCGCCCTGCTCGCGAGCTGCCGCGGCGACGTCGACCGGATCGAGTCCGAGGCGTTCGGCGATCTCACCGACGCGGAGCGCCACACGCTCAGCGGCTGGCTGCAGGAGGCCCGTCGCGCACTGGAGGATCCGCCGCGGACGGTTGACTGATCACCAAGAAACTTGATAATTGGTCCTGACTCCGTCGACGCCGACGGAGGCCTTGTCGATGACGACGGAAGGACCCCCCATGTCCACACACCTTCGCAGGCGCGCTCTCGCGGTCGCGGCCGCAGCCGCGCTGCTCACCGCCGGGGTGGCCGCCTCGCCCGCGGCCGCCGACACCGGCGGCGAGTACTCCGGCTCGCTGTCGAACGGCACGACCTGGCTGGCCTCGGTGCCCTCGGACTGGAACGGCACCGTGCTGCTGTACAGCCACGGCTACACACCGTCGTTCGCCGGAGGCAACTGGGCCTCCGTCGCTCCCGACGGCGGCACCAAGGCGCTGCTGCTCGAAGAGGGGTACGCGCTCGTCGGGTCGTCGTACAGGGCGGCCGGCTGGGCGGTGCCCACGGCCGTCGACGACCAGTTGCAGTCACTCGACGCGATGCTCGCGCAGACCGGTCTCAATCCCGACCACATCCTGGCCTACGGCACCTCGATGGGCGGCCTCGTCACGGGGCGCATCGCCGAGCAGGCCGGCGACGTGATCGACGGCGCCATGCCCACATGCGGCCTCATGGAGGGCGGCGTCGACCTGAGCAACTACCAGCTCGACGGGGCGCACGCGATCGACGTGCTGCTGGCGCCCGGCCAGGACCTCGACATCGAGGGCTATGCCACGCTGGGGCAGGCCTTCGCGGCATCCGGTTCGCTGCAGGCCGCGGTGCAGGCCGGGCAGCAGACGCCCGAGGGGCGCGCCCGCGTGGCTCTCGCCGCCGCGCTGTACCACCTCTCCGACGGCGTGCGCGCGGCCGACGCCCTCACCGATCCGGCGGTGGCGCAGAAGTCGCTGTACGACCAGCTTCTCGGCACCATCGGGTTCGTCACGCCCGGCCGCTTCGACATCGAGGCCACGGCCGGCGGCAACGCGACGTGGAACGCAGGTGTCGACTACAAGAAGCTGTTCGCGCAGTCCGCGGACCGGGCGCTGGTGAAGGAGCTCTACCGGCAGGCGGGGCTCGACCTCGACGCCGACCTGGCGCAGCTGACGGCCACGGCCGATGTCGTCGCCGACCCGGGCTCGGTCGAGACGCTGCGCGCCTCGTCGGGGCTGACCGGCGACCTGCAGATGCCGGTGCTCACCCTCCACACGCTCGACGACGTGCTCGCACCGGTCCAGGTCGAGCAGGAGTACGCCGACGACGTGCGCGGCGCGCACCGCAACGACCTGCTGCGGCAGTTCCGAGTCGACAGCGTGGGGCACTGCAACTTCACGTCGGCCGAGATCGCCGCGGGCATCGCCGCGCTGCAGTCTCGCGTCGAGACCGGCAATTGGGGTCTGGTCGGCCAGTCGGCCGACCGCATGAACGCGCTGGCGGCATCCCTCGACGACAGCGGCTCTGCCTTCGTCCAGACCAAGCCCGGCGAGTTCCTCGGCGACCGCTGACGTCTCACTCTGTCGAACCGTCGCAAACGGTCGCCATCCCCTGTCGTGGACCGGCCGTTTGCGACGGTTCGGCGTCTGTGACGGTGCGGATGCCGGCGGCCGGTGCCGCGGTGTCATGGTGGCCGAGCCGTCGCAAGAGGCCGCTGCGCCTGGGTGCGGACCGGCCGTTTGCGACGGTTCGACGTTGAGCGGGACGACGCGGAGGAGTAACGTGGTCACAGTACGCACAGATGTTCGCACAGCGAACAGAAGGAGTCGGGCGTGATCGACAAGACCGTGGAGTCCGTCGCGGAGGCCGTGGCGGGCATTCCGGACGGCGCGACCGTCATGATCGGGGGCTTCGGACGCGCCGGGCAGCCCGTCGAGCTCATCGACGCGCTCATCGAGCAGGGCGCCCGAGAGCTCACCATCATCAACAACAACGCCGGCAACGGCGACGTCGGGCTCGCGGCGCTCCTCGCGAAGAAGCGCGTGCGGCGGATCCTGTGCTCGTTCCCGCGGCAGCACGACTCGTGGGTGTTCGACGAGCTGTACCGCGCCGGCGAGATCGAGCTCGAACTCGTGCCGCAGGGCAACCTCGCCGAGCGCATCCGTGCCGCCGGGGCCGGGATCGGCGCGTTCTACAGCCCGACCGGGGTGGGGACGCAACTGGCCGACGGCAAGGAGATCCGCGAGATCGACGGCCGCGCCTACGCGCTGGAGTACCCCATCCGAGCCGATGTCGCCCTCATCAGCGCCTACCGCGCCGACCGCTGGGGCAACCTCGTGTACCGCGAGACGGCCCGCAACTTCGGTCCCATCATGGCCTCCGCCGCGACGACCACCGTCGTCCAGGTCGACGAGGTCGTTCCGCTGGGGGCGCTCGACCCCGAGACGATCGTCACTCCCGGCATCTTCGTCGACCGGGTCGTCGCGGTCGGTGAGCGCCCGTGGCTGCGGGACGGCGCATTCGTCGGCGGGGTCGACATCGAGGGCCGCCCGCTCGGGCGGGACGAGGCATCCGGAATCGAGGTCGACCAGTGAGCACCCGCATCAGCCGCGAGCAGCTCGCCGCCCGCATCGCCCAGGACATCCCCGAGGGCTCGTACGTGAACCTCGGCATCGGCGCGCCCACCCTCGTCGCCGACTATCTGCCCGCCGATCAGGAGATCATCCTCCACACCGAGAACGGCATGCTCGGCATGGGCCGGTCGCCCGAGGCAGGGCGCGTCGACCCCGACCTCATCAACGCCGGCAAGCAGCCCGTGACCGCGCTGGCCGGCGCCGCGTACTTCCACCACGCGGACTCGTTCGGCATGATGCGCGGCGGCCACCTCGACGTGTGCGTGCTGGGTGCGTTCCAGGTGTCGCAAGGCGGCGACCTCGCCAACTGGTCGACGGGCGCACCCGGCGCGATCCCCGCGGTCGGCGGCGCCATGGACCTCGCCATCGGCGCCAAGAACGTCTATGTGATGACCGACCTGCTGACCAAGACCGGCCAGTCCAAGCTCGTCGAGGCGTGCACGTACCCGCTCACCGGTGTCGGCTGCGTGACCCGCGTCTACACCGATCACGCGGTGTTCGACGTGACTCCCGACGGCTTCGCGGTCCGCGAGGCGTTCGGCGACAACACCGTCGCGTCGCTGGCGGCGTTGACCGGCTTGGAATTGGATGCCGCGGCCGCCGGCATCCCGGAAGGCGAATGACATGACCACCTACATCTACGACGCCGTCCGCACCCCGTTCGGCCGCGCCGGCGGCGCGCTGTCGGGCATCCGGCCCGACGACCTCGCCGCCGTCGTGATGACGGCGACCGCCGAGCGTGCGGGCCTCGACCCGGTGCGCATCGACGACGTCATCTTCGGCGACGCCAACCAGGCGGGGGAGGACAACCGCAACGTGGCGCGGATGGGCGCGCTGCTCGCCGGATTCCCGACCTCGGTGACCGGGGTCACCGTCAACCGGCTGTGCGCCTCGAGCGTCGAGGCGGTGATCCAGGGCTCACGTGCCATCGACGCCGGCGACGCCGACATCGTGCTCGCCGGCGGCGTCGAGTCGATGAGCCGCGCGCCGTTCGTCGTCGAGAAGTCGCCGCGACCGTGGCCCAGCGTCGGCAACCAGACGCTGTGGAACACCTCGATCGGGTGGCGCATGACCAACCCGCGACTGCCGAAGCACTGGACGATCTCGAACGGCGAGTCCGCCGAGCTCATCGCCCGCCAGTGGGGCATCTCGCGCGACGCGCAGGACGAGTTCGCGGTGCGCTCCCACAGGCTCGCCGCCCAGGCGTGGGCGGACGGCGTGTACGACCGCGAGACGGTCCAGGTTCCCGGCGCGGAGCTCGCCCGCGACGAGGGCATCCGCGACGACACGTCGGTCGAGAAGCTCGCGGGACTGCGGGCGCTGTTCGCCGCGGACGGGGCCGGCACCGTGACGGCCGGCAACTCGTCACCGATCAACGACGGAGCCTCGGCCGTGCTGCTCGCGCGCGAAGGGGCTGTGGAGGGCGAGCCGCTCGCGCGCATCTCGGGCCGCGCCGCGCACGGCGTGGACCCCGACCAGTTTCCGATCGCCCCCATCGAGGCCGCGAACAAGGCTCTCGCGCGCGCCGGGCGCACGTGGGCCGATGTCGATCTCGTCGAGCTCAATGAGGCCTTCGCATCGCAGTCGCTGGCGTGCCTGGCCGGCTGGCCCGAGCTCGACCCCGAGCGGCTCAACATCCACGGCGGCGCGCTCGCGATCGGCCACCCGCTCGGCGCCTCGGGCGGCCGCATCATCGGGCACGCCGCGCACGAGCTCGCCCGTCGCGGCGGCGGGGTCGCCGTCGCGGCGATCTGCATCGGCGTCGGCCAGGGACTGGCCGTCGTGCTCGAACGCTAACGGCGGGGTGCGCGCCAGTGGATAGGGTGAGCCGGTGACCGAGAACGACAGCGCCGAGGGCTCTCCGACGACGGTGCAGTCCCTCGCGCGCGGGCTCGCGGTCATCCGCGCGTTCGACGGCGACCATGCCGCGCTGACGCTGAGCGACGTCGCCCGTCGCGCCGATATCACGCGTGCCGCCGCTGGCCGCTTCCTGCGCACGCTCGAGCAGCTCGGCTACGTCCGCAGCGACGACCGGCTCTTCTCGCTCACGCCCCGCGTGCTCGAGCTGGGCTTCAGCTACCTGTCGGCGCTGTCGATCCCCGAGATCGTGCAGCCGCACCTGGAGCGGCTGTCGCGCGAGGTCGACGAGAGCGTCTCGGCGGCCGTGCTCGACGGCGGCGACATCGTCTACGTCGCCCGCGTGCCCACGCGGCGCATCATGAGCGTGCGCATCACGATCGGCACGAGGTTCCCCGCGTTCGCGACGTCGATGGGCCGTGTGCTGCTGGCCGGGATGCCGGATGCCGGTCCTGTGCTGGCGGCATCCGATCTCCCCCCGCTCACCCCGCGCACCGTCACCGACGCCGACGCGCTGCAGGCCGAACTCGACGACGTGCGCCGGCAGGGCTGGGCGCTCGTGGACGGCGAACTGGAGCCCGGCCTGCGATCGGTGGCCGTGCCGCTGCACGACCGGCGAGGCGACGTGGTCGCCGCGGTCAACGTGTCGACGAGCGCGACCCGCGACAGTGTCGACCACGTCATCGAGCACTACCTGCCACCGCTGCAGCGCACGGCCGCCGCGATCGACGCCGAACTGCGCCTTGTCTGACGGAACGCGTCGAGAATTCAAGAGAACCACGGCGGATCGGCGCCTCGCGGCGGCGTCCGACGGCATTTCTCCCGAATTCCTGCCCCGGCCCGCGGGCGGCGGCGTCAGAAGATGATCGTGTGGTTGCCGTGGCGCAGCACACGGTCCTGCGCGTGCCACAGCACGGCGCGCGAGAGCACCTGCCGCTCCACGTCGGCGCCGCGGCGGGCGAGCTCGGCCGCAGAGTCCGCGTGAGTCACGCGGACGGTGTCCTGCTCGATGATCGGGCCCTCGTCGAGGTCGTCGGTCACATAGTGCGAGGTCGCGCCGATGAGTTTGACGCCCCGCTCCTTCGCCTTCTTGTACGGCTCGGCGCCGATGAACGCCGGCAGGAACGAGTGGTGGATGTTGATCACCGGCACGCCCAGCTCGGCGAGGAAGTCGCCCGACAGGATCTGCATGTACCGGGCCAGCACCACGAAGTCGACGTTGCCCTTGAGCAGCTCGAGGATCTTCGCCTCGGACGCCGACTTGTCGGGGCCGGGCACGCCCGGCACGTGGAAGAACGGCACGCCGAACGAGCGGACGTCCTCGGCCGAGGTCGTGTGGTTCGAGATCACCATCGGCACGGTGACCGGCAGGTCGCCGCGGCGATGACGCCACAGCAGGTCGAGCAGGCAGTGGTCCTGCTTCGACGACAGGATGGCCATGCGCTTGGGGGCGGACTGGTCGGTCAGCGACCACTCCAGCTCGAAGCCGTCGAGCGTCTGCGCGATCTCGGCCTCGATGAGCGGGCGGTCGGCGGCGAAGCCGGGCCGGTGGAACACGACCCGCTGGAAGTACGCGCCGCCGGTCGGGTCGTCGGAGTACTGGTCGAACGCGACGATGTTGCCGCCGATGCGCGTGATCATCGCAGAGACCGCCGCGACGATCCCCGGCTGGTCGCGTCCGTGCACGATGAGGCAGACGTGATCGGGCTTGAGCTGTTCGGCGGCCATTGTTCGATTCTGCCCTGTCGTGACGCGAAGCAGAGACGGATGCCGTCACGCCGGAGGTGCGGCCGCCATGAGATCGTCGTTGCGGGCGAGGGCCAGGAACCGTGCCACGGAGTCGCGACTGCGGGTGAGGCACGCCAGCCGCTCGTTGAGTGCGGCGAGTTCGGCGGTGAGCATCTCGCCGAGCTCGCGCGAGCACGGCGGGGGTGTGCCGTCGGCGCACGAGAGCTCGACGTCGAGCACGACCTTCGCCAGTCGTGTGGTGAGCCCGGACTGCACGAGTCCGCGCGCGCGGGTCGCGCGCTCGACGTCGGCCTCGTCGTACGAGCGGTAGCCGTTGGCGGACCGCGTGGACGTGAGCAGGCCCTGCTCTTCGTAGTACCGCAGCATGCGCGTCGGAATACCGGTGCGCTCCGACAGTTCGCCGATCTTCATGCCGTCTCCGCTCGTGTGTCGTCGCGTTTCGCCCGAAAGCTTGACATTGACATCAGTGTCAAAGTTTAGCCTCGCTGCATGACCACGTCCACCGCCTCCGTCGCCGTCTCTTCGCCTCCTGCCACCCGCTTCCCCCTCGGCGCTCTCCTGCTGCTCTCGCTCGGCGTGTTCGTGACCGTGACCGCCGAGTCGCTGCCCGCCGGCCTCATGCCCGAGATGGCGGCCGACTTGGGCGTCGATCCGCTGCGGATCGGTCTGCTGGTCTCGGTGTGGGCCATCGTCGTGATCGGCACCAGCCTGCCGCTCACGCGGGCCACCCGGAGCATCGACCGCCGCATCGTGGTCGCCGCCTCGCTAGCGGTGTTCGCGCTCGCGAACGTCGCCACCGCGTTCGCGCCGAGCTACGAGTTCGCCTTCGCCACCCGCGTGGTCGCCGCGATCGCGCACGGCGTGTTCTGGGCGATCGTCATCGTGTACGCGTCGTCGCTGCTCACCGGACCGCAGCTCGGCCGGGGCCTCGCGCTCGTGACCGGCGGCGGCACCGCCGCGACCGTGCTGGGGCTGCCGGCGGCGACCGCGCTGGCGCAGGTGACGAGCTGGCGTGTCTCGTTCGCCGCGATGGGGGCCGGGATGCTGCTGCTCGCGCTCGTCGTGCTGCGACGTCTGCCCCGCTCCATCGTGGCGCCGGTGCCGGTGGGCGACCGTGCACCCCTGCGGCACGACCGCTCCATCCCGCCGCTGGTCGTCTTCGGCCTCTCGGGCCTGCTCATCGGCCTCGCGCAGTTCATGTCGTTCGTCTACATCCGGCCGTATCTCGCCGATGCCGCCGGGGTCGCCGACGCGTGGGCGAGCGTACTGCTGTTCGTCTTCGGCGCCGCGGGGATGGCCGGGGTCGCGATCGCAGGCGCCGTCGCCGACCGGTTCCCGCGGTCCGCGCTCACCGTCACGCTGGTCCTGCTCGCGCTGGCGTTCGCGACGCTCGCGCTGTTCCCCGGGCAGCTCGCGGCCGTCGTGGCCGCGCTGGCGCTGTGGGGTGCGGCGACGGGCGCCGTGTTCCCGCTCATCCAGACCGCTCTCATGCGGGCGGCGTCCGACCGCCTGCGCGATCTCGCGAGCGCGGCCATCATCGTGCTGTTCAACGTCGGGATCGCGGCGGGCTCGTGGGCGGGCGGTCAGCTGAGCGGCGCGTTCGGCCCCACGGCCAATCCCGCCGTCTCGAGCGCGGCCGTGCTGGTGGCCGCCCTGCTCGCGGCGGTGGGGGCGGTGCTGACGTCGCGGCGCCGGTGACGACGAGGGGATGCCGGGCGCCCGGCATCCCTCCTCGTCAGCGCACGCCGCGCATGAGCTTGAGCACGGGCTTCACGGCGGCCAGCAGGGCGAGGCCGAGAACGATCGCGATGCCGCCGAGGATCGTGAAGTACGGGACCTCGTTCTTCGGATCGTAGAACTGGGCGAGCCACCCCGCGATGGCCGTGCCCAGGGCGATCGACAGGAAGTAGAGCGCGACCATCTGCGTGTGGAACCGCTCGGGGGCGAGCTTGGTGGTCACCGACAGTCCCGGAGGCGAGATGAACAGCTCGGCCACGGTGAACACGAACAGGATGAGCACGATCGCCAGCAGCGGCGTCGAATTGGGGGCGCCGTTCGCCCACGGCAGGAAGAGCAGGAAGGCGAGGCCCATGATCATGGCGCCGAGCGAGAACTTCACCGGGGCCGACGGCGCGCGGTCGCCGAGCTTCGTCCAGATCACGGCGAACACGCCCGACAGGATGATCACGAAGATCGGGTTGATCGAGTTCACCCAGGGGATCGGCATCTCCCAGCCGAAGATCATCCGGTTGAGCCGCTCGTCGGAGTAGATCGTCAGCACGGTGAACTGCTGCTGGTACAGCGACCAGAACCCGACGTTCACGATGAACAGCGGGATGAAGCCGATGACGCGCGAGCGGGCGTCGGCGCTGATCTGCCGGGACCCGATGATGACCGCGAAGTACGTGATCGCCGCCGCCAGCGTCACGAGGATCACCACGCCGGCGAGGTTGTCGGCACGGATGACTCCCGTGAGCACGAGCACCACGATGACGACCAGTCCCGCCGCGGCGATGCCGATCATGAGTCCGCGACGGTTCGCGGGGAGCGGGTTGGCGACGACGCGGGATGCCGCGGGCAGCTGTTTGCGGCCGAACGAGTACTGGATGAGGCCCAGCGCCATGCCGACGGCGGCGGCGCCGAAGCCCCAGTGGAAGCCGAGGCTGCTCTGCAGCGCGCCGGTCACGATCGGGCCGAGGAAGGCGCCGAGGTTGATGCCGAGATAGAACAGCGAGAAGCCCGCGTCACGGCGGGCGTCCTTCGCCGAGTACAGCGTGCCGACGACGGCGGTCGCGTTGGCCTTGAGACCGCCCGAGCCGACGGCGACGAGGACGAGGCCGACGCCGAGCCCCCAGACGTTCGGCAGCAGTGCCAGGGCGATGTGCCCGGCCATGATGACCCAGGCGCTGAAGAACAGCACCCGCTCCGAGCCGAGCAGCCGGTCGGCGACCCACGCGCCGAGGATCGTCGAGAGGTAGACGGTGCCGCCGTAGGCGCCGACGATCCCCGTCGCGGTGGCCTTGTCGATGCCGAGGCCGCCCTCGGCGACCGTGTAGTACATGTAGATCAGCAGGATGCCCTGCATGCCGTAGAAGCTGAACCGCTCCCACATCTCGACGCCGAAGATGTGCGCGAGCGCCCACGGCTGACCGAAGAACCGGGTGTCGTGGTCGGAGCCGTCGTCGGGAGCGGTCGTGCCGGCGGCTGGGCCCACGCGGCCGGAGGCTCCGCGCGACGCGCCAGCGGCGGGTGGAGGGGCCGTGGGGACGGTTCCGCTCGCGGAGGCCACCGTCCCCGTCCTCGTCGCGTCGGCCGCGGCGCGTGCCCCGTCGGGCGGACCTACCGGGATCTGCTCGGGCTCGCCTCTGCGGCGTCGAGCACGGTCGTCGTCCTGAAATCCCTGATCACGCCCGTCCATGCGCTGGCTCCCGTCGCCCCCCGGATGACGTCAGGGTAGCGACGACCCGTGCGCCGGCGGTAGCCCCCGCGCCGCGTGCAGGCGCCGGCGCGCCGGCACGCGGTACGGTGCGGGAGTGCGCATCGGGATCATCGGCGGGGGCGCGGCGGGCCTCGCGACCGCCTGGCTGCTGGAGCAGGAGCATGACGTCACGCTGTTCGAGAAGGACGACCGCTTCGGCGGTCACGCGCACACCGTCGACATCGAGGTGGACGGGCAGGCGCTGAGCATCGACGCCGGATTCCAGTTCTTCGCGCGCACCGCCGCCTACGCGACGTTCAACCGGCTGCTCGACGCGCTCCACGTGCCACGCACGACCTACCCCGCGACACTCACCGTCGCCCGTGACGACGGCACCCGGCCCGTCGCCATGCCCCCTGTGCGCGGATGGCGGCCCGTCTGGGCGTCGCTCGCACCGCGCGCGATCGTGGACCTGCTGAGGTTCCGTGCGTTCCTGTCGGGCATCCCCGCCTTCCTCGCCGAGCACGACACGACGATCACGATCTCGGAGTACGTCGAGCGGCGCCGGCTCCCGAAGCGGTTCGTCGACGGCTTCCTCTTCCCGCTGCTGCTCGCGTTCTGGTGCGTCGACCTGGAGGAATTCCGCGGGTTCGCGGCCTACAACGCGCTGTACTACCTGGGCGCGAACCTTCCGAAGGGCATCACCCCGCCGGCGCAGAGCGAGATACCCGGCGGTCTGCGCGTCTACGTCGACGCGCTGATCGCCTCGCTCCAGCGAGCGGCTCTGCATGCCGGGTGCCCGGTCGAGTCGGTCGCCCGGGATGCCGACGGCTCGCTGGTCGTCACGGCGGGCGGGGTGCGGCATCCGTTCGACCATCTCGTGTTCGCGTGCGACGCGAGCGCGGCGCACGCCCTGCTCGCGGGGGTCACCGACACCGTCGAGGTGCGGACGCAGCTCGCCCGTTTCCGGTACTTCGACACGACCATCGCCATCCACGGCGACACGCGGCTCATGCCCCGCGACCGCGCCGCATGGTCGGCCGTGAACGTGCGCACCGACGGGGCGCACAGTCAGCTGTCGATCTGGAACCCGGCCCGTGGCATCCCCGTCTTCAAGAGCTGGGTGACGTACGACGACGAACTTCCGCAGCCGCTGTACACCACGGCCACGTACCGGCACGGGCTCATCGACCCGGCGTACTTCGACGCGCAGCGGCGGCTGCGTCCGCTGCAGGGCGCGCACGGCATCTCGCTCGCGGGGCTGTACACCGCCGATGCCGATTCGCATGAGAGCGCGATCCTCTCGGCGGTCGCCGTCGCGGAGCGTCTCGCTCCCGATTCGGTGCGGCTCGCGGCGCTCAGGCCGGCCACCCGCTGAGAGTCACTCCGGGAGCGAGGGATGCCGCTCCTCGGGCGCGCGCCGGCGGGGGATGAACAGCGCCACGACGAGGGCGACGACCGCCGCCGCGCCGCCGAGCAGGAACGACACGTGGAACGCCTCCGGACCGGGCACGGGCGTGCCGTCGAAGTCGATCGCGTAGGTGGCGAGCACGGCGCCGACGACGGCGGCCGCGGTGCTCGTGCCGAGCGAGCGGAACAGCGCGTTGAGGCCGTTCGACGCACCCGTCTCGGACTGCGGCACTGAGCGCATGATGAGCATCGGCATGGCGGCGTAGCCGAAGCCGATGCCGAATCCGATGCCGATGTTGGCGACGAGGATCTGCCACACCTCGCTCGCGAACAGCAGGGTGAAGCCGTACGTGATGACGAGGGCGATCGCGCCGAGCACGAGCAGCAGCTTGGGGCCGACGGTGCGCGCGAGTCGTCCCGAGAAGGGCGAGAGCACCATCATCACGAGACCCGCCGGCATGACGACGAGGCTCGCGGCGACGAGCGACAGCCCGAAGCCCCCGGCGGCGGCGGGCTGCTCGAGCAGCTGCGGGTACACGACGTTCGACGCGAACAGCGAGAACCCGAACGCGATCGAGGCGAGGTTGGTCAGCAGCACCGGGCGGCGCGCGGCGACGCGCAGGTCGAGGAGCGGATCGGGCGTGCGCAGCTCGTACCAGCCCCACACGAGCAGCACGACGATGCCGCCGAGCCCGCAGGCGAGCACGGCGGGGGAGCCCCAGCCCCACTCGTTGCCGCGCGAGACGGCGAGGAGCACGCCGATGAGGCCGATCGTGAGGCCGGCGGTGCCGAGGTAGTCGAACCGCCCGCCGGTGCGCAGCGCGCTCACGGGCACGATCCACAGCACGAGCACGAACACGATGACGCCGAGCGCCGCCGCGACCCAGAACAGCACATGCCAGTCGCTGCGCTCGGTGATGAAGGCGCTGATCGGCAGGCCGAGCGCGCCGCCGACGCCGAGAGTGGCGCTGATGAGGGCGATGGCCGAATCGACGCGGTCCTCGTGCAGCACATCGCGCAGGATCGAGATGCCGAGCGGGATCACTCCCGTCACGGCGCCCTGCAGCGTGCGCCCGACGATCACGCCGACGATTCCGGGGGATGCCGCGGCGACGACGGATCCGGCCACCATGACCGCGAGCAGCACGAGCACGATGCGCCGCTTGCCGTACATGTCGCCCAGGCGACCCGAGATCGGTGTCATCACGGCGGCGGCCAGCAGCGTGGACGTGACGACCCAGGCCGTGTCTTCGCGGCTGGCGTCGAGCAGCTCGGGCAGCTTCGACTGGATCGGCACGACGAGCGTGAACATGAACGACGAGGCCAGTCCGGCGATCGCCAGCACTGCCACGATGGCGCCCTGGCGGGGCATCCGGGTCAGTCGTCTTCTCTCGTCGTCGCCGCCCGTGCCCATCCGTTCAGGCTATCGGCGCTCGCCGACACCGGCTCCGACGTGTGCCTCACGAGTGGGCACCGTCGGGTGCAGACTGGGGGCATGGCCGAGACCGCCACCCCGCCCGGCATCGACATCCGCCCGCTCGACACGGTCGACGAGGTCCACCGCGCCTCCGCGGTGCTCGCCGAGGTGTGGGGCGGCGACCGCGGCGGCATGCCGCCGAACCTGCTGCGCGCTCTCGCGCACTCCGGCAACTACGCCGTGGGCCTGTACGAGGGGCAGAGCATGGTGGGGGCATCCGTGGCGTTCTTCGCCGCGCCCGCGGCGCGTTCGATGCACAGCCACATCACCGGCGTGCTGCCCTCGCACCAGTCGCAGGGGCTCGGTCGCGTGCTCAAGCAGCACCAGCGCGAGTGGGCCCTCGCGCGCGACGTCGGCCACATCACGTGGACCTTCGACCCGCTCGTCGCCCGCAACGCGCACTTCAACCTGCGGGTGCTCGGCACCCGGGCGACCGAGTACCTCGTGAACCACTACGGACCGATGGACGACGGCGTCAACCGCGGCGACGAGACGGACCGCATCATGGTCTCGTGGGCGCTCGCCGCTCCTCCGGCGCCCACGCCCGACGAGGACGCGGTGGTGGCGTCGGTCGCGGTGCCGCACGACATCGAGGCGCTGCGCCGGGAGTCACCGACGGATGCCGCCGCCTGGCGCGCGCGGGTGCGCGACCAGCTCGTGGCGCACCTCGCCGAAGGGCTCGTGATCGGCGGCTTCGACGACGAGCGCGGGTATCTGCTGGTGCGTCCCTGAGGGTCAGTCCTCGGGCTCCGACGTCGGGTCGCCGGGCCGGACGGCCGCGTCGTCGCGGATGTCGATCCGCGTGATGCCGTCACCGCGGTCGGTGACGTCGATGCGGGGCGCGGCATCCTCCTCGACGGCACCCGGTGCCGCCAGCAGCTGGTCGCGCCGCTTCTCGTCGTCGGTCATGCCCGTCGCGTCGGGCGTCTTGTCGTCGGTCATCGTCATCCCTCTCGCCATGCGTCGCTCGTGAGGTGCGAGCCGGCCTGCGGCCCCAACTGCAGCATCCGGCCGATCGCGCGCCGCGGGGTGAAGTCAGAGGTCTCCATGCGCCGACGCTACGGGTGCGGGTGAGGGCCCGGCACGGGGTTGCGCCCGCTGCGTCCGCGGGCTATCGCGCACTGTCGCGGTGGACGCATTCCTGCCGGATGGGCGGGATCGTCTGCCAATGTGCGCCACGCCCCTCCGGCGAGGGGATGCCGCGCCCCTAGGCTCGCGGCATGCCCGAGTACCGTGCCCACTTCGACTTCGACATCCGCTTCGCCAACGGAGGTGGGCTGTCGGGAGTCGGCTTCCGGCTCGACGTGCCGTCGGCCGACATCTCCCAGGACGAGCTCGGTCGCCTGCTCATCGCGCACCTGGGTCTCGCGCTCGTCGACGAGGTCGAGCTGCGCGGGGTGCGGATCGTCGAAGAGCCGCACCGGGGGTCCCGCGGTGTCGAGGTGGCGGCATCCGCTCCGCAGACCCGGGTCGTCGACCTCAGCCACCCGATCCGGGCGGGGCTCATCACCTACCCGGGCCTCCCGGCGCCGACGATCACGCCGCACCTGACGCGCGAGGACTCCCGGGCGCGTTACGCGCCAGGCACCGAGTTCGCGATGGACGTCATCCACTTCGTCGGCAACACCGGCACGTACCTCGACTCGCCGTTCCACCGCTACGCAGACGGCCCGGATCTCGCCGGCCTCGACCTCGCCTCGCTCGTGGGGCTGCGTGCGGAGGTCTTCCACCTGGAGGACGCGTGGGATGCGCGGCGCCGCGGCATCCGTCCCGAGACGCTCGCCGACCGCGACGTGCGGGGCGCCGCCGTGCTCCTGCACACCGGATGGGACCGCTGGTTCGGTCAGCCGGAGTACGGCGTGGGCGCGCCGTTCCTCACCGGCGAGGCGGCACAGTGGCTCATCGACGCGGGCGCCGTGCTCGTGGGCATCGACTCGCTCAACATCGACGACACCGAGTCGGGAGGCGAACGCCCGGCGCATTCGCTGCTGCTGGGCGCGGGTGTGCACGTCGTCGAGCACCTCACCAACCTCAGCGCCCTGCCCCCGCGCGGCGCCCGCTTCACGGCCGCGCCGCCGGCCGTCGAGGGCTTCGGGACGTTCCCGGTGCGCGCGTTCGCCGAACTGCCCTCCTGACGTCTGCAGAGGCTCGGGCACCCGGGAGGTATCAGAGCGCCCGACTGCGGCTCTTCGGTGAGGAAGGAGAAGCCATGCACGAGCACATCGAGACCCTGATCCTCGCCGCGGGGGATGCCCTGCGGCGGGCGGAACGGCGCCGAGCCGAGACCGAGCCGCGCCGGCGTCGTCCTCGCACGGCACGGTCGACGTACATCCCGGTCCGCCGCGACGCGGCGACACTGCACCTCGCGCACTGAGCCCGAACCGGGTCGGCGCCCGGGCGTACGCTGAGCGCATGCCCATCGCCCGGCCCGCGGATCCTGTCACCCTCGACGGCTTCGAGCTGCGGGTGCTGCACCTGCCGCTCGTGTCGCCCTTCACCACGTCGTTCGGCACCGAGACCGTGCGCGAGGTGATCGTCGTGCGCGCGCTGACCGCCGACGGCGAGGGGTGGGGCGAGATCGTCACGCAGGCGGACCCGCTGTACTCGAGCGAGTACACGCAGGGCGCGTGGGACGTCGCGCTGCGGTTCTTCGCGCCGGCATTGCTGGACCGGCGCACGCTCGCGCCCGAAGACGTCACCGGAGTGCTGGAGCCGTTCAAAGGCCACCGCATGGCGAAGGCCGGCCTGGAGCTGGCGGTGCTCGATGCGGCGCTCCGCGCGGCAGGGCGGCCGCTCGGCGAGTACCTCGGAGCGGTGCGCGACCGCGTGCCGAGCGGGGTGTCGGTGGGGATCCAGCGCGATCCGGCCGCGCTCGTCGACACCGTGGCGGGCTACCTCGACGAGGGGTACGTGCGCATCAAGCTCAAGATCCGGCCCGGTCGCGACGTCGGCGACACGGCCGCGGTGCGCGACGCGTTCGGCGCGATCCCGCTGCAGGTGGACGCGAACTCCGCGTACACGCTCGCCGACGCCGACACGCTCGCCGAGCTCGACCGGTTCGACCTGCTGCTGATCGAGCAGCCGCTGCAGGAGGACGACATCGTCGACCACGCCACGCTCGCCCGGCGGCTGCGCACCCCGGTGTGCCTGGACGAGTCCATCGTGTCCGACAAGGCGGCGGCCGACGCGCTGGCACTGGGTGCGGCATCCATCATCAACATCAAGGCCGGACGCGTCGGCGGCTACCTCGAAGCGGTCCGCATCCACGACCGGTGCCTGGGAGCAGGCGTGCCGGTATGGTGCGGCGGCATGCTCGAGACCGGCATCGGCCGCGCCGCGAACGCCGCGCTCGCCGCGCTCCCGGGTTTCACGCTGCCGGGCGATGTGTCGGCATCCGACCGCTTCTACACGCGCGACATCGTGACCGAGCCCGCCGTCCTGGAGCACGGGCACGTGCGGGTGCCGACAGGGCCGGGCCTCGGCGTGCAGATCGATCCGGTCGCGCTCGACGAGTTCACCGTCGCCCGCGAGACGCTCACCCGCTGACATGCGCGCGCGAGCGTGGGTCGGCGGAGTGCTCGTGCTCGTCGCGGCGCTGTCGGGGTGCGCGGTCGAGCCCGGCCCCGCTCCGACCCTGCCGGCCGGGGTGACCGTGGAGCTGCAGCAGCTGCGGGCGGACGTCGCGGCCCGGCAGGCCGAGGTGCGGGTGACGAACGGGTCGGACGCGCCGCTCACGATCGGCGAGGTGCGTGTCGAGGATCCGCGCTTCAGCGGGCCGTCGACGCGGGTGATCGCCGACCGTGTGAGCACCGTCCCCGCCGGCAGCAGCGTCGACATCAGGGTGCAGCTCGCGCCCGTCGACTGCGATGCGCCGGGTGACGCGTCGGCACGCGTCGTGCTCGAGCTCGTCGGCGACTCCGGCAGCGCCGAGGTCGAGGCATCCGCTCCCGATCCGGTGGGCTTCCTCGCGCCGCTGCATGTCCGCGAGTGCGTGCAGAAGCGGGTGACGGATGCCGCCGCCGTCGCCTTCACCGGGTTCATGCCCTCTTCTCCCGGCGAGCCCGCCGCCCTCGAGCTGACCGTCACGCCGACGGGGGCGGCGGCGGTCACCGTGGTCGGCCTGGAGCGGACGAACCTCATCGACTTCACCGGCCCGGGCGACGACGAGCTCTACGCGCTGGACGTCGAGGTCGCGGCGGGCGACACCGCGCCCACCGTGGTGGAGGTGCCGATCGTGCCCTTCCGGTGCGACCCGCACGCGGTCCAGGAGGACAAGCGCGGCACCGTCTTCGACGTGCGCGTCGCCCTCGACGGCGAGCCGGGGGAGTTCGAGCTCTTCGTCGGCGACGATCTCCGCGGTCGCATCCTCACGTGGGTCGGGCAGTGGTGCGGCTTCGGAGCCTCGGGCTGACACGGCGACGGCCGGCCGCCCCCTGAGAGGCGACCGGCCGTCGTCGGCCCGCTACTTCTTGACGGTCACCGTGACGGCCTTCGACGAGGTCGTGCCCGCGGCATTCACGAACTCCGCGACGTATGTGTACGTGCCGGGCGCGCGTCCGACGACGGGCGTCGCCGCCTGCTGTGCGTTCGGGGATGCCGCGACGAGCGCCTGCTCGTCGATCAGCTTCCCGTTCTCGTAGAGCCGGTACGACGTGGCGTTCGTGCCCCACCACAGGTTCGCGGTGACGGTGTAGTTGCCGTCCTTGTCGTGGTTGTCGTGCGACAGGACGGGGACGCCGGGTGCGGCATCCTTCACCTTCACCGTGAGCGACGACGTCGCGGTCGTGCCCTTGGTGTTGATCAGCTCGCCGGTGTACACGTAGGTGCCGTTGGGCTTGCCGGTCACGTCGACGGTGGCCATCTGCGCGGCGGGCGAGTTCGCGTCGAGCAGCTTCGTCGCGATGAGCGCGCCGTTCTCGTACAGCCTGTACACGGCGCCGTTGACCCCCGACCACAGGTTCATCGACACGGTGTAGCGGCCGTCGCTGAGCCCGTTCTCCCAGCCGGAGTCGGACGACAGGATGCCGCGACCCGGCGCCTTCGTGGCGCCCTCGTCGTCGAACACGAGCAGCTGCACCGACGTCTGCGTGACCAGGCCGTCGTGGTTCACGGCGTTGACCGTGAGGGTGTGCACGCCGACCTTGCCGGCCAGCCCGATGGCAGCACCGGGTGCGACCGGGGCGCCGTCGAACGCGATGTCGAGGTTGCGCACCCCCGACTCCGGGTCGTCCGCCGTCACGCCGACGGTGAACGTGCCGGTGCTCGGCAGCAGGGTGCCGTCGGCCGGGACGCCCGAGAGCACCGGCGCCGTGGCATCCACCGCCCCGCCCGGGTCGCCGGTGACGGCGATGCGCGGCGCGGCCGGCTGCGTGAACCCGTCGCCGAGGAAGAAGCTCGTCTGCGGGGGCTGGTTGTAGCCGGTGTTCTGCCACGCCACCGAGAGCCGGTAGACCGGATCGTGCATGAGCGTGCGCAGCCGGATCGACGTCTCGTCGGTGGTGGAGAAGATCCGCAGCTCGGTCGAGTCCGCCGAACGCCACGCGATCTCTTCGCGCCAGTCGCCGAACAGGTCCGCCTGCAGGTTGGGCGTGCCCTTGGTGCCGTTGTTGGAGCGGGCTCCATCGGCCTTCAGGATCACGTCGGTGGTCTCGGTCTGCCAGTTCCACTTTCCGATCGTCGGCACGCCCTCGGACGAGCCGGCGTTCCAGTCGTGGTCGACGATCTCGCGCAGCGGGTCGCCGTCGAACCACGCGAGGAAGTTCGCGGCCGGGATCTCGGTCGAGATCAGCTCGCCGGTCGACGATTTCAGCTGCCCGACGGGGGAGTTCCAGGCGGCGTCACCGCCGACGGCCCACCCCTCGGCGCCCTCGTATCGCGGGTCGATGTCCGCCGATGCGGCGCGGCCGGTGTCGACCGTCGCGGGGATCGACCACAGGACCTTCCCCGTGCGGGCGTCGCGCATGGTGGCGCCGCGGTTGCCCGAGGCGTGCATCTCCTCATGGGCGGCGAACACCTCCAGTCCCGGGTTCGAGGGCACGAGGTCCGACACGTGGATGGCGTCGCCGTGGCCGAGTCCCGTCGAGTAGAGCAGCGAGCCGTCGTCGTCGACGGTGGCCGAGCCGTAGACGATCTCGTCCTTGGCGTCTCCGTCCACGTCGGCCACCGACAGGTTGTGGTTGCCCATCCCGTAGAAGCCCGCGTTTCCCTCGTCGTTCGAGTCGAGCACCCAGCGCTGGTGCAGCGTCGAGCCGTCGAAGTCGTACGCGGCCATCACCGCGCGGGTGTAGTACCCCCGGCTGAAGATCGCACTCGGGTGCTCGCCGTCGAGGTAGGCGGTCGCCGCGAGGAACCGGTCGACCCGGTTGCCGTACGTGTCGCCCCAGGCCCCGACGTCGCCGCGCGGCGGCACGTAGTCGATCGTGTCGATCGCGGCGCCGGTGAGGCCGTCGAACACCGTGAGGTACTCCGGACCGCTCAGGATGTACCCCGAGCTGTTGCGGTAGTCGGCGCTCGCGTTCCCGATCGGCTGCCCGACGCCGTCGATCGTGCCGTCGCCGGTCTTCATCATGACCTCGGCACGCCCGTCGCCGTCGTAGTCGTAGACCTGGAACTGCGTGTAGTGCGCGCCGGCGCGGATGTTCACGCCGAGGTCGATGCGCCACAGGCGCGTGCCGTCGAGCCGGTAGGCGTCGAGCAGGACGTTGCCGTTGTAGCCGGCCTGCGAGTTGTCGTGCGAGCGGGCGTCCCACTTCACGATCAGCTCGTACTGCCCGTCACCGTCCACGTCGCCGACGCTCGTGTCGTTCGCCGTGTAGCTGTAGGGCTGGCCGTCCTTCGTGTAGCCGTCGGCGGGCTTGTCGAGCGGCACGCTCCGATACGACCCGTCCTGCACGCCGAACGTCTCGGTCTCGGTCGTCTCGACGCCGGCGAGCACCTTGGTGATGAAGTACGCGGATGCCGACGACCCGGTCTTGTCGAGATAGTCCGTCGAGTCCGTGATCGGGGCCGTCGTCAGACGCTTGCCGTCGCGGTAGACGTGGAACGCGACGCCGTCGGGGTCGGTGCCCAGCATCCGCCACGACACGAGCGTGCCGTCACCTGTCGGCACCGCGGCCGGAGCCCGATCGAGGTACTCGGCCTGCCGCTGCAGCACCGTCACCGCATCCGTCTTCAGCTGTGCGGATGCCGCACCCGCACCGCCCGCGTTCACGGCGACCACCGTGTAGAAGTAGGGGATCGTGGTGAGCACCGACATGTCGGTGTAGCGGTTCGCGTCGGCGACGCCGATGAGCTCGCCGCGCTCGCCGTCGACCTCGGAGCGGAACACCAGGTAGTACAGCGCGTTCAGCGGCTGCGACCACGACAGCTCCAGCGACCGCTTGTCGATGCTCTCGACGGCGAGCCCGGTCGGGGCTGCCGGCGGCGCGACCGAGGCGTCGACGAACGACACCTCGACGGTCTTCGACGGCACCGATTCGAGCTTCGTCTGGTCGACCGCGGTCACGTGGTACGCGTAGTCGAGGCCGACGCGCGCCGAGGTGTCGACGAACGAGGGCTGGTCGACGGATGCCACCAGCACCGGCTTCGCGTCGAACGGCGACGTGCGGTAGACATTCCACGTCAGGCCTGCCTCGCCGGTCCACGCCAGCGACACGCTGGGTGCCGCCGGGTCGGCGTTGACGTCGGTCACCTGCAGACCCACCGGTCCGAGCAGGATCGGCGTGATCTCGAGGCCGTTCAGCCGGGTGCCCGCCGCGGCGCCGTACGCCTCGATGTTCAGCTGCCCGTCGGTGACGAGGAACGGGCCGCGCAGGGTCTCGTTGACCGAGCCCTTGCCGGCGTTGCCCGATCCCGCCTCTTTGCCCTCGACGCGGAAGCTCGTCTTCGTCGAGCCGATCCAGTCGCCCGAGTACGTCTTCACCGAGTACGTGCCGTCGGGCACGTCCAGGGCGAAGGTCGACGTGTCGCCGGGCAGCACGAAGTCGCGCACGAGGTCGTTCGAGCCGTCGGCGGCTCCGCGGTCGCGTCCGGCCGACGCGGGCAGGGTGTTGGTGAAGCCGTAGCCGCGCTCGGCGGTGTACGCCGTGTCGGGGTTCACCTCGGTGTACCCCGCCATGAGCGGGTTGCCCTTCAGCTGGAAGTCGTACTTGTACCGCGCCTGCTTGGTCGTGAAGGTCACGACCGCGCTCGGTGCCGACTCGCCGCGCCCGTTGACGGCCACGACCTGGTACCGGTAGCCGGTGCCCTCGGCGAGACCCTGCACGATCGAGCTCGTCTGGGTGACCATGCCGACGAGCGTCCACGTCGGCTCGGGATCGGCGACGGCCTGGCGGTAGATCTTGTAGATGTCGGCCGTCGGCGAGGCATCCCACTGCAGCGTCGCCCCGCCGTTGCTGATCGCACCGGCCACGACGTTCTGCGGCGCGATGGGCACGTCGGCGGGCGGCTCGACGTCTGTCACCTTCCCGGCGAGCGGGTCGTCGAGCGCCTTGACGTCCTGGGCGACGAGGCGGGCCATCTGGATCGCCCCGTACTCCTGGAAGTGCGTGTCGTCGGCGATGCCGGCCGGGCGCTGCGGGAAGACGCCCGGGTCGGCGTACAGGAACACGGCCTTCGCGGCCTCGGGGCCGATCTGGTCGAGGTAGGCGCGGCTGGAGGCCGACAGGTCGACGAGCAGCACGTCCTCTTCGGCCGCGAGCTCCTTCATCTTGGCGACGTACTCCGGGAAGCTGACGTTGAAGAGGCCCGTGTCGGCGTTGAACGACCGGCGCGAGACCGGGGTGACGAGGATCGGGGTCGCTCCGCGCTGGCGGGCTCCCTCGACGTACACGCGCAGGTACTCCTTGTAGTCCGCGGGGCTCGCGTAGCGGTCGTCCACGCCCTGCGTCGCATCGTTGTGCCCGAACTGCACCATGAGGTAGTCGCCCGGGCGCACCGCCCGCAGGATGTCGTCGAGCCTGCCCTGGCTGATGAAGTTCTTCGACGATCGGCCCCCGATCGCCTGGTTCGAGAACGCCACATCCGACGCGAAGAAGCGGTCGATCATCTGACCCCAGCCGGCCTGCGGAGCGTAGGCGACCGGGTCGTAGGTCTGCACCGTCGAGTCGCCGGCGATGTACGCGGTCGGGATGGCACCTGCGACGCGCGCCGGCAGGCGCGTGATCGTCAGGGCGTTGACCACCGGCGCATCGCCGTCGAACACGAGCGTGAGGGTGCCGTCGACCAGGGCGATCGTGAACGTCATGTCGAGGTACGCGCCGGCGGCCTGCGGGTTCGGGAGCACCTTGGCGATGCTCTCGGCGGTGATCGTCGTGGTCGTCGCGGCCTGGGCGTCACCAGAGACGAGGCGCACCGAGTAGTCGCCGGCGCCGAGGTCGACCTCGAAGGTCGATCCTGCCGCCGACACGAAATCGCCGCGCAGCGGGTCGGCGTCGCCGCGGTCGACGTCGGGTGCCGTCGCGGTCGGTGCGGTCGAGAAGCCGTAGCCCCACTCCGGGTTGTACGCGGTCGAGCTCGTCACCGACAGGGCGCCGTCGGCCACCTGGCCGGGGCCGAAGTCGAACGTGACGACGTCGCCGGCGGGCAGCGGTGCGGGTGCGCTGTAGATCGCCGAGGTGACGGATGCCGTCGTGGCCGACGATCCCGCCTGGTTGCGGGCCGTCACGCGGTAGGTCCACTGCTGCGCGGTGTCGACGGCATCCGTGAATCCGGGCGTCGTGACGGTCGTGACGGTCGAGAAGACGCCGTCGGCGCCGGCGCGCTCGACGACGTACTCGTCGCCGTTCGCCACGGCCGACCACGTCAGCACGACGGCGTCGCGGGTCACCTG
>PJUC01000162.1_pt1 | contig 44312 bp, 39 predicted proteins | sample 1512161 | NCBI WGS metagenome assembly PJUC01 (sample SAMN08177676, study PRJNA422409) | Soil metagenome, whole genome shotgun sequencing project. | isolation source: Soil enriched on filter paper | place: USA: Madison | collected 2015-01-15 | reverse complement strand
GCCGAGGTGACCGGCTGGCCGGGCGATCTGGACCCGACCGACGTCGTGGCCGAGGTGCTGCACTCCGACCTGCGCCGCACCGGCTGGTTCACATCGTCCACCCCGCTCGTGAACCGCCTGCACGAGAACGCGGTGTGGGGCATGCGCGGCAACTTCGTCGATGTGCCCACCGACTGCCCCCAGCGCGACGAGCGCCTGGGCTGGACCGGGGATCTGCAGGTGTTCGCCCCGACCGCGGAGTTCCTCTACGACTCGGCCGGCTTCCTCACCTCGTGGCTGCGCGACCTCGCCGCGGAGCAGCGCCGGTACGACGGGACGCCGATGGTCGTGCCCGCGATCACGACCGGCTACCAGGGACCGATGGCGGCGTGGGCGGATGCCGCGGCCATCGTGCCGTGGACGATCTACCGCGCGTACGGCGACCTCGGCATCCTCGAGGGCCAGTTCGAGAGCATGGCGGCGTGGGTCGACGAGGTCAGTGCTGCAGCCGGCGATGACCGGATCTGGTCGAAGGGGTTCCAGTTCGGTGACTGGCTCGACCCGACCGCGCCGGCCGGGCGGCCGGAGGCCGCGCAGACGTACCCCGAGATCGTCGCGACCGCGTACTTCGCCCGCTCGTCGAGGATCGTCGCGGATGCCGCAGCCCTCCTCGGCCGTAAAGACGATGCGGCCCGCTACGGGGCGCTCGCCGACGAGGTTCGTGCGGCGTTCCACCGGGAGTACGTGTCCGGCTCGGGACGGCTGCTCTCGGACTCTGCCACCGCGTACGCGCTGGCGCTGCAGTTCGACCTGATCGATGACGCCGACGCCCGGCAGCGCGCGGCTGATCGCCTCGCTGAGATCGTCCGCGGCAACGGCTACAGGATCTCGACCGGCTTCGTCGGCACTCCGCTCATCTGCGACGCGCTCTCCGCCCACGGCCACGCGGATGTCGCGTACCGGCTGCTGCTGCAGACCGACGCCCCGTCGTGGCTGTATGCGGTGAAGCACGGTGCGACCACGATCTGGGAGCGCTGGGACTCGCTGCTGCCCGACGGGACGGTCAACCCGAGCGGGATGACCTCGTTCAACCACTACGCGTTCGGCTCCGTCGCCGACTGGCTCCACCGTGTCGTCGCGGGCCTCGCTCCGGCAGGGCCGGGCTACCGTCGTATCCGCATCGCACCGCAGCCGCCCCGCACCGGCCTGACCGCCGCGGCAGCGCGGCTCGAAACCCCCTACGGCGAGGCATCCGTCGAGTGGGCCCTCGCCGAGGGGACCCTGACCGTGTCGGCGACCGTGCCGGTCGGCGCGACCGCCGACGTCGTGCTGCCTTCCGGCCACGCGGTGACCGTCGAGCACGGCGCGCACGAATGGAGCGAGCCGTTCGAGGTCGACGCGGTCGAACGCGCGGTGGTCACCGTAGACACCCCGATGGGGGAGCTCCTCGACGACGCCGAGGCGATGGCGGTGTTCATGGGCGTCGTGACCACGTACGTCCCCGAAGCGGCCGCGCACATGAGCGGCGGGCTGAACGGGCGCGACGAGGTCACGCCGCGGCAGTTCGCCGGCATGATGCCGCATTCGGATGCCTTCCTCGCCGACCTGGAGCGAGGGTTCGCCGCCGTCTCGGCGGGCGAGGCGGTGCCCGACGACCTCTTCTCTGCCCCAGAGCCCGGCGCCGACGACCTGGTCGAGGCGGCGGGCATGCTCAGCGGGCGCGACTTCTGGTCCACGCGCGAGGGCGGCGGCATCCGCTCGCTCGTCCTCGTCGACGGTCCGCACGGCGTCCGCCGACAGGGCGGCGCGGCCGACAACCTCGGGTTCAACGAGAGCCTGCCCGCCACCTGCTTCCCGCCCGGCGTCGCCCTCGGCTCCACCTGGAATCCCGGACTCATCCGTGAGGTCGGCGAGGCGCTCGGCCGTGAGGCCCGCGCGCTCGACGTCGATGTGCTCCTGGGGCCGGCGATCAACATCAAGCGGTCGCCGCTCGGCGGGCGCACGTTCGAGTACTTCTCCGAGGATCCGCTGCTCACGGGTGTGCTCGCGACGCAGTACGTGCACGGCGTGCAGTCCACCGGGGTCGGCGCATCGCTCAAGCATTTCGCCGTCAACAACCAGGAGACCGACCGGATGCGGGTCAGCGCCGACGTCGACGACCGGACACTGCGCGAGATCTACCTGGCCGCCTTCGAACGCGTCGTCACCGAGGCGCAGCCGGCCACCGTGATGAGCTCGTACAACGCGATCAACGGCGTCTTCTCGTCCGAGAACGAGTGGCTGCTCACCGAGCTGCTGCGCGGCGAGTGGGGCTTCGACGGGCTCGTCGTCTCGGACTGGGGCGCGATCAAGGACCGGGTCGAGGCGCTGCGTGCCGGACTCGACCTCGAGATGCCGGGCACGGGCGACGAGGGGAGGGATGCGATCGTCGCCGCCGTCCGCGACAGCCGGCTCGACCGCGCCGTGGTCGACCGTGCGCTGGAGCGGCTCCGCCGGCTCGCCGAGCGCACCGCGACCGAGGGGCCGGTCGCCCCGCTTGACGCCGACGCCCACCATGCGCTGGCCCGCCGTGCCGCGGGGGAGGCGATCGTGCTGTTGCGCAACGAGCGCGGCACCCTGCCGCTGCGGCGCGATCAGAAGGTCGCCATTGTCGGTGAACTCGCCGAGAAGCCGCAGTATCAGGGCGGCGGCAGCTCGCACGTGAGCCCGACGCGCGTCGACATCCCCCTCGATGAGCTGCGCGTCGTCCTGGGTGATGTCGCCTACGCACCGGGATATTCAAGGGATGCCGCCGCCGACGCGGCCGCGCTCCTCGACGCCGCACGCGCCGCCGCACAGTCGGCAGATGTCGCCGTCGTATTCGTGGGACTGCACGAGAACGACCAGTCAGAGGGATTCGACCGCAGCCACCTCGACCTCCCCGCCGAGCAGGTCGCGCTCATCGACGCGGTCGCGGCGGTCGCGCCCCGCACGGTCGTCGTCCTCTCCAATGGCGGCGTCGTCTCACTGGAGCCCTGGCACGACTCGGTGGATGCGATCGTCGAGGGCTGGGTGCTGGGCCAGGGGGTCGGAGGAGCCATCGCCGACGTGCTCACCGGTGCCGTCACCCCGTCCGGGCGGCTCGCCGAGTCGATCCCGTTCCGGCTGCAGGACACCCCGTCGTACCTGAACTTCCCGGGCGAGAACGAGATCGTCCGCTACGGCGAGGGCGTGTTCGTCGGATACCGCTGGTACACGACCGCCGAGCAGCCGGTCCGGTATCCGTTCGGGCATGGGCTCAGCTACACGACGTTCGCATACGAAGGGCTCGAGGTGGCGGCATCCGGAACCGACACGGCGGTCGTCCGCGTGACCGTCCGCAACATGGGGCCTGTCGCGGGAGCCGACGTCGTTCAGCTCTACGTCGCGCCCGCCGCATCCCCGGTCCGCCGCCCGGCACGCGAACTCGCCGCGTTCGCCAAGGTGCATCTCGCGTCCGGCGAGTCCACCGTGGTGGAGCTCGCGCTAGATCGCCGCGCGTTCGCCTACTGGGACACCGTCAAGGATCGGTGGCGCGTCCAGCCCGGCGAGTACCGCATCGAACTGGGTCGATCCTCCGCCGAGGTCGTCGCATCCGCCGAGCTCGGACTCGAAGGCGACACCGACAAGGCCGAACCTTTGACACTCGACTCCACCGTCGGCGACTGGTTCGGACACCCCGTCGTCGGGCCCGCGCTCATGCAGGCCATGATGGCCGGGGCCTCCGAGGAGCAGCTGGCGGCGGCATCCGAGAACGAGAACATGCTGAAGATGGTCGAGTCCATGCCCATGGGCCAGTTCGCGCGCTTCCCCGGCGTCGAGATCCCGGATGCCGCACTCGAGCAGCTCATGGCGCTGAGCGTCTGAGGGGCCGGGGTGTCGTTGCGGGCGCTGGCGCTGGACGGCGTCGTGAAACGTGCGATCTCGCACGGCGGCGCGGACGGCGTGCGCAGTGAGATCGACCGCCGGCGTCGAGAGGAGCTGCCGGCGCCGGCGCCGGTGCCGGCGCGCGTCTCAGCAAGGTTCTCGATCACCGAGACCGTCGTGCAGGGATCGCGGGTCGTGCGCCTGGAGAACCCCTCGCGCACGCGCGCTCGGGCGATGGTGTTCGTGCCCGGCGGCGGGTACGCGCATCCGATCTCGGCCTCGCACTGGACGACCGTCGCCCGCCTCGCGCGGGCGGCTGGCATCGACGCGATCGTGCCCCTGTACGAGGTCGCGCCCGGAGGCGACGCGGAGCGCGGGCACGGGCTACTGGCGGAGGTGCTGGCCGAAGCCGTGGCCCGGCACGGTCGCGGCGACGTGATCGTCGCGGGAGACTCCGCCGGCGCCGGGCTCGCGCTCGCCGCACTGCAGCGTCACCCCGACCGCGCGGCAGCGGCCGTGCTGCTCAACCCCTGGCTCGACGTCCAGATCGGTCATCCCGCGGCATCCGCGCTCGAGGAGTGGGACGCGATCCTCCGCGTCGACGAACTGCGCGAATGGGGCAAGGCGTGGGCGGGCGGACTGTCCACGTCGGATCCCGCAGTCAGCCCGCTGCGCGGCACCTTCGGCGGTCTGCCGCCGGTCCACCTGATCACGGGCGGCCGTGACCTTCTGCTGCCCGACGCCCTCGACGCATACCGACTGCTGCGGGCGGCCGGCAACAACGGAACTCTGACCTACGCGCCCGACGGCAACCACGGTCTCGGGCACATGGGGTCCGTCACCCCCGAGAGCAGACGGGCGCACCTGGCCGTCGTCGCGGCCCTCACTGCCTGACCTCCTGATCTCTCCGAAAGGAACCCACGCGATGCGGGCTGTCCGTCTGAAGACCGAACACCTCCACGAGCCCCTCGGACTCGGCGTCCGCACACCTCGCTTCTCATGGAACTGCGCCGACGGGGTGGTCCAGACGGCGTACCGGGTCGTCGCCGAGCGCGACGGCCAGACGCTGTGGGACAGCGGCAAGGTCCGCTCCGCACGGATGGTGCTCGTCCCGTACGGGGGACCGGCGCTGCGCAGCCGCGATCGCGTGGTCTGGCACGTCACGCTCTGGGATGAGGACGATGTCGAAGGCGAGGCGGCAGCATCCTGGTTCGAACTCGGGCTGCTCGACGCCGATGACTGGTCCGCTCACTGGATCACCGGCGATTACCGTCCCAAGAAGAACACGCGTTACCCGGTCGACTGCTTCCGCACCCGCTTCCGCGCCCGCGGGAATGCCGCGCGTGCCCGCCTGTACGCCACCGCGCTCGGCCTGTACGACGCGCACCTCAACGGCGTGCGCGTCGGAGACGTCCAGCTCGCCCCGGGCAGCACCGACTACCGCACCCGCGTGCAGTACCAGACGTACGACGTCACCCACATGCTGGGCGATGACAACACCCTCGAGCTCCGGCTCGCCGACGGCTGGTACCGCGGCGCCGTCGGCGCGTACGGCGTCACCCGGCTCTTCGGCGACACCACCGCCCTTCGCGCACAACTCGAGATCACGTACACCGACGGCACATCCGAGACCTTCGTCACCGGCGCCGGGTTCGCATGGAGCAACGACGGACCGCTGCGGTACGCCGATCTCAAGGACGGCGAGCACTATGACGCACGGCGCACGCCCACCTACCGCGGCCGCGCGCGCATCGCGAGACCGGGGCCGGTGCCGACGGCATCCGACAACGTCGCGCCGCGCACCCAGGAGGAGTTCTCCGCGACCGCCCTGACGACCCCCAGCGGCGCGACTGTGCTGGACTTCGGCCAGAATATCGCCGGGTTCATCCGCCTGACCGTCGATGGCAAGCCGGGGCAGCAGGTCCGGCTGCGGCTGGGCGAGATCCTCGACGACGACGGTGAGTTCACGCAGAAGAACATCCAGCTCGACAAGCCGGTCCGGCAGTTCGGTCGGGTCTCGGAGTTCCTGCTCATGACCGGACAGCAGCACCTGATCCGTGGCGAACTCGAGCCGACCCCCAAGCAGGAGATCACGATCACCTGCGCCGATGGAGTCACCGACTACCAGTGCGCATTCACCGTCGCCGGATTCCGCTACGCGCTCGTCGAAGCTGACATGGACATCGATCCGGCCGCCGTCCGCGCCGTCGCCGTCTACTCGGACCTGGAGCAGACCGGCACCTTCACCTCGTCGAACCCGACGCTCGACCGGTTCGTCGAGAACACCCGTTGGAGCATGAAGGGCAACTTCCTCGACGTTCCCACCGACTGCCCCACGCGCGAGCGCCTCGGCTGGACGGGCGACGCGCAGGTCTTCTTCCACACGGCGGCATACTTCATGGACGTGGCCGCCTTCTTCCGCAAGTGGATGCGCGACCTCGCGGATTCGCAGCTGCGATCCGGCAAGCCCCGGGCGGTCGCGCCCTACAGCGGGGTGCCGATGATGTACGACACCTCGGGTGGTTCGGCCGGCTGGGCGGACGCGCTCGTGCTCGTTCCCTACCGGCTCTGGAAGCGCTATGGCGACGAGGCTCTGCTCCACGAGTTCTACCCCGCCATGGTCCGCTACGCGCAGTTCATGATCGCGCGCACCGGACACAAGCGCCGGAAGGACGCCGCGGCGAACCCGTTCAACGCGTACACGTACGAGAAGGGCTTCCACTACGGCGAGTGGTTGGAACCCAAGGAGTTCCGCGACGAGGTATCGGCCCGATCCCTGCCGCTCTGCACGGAGGAGGCGACCGCGTACCTGCACTACACGATGGCCCACCTCGCAGAGATCGCGACCCAGCTGGGCAAGCCGACCGACGCCGCCCGGTTCACCGAATACGCAGAGGGCGCGAAGAAGGCCTATAACCATCTCTTCGTCCACGACGGCAGCATCGACACCGACCGGCAGGCGAAGCTGGTGCGCCCCCTCGCCCTGGGACTGCTCGATTCCGAGACGGCGACGCGGGTGGCGGACCGCCTCGCGCTCGCCGTGGAGAACAGGAACGACGCGATCGGCACGGGATTCCTCTCGACTCCGTTCGTACTCCCCGTGCTCACCCAGGCAGGGCGCCCCGATGCGGCGTACAGGATGCTCGAGAACGAGAACGCGCCCAGCTGGCTCGCCCAGGTGAAGGCCGGCGCGACGACCGTGTGGGAGGACTGGGAAGGCGAAGCCAGCCAGAACCATTACGCCCCCGGCGCCGTCTGCGAGTGGCTGTTCGACAGCGTCGCGGGCATCCGGATCGCGGGCGACAACCGATTCGCGATCGCTCCCGTTCCCGGCGGGTCGCTCACGCGTGCGGCCGCGACCTACGTCAGCCCCTACGGCGCGGTGAGCAGCTCGTGGAGCACAGCCGGCGGCGCGACGGAGTTCGTGATCACCGTGCCGCCGAACACCGCCGCAGACGTGCACCTGCCGGACGGACGGAGCCAGTCGGTCGGCCCGGGCGAGCACCGGTTCCCCCCGGCCTGAGCGCGACGAGGTCCGCGGGAGAAGATCTGCGCCGCGAGTGTCGTATCCGGCCGATCGTGTTCGTAGTCCTGGTGAGGCTGCCGAGGAGAGTGGCCCCGAGACGAAGGAACGACCATGAAGCTGACGACCATGACCCAGGTGACCCTCGATGGCGTGCTTATGGGAGGCCCCGGACGTCGACGTGGCGCTGAGCCTCGCCGCAGAGGCGTCGAAGATCTGCGATCGCAAGATCGGAGTGCGCCCCTTCGTGGAGGCCTGAGCGAGGTCGTCGCAACCTACTCGGCGTCGGCGCGCCCGTTGCCGGCATCCCGCTGCTCCGCCTCGACGGCGCGGTGGATGTTGCCGTGGATGTGGTCCGCACCGATGAGGTCGATGACGCCTTCGCGGTCGAGGATCGCCCGCGGGCCCGGCTTCAGCCGGGTCAGGCGCAGCTGGACGCCGGCGTCGCGCGCGAGCCTCACGACGTCCGCCATCGAGGCCGCGCCCTGGGAGTCGATGAAGTTGATCCCGCCGCAGTCGAGGACGATCCCGGTCAGTTCGGGGCCCGACTGGATGACCTGCCGCACGCGGTCTTCGAGGGCGTCCGCGGTGGCGAAGAACAGTCCGCCGTCGAACCTGACGACGGCCACGTTCGCCAGGACCTCGTCGCCCGGATGGATGTCGACCTCGCGGAACACCTGGGTGCCGCGTTCGCGGCCGAGCGCGGGCATCTCGGGATGCGTGGCGACGGCGACGAGCCACACGAGTGAGAGCCCGATGCCGATGATCACGCCGGCGAGCACGCCGAACACCAGGGTGCCGAGGAGGGCCACGACGGCGATCCAGAAGTCGACCTTCTTCACCCGGAACAGCCGGCGCATCTCAGGGACGTCCATCATCCCGCTGACGACCGCCTCGATGATCAGCGCCGCGAGGACCGCCTTGGGCAGGTCCGAGAACAGCGGCGCGAGGATCAGGAGCGTCAGCAGGACCGTGACGCCGGACGTGAGTGAGGCGACCCCGGTCTTCGCCCCCGAGCGGTCGTTCAGCGAGCTCGCGGACAGGCTGGTCGAGACGGGCATGCCCTGGAAGAGCCCCGACCCGATGTTGGCCATGGACTGCGCGACCGATTCCTGGTTGATGTCGATCTGGTAGCGGTGCCTGGCCGCGAAGGTGCGTGCGTCGCCCGCGGTCTGCGAGAAGCCGATCATGACCAGCGCCACGGCGGCCAGCACGACCGTCCCGGCGTGATCCCAGAGCAGCTGCATGTCCGGGACTTCCAGAGCGGGCAGACCTCGGGGGACGTCTCCGACCACGGCCACGCCCTTCGCGCCGAGGTCGAAGAGCGCCGAAGCGAGCAGCCCGCCCACGACGAGCACCAGCGCGCCGGGAACCCGCGGCGCGACGATCCGCAGGCCGAAGACGGCGACCAGCGAGATGGCGCCGACGAGCACCGTCGTGGGATGCGTCCCGCCCAGCGTGCCCAACCACGACCACAGCTCCTGGATCGGATTCGCGCCGCTGGTCTCGGTGCCGGTGAGCTTGGGGAGCTCGCCGATCACGACGTCGATCGCCGCGCCGAACAAGAAGCCGGTGACCACGGCGCGTGAGAGGAACTGGGCGATCCACCCCATCCGGAACACGGCGAGAAGCAGGAACAGGATGCCGGAGGCCAGGGTGATCCCGGCGACGAACGAGGCGACATCCTGGTCGCCGACGATCCCGGCTGCGAGCACGGCGCTCGCCGCGACCGCGGCAAGGCCCGAGCTCGGACCCATCGAGATCTGCCGGCTCGTCCCGAAGATCGCATAGAGGATGGCCCCGGCGGCGGCCGCGTAGAGGCCGTTCTGCAGCGGCACGCCCGCGATGCCCGCGTAGCCGAGGTTCTTGGGGATGATCAGCGCCGCGACGGTGACCCCCGCGATCACATCGGGGCGCAGCCACGCGCGCTGATAGGACCGGAGCTGGCCGATGATCGGTATCCGGGTCGGACGCTGATCACCTGTCGTCGCCATGGCCATGTCTTACCGCATGCGGAGGCGGTGGACAAGGATCGGCGTCCGCTGAGCATGCGTCGTGGTCTCCCGTCAAGCCCCACCCCGTGCGCGGGCGCCCGACATAGCCTCCAGACCATGACGCACGACCATGTGTTCGACGCCACCCTTGAGGAGTTCGCCCATGCCTAAGCCAGTCATCTGGATCCTGCTCGCCGCGGTCGCGGCCGCGGCCGCGGCGTACGTGGCGGGCACGAAGGCCGGCCAGAGACGGTTCCGCGAGTTGAGCGGCATCGCGAAGGACGTCTGGAACGATCCCGCCGTCACGAAGGTGCGCGACCGCGCCTATCGCAGGATCGAGGCGACGGCGAAGCGCGTGGCCAAGAGCCTCTGATCGGCGCTACGCGCAGACGCGGACCCGGCGCCCCTCGTACGCCACCACGTCGCCGAGCTGCAGCTGGCGGCCGCGGCGGCGGTCGATCTCGCCGTTGACCGTGACGTACCCGTCGATGATCGCTTCTTTCACGTCGCCGCCGGAGTCGAGCAACCCGGCGAACTTGAGGAACTGTCCGAGCCGGATGCCCTCGCCGCCGATGGAGACGTCGTCGATCGGAGCAGGGGTGGTCACCCTGGAATGCTAGCCGCACTAGGTTGAAGCGGTGGAGATCCTGCATGTCGCCCACCGGTCGGACTGGGAGCGCGCCCTGCGCGACGGGAGCTATACGGTGTCGACGCGGGGACGCGGCCTCGACGAGGTCGGCTTCATCCACGGCTCCACGTCCACGCAGGTGAGCGGCGTCGCCGAGCGGTTCTACCGCGACGACCCTGAGCCACTGGTGGTGCTCGTGATCGACCTCGACCTCGTCCGCGCGGACGGCACCGAGGTCCTCTTCGAGGACGGCGGCGACGGGCAGGACTACCCGCACATCTACGGTCCGGTCCTTCCCGGGCACGTGATCCGGGCCGAGCCTGCCGGCTTCATCGACGGTGCGTTCTGGCACGGCGCCCGATGACGACCGGTGAGGTGGCCGCCGCGTACGGTGCGCGAGCGGCCGAGTACATCGACCTCTTCGGAACGGTGGATGCCGCACACGAGGCCGACCGCGCGCTCGTCCTCGACTGGGCTCGCGGCCTCGATGGCCCGATGTTCGATGTCGGCAGCGGGCCCGGACACTGGACCGACTTCCTCGTGCGCAACGGCGTCGACGCGGCGGGCATCGAGATGGTGCCGGAGTTCCTGGAGCACGCGCGAACGCGGTTCCCCGGCGTCGCGTTCCGTGCCGGCACCCTGCCCGACCTCGACCTGCCGGATGCCTCGGCCGCCGGCATCCTGTCGTGGTACTCGCTCATCCACTTCGGGCCGGACGAACTGCCGGCCGCGCTGGGGGAGCTTGCACGGGTCATCAGGCCCGGCGGCGGGCTGCTCGTCGGGTTCTTCACGGGGGAGCAGGTGGAGGCGTTCCCGCATGCCGTGGTGACCGCGCACTACTGGCCGATCGACGAGCTCAGCCGCCTTGTCGCGGAGGCGGGGTTCCGCGTGCTCGCGACGGGGTCGCGCGCGGAACCGGGTGTGCGGATGCAGGCGACCATCGTCGCCGAGCGCGTCTAGGCCCAGAGCTCGCCGCGGCGCCACCCTTCTGGGGTGCGTGTGTACTGGAGCCGGACGTGGTTGCGGGTCGGAGCGCCCTGCCAGAACTCGAGCGCGAACGGGCGGATGCGCCACACCGTCCACTCCGACGAGACCAGGCCGGGATCGGCCGACAGAGCAGCGAGGTTCTCGGCGACGAGGCGGTCGCGTTCGGCGGTGTCGGTCAGCGGGGCGCTCTGCCGCCCGGCCAGCGCGATCGCCTTCGCGGCAGGGTTGCGGGCACGGAAGTCGGCGGCCGACTGCTCGGCGCTCGCCGGTGTCGCGAGCCCGCGGACGCGCACCGAGCGCGCGAGCGGCGTCCAGTAGAAGGTCAGCGCCACGTTCGGGTTCGCCTGCAGCTGCGTGCCCTTCGCCGACTCGCTCCCGGTGGCGATCTCGAAGGCGCCGTCATCGGTCACGTCCTTCAGCACGAGCACGCGCGCGTCGGGGCGGCCGTCCGCGTCCACGGTCGAGAGCGTCACCGCGTGCGGTTCCGCGATTCCGGCGTCCAGCGCGGCACGGAGCCAGTCGCCGAACAGCTCCTGCGGGTCGTCGGGAGCAGCCGACGGGTCGAACGGGGGAGCCTCTCCGACGATGGATGCCTCGGCCCGGAGTCGATCGCGAAGAGTGGTCATCGGGCCAGTGTCGCAGAGCACCACGGCGAGCGGTTTCCCGGCGAACTCCGAGCATTCGTCCCCGCCGGAATAATGCATGATGGGAGCAGATTTCCAGAGGGAGGCCAGCGATCGCGACCCACGATGAGGTGACGGACGAGTTCTCGGATCTCGCGGAGCTCATGCGCGAGGAGCACGAGCTGACCGACGGGCTCGCCGACGTCGATGCGGAGGCGCACCTCCGGCGACGCCGACGCCGCAGGATCGCCCTCCTCGTCACCGCGATCATCCTGGTGACGATCCTCGGCACCGCCGGCGGCTACGTCGCCTGGGCGCTCAACGCCCCCCTGCCCGCGCCGGCGGCGACGTCGCAGCAGCCGGCGGCGCCGGCATCCCCCGCGGCGCCGATCGTCCTTCCCGACGGGACGGCGTCGGCGATCTCGATCTCGGGCGCCGACGCGTACCTCGGGCCGAGTGCGGCCGGCATCTGGGCGACCACCGGCACCGACGATCCGCGGCCGATGGCGAGCATCAGCAAGCTGATCACGGCGCTCGTGGTGCTCGACGCGAAGCCGCTCGCCGACGCGAACGACGAGGGTCCGACGATCACGTTCGGCAAGGCCGACCACGACCTGTACGACAAGTACTACGTGATGGGGGCGACGATCGCCCCCATGCCGATCGGCACCTCGATGTCGGAGCGTCAGGCGCTGGCGGCAGCGCTCATCCCCTCGGCGAGCAACTACGCCGAGGCGGTCTCGACGTGGGCGTACGGGTCGCAGGGCGCCTTCGTCTCGGCGGCGCGCCGCTGGCTCGCCGCGAACGGCCTCACGGGCACCACGTTCGTCGAGCCCACCGGGATGAGCGAGCGCAACACCAGCACGCCGACCGATCTCATCGCCGTCGCCCGGCTCGCCGCGGCGAATCCGACCATCGCGGCGATCGCCGCCACCCCCTCCATGGCTCTCCCCGGAGCCGGGATGGTGCACAACACGAACGCCCTGCTCGGCACCGAGGGGATCACGGGCCTCAAGACCGGCAACCTCGGGTACGGCAGTTACAACCTCGTGTACACCGCGTCCATGGACGTCGGCATCGGTCAGCCCCTCCAGGTGGTCGGCGTCGTGCTCGGAGACAACACGCGTGAGGGCGTCGACAACGACGTGCGCGGGCTCTTGAGCAGCATCCGCGGGGGGTTCCACCACGTGCCCGTCGCGACGCACGGCCAGCAGGTGGGTGAGTACCGGACGCCCTGGGGCTCGACGGCGAAGATCGTCATCGCGCAGGAGGCGTCGATCCTCACGTGGTCGGACACCCCGATCAGCGTCGAGATGCAGACGACGACACCGAAGACGTACACCGACGGCGAAGAAGTCGGCAGCATCACGTGGACGGCGGGGCCGCAGACGACGTCGATCCCGCTCGTCGTGGAGGGGAGCGTCGAGCCGCCCGACGATTGGTGGCGCCTGACCCACCCCGAAGAGCTCGGCGCGCCGTGGTCGTGAACCGCTGACCGGCTGCCGTGCCCGACCCACGGGTGATCCCGGCCCCCGGAACAGCAGAAGAGTGGATGCCGCAGGCCGCGGCATCCACTCTTCTCAGGTGACCCGGAGTCAGGCCGGCTTGGTGTACGTGTCGCTGCTGAAACCGGTGATGATGTAGCCGATCGGGTTGAGCAGGAACAGCAGGAAGAACGAGAACACGCCGCCGTGGCCGAATGCGCGGCCGTTGCGGAACGCGACGATGATCGCGAGCACGACATTGGCGACCGGGATGAACCACAGGATGCCGAGCCATGCCGAGTATCCGGCGATCTTGACGAGCACGAACAGGTTCACGAACGGGATGATCGACAGCCAGCCGGGGTAGCCGGCCTTCGTGAAGGTCTTCCAGAAGGCGATGATCGTGATCACCCAGTACAGGAGGCCGACGACGATGTACCCGAACGTGGCCCCGGCGGAGACGCCCGTGCTGATGGGCTCGATGTCTTCGAAGAAAGTCATGGATCGAACATAGAGCCTGGGAAACAGCTGAGAGTGGAATCCGCACAACGTGTCGCAGAACGTCAGACGATCGTCGGACCGCCTCGGGGGCATCCCGGGCTAGCATCGCGAGCATGAGCCTGGACACGATCGATCCCGCTGCGGCCCCCTCGGGCGAGGGTTGTGCGGAGTGCGACGCCGACGGCGGGTGGTGGGTGCACCTGCGGCGCTGCGCCGAGTGCGGCCACATCGGATGCTGCGACACCTCGCCCTCGCAGCACGCGACGGGCCACTTCCACACCACGGGTCACCGCTACGTCCGCAGCTTCGAACCCGGGGAGGTGTGGTTCTGGGACTACGTCGCCCAGGACTACGTCGACGGTCCCGACCTGGCGCCGCCGGAGTCGCGGCCCGTGTCGTGGCCGTCTCCCGGCCCGGAAGGCCGGGTGCCCGAGGACTGGCGACAGCTGATCCACCGCTGAGCCGACCGCCTGACGCGAGGAGCACGATGAACCAGCCCGACATCCTGGGGCTCGGGAAGCCCCAGCTGACCGACGCGCAATGGGAGCGCCTGAAGACCTTCGGCGAACCGCACGACGTCGCCGAAGGCGAGTACCTGTTCCGTGCCGGTGACCACGACTACGACATGATCCTCGTCGAGACCGGCGAGGTGCAGATCGTCCGCGACGCGCTGGCCTGGTTCGAAGAGTCCGTGCTCGGCACGATGGGGCCGCGGTCGTTCGTGGGCGAACTGGGGCTGCTCAACGGTCAGGGCGCGTTCCTCTCGGCGCGGGCGACGCAGGCGGGCCGCATGCTGCGTGTGAGCCGTGCGAGTCTGCGCCTGCTCATGGCCGAGGACGACGAGCTGTGCGACCTCGTGCTGCACGCGCTGTGGGCGCGGCGCGAGATGCTGCGCCGGGGACCGGCGGCCCTCACGCTGAAGCTCGTCGGCACGCGGGAGTCGCGAGACTTCCTGTCGCTGCGCCGCTTCGCGGAGCGGCTCGACCTCGTCCACACCGCGATGGAGCTCGCACCGGGCGGCCTCGACGTGCTCGGCGACCATGACATCACGGCAGAGGATCTGCCGGTCGCGTTCATCCAGGGCGAGCCGCTGCGTCGCGCCACGCCGGGAATGGTCGCCGAACGGCTCGGGCTCAGCTATCAGGCGCACGCCGACGAGGTCGTCGACCTCGTCGTCATCGGCGGGGGCCCGGCGGGCCTCGCCGCGGCGATCTACGGCGCATCCGAGGGCTTGAGCACGGTGCTGCTGGATGCCGTCGCGCCGGGCGGTCAGGCGGCGGCGACATCGCGCATCGAGAACTTCCTCGGGTTCCCGTTCGGCGTGAGCGGCGGCGACCTCATCGGGCAGGCGTCGCTGCAGGCGCTGAAGTTCGGGGTGCGGGTGTACGCGCCGTGCGAAGCGCGCGAACTGCACGCGACGGGCGGCATCCTCGACATCACCCTCACCGACGGCCGGGTCATCCGTGCCCGCACCGCGATCGTGACCTCGGGGGCGGCGTACCGCACGCTCGACCTGGAGCGCTGGAACGACTTCGAGGGCGCCGGCATCTTCTACGCGGCCACGCCGCTCGAACTGCGGCAGGTGTTCGAGTCGCCGGTGGTGGTCGTGGGCGGAGCGAACTCGGCGGGGCAGGCATCCCTCTTCCTGGCTGCGAACGGATGCCCCGTGCATCTCGTCGTGCGCGGCGACGACCTCGGCACCCGCATGTCGTCGTACCTCGTCGACCGCCTGCTCGAGGAGCGGCGGGTCGAGGTGCACACGCAGTCCCGTGTCGTCGGACTCGACGGCGGTTCGACGCTCGAGCGCGTCCGGATCGACACCGTGGGTGATGTCGCCGCGCGCGGGCTGTTCTGCTTCATCGGCGCGGAGCCGGCGACGTCGTGGCTGGGCGAGCTGGATCGGGATGCCGACGGGTTCCTGCGCACCGGCACCGATGTCTCGGTGCAGTCGCTCGAGCGCTGGCAGGGTCTCGGCCGCGAACCGCTGCCCTTCGAGACGTCGGTGCCACGCATCTTCGCCGCCGGCGACGTGCGGCGCGGGTCGATGAAGCGGGTCGCCGCGGCGGTCGGCGAAGGGTCCAGCGCGGTCGCGTCTGTGCACCGCGCGCTCGCCGACCTGCGCTGACGATCACTCCCGCCCGACGACGGGCGGGACGGGGCGTCAGACCAGGCCGGCCGCCGCGAGACGCCTGCGGACGGCCTCGAGCGGGATCGCGCGGGCGGAGTTCCCGTCGGCGTGCGTCTGCGTCGTCGCCATCAGGAGAGAGTTGACGAGCGCCTCCTCGACCGCATCCATCGTCGCGTGGAACAGCGGCGAAAGCTCGGCATCGGCGGGCGGCATCCCCGCCCCGACAGAGAACGCGATCGCGTAATCGCCGCTGCCCTGCGCGAAGTCCGAGCCGACGCCGCGCAATGCGAAGATCGCCCGGCGGGCGCAGCGGGCGAGCTGCCGCGCATCGACCGGTGCGTCGGTCGCGACGACGATCATGCACGAGTTGCCGACGGGTTCGGGCGGCGGTTCCGAGAGGAGCTCCTTCGCCGGCATCGGCACCCCGGCGATCGAGAGCGTGCCGCTGAAGTTCGACTGCACGAGGGCGCCGACCGTGCAGCCGTCGCCGCCGACGGGGACCACGCGGGACGAGGTGCCGATACCGCCCTTGAACCCGAGCGCCACGGTTCCCGCCCCGGCGCCGACGCTGCCCTCGTCGACCCGCCCTCCTGCGGCCGAGCCCAGCGCCTGGGCGACCTCGGCGTCTCCGAGCGGGCGAGAGCGGATGTCGGACAGGAAGCCGTCGTTCGTCTCTCCGACCACCGGGTTCAGGGTGGTGGTCTGCTCGTACCCCGGCTGTTCGAGCATGTGCCCCAGCAGCGCATCCGCGACGCGGAACACCGACAGGGTGCTCGTGAGCAGCACGGGTGTCTCCAGCGCGCCGAGCTCCTGCAGCTGGGTGGCGCCGACGAGCTTTCCGTAGCCGTTCCCGACGGCCAGTCCTGCGGGCAGCCAGCGCCGGTCCGCGCCGAGCACGGCGGGGACGATCGCCGTCACCCCGGTATGCAGCCGGTCGCTGTGCACCGTGGCATGCCCCACGAGCACGCCCGGGACGTCGGTGATCGCGTTGTGCCGTCCGCGGGGGAACGCACCGGAGCCGACGCCGAGGTCGGCCAGACGGGCGCGGTTCACTTCCTTCGTCATGTGCGCCTCCGCGCTCAGTCCAGGCCGAAGGCCGGTTCGCCGCCGACCACGGTGGCGAGTGGGCGGATGCCGGCGATCTCGGCGGGATCGACGCGGAACGGGTCGCCGTCGAGCACGGCGAAGTCGGCGAGCATGCCGACGGCGAGACGCCCCACGCGGTCGTCGAGCCCGGCGGCGTACGCAGGGCCCGCGGTGTACGCCACGAGGGCCTCTTCGGTCCGCAGGGGGCGGACGCCGCGCTCCTGCCTCAGAGGAGAGGCCGGAGTGCTGCGGATGAGGGCGTCGCGGATGCCGCGCAACGGCGCCGACGGCTCGACGGGCGCATCGGAGCCGAAGGCGATGGCCGCGCCTGCGTCACGCAGCGCCGCCCACGCATAGCTGTCGAGGTCCCGGCCGTGCAGCAGCCGCGACACGAGCGGGATGTCGCTCGCCCAGTGGGTGGGCTGCTGCGAGGCGATGACGCCGAGACGCGCGAAGCGCGCCACGTCGCCCGGGGCCAGGTGCTGCGCGTGCTCGACCCGCAGCCGCAGTCCGGCGCGGGCCGCGGCCGGGTGTGCGCGGGCGTAGGCGTCCAGCACGCGCGCGTTCGCCTGATCGCCGATCGCGTGGGTGGCCACGGCGATTCCGGCGGCGACGGCCCTTCCGACGAGCCGGTCGAGCTCCTCAGGATCCAGCACCTCGATGCCGTGGTTGCCGGGCTCGCCGGCGAAGTCCTCGCCCATGTGGGCGGTGTGGGACCCGAGGGCCCCGTCTGAGAACAGCTTGACCGGCCCGTCCGTGAACAAGTCGTCGCCGGCCCCGGTGCGCCGGCCCGCGGCGATCGCCGCGTCCAGGGCGTCGGCGGGCGTGCCCTTGTGCACGCGGATCCGCAGCCGGCCGGCATCCCGCAGCCGCAGGTACGCGGCGCGGGCGTCCTCACCGTCGAAGTCCGTGACGTGCGTGACGCCCTCCGACAGGAGAAGCCGCTGCGCACGGTCGAGCAGGGCGGTCAGGTCCCGCGGGGACTCGGCCGCCGCCTGTGCGGCGACGGCGTCGGCCGCGGTCTCGCGGAGGAGACCCGTGGGTTCCCCGGTCGCATCCCGCTCGATGCGTCCGCCGACCGGATCAGGAGTGGACGCGTCGACGCCGGCGCGGCGGAGCCCCTCGCCGTTGACCCAGACCGAATGGCCGTCGACGCTCGACAGGCAGACGGGCCGCTCCGGTGCCACGGTGTCCAGCGCAACGCGGGTGGGCGGGCCGTCGGGCCACCCGTTCGCGTCCCAGCGCCCGCCGACGACCCAGCCGTCACCGGGCAGCGAGCGCACGTGCGCGCCGATGCGAGAGAGCGCCTCGGCGAGGCTGCGGGCGTCGCGCACGTCCAGCTCCTCGAGGCTGCGGGCCAGACTCGCGGTGTGGATGTGCGCGTCGTGGAACCCCGCGACCACCGCTTCGCCCGGCAGCTCGCGCACGACGGTGCCTGCCGGCGCGCGCTCGCCGACCGCATCCGCTCCGCCGATCGCGGCGATCACGCCGTCGATGACCAGCATCGCCTCGGCCGTGCCGGCCCGGCCGTCGAGCAGGTGGATTCTCGGGTGTCGGAACAGGGTCGTCGCCATCAGCATCCCTCGGAGAGCGGTGGTGGGTGGGCCGTCATGCGACAGGGGAGCCCGCGGGCGGCGCGACGCGGTGATGGTCGGTCGCGCGCGCGGTCTCGCCTCGCGGTTTTGCACCGGTCGCGTCGGCGACCTGCACGGAGAACTCCTGCACGACCGGCGCGGCCAGGCCGATCATGTGCACGTCGCACACGAGCGCCCCGCGCTCGCACGGGACCACCCAGCGCAACGCCGAGCGGTCCGCCGCCGAGAGCACGCGGGCGGCGAAGGGCGCGGCATCCGCGCGCACGGGTCCCGTCTCGGCGAGCGCCTCCGACAGCCGGCGCTGCCGGACGTCGTCGGGCACGTCGCGCCGCACGTTCCGGGCGAGCAGATCGGATGCCGCCGACAGCGGCCGCCCGTCCGCCAGGAGCGCGTCGATCCGCTCGGCGGCGGCCCACGTGGCCGCCCACGGGCGCACGATCGCGGCCGGCGCATCGATGCGGGCGAGCACGGCCTGCAGGACGTCGGCGGCGACGGCGCCGGCCCCATACGCGTCGGAGTTGCCGAAGACGACCACCCCGATCCCCGTCGTCGGATGCCAGCGCATGTGCGACGAGAACCCCGGCAGCCCGCCGGCGTGCATCACGATGCGGCCGAACCTGCGGTCATGCTCCACGACGAGCCCGTAGCCGTACCCCGCGCCGTCGAGCTCCCCGGGCGACGGGCGCTCGCCGGTGGGGATCATCGTGCGGGCCGTCTGCATCTCGCGACGGGATGCCGCCGCCAGCACGGCGGCGTCGGCCGTCGTCTCGTCGAAGGCGGAGCCGAGGAAGTCCATCCACGTCGCGATGTCGTCGACGGTGCTGAAGAGGCTCCCGATGCACGCCAGCGCGCCGGATCCGACGTAGGGCTCGGGGCGGAAGGTGACACCGTCGTCGAACGTCCGGAATCCGGCCGCGAGGTCCGCGCCTTCGGCGTAGAGCGCGGCGTCGGCGCGGGTGTCGTGCAGGCCGAGCGGGTCGAGCAGGCGCTCCCGGACGACGTCCTCGACGTCGCGTCCGGTGACGGTCTCGATCGCCCTGCCGAGGAACGAGATGCCGAGGTTGGAGTAGTGGTACTCGGCACCCGGCTGCGCCGCGAGGGGCAGCCCCGCCGCCACCAGCGCGGCGATCTCGGCGCGCGACGACCCGAGGTGCTCGTCGCCCCACGCGTTGTCTTCGGCCAGGCCGCCACGGTTCGACAGCAGCGCGTCGAGGGTGAGCGGCGCAGCGCCCTCGCCGAACCGCATCAGGTCGAGGCCGGGCACGTACTCGGCTGCGGGCGCGTGGAGGTCGAGCAGCCCCTCGTCGCGCAGCGACAGAGCCGCCGCCGCCAGGAAGCTCTTCGACATCGACGCGATCCGGAACACCGTGCCGCGGGTGGCGGGGGCGCCGTCGCGTCGCGACTCGCCGTGGGCAGACAGCGCGACCACGCGGCCGCGCTCGACGACGGCGGCGAGGGATGCCGGTGCCCGCCGCAGCGTCGTCGCGTCGAGTCGCTCCGCCAGTGCGTCGGCCGCGATCGGGGAGAGTCCCTCGGTCCGGATCTCGGTCGCCGGCGCGCTCATGCCTGCGGCGCCGCGGCGAAGGAGCGCACGTGCTCGGCGAAACCTGCGACCAGCGAGCGGGCCGAGCGGGTGTTCTGCTCGTCCACGCGCCGAGCCTCGGCCACCAGCTCCGCGACCGGGCGATCACCGGCGACGGGGGCGACAGGCTCCTCCCACCGCACCAGATCCTCGGCGCCGACCTCGGGGTGGAACTGCACGCCGTAGACGCGCTCGCCGAGGCGGAACGCCTGGTTCGCGACGGCCGGGCTCGACGCGAGCAGCACGGCCTCGGGCGGCAATGCCGTGATCATGTCCTGGTGGTTCTCGATCATCGGGGCGCCGTCGCCGAGCGCCGTGATGAGCGGATCGGCGCGGCCGGCATCCGACGGCGTGATGAGCGTGGCGCCGCGTTCCTTGGGGCCGAACTTCGCCCGTACCTCGCCGCCGGCGACGTGGGCGAGCAGCTGGCCGCCGAGACAGATGCCGAGCGTCGGCAGGTCCGCGTCGATCGCGGCCTGGGCCAGCGCCCGTTCCTGCGCCAGCCACGGGGCGCGGTCGTCGTCGTCCGGCATCAGGCCCCCGCCGAGCATGACCAGTCCCGCGTAGCCGTCGAGGTCGTCCGGGAGCCCCTGATCGCCCCGCACCTCGTCGATCACGACGCCCTCGTCGGCCAGCCAGGCGCCCAGGCGTCGCGCGCCCGAGGTCGGGGCGTTGACGACGACCAGCACGCGTGCGGATCCGGGTGCGCCGGCGGCCGCACGGGCGTCGGCATCCACCGCGGGAACCACCGCCGTAGGCGCCGGTGGCGCCGCGGTGCTGGCCAGGAAGGCGAGGTGGTCCTCGTCGGCGGCCTCGAGGACCCGCAGCACGTTGCCGTGGGCGAGTGCCTGCAGATCCGCCTCGGACCAGCCGCGTCCGCGGAGCTCGTCGAGCAGGTCCTGGTACCGCGACACGTCCTCGAGCCCCGTGGGCATCGCACCGGTGCCGTCGTAGTCGGCGCCCAGCCCCACGGCGTGCACGCCCGCGACGTCCCTCACGTGCTCGATGTGATCGGCGAGGTCCGCGATGCCGACGGGAGGCGCCTCGCCGCGCTCGCCGGCCTCGACCCACGCATGCCGCGCCGGCGACAGGAACGACGGCACGAAGGCGACCATCACGACCCCGTCCTGCGCGCCGATCGTGCGCAGCACGTCATCGGGGACGTTGCGCGGATGCGCGCACAGCGCGAAGGCGGCGGAGTGGCTGACGATGACCGGCCGTGTGCTCACCTCGAGCGCATCGCGCATCGTCTGCGGTGAGACGTGCGCGAGATCCACCAGCACGCCGATCCGGTTCAGCTCCCGCACCACGTCGCGCCCGAACGCCGTCAGCCCGCCGTGGCGGGCGTCGTCGGTCGCCGAATCGGCCCAGTCGATCGTGCGCGACCACGTCAGCGTGAGGTACCGCGCCCCGAGGCGTGCGTATTGGCGCAGGACGGCGAGCGACCCGTCGATCTGCGCACCGCCCTCGACGCCGATCAGCGAGGCGATGCGGCCCTGCCGGATGCAGGCACGCACGTCCTCGGCCGTGCGGGCGAGGCGCAGCCGGTCGGGATAGGCGGCGACGAACCGGTGGACGAAGTCGATCTGCTCGAGCGTGGCCGTCACCTGCTCCGCGCCCTCGAGCACCGGGTCGACCCACACCGACCAGAACTGGCCGCCCACGCCGCCCGCTTCCAGACGCGGGACGTCGGTGTGCAGGCCGGGGACCACGGCGTCGAGACCGTCGGTCGTGTAGCCGAAGCCTTCGCGGCGTGCCCAGGCGAGGTCGTTGTGGCCGTCGACGACGGGGATCATGGTGCTACGCCTTCCGTGCGTCGAGTGCGTCGTTGATGCGGTCGCTCATCGCGGTGTCGACCGTGAGCGGCCGGCCGTCCAGCGACCGCACCGGTGCGGCGCCGCGGGTGCTCGAGCATAGCCAGACCGCGTCCGCGCGGCGAAGCTCGTCGACGTCGATGCGGCGGGTGGCCACCGGCTCGCCCCAGCCCTCCAGTGCGGCGAACGCGTCGGCCTGGGTCGTTCCCGGAAGCAGCCCGAGATCCGTCGGCGGGGTGACGTAGACCCCGTCGATCCGTGCGACGACCGTGGAGTTGGGGCCCTCCAGGACGAAGCCGTCGATGCTCGTGAAGATGACATCCTGCGCGCCGCGGCGGCGGGCCTCCCGCAGGGCGGCCATGTTCACCGCGTACGACAGGGTCTTCGCCCCCTGCAGGAGCCAGGGCGATGTCTGCGCGACGTCATGGCGGTAGCCGCGATCCAGCAGCACGACATCGATCTCGGGTGCGCCGGCCGCGGAGCGGCTGTCGGGCGCGAACCCGAGGGCCCACCCCGTCGGCGCAGCCGTGCCCGCCTCGTCACCGCGCGACATCACGAACTTCACCGCGCCACGGGGAGTGTGCTCGTGCAGCGCCTCGGCGGCGGCCAGGACGGCGGCGAGCCACAGCTCCCGACGGGGCGCCGGCAGGTCGAGCATCGCGGCGGATCGCTCGAAGCGGTCCAGGTGGGGTGCCGTCGCCTGCGGCACGCCATCGACCACGACGACGGTCTCGAAGATGCCGTCGCCGCGCGTCGCGGCCAGGTCGGTCGCGGTCAGCAGTCCGTCCGTCGGCTCGATGCGGCTCAGGCAGTCGGCGGGGTCCGCGTCGGAGGCGAGGTCGAGGCGATGCAGGGTGAGGGGGAGCACGGGGTCCTTTCGGGTCAGACGGCCGCGGTCATGGTGTCGAGCGTTCGCGAAGCGTTCTGGCGCACCCACTCGACGTCGACCTCGTGGCCGATGCCGGGGGCGGTGGGGACCGGGACGACCCCTTCGTGCGCGAGGACCGGCGGCACCACGACGTCGCGCGCGTAGTACTTGTCGGAGCCCGAGACGTCCGAGGGCAGCGTGAAGTTCGGGAGAGACGACAGTGCGACGTTCGCCGCCCTTCCCACCCCGAACTCGTGCATCCCCCCGCACCACACCGGCACCCCCGCGTCACGGGCGACATCGTGCGCGCGGCGGGCGACAGAGAGGCCGCCCATCCGCGAGACCTTGATGTTCAGCACCCGACCCGCGTCGAGCGCGAGCATGGTCTGCAGATCCGCGATGTCGACGACCGACTCGTCCAGGCAGATCGGCGTCGACAGCATCGCCTGCAACCGGGCGTGCGCGACGAAGTCGCGGGGCGCGTACGGCTGCTCGATCATCGTGAGGCCGTGCGCGTCCAGCGCCCGCATCACCGCGGACGTCTCGGCGGTGTCGGCGTAGGCGCCGTTGGCGTCGACGTGCAGATCCAGGTCCGGGTAGGCCGACCGCACGGCCCGCACAGCCTCGACGTCCCAGCCCGGGGCGATCTTGAGCTTGACGCGCGCGTACCCGGCTTCCACCTGTCTGGCCACCTGCGCGAGCAGCTGGTCGAGGGTGGGCTCGATGCCGAGCGACACCCCCGCGACCACCTCGGTGCGCGTGCCGCCCAGGGCGCCGGCGAGCGAGACGCCGGCCGATCGCGCGTGGAGGTCCCACGCGGCGAGCGAGAAGCCCGCCTTGGCGAACTCGTGGCCGCGGATGCGGCGCCAGGCGTCCTCGAGCTGTTCGGGAGCATCCCACGACGGCCCGATCACGGCGGGGACCAGATAGCGTTCGGCGATCGTCCAGGCCGTGGTCGTCGTCTCGGGACCGTAGAACGGATCGGCAGGCGAGGCGATCTCACCCCAGCCCACGCGTCCCTCGGCGTCCGTGACCTCGACCAGCACGTGGGTGAGGCCCGTCTTGCGGTGGGAGCTCGTCTCGAAGCTGTGGACGAGGGGCAGGTTCACCTCGAAGAGGCGCACCCTGTCGATTCTCACGCGTGGCGCTCCTTGTCGGGCTCGGGTCGGTAGAGGTGGAGCGCCGCCGCCAGCTCGTCGCGCACGGTGAGCCGGCGCCGCGCGCCCTTGGCGCTGGCGGTGGTCAGCGTGCTGAGCAGATGGCAGGCGGCGGCGACGGCGGTGGGGGAGTCGGCATACGACGCCGAGCGGGTGTGGACGTGGATGACCGTCGTCGCGATGTCGGTGAGCGGGGCGTCCGCGCTGTCGGTGATGAGCACGAGCTGGCCGCCGGCCTCGTGGAAGAGTTCGCCGAAGCGCACGGTCTCTTCGCGGTAGCGGCGCATGGTGAACGCCACCAGCACGTCGGACGCGCGCACGTCGGTGAGCACTGTCAGCGGGGTCAGCGCCCGGCCGTCGACGAGGAACACGTTCGACAGCGTCGCCCCGAGGTCGGCGCCGAGCAGTTCCGCATACGCCGCGGCCTTGCCGCGACCGGTGATGTAGCGGCGGCGCGCGCCGAGGATCAGAGCGGCCGCCCGCGGCACGTCACCGCTGCGTCCGAGCTCTTCGAAGGTGCGCGCCAGGGCGCGCGTCTCGGCTTCGATGACGCGGGCCTGCAGCGCCTCGGCCGAGATGTTCGTGCGGAACCGGTCGCCGTAGCGTTCGCCGGGCGAGGCCAGCGAGCGATCCCGCTCGCCCTCTTCGAAGTCGTCCGTCGTCATCGCGCTTCCTCCCCCTCGGTGCGTCCGACCGCCAGGTAGGCGGCCGTCGATGCGTCGATCCTCGTGCACGCCACGAGCACGCGCCCCTGGTTCCCGAACTCCGTGAGCGCATCGCGCAGACGAAGGCGGAGCGGATCGCGCGCGGTCTGCTCCTCGTCGGCGAGGGATGCGGTCTGCGCCGGGACGGCGATCCACTCGGCACCCTGCCTCGCGCCGTTCGCCCGGGTCACCGTGGTCCGGATCACGCGGCCCCAGTCGTCCCGCCCCAGCGCGGGCGGCTGTGCGCGCCGCAGATCGGCGAACGGGTCGTGGTCCCGCTCGAGCGCCCACTCCACCACCACGCGGTCGGTGCCGGGCCGGCCGTAGTAGTCCGGGACGAATCCCACGCCCTCGCCGCCCAGCGTCGTGAAGTTGAAGTGGGCGTTGCGCGCCAGCATCGGGTCGAACGTCCATCGCATCGTCCGGTGGCCCCAGCCCAGGGCGACCGTGCGCTGGTGCTCCTTGGTGAGCCTGCCCACGCCGGCGTCCTGGTACGCCGCGTCGACCACCGCCGCCTGCGAGTAGTGGAACTCGCCACCGTCCCGGTCGCGTCCGGCGAATCCGTAGGCGAACCCGATGAGGTCGTCCTCGTCCGTGTACACGCCGACGGCGGATCCGCCGTTGCGGGCCAGCGCACTGAGAAGGTTCGGGTTGAGGGAGTACTCCGCCCGGTCGTAGCCGAACACGCGTGTGTACAGGTCCGCGGCGGCGCGGAACTGCTCACCCGTGGTGAGCGTTTCGGCCCGGAGTGACGAGGTGGACGCGGGGGGCATGATACGAATCCTATGTTTACGTGCGAGGGGGACGATTACTGAAAATAACGCACGATATCGGCTGTATCAAGGACGAGATATGATTCGGAAGAGAGGGGGAGAGAAGATGACACCCAGGCAGGGCGGCACGCGCGGCGAGCTCTTGGACCGCCTCGAGCGGCTCGTGCGCATCGAGTCCCCGTCTCGTGACGCCGACGCCAGCGAACGGATGGCCTCGCAGCTCTCGGAGTGGTGGCACGGCGCCGGGGCGACCGTGTCGCTCGAGAGCACGGATGCCGGCATCAGCCTCGTCGCTGACCTTGAGGGCGAGGGCGATCCGCTGCTCCTCGTCGGCCACTCCGACACCGTCTGGCCGCGCGGGACGCTCGAGGGCGACGTGCCGTGGTCGGTGGACGGTGACATCGTGCGCGGTCCGGGCGTGTACGACATGAAGAGCGGCCTGCTGGTGATGCTGGCGGCGGTGGAACGGCTGCGCGACCGCCCGCGCCGGAGCGTGCGGGCGGTGGTCGTCTGCGATGAGGAGATCGGGTCGCCCACGACGCAGGCGCTGCTGCGGCGCTGTGCGGAGGGCGTGTCGGGCGTCATCGGCTTCGAGTCGCCGCATCCCGACGGGGCTCTCAAGGTGGGCCGTCGCGGCAGCACCCGCCTGCGGATCGAGGTGCAGGGGCGCGCCTCGCACGCCGCGCTCGACCCGGACAGCGGCATTTCGGCCGTCGACGAGCTCGTCGACCAGCTGCTTCGCGTACGACAGATCGTCGCAGACCCGGCCCTGCCCTCCGAGGTGCTCTGCAACGTCGGCACGATCGCCGGCGGCGGCCGCGCCAACGTCGTGCCGGCGCAGGCGCACGCCGAGATCGGGCTGCGGTTCGTGGATGCCGTCACCGAGCGCCGCGTGCTGGCCGCGCTTGCCGCACTCGTACCCGTGCGCTCCGGCGCCGTCGTCGAGACCCGCCTGCTCAGCAGCCGTCCGGCCTGGCGCGCGTCGGACGAGGATCGCGCGTTCGTGGCGCAGATCGCCGCCGTCGGGCGAGCCCTCGGCCAGGAGGTCGATGCGCGGCCCGCCAGTGGCGCGGGCGACACCAACCTGCTCGGAAGCCTCGGACTGCCGACGGTGGACGGGTTCGGACCGCGCGGCGGCGGGGCCCACGCGGTCACCGAGCACGCCTCGCTCGCCTCGCTCGGCGAGCGAATCGATCTGCTGGAGGCCCTGCTCGCCGACGTGCCGTGACCGCGCAGCGGTGCCACGCGGCCGGCGCGCACCGCGGGTGATCACCACGCCGCCGCCGCCCCGGCAGGCGGCAGCGCGCGTCCGCGCGGCGTGATCAGGTAGACCGTGCGCCGGCTGTGGGACCACGCTGTGTCGAACGCGTTCCGCGGATAGGTCCGCAGGCCTGCCTCGCCGCCGGGGTTCGCCGGATCGGCGACCAGGACGTCGCCCCGCACATCGAACCCGCGGATCACGAGCAGGTGACCGGCCGTCGCGTAGTCGGCGCCGGGCAGTTCTCCCTCGCGGAACGAGATCGAGGCGATGAGAGGGATGCCGGATCGTGTGAGGGCGTGCGCCTCTCGCAGTGACGGCAGACGCGTGACGACGGCATCCAGTCCCCACTCGCCGGCGACGGCGACGTTGAACGACCAGTTGCCGGTGCCGTCGTACGACGAGTCGTAGACGGCACGGGCCACGCCCGGCACGCGCGGATCGGCGCCGTCGGGGGTGTCCTGGTCTGCGGCGGGCAGGCCCTCGACGCCCCACGCGGAGGCGACCATGGTGAGCGAGGTCGGCGAGCACCATCCGGTGCCCCCACCGCCCAGGTCGTCGCGCGCCGGGTAGGTGCGCTGCGAGAGAGGCGGCACGGTCAGCGCGTGCGGCGCCCCCGGCGCGCCCCACTCACGCGGAACCGGCGCGCCCGGCGCGGTGAAGCTCACCGCGGCGAGCCGCAGGGGAGGAGTGGATGCCGCCGGCCGATCGTGCAGCGTGACGCGGAGCTGGACGGCATCCCATCGATCCGAGGGCGCGGCACGCAGGATGTCGGTGTCGATCACCGGGACGTCGCCGCCGGGAGCGGCGGCCGAGTCCTCCGGTGCGCTGCGACGGTCGCCGGCCGCGCCCCAGTGTGCGAGGGCCTGCCAGGGATGCCACCCCGTCTTCTCGTCGCGCGCACGGATCTCGACGTCCGCGCCGACGCCCGGCTCGAGGTTCCATGAGGCGACGACCTCGTCGGCGTGGATGCCGGCGGGGAACTGCGGTGCCAGCTCGCCCGAGGTCCACCTCCGGTCGGCCCATCCGGCGCTGGTGTCGGCGCGGACCAGCCGGGTGTGCCAGGCCACGTCGGCCGGCGGTGGGGCGGCGGTGGTGTCGGAATGCACGGATTCTCCGTTCGGACGCGATGATCCGCTACGGATCATCCCTTACCAGAGGCACGGTCGTCAAGGCTGACGGGTGAGCAGAATGCGCACTGTCGGGGAGGAATGCACGGGGTCGAGCGGGCAAAACCCGCGTAATTCCGGAGCAATCTGCACATGACGCTTCGTGCTGCTCGCGCCGAGCCTACGCCGCGGGTCCGCGGCGGCGAGTTACGGTCTCATGAAGATCGGGTACAAATACGTTGACCGAGGGTGCGACATGATGTTGCATTGCTGCATCCCTTGACGTCCGGATTCCGGACCTCCCCCGATGGAAGGACTCACATGCGATCCCGGCACCGCAAACATCTGATCCGCGCGATGTCACTCGTCGCGGCCGCTGCGCTCATCGTGGCTCCCGCGGCCGCGGCGAACGCGTCCGCGCCCACTCGCGTCCACAGTGCGGACCCGTCCGATTCTCCCTCGTCCGGCGACGATGCCAAGACGATGCGGATCGCGACGTCCGGATTCGTCGACACGTTCAACCCGTTCGTCTCGATCTACCTCCTGCCGACGAACCTCATCCGCTACATGTACGAGAACCTCGTCCAGAACAGCGACGTCGACGGATCGCCCACCAAGGGCCTCGCCGACCACTGGGACGTCACCGACGGCGGCAAGACGTGGACCTTCACCCTGCAGGACGACCTCGAGTGGTCCGACGGTGAGCCCATCACGTCCGCCGACGTGAAGTACACGTTCGACCAGATGATGGAGGTGCCGGAGCTGAGCGTCGCCAACGGCAGCCTCGTCAGCAACTTCGACACCGTCGAGGCGCCCGACGACAAGACCGTCGTCATCACCCTCAAGGAGGCGCAGGCGCCGAACCCGGCCATCGAGATCCCGATCGTGCCCGAGCACATCTGGTCCGAGATCTCGAACCCCGCCGAGTACGCGAACGACAAGGACGTCGTGGGCTCCGGCCCGTTCCTGCTGGAGAGCTACAAGGCCAACCAGTTCATCACCCTGAAGGCCAACCCGACCTTCTGGGACGGCGCACCCAAGATCGACAAGATCCAGTACGTCTACTACACGAACTCCGACGCACAGGTGCAGGCGCTGCGGTCGGGCGACGTCGACTTCGTGTCGGGCCTCACCCCGACGCAGTACGACGCGCTCAAGGATGTCGAAGGCATCACCGTCCACTCCGGCATCGGCCGCCGCTACTCGTCGTTCAGCATCAACAGCGGCCTGAAGACGGTCGACGGGCGCCCGTTCGGCACGGGCAACCCCGCGCTGCAGGACGTCGAGGTGCGACAGGCGATCCGACTGGGCACCGACACCAAGACGCTGCTCGACAAGGTGCTCGGCGGCCTCGGCGACCCGGGCACGAGCTTCATCCCCGCCTCGTACCCGCAGTGGACGCTCCCCACGGACGACCCCGCGGTCAAGGAGCTCGCCTACGACCCCGAGAAGGCCAAGGAGAAGCTCGACGCCGACGGCTGGACCGTCGGTGAGGACGGCATCCGCGTCAAGGACGGTCAGAAGCTCTCGGTGCGGCTGACGATCGACGCCTCCGACCCGACCGAACTGTCGATCTCGCAGTACTTCCAGCCGTGGATGAAGGAGATCGGCATCGACGTGCAGGTCGTCTCGACCGACTCCGACACGATCAGCGCGGCGTCCGTCTCGGGCGACTACGACATCTACCTGAGCGGCTGGAGCATCGGCCCCGACCCGGACTACCAGCTGGGCATCAACACGTGCGCGGCTCTTCCGACCGAGACGGACGGCACGGGGGCGACCAACCAGGACGGCTGGTGCAACGCCGAGTTCGACAAGATGTACCAGGAGCAGCGCACCGAGCTCGACCCCGCCGCCCGCGAGAAGATCGTGCACGACATGCTCGCGCTCAACTTCACCGACACGGCGCAGATCACGTACTGGTTCGCGAACGGTCTGGAGGCCTACCGCTCCGACCGCTTCACCGGCTTCCGCATGATGCCGGCCGACGGCGGCATCATCGCCAACCAGTCCGGGTACTGGGGCTTCAAGGACGTCGCGCCGGTGTCGGCCGAGGACGGAACGGCGCCGGCATCCGACGGCCCGAACGTCGGCCTCATCGTCACCGGTGTCGTGATCGCGCTGATCGTGATCGGCGGCGTGATCTACTTCGTCGTCCGGCGGCGCAAGAGCACTGACGTAGAGTGATCCCTTCGGTGGCCGCGGCGATTCGCCGCGGCCACCGATGCACGGGATGCCTCCCCCCTCCCCGCCCCATGACCAGCGAAGAAGCGCATGAGTAGTACAGTTCCCCCCACCGAGGCGGTGATCCTCGAAGAGCAGGGCGAAGCCTCCGTCCGCAGCAGTCCGGCGGTGAGGTTCGCACTCACCAAGATCGGCGGAGCCCTCATCAGCCTCGCGATGGTGATCCTCCTCGGGTTCTTCGCCTTCAAGATCCTCCCGGGCGACCCCGTCGCGAAGATCGCGCGCGAGCACCCGATGTCGCCCGAGCAGATCGCGCAGCTGCGCGCCCAGCTCGGTCTCGACAAGCCGCTCTGGCAGCAGTTCGGCGACTACCTCGTGAACGTGTTCACTCTGAACTTCGGCGAGAGCTACGTCTACAAGCAGAGCGTCGCCTCGCTGATCGGCGACTACTTCTGGAACACGATCCTGCTCACCGGCACGTCCGCGGTGATCGCGATCGCGCTCGGCCTGTGGCTGGGTCAGAAGGCGGGGTGGCGACCCGGCTCGCGGTTCGACCAGCTCACGACCGGGACGTCGCTCGTCCTGTGGTCGGTGCCGACGTTCTGGCTCGCCCTCATCCTGCTCATGGTCTTCGGCGGCACGCTCCACTGGTTCCCCACGGGGGGCATGGTCTCGCCGAACCCGCCCGACGACACCCTCGGCAAGATCCTCGACGTCATCTCGCACATGGTGCTGCCGGTCATCACGATGGTCGCCGTCGTGTACGCCCAGTACGTCATGGTGATGCGCGCCTCGGTGATGGAGGAGAAGAGCGCGGACTACCTGGTCACCGCCCGGGCGAAGGGCCTGAAGGACGACGACCTGCGCACGCGGCACGCGGTGCCCAACGCGCTGCTGCCGACCGTCACGCTGGTGTTCCTCCACATCGGCGGACTCGTGGCCGGTGCGGTGACCGTCGAGACCGTCTTCTCGTGGCCGGGCCTGGGCAAGCTCACGTACCAGGCCATCCAGGGTCCGGACCTGCCCCTGCTGCAGGGCACCTTCGTGGTCTTCTCCGCGATCATCATCTTCACGAACCTCGTCGCGGACTTCGTGTACCGCCGGCTCGACCCGAGAGTGAGGCGCGGATGACCGCCTACGTCGAAACCGCTGCGCGGTCGCCGCGCAGCATGGCCTGGGCGCGCCGCCGGCGTGCGTTCGGCGCGTTCTGCCGGGAGTTCTCGCGCAGCCGCTCCGGCATGATCGGCCTGGGGTTCCTCGTCGTGATCATCGCGCTGGCGGTGCTCGCACCGGTGCTCGCCCCCGCCTGGATGCTGGACGTCACGAAGCTGCTCGACCAGCCGCGCTTCGCCCCGCCGTCGCTCGACCACCCGCTCGGGACGGACGACCAGGGCCGCGAGCTGTGGGTGCGGATGATCTGGGGCGCCCGCGTGTCGCTCCTCGTCGGCTTCGCGGCCACTGCCGTCTCGATGATCATCGGCACGGTGGTCGGCATCGCCGCCGGGCATTTCACCGGGTGGACCGGCGGCCTGCTGATGCGCATCATCGACTTCTTCCTCGTGCTGCCCTCGCTGATCCTCGCGATCGTGCTGTCGGTCGTGCTCTCGCGCGGCGTCTGGACGATCGTGATCGCCATCGGGCTCACCTCGTGGGCCGGCACCGCCCGCGTCGTCCGCGCCCAGACCCTGTCGGTCGAGTCCCGCGACTACATCGAGCGCGCACGGGTGCTGGGCGCCGGCCACTGGCACATCATCGTGAAGCACCTGCTGCCCGCCGTGCTGCCGCTGGTGCTCGCCAACACGACGCTCACGGTCGGCTCGGCGATCATCGCCGAGTCCACGCTGTCGTTCCTCGGTCTCGGCGATGCGACCCTGCAGTCCTGGGGCTCGGTCCTCAAGAACTCCATGGACGTGTCTGCGGCGACCGCCGGCTACTGGTGGTACGTCCTCGTGCCCGGCATCGCCATCGTGCTGGTCGTTCTCGCCTTCACGCTCGTCGGGCGGGCCGTCGAGACGATCGTCAACCCCACGCTGAGGAGCCGCTGAGATGCCGGATCTGACATTCGACGACGTCTCGATCGTCTACCGGACGAGCGGCCGCAATGACCGCGGGGCGATCCCCGCCGTCAAGAACGTCTCGTTGAAGCTGCCTGCGGGCGGCACGCTGGGCGTGGCCGGCGAGTCCGGATCGGGCAAGTCCACGCTCGCCATGAGCGTGCTGCGGCTGCTGCCGCCGAACGCCACGATCGAGGGCCGCGTGCTCATCGGCGACACCGCCGTCGCGGATCTGCGCTTCGGCGAGCTGCGCGCGCTGCGCTGGGCCGAGGCATCCATCGTCTTCCAAGGCGCGATGCACTCGCTCAACCCGGTCCGCACCGTGGGGCAGCAGATCCTCGAGGCGCTCGAGCTGCACGTCGCCGACGGCTGGAAGTCCGACAAGGCGCGCAAGGCGCGCGTCGTCGAGCTGCTCCGCGACGTCGACCTGTCTCCGGCCAAGGCGGACGCGTACCCGCACGAGCTGTCGGGCGGGCAGAAGCAGCGCGTGATGATCGCGATGGCGCTCGCCTGCGAGCCCGACATCATCATCGCGGACGAGCCCACCACCGCCCTCGACGTCATCGTGCAGAAGCAGATCCTCGACATGATCAGCGTGCTCGTCGCCGAGCGCGGGATCTCGATGATGATGATCAGCCACGACCTGTCGGTCCTCGCCACCGCGTGCGAGCGGATCGCCATCATGCGAGACGGCGAGCTGCTCGAGATCGGCGACGCCTACGAGGTCTGCACGAACCCGCAGCACCCCTACACGCGTCAGCTCGCGGAGGCGTTCCCGACGATCGGCGATCCGTCGTCGCGCCTGAACCCGGTGACACGCCGCGGCGGATCGGCGGGCGCGGCGACGCGCGAGCTCTCGGACGTGCTGCTGGAGGCGCGCGGCGTCACGGTGACGTACCACGGACGCGGCCGTCCGCTCGCCGCCGTCAAGAACGTCGACCTGACTCTGCGGCGCGGTGAGATCCTCGCCCTGGTGGGGCAGTCCGGCTCGGGCAAGACGACACTGGCCAGGACCATCGTCGGGCTGCAGCATCCGGACGAGGGATCGGTCATCCGCTTCCGCGGCAAGGACATCCCCCGCAAGGGCCGCGCGCTGCGCGAGTTCCGCAGCGAGGTGCAGATGGTGCTGCAGGACCCGTCGGCGGCGCTGAACCCGAAGCTCAGCATCTACGAGTCCGTCGCCGAAGGGCTGCGGGTGCAGCGCTACCCGGGCGACGAGCAGGAGCGTGTCGCGCAGGGCCTGACGGATGCCGAGCTGACGCCGCCGGAGCGCTTCTTCACCGCCATCCCGCAGGAGCTCTCGGGTGGCCAGCGCCAGCGCGCCGTCATCGCCGGGGCCCTCGCGGTCGGGCCGCAGCTGCTCGTCGCGGACGAGCCGGTCGCATCGCTGGACGCATCCGTGCGCGGCGAGATCCTGGCGCTGATCCTGTCGCTGCGCGATCGCCTCGACCTGAGCGCCCTGGTCATCACGCACGACCTCGGTCTCGCGTGGAACATCGCCGACACGGTCGCGGTGATGTACGAGGGCGCGCTCGTCGAGTACGGCCCGACCGAGCAGGTGCTGCTCGACCCGCAGCACGAGTACACGCGGCGGCTGCTCGCGGCGGCACCCACGATCGAACGGCGGCTGGCATGACGGCGCCGCTCGTCGCGATCGACCGCTTCGCCTACCTCGACACGGCGCCGCTGCAGCCGGGGGACCGCGTCCGCTTCGTGTCGCCGTCCGGGCCCGGCAGCGCCGAGAGCCTCGAGCGCGCCGTGGCGTACTACCGCGACTGGGGGCTCGACGTCGTCGTGGGCGACCACGTGCTCGACCCGCATCCGCGCGCGAAGTACCTCGCCGGCGACGACGACGCACGTCGGCAGGACCTCGTCGACGCCTGGCTCGACCCCGACACCGCCGCGGTCGTCTGCATCCGCGGCGGGTACGGCGCGATGCGCCTCCTCGACGGCTTCGACTGGGAGAGCATGAGGGGCGCCGCGCTGCGTCGCGACGGCCGCCCGAAGCTGCTCACCGGATCCTCCGACATCACCGCCCTGCACGAGGCGTTCCGCGTGCACCTGGACGTGCCCACGCTGTTCTGCCCGATGCCCGGCAACGACGTGTTCCGCGACTCGGAGTTCATCCGTGACGACGTCCGCCAGTGGCTGTTCGCGCCCTGGCGCGGGCGCGAGATCGCAGGCGCGCGCACCGAGGTGCTCGTGCCGGGCACCGCTGAGGGCCGCTTCACGGGCGGCAACCTCAGCCTGCTGGCGGGCGCGCTCGGCGCGGTCGAAGCGGACACGCTGCCGCCCGGCATCCTGTTCCTCGAAGACATCGAGGAGGAGACCTACCGACTGGACGGCTTCCTGCTCGCGCTGCGTCGCGCCGGGCGCCTCGGCGCCGCCGCCGGCATCGTGCTCGGCTCGTGGCACAAGTGCGGCGGTCCCGACGGCCCGGAGGGCCCCGACCCGGCCGCCGCCCTCGGGCGTGTGGGTGCACTGATGCGCGAGTACCTCGCGGATCTCGGCGTGCCCGTGCTGTGGGAGCAGGGATTCGGTCACGATCCCGATGCGCTCAGCATCCCGCTCAACGTCGACGGCACGCTGGTCGCGCCCGCCGACGGACCTGCGCGGCTCACGGTGGGAGCGGAGCGTTGACCGGCCTGACTCTGCCGGCGCTCGATCCCCGGGTGCGCTGGTCGATCCGGATCCTGGATGCCGCCGGCGCCGGGGTCCTCGCCGAGCACGCGCCGCAGCAGCAGTGCGAGACGGCGAGCATCGGCAAGGTGTTCCTGCTCATCGAGGTCGCACGCCGGCTCGAAGCCGGTGAGCTCGATCCGGATCGGCGCATCGAGATCCCCGAAGAGCATCGAGTCGCCGACTCCGGCCTGCTGTACCGGATGCGGGACCAGCGGGTGACCGTCGACGATGCGGCCCTGCTGGTGGGCGCCGTCAGCGACAACCTCGCCACCAACGCACTGCTGTCGCTCTGCGGACTCGACGCGGTGCGCGCGGTCGCACCCAGTCTCGGGTTCGCCGACACGTCGCTGCACGACTACATCCGCAACGAGCGCACGCCGGACCTGCCATGGACGCCGTCGTACGGCACCGCGGCGGAACTGGCCGAGCTCATGCGCCGGCTCGGGGCCGGAGAGGTGGATTCGCCGGCGGTGAGTGGACGCGTGCTCGACTGGCTGGCCGCCGACACCGACACGTCGATGGTGGCCGACGCGCTGCTGCTCGACCCGCTCGCTCACGTCGATCCCGAGTACCAGGGCATGGTGCTGCGGCATAAGACGGGCAGCACCTCGTTCGCGCGCATCGACATCGGCCACCTCACCGGACCGGCCGCCTCGGTCGCCTACGCGGTGGCGGCGAACTGGAAGGACTCCGAGGACGACCTGCGCGCGCCCGTGCTGGACGCCATGCACGCCATCGGCGAGCAGCTGCGCGCCCACGTCACCGGCCGCAGACGCGACGACGAGAAGCTCGGCTGAACGGGGCGGACATGGGCATCGGATTCGACGCGCTCGAACAGGAGATCTCGGGGCTGCGGTTCTCCGCGCTCGCCGTCGACGTCGACTCGGGCGAGACGGTGTTCCGTCATCGGCCGGATGAAGAGCTGAACACCGCGAGCGTCGGAAAGGTGTTCCTGCTGCACCGGCTGCTGACCGAGGTCGACGAGGGAACGCGTTCGCTCGAAGAGCGCGTCACCCGGCGGCCGGTCGAGTGGATGGACAACTCGGGCCTCTGGTACCTGCTCCAGGCCGACACACTGTCGCTGTACGACGTGGCCGCACTCATCGGCGCGGTGAGCGACAACGCCGCGACCAACACGCTCGGCCGCGTCATCGGCCTGCCCGTCGTGCAGCAGCACACGCGCGCGCTCGGCTACGAGCGGTCGGGTCTGGACGACATCGTGCGCTGGCCGCTGCCGCCCGGCGCGCCGCGCACCCTCTCGCACGCGACCGCCGAGGAGCTCGTGCGGTTCGTCACGCGCACCGCGACCGCGGCGGACCTGTCGGCATCGTCCGCCGACACGCTGCAGCGGTGGCTCGGAGCCGGCATGGACCTGTCTATGGTGGCGGCCGCGTTCGGCCTCGATCCGCTCGCGCACTACTACTTCGATCGCGACGTGTGGCTGTGGAACAAGACGGGCACGATCTCGACGGTGCGCGCCGACACCGGGCTCGTCATGTCGCCGGACCGGCGCCTGGCGTACGCGGTGCTCGCCAACTGGCCGCGGGGCGTGGACGCACGCGATCGGGTGCTCGCCGTGATGCGGGCCGCGGGCGACGAGCTGCGCGCACACCTCGCGCGCTGATCGGGGCGGACAGCCTTCACCGGGCGGCGATCATCCGCTTCAGGCGCTCGTACTCCTCTTCCATTCCGGGGTTCGCCCGTCGCGGGTCGTCGGGCACGCGGCCGGCGACCACGTCGTCGAGGTAGCGGCGATCGGCATCGAGCCGGAGCTGCGCGTCGCCGCCGGGCGTGCCGTGCCCGGGGATCACCACCGCGGCGCGGGCGGCATAGCCCGCGAGCAGGTCGAGTGCAGTGACATAGACCTCGAGGTCGTCCGGTGCGAACGGGAGCGGCAGCTCCAGATCGCTCAGCATGTCGCCCGCGATCAGCACGCGCTGGTCGGGCAGCCACACCGCGGTGTGGCCGGGTGCGTGGCCGTCGTGGTTCACGAGCTCGGGCCCAAACCCGTCGGGGACGCTGTCCGGGGGGATGACGGCATCCACTCCCTGTACACGCCCCATGAAGTCCGCGAGCGGGCGGGGGAAGGCGGCGCCGAGACCTTCCAGCAGCTCGGCGCGCTCATCGCGGGCGAGCGCGGCCGTCGCGCGCGACGCCCAGCGCGGCGCTGCGCCGAACCGTTCGTGCCAGAGCAGATGGTCGTAGTGCGCGTGCGTCGCGAAGCCGCCGACGACCTCCACGCCGCGGTCTTCGATCGCCTCGGCGAGTCCGTCGAGTTCGCTCGGCAGCCAGCACGGGTCGATGAGCAGCGTCTCGCCGTCGCCGACGAGCAGGGTGGAGGTGGTCGACATGATGGCGCTCGTCGCGACGAGCACCCCGTCTGCGACCTCGATGAGCTCTCGCATGGCCTCCATCCTCGCCCGGCGTGCGCGAGACCGGGCTGGTACGTGCCGCTCGCCGGGCCCCCAGCATCCGTCGGATGCCGACGGATGGACGCCTGCCGTCGATCCCGGCGAATCCCAGGCAGACGTCACCAGCCGCTGCGCGTCGGGGTGTGGCCCTCCCGTGCGTCGTCGGGCATAGCCATCTCGGCGCGCAGGCCGAGCAGGCGGATCGGGCGACCGGGCTCGATCCTCGCCACGAGCTCCATGGCCTTCTCGATCACGACGTCGCGGTCGAACGTGGTCGCGACCTTCTTGGTGAAGGTCTTCGTGAGGAACGGGGCGTAGCGCACCTTGAGCCCGAGCCCCACGACGGGCCGCTCGTCGGCGGCGACCTCGGCGAGCACCGCATCGAGCAGACGACGCGCTTCGCGCTCGATGTCGGCGGGATCGACGATGTCGGTCTGGAACGTGGTCTCTTTGCTGTGACCGCGCGCGACCCACGGGGTGTCGTCGACCACCGACGAGCCGTCGCCCCGGCCCAGCTGCCGGTACCAGAGGCCCATCTTCGGCCCGAACTCGGCGACCAGTGCGTCCTCGTCGCCCTCGGCGAGCTCCGCGACGGTGCGGATGCCGAGCAGCGCCAGTCGCTTCGACACCTTCGACCCGACGCCCCACAGCTCGATGACCGGACGCCCGCCCATGACCTCGAGCCAGTTGCCCGCCGTGAGCCGGTACACGCCCTGCGGCTTGCCGAACCCTGTCGCCACCTTCGCCCGCACGAGCGTGTCGCCGATGCCGACGCTGCAGTGCAGCCGCGTGCGCTCCAGCACGTCGGCCTGCAACCTGCGCGCGTAGGCCTCCGGATCGTCGGTCTCGACCCCCACGAAGGCCTCGTCCCAGCCGAGCACCTGCACGACCGCGCCCGGCTGGTCACGCAGCGTCGCCATAACCTCCTCGGACGCGGCGAGATAAGCCGGCGCGTCGACGGGCAGGATGACGGCATCCGGGATCTTCCGCGCCGCGATGCGCAGCGGCATGCCCGATCCGACGCCGAACGCCCGCGCCTCGTACGACGCCGTCGAGACGACGGCGCGTTCGGTGGGGTCGCCGCGCCCGCCGACGATCACCGGCGTGCCGGCCAGCTCCGGCCGCCGCAGGATCTCGACCGCCGCGATGAACTGGTCGAGGTCGACATGCAGCACCCACGTGGGCATGCCCCGAGCGTAGGACGCGCCGCCGACACCGTGCCAGCGCTGGTGTACTCCGAGCCCGGCCCGCCGTCAAGTCCGATCTCCGGGCGGGCTCTGGCACGTAGCCTGCGATCAGGGCGCCTGCGACCGCCCTCAGTCGAACGGCCGACGAGAGGAAGTCATGTCTGACAACCTGCCACCCGACGTGCCGCCCGCCCCCGACGGGCAGGTCGGCGTGCAGCCCGTGCGCGACCGCGACACCACCATCGAGCCCGATCCGACGCGCGATCCGGCCCAGGCCGAATGGGATCGCACGACAGCCCAGGATGCCGGCGCCATGCCGGACGACACCGTCACGGCGACCGGCGACGATCCGGCGCACCTGCCCTCGCCCGACGACGACGTGCCGCGCACCGACCTGCCGCCCGAGTCGTTCCAGCCCGAGACCCAGGGCGTGTCGCCTGAAGTGGCCGAGCAGGGGGACATCGGCCAAGGAGACCTCTCCCCCGAGGACCGCTGACCCCAGACAGCGGTGGGGGCGCGGATGCCGCAGGCTGCGGCATCCGCGCCCCCTTCACACGTAGCCGAACGCCGGCGGGAACACGACGACCACGACCGCCGCCCAGGCCAGATAGACCGGCAGGAAGCCGGTCTGCCACCGCTCCAGGCGGTCGAGCGGAGCATGGTGCATCACGAAGCGCAGCTGCAGCCACGCGGCACCGGCGAGGTTGGCCAGCAGGATGACGTTGAGCCCGAGCGACGCGAGCTTGTTGGGACTGGCGCCCCACTCGGCGATGCGTCCGATCATCGCGATCAGCACCATGAGGTCGACGACGATCGCCGCGGCCACGAGCACCAGCTGCAGGCGGTCGAACCACGACGGCGGAGCGAGCGGGTCGCGCGCGGACTGGGCGTAGAGCAGCAGCCCCACGACCACCACGAGCACGACGTCGAACAGGATCAGCAGGTCGCGCTGCCCGAACACCTCGACTCCCGATGCGGTGCTGACGCCCTGCACGGTCCCGGCGACGATGAAGGCGAGCAGCAGCAGGGTGAACAGCGGCGTGAACAGCTTCGTCAGCACCGGCGCGATGTTCTCGATGACGCTCTGCTTGGCCTCGACGAGCCATGCCGCCACCACGACGGCTCCGGCCACGCCGCAGGGCAGCATCCATTCCTGCACGAACATCGCGGCGTCGACGCCGATCGCGGAGAACACGCCCATCGTGAGGGCGATGAGCACGCCGCCGCCGAGGGCGATGAGGGCGAGGTAGACGACCCATTCGCCCGTGAAGCGGATGAAGTCCATGCGCGCGCGGCTGGAGCGCACGCGTCCGTCGACGTACGCGATGCCGATCAGCAGCCACAGGGCCACCGCGCAATGGGTCGTCGCGAGCACGAGGGTCGCGGCATCGTGATGGAACGGGTACACCGCCATCAGCACCGCGGCGAGCGCGAACGGCGCGGCGACGACGGCGATCGTCGCCGCCGACGCCCGGCGGCGCACCAGGAAGTACGCGGCGACGAACGGCAGGATCAGCAGGGGCAGGAAGCGAGGGTAGAGGTCGCCGGCCGCCGCGAAGTCCACGCCGAACAATGCCGGGAGCTTGACCGCGACGGCGGCGCCGATCGCGAGGCCGACGGCGAGCGCAAGGCCGCCGGCGCGCGGCGCGGCCGGCTCGTCGGCGAGCATGAGCTGCTTCCACAGGCGCTCGGAGTGCTCGCGGGCGAACTCGCGCGAGAGGTCGTCGAGCCCGCCGAGCCGCTTGACGGCCACGAGGAACGCCTCGTCGCCGTCGAGACCGGATGCCGCCAGCCGCCCGATCTCGCCGCGCAGGTGATCCTCGAGTTCGTCGACGTCGCGGCCGTCGATCGCCTCCCGGCGCGCCACGTAGGAGCGCCACGTCGAGATCTGCTCCTCGGTGCGCGGGTCGAGGTCGTCCCCCATGTCAGGCACCTCCGAATGCGGGGCTGCCGAAGAAGTCGGTGCCGCCCTTGCGGTCGGCGCCGTCGTGTCCGTGCCAGACCTGCTGCAGCGCTTTGCTGACGACGCTCCACTGGCGTCGCTGCTCGGCGAACGCCGCGCGGCCCTCGGGGCTCAGCCGGTAGTGCTTGCGCGGGCGGCCGCTGGGCGAGGCGCCCCACGACGACTCGACATGCCCGAGCCGCTCGAGGCGGTGCAGCAGCGGGTAGAGCATTCCGTCGCTCCACTCGAGCTCACCGCCCGAGAGTTCCCCGACGCGCTGGAGGATCGCGTAGCCGTACGACTCGCCCTCGGCGAGGATGCCGAGCACCATGGGCGTCGCCGCGGCGGCGACCAGGTCCTTGCCGATCTTCATCGCGTCCTCCTCGTTCACACCTAGAACAGCTAGGTACATAGAAGTACAAGTTACCTAGAAGTGCAAGGTAAGTGGATGACGTCGCATGACGGCACAGGCCGGACGTGGGAATTCCGACCTCGTCGACGTGTTGGGATGGAGTATGACTTCGCCCGTGACCACTCCCGACACCGCCGCCGCGGTCGACGCCCCCTCCGCCGCAGAGGAGCCCTCCGCCGCAGACGAGCGCTGGGCGGCCGTCTCGGCTCCCCACGGCACCGCGGCCCTGCGCCACACCCACTGGCTCGACGCCGAGCCGCGCGCCTACGAGGGCGCGCCCGGTCTGTGGCACGGTGAGGGCGGCCGCGTCGTCGGCACCGGACTCCCGGGAGCGGTGCCCGACGTGACGCTCTCGGCCGGCGAGCACCTCGACGTGGGCGCGCTGCGGCTCAAGGCCATCAACCGCGGCGGCGCCCCCGCGCTGCGCGTGTTCGACCCTGAGACGCCTGGCCGCACCTCGCTGCGCGGCATCCTCTCGTTCCCCCACGACGACGCCTGGGCCGTCGACGGCGTCTTCCACCCGGCGGCCGAGGGACAGTCGATCGTCATCGAGAGCGTCGACGGCTACGAGCGCGAAGAGCCGGCGGTCGGCACCATCGCCCTGAACATCGCCGGTGAGGCCGTCGAGCTCACGGTCTGGGGCGATCTCGACGACGAGCTCGAGGCCGTGATCGCGGACGGCACCAGCAACGTCGACGCCTACCGCTTCCGGTTCCTGCCGATCGCGGTCCCCGCGGCCGATGGCAGCGTCACCGTCGACTTCAACCGCGCCTACCTGCCGCCGTGCGCGTTCAGCGACCACTACGTGTGCCCGCTGCCGCCGCTCAACAACCGCCTCGCCGTGCGCGTCGAGGCGGGGGAGCGCATCGCCGACCGCGCCTGACGTGCTGCCGACCCGCGATGCGCCACAATGGTGCCGCGCGGGCGGTGCTGCGGCTCGTGATCCAGTGGCGGAGGAGCGGGCACGATGGCACGGAGCGCGAAGCCGAAGAAGGTCCGCTCAGAACTGAAGAACACCGCGTACGAGATCTTCATCGGGATCCTGTCGATCCTCTCGATCCTGAATCTCGTGCTGGTGTACGTGTTCCGCAACGATCCGTCGCTGCAGACGGTGCTGAGCGTCATGAACGGCCTGTTCAGCGTCATCTTCCTGATCGACTTCCTCTACCGGATCTTCACGGCGCCCTCGGCGAGCAGGTACTTCTTCCGCGACTTCGGCTGGGCCGACCTGCTGGCGAGCCTGCCGTTCGCCGAGTTCAAGATCCTGCGCATCTTCCGCCTGGTGCGGGTGTACCGGCTGCTGCGCACGCTCGGCGTGCGCAGCCTCGTGCGCACGCTCGTCAAGGACCGCGCCAACAGCGCCCTGATGACCTTGCTGCTCATGGGCATCCTGGTGCTGCAGTTCGGCAGCATCACGATGCTGGCGATCGAGGAGCACGCCGACGGCGCCAACATCACCACGGCCTCCGACGCGCTCTGGTACACGATCGTGACGATCTCGACCGTCGGCTACGGCGACACCTTCCCGGTGACGAACCTCGGCCGGCTGCTCGGCGCGATGATCATCATCGTCGGCGTCGGCATCTTCGGCACGTTCACCGGCTACCTCGCGAACCTGTTCCTCGGGCCGTCGAAGCCTGCTGAGCCCGCCGAGCGCGAAGGGGATGCCGCGACCGCCGTGGTCGACGACACCGCCGCCGCCACGGCCGGGGATGCCGCCGCGCCCGGTGTCGCCGCGCCCGGTGCCGCTGTCGCCGATGCCGCGTCACGAGGCGTCGCCGCCGGCGCCGTCGCGGGTGCCGTCAGCAAGGGAGCGGACATGGCCGCCGACGGCACGGATACGGCGCCCGGAGTCGACGCGGCGCGTCTGCAGGCGCTGCTCGACCAGTCCGAGGCGATGAACGCCGAGATCCGCCGGCTCCTCGCCCAGCCGGGCGCCTGAACCCGCGGCCGCGTCAGCGGTGCGCGCGGGCGCGGCGCCGCGTCGCGAGCAGGTTCCACACGCCTGCCGCCAGCACGACGCCGGCCGCAGCGACGGGCGCGACAAGAGCCGCACCCGCGCCTGCCCCGTCGGCGATGAGTCCCACGACGGCGGATGCCGCCGACTGGCCCACCACGACGCCGGAGCCGAGCATCGTCATGATGGACGCCGACCGCCCGTGGAGGCTGTACGCGGCGTCGAGGCTCTACTGCGCGACGAGCGTCGGGCCGATGCCGACGCCGATGACGAGGAGGGCGACCGCGATCGCGCCGACGCTGTCGACGAACGGCAGTGCGACGGTGCCGGCGACGAGGATCGCGGCGAATGTCAGCCAGCGCGCGGGCAGCGTGAACCGGGCGGGGAAGAGCGCGACCCCGAGTGCCAGCGCGGCCGAGCCGATGCCCATCGCGCCGTAGACGAGCCCGGCCTGCTCGGGCACGCCGCGCTCGGCCATGAACGCCGTGAGCGACGTCAGCATCGAGCCGAAGAACAGGCCCATGCCCAGTGCGCCGACGGCGGGCGCGAGCACGCGGGCGCGGAACAGCTCGCGGACGGGAGCCTGGGCAGGACGGGCGTCGCCGTGCGCGACGACCGTGCGCGCGGTGGGATGCAGCGCGAACGCGCTCACGAACACCAGCGCGAGCACCGCGGCGCCGATGACGGGAGCCGCGGGGTTCATGGTCGTCGCGAGCAGCCCCACGATCACCGGGCCGAACACGAAGACGATCTCGTCGGCCGCGGACTCGTACGCCATCGCGCCGTTCACGACCGTCGTGCGCCGGCCGGCCGGGTAGGCGCGGCCGATGATGCCGACGAGGCGGCTGCGCGACAGCGGCGACACCTGGGGCATCGTCGCGCCGATGAGGAAGGCGGCGCCGAGCAGGGCGGCATCCGCCACCGGCGCGAAGGCGAGCCAGGCCATGACCACCAGCAGCAGGCTGTTCGCCGAACCTGCGATGAGCAGCACGCGGCGCTGACCGAACCGGTCGGCGGCGGCGCCGAGCAGCGGGCCGACGAGGGCGGTGCCGAGGCCCGTCATGGCGCTCGTCGCACCGCCGAGCGCGAGCGAGCCGCGTGCCGACACGACGAGGGTGAGGATGCCGACGACCATCATCGCGAACGGCAGCCGTGCGATGAGCGCGATCGGGAAGTACGCGTAGCCCGCCTCGCGGACGAGGCTCGGTCCGCGCGGGGGACTCGGCTGCGCGCGGGGCGCGCGGGTGTCGACGGGGGACGTGACGGTGTGCATCTTCTCCTGGCTCTCTGGCCGCCGAGGCGGCTGATCGTGCCGCCTTGCCCCGCGCAGGACCGCGCGGGCAGGTAGATGCACATCGTGGATGGCACGTCGATTCTACCCGGGCAGCCTGGGCAGGCGCCGGGTGGCGGCGCGTGCGCTGCCCGAGGAACGAGACGAAGCGTCCCTCGGCTACAGGACCGCGCCGACCATCGCCTCGCCGAGCGGGCTGCGGCGGTGGAGCACGCGCGCCCCGTCGCGCGTGCTCGCGACGAGACCCGCGTCGCGCAGCACGGTGAGGTGGTGGGACGCGGTCGAGATCGCGAGGCCCGTGTCACTTGCCACCTGCGAGGTGGTGCGCGGCTCGTGCGCCTCGAGCAGGATGCGGGCACGGGCGGGGCCGAGCAGCGCCCCGAGCGCCGATGCGACGTCGGCCGAGTCGCGGGCCCAGGTCGCGGTGACGCCCTGCGCGGGGTAGAAGAGCGTGGGCTGGGCCGGAGGCTCGGTGAGGACGAAGCATCCGGTCGTGCCCATCACCGACGGCACG
>PJUC01000161.1_pt1 | contig 44326 bp, 71 predicted proteins | sample 1512161 | NCBI WGS metagenome assembly PJUC01 (sample SAMN08177676, study PRJNA422409) | Soil metagenome, whole genome shotgun sequencing project. | isolation source: Soil enriched on filter paper | place: USA: Madison | collected 2015-01-15 | reverse complement strand
TTACCTAATCGTAAATCGCGCGCCACACCGTCGATGATGGCCGCGTGATGTAGTTCCGGTGGGGTTCCGTTCAGCCAACGCGATATTGTTGGCTGCGACACGCCAAAGCGGTCGGCCAATTTTGCCTGATTTTCTCCAGTCTTAAGCTGGATCGCCCGGACAAGGGCCTGATAGTCGGGCTGAATCGCCATCCCTGAATTATGCATTACCGCATTGCGTCAATCCAATACGTCCGCGAATAATCGCTTGACGGATTCCTATTCATATGCGCATGATGCATCATCATGAACGCAGTCGAATACATTCGGACCCGGATTTTCCAGCTTAAGCAGGCTCCATTTGCGGAGGTCGCCGGCGTAAGCCAGCCGACCGTTTCTCGCTGGGAGCGCGAACCCGGTTCCGAGCCGAACCGCGATGAGATGGAGCGCATTCGCAGCGCGGCCATCAGCCGTCGCCTCCCGTGGGACGATAGCTGGTTTTTCCAGACGTTCCCTGACGATGAAGCGGAGACCGCCGCATGATCTCCGACCCTACCATTGTCGGCATCGCAGCCATCTACGTCGCCTTCGTCTGGTCGGTTCTGACGTGGAGGCGGGGATGAGCAAAGCCCAACGCGAAGCGATTATCGAATTCGCGACCAACAATAGTTGGTCCTACCAGCTCATTGCAGACCATTTCCGCGTCACCCGCAATGTCGTCGCTGGCATTCTTTTTCGCCATCGTCATCCGCCTTCCGAACGCGTTAGCAGCCCAAACGGAGTGGCACCGAACAAGGTTGGCACCGGGTATCGCAGGGGCGAATACGCCACCTACACCGCGTGGAATAGCCGGCCATGACCCACACCCTTCCTCCCGCGCGTGAAAAGCTCTCGGGCTCCACACCACGCGCCAACTCGCCGGCCAGCGCTGGCGTTTTTTATCACCTGCCCAACCCGTTCTGTTTCGCCGGCCCTCTGGCGGATGACGAGGTGGAGACTGTTGCGGCGATTGGACAAGCCGACGCGATAGTTTCCACCTCTGAATCCGGCCTCGACGAACTGACATTCGCATATGTCACAGACGGCGTTCGTGCCGCGCTGGACCGTGAAGCTCGCAGACTGCGGAGCGCATCATGCTGATCCAATTCACCAATGAGACCAGCCGGGCGACCGTTGGGGGCAACCAGCCGCCCGGCTCTCACATGCGCGGTGATGGGGGCAATATCCCGCGCAATTCAACTCAGCTTCGGGCCGCTGCTTTACGGTCCCCTACTCCGGTCGCGTCGTCTCGGGGCGAAGAAATGACGACGCATTATTCATTCCTATCCCGTTGCTGCTCGGCGCTGATCGATATCGCTGCCGTGCTCAGTGCTTTCACCCTTGCATCCGCGACTGGCTTTGCCATCGCGTTCTCGTTCTTCGTCTTGCTGTTCGTATCGCTGTAGCAGTCGCCGCGTCGCCAAACTGAGCGGCTGCCAAGTGTCGTTGTCGTTAGTTCGTACCTTCGTCATGTCGAGCATCGTGAACGAAGGAGAGTTGCAAGTGCTCAAAAAGATTTTGACGGGTAGGCAAATGAGTGAAACCGCGTTCGTTGAAGAAGCTGCGATCTGGTCGCGAGAGTTAACGCGCATGAGAGCACGCGGCCCCGGCGATGCCGACAACGCACTACGATCAATCGAGAGAGAGTATGGCATCAACTACTGGACGCTCTGGCAACTCCGCTATCGGCTCGCATCCGTTAAGAAAATCAGCGCCGGAGCCTATGCGCTCATCAAGGCCGCTTACGACCACGAGCGGCAGCGCCAGTTCGTCAAGCTCAAGCGCGACATCGAACGAACCGAAGCAATCACCGGGCATGATTGTGATGTGGTTCGCGCGGCTAAGTCTCTGGTGGGCGAGAGTGAGAGGTAAGCAATGACCATCCGCATCAGTCCTGACAGCCTGGATTGGACCAAGGCGCATCACATGCGCAACGTGGCAGCATCTAATGCGCTGCTGGCGCGTCTCAACCGGCATCATGGTGGCGGGCGGGCTGCCGTTGTGATGCCAGAGCCTGAACCGATTGTGGCGCCAGAACCGGCCGTCGAGCCAGAGCCCGCGCTGCCTCCGGTCGCAACAGAGAATCGAGATTGGCTGTTCGTAACGCCGCGCCCGGTGACAACTATCAAGGATATTCAGCGCGCCGTCGCGAAACATTACGGCTTCACCTGCATGGACATGTGTTCGAAGCGTCGAACCGCGGCGTTAGCCAAGGCCCGGCATGTTGCCATGTATGTTGTGAAGTCGGTCACACCGCGATCCTTGCCAGAGATTGGATACTACTTCGGTGGCCGGGATCACACCACGGTCCTCCACGGCGTGAGGAAAATCGACAATCTCGTTGCAGCGGATGGAGTATTCCGCGCCGAGGTTGACGGCCTGAAAGCGCAGTTCGAGGCCGGGCAATGAACAAGCCATCCATCGCCCAGGTTCTCACCCGCATTGCGCGCCTGTCGTTGCATCACAAGATCGATCACCTACGCAAGTTGATCGAACTTGAACCGCCGCGCTCCATTCGCCGCGAGGAACTGATCGCCGCGCTAAAACCGCTTGTCACGCGACAGGTGAAGAAAGAGGGAAGGCTGTCGGCATGACCGAGCCAGTGACCATTGTTGTCATGGGTGCGCCGGTCGGCAAGGAACGGCCACGCTTCACGCGTAGCGGTCATGCTTACACGCCGGGCAAGACGCGCAGCTATGAGGATTTGGTTGCTTCGACGGCCCGCGCTGAGATGGGGCCGCGCCAGCCGATTGACGGCCCGGTGCAGATGTATTTCCGCGCTGTGTTCGAGATCCCGAAAAGCTGGCCGAAGAAGAAGCAAATGGACGCATTGCTAGGCGTCATCCGCCCCACGGTTAAACCGGACGCGGACAACCTGATTAAGGCCGTGGCGGATTCGCTGAACGGCATTGTGTACCGCGATGACAGCCAGATCACGGAAATCACCGGCAGCAAGCGGTACGGCCACCAAGCATTCGTGACGGTGACGATCAAGCCGATCATCGGCGCGGTGACGGATCATTCGGAAGCTCAATCACAGGAGAAAGTAGCATGAGTGATGAAGTCGCGCCGCGCTTGGATCGCATCGAACGATATTCGGACTGGTTACGCGCCGATGCAGATGGCGTGGTCCATAACGTTCGAACATTGCCTCGCCAACGAAGTTACGAAACACGCGCCGAACACAGTCTGAAAGTCGCCAAGGAGCGGCTTGAGGGTGCTTTGGCAGAGGTCAACCAGGCTCTAACGGACTTCGCGGCCAAGCCCGTTGAGGAAACAGCGGCCGCCTAATCAGTATCGCGTAAACAAGGGAACTACGATCATGGGTTTATTCAAGGAAGCAGAAGTGACGAGCGCATTTTTGAAGATGGGGCTGATGGGATTTGCGGGGTCTGGGAAAACCCATACCGCCTCGCAGACCGCCATTGGTCTTGTGCAATATATGCGAGAGAAGGGCGTCGAGTACGCCGACAAGCCTGCATTTTTCCTCGATACCGAAACCGGTTCGGATTGGGTGAAACCGCAGTTCGAAGCTGCCGGCGTCCGGCTGTTCACAGCGAAGACGCGCTCATTTTCCGACCTCATGTCGGCCGTCAAGGAGGCCGAGAAGGAAGCCTCGCTCCTGCTGGTGGATTCCATCTCGCATTTCTGGACGGAGATTTGCGACAGCTACATGAAGCGGAAGAACCGCACCCGGTTGCAATTCGAAGATTGGGCGTTCCTCAAGAAGGAATGGGCGAAATTCACCGACCAGTTCATCAACTCGCAACTGCACATCATTCTGTGCGGCCGCGCTGGCTACGAATACGACTACTTCCAAGACGAAGCCGGTAAGAAGCAACTCGAAAAGACCGGGATAAAGATGAAGGCGGAAGGCGAGATGGGCTACGAGCCGTCGCTTCTCGTCTTGATGGAGCGCGAGTTGGATATGGAAACCAACAAGGTGCATCGGACGGCCTCGATCATCAAGGACCGCTCTACATCGATCGATGGGAAGCAGTTTCACAATCCTACGTTCGAATGCTTCATGCCGCACATCAAGTATCTCAATCTCGGCGGGAAGCAACTCGGCGTCGATACCACGCGGACGAGCGAAGCTGATATCCCGGCGGATGAGCGGGACAACCGCGCCCTGCATCGGAAGATCGTTCTGGATGAGATCGAATCCCTCATGGTTCGTTACTATCCCGGTCAAACGGCATTGGAGAAAAAGACCAAGCTCGAATTGCTCAAGACGCATTTCCACGCGTCTTGGACTGAGATGGAGCGCCTGATGCCTCTTTCCGATTTGCGGGCTGGATACGACAGCCTGCATATCGAGTTGGAGAAAGAGCCCTCGCGCTACTCCTACGTAGCCAATCCGCCTTCGACTGACATCAACGATAGCCTGCCGGACTTCGCGGCACCTGCAACGGAGGCCGCGGAATAATGTCTGGCACTGTCAATAAAGTCATCATCGTGGGCAACTTGGGTGCAGACCCGGAAGTTCGCCGCACCCAAGACGGGCGGACGATTGCCAATCTCCGGGTGGCAACGTCGGAAACCTGGCGGGACAAAAACTCGGGAGAGCGCAAGGAAAGGACGGAATGGCACCGCGTATCGGTGCTCAACGAGGGCCTTGCCAAGGTTGCCGAGCAATACTGCCGCAAGGGTCAGAAGGTCTACATCGAGGGCCAGTTACAAACCCGGAAATGGACCGATCAGGCCGGTGTTGAAAAGTACAGCACCGAAGTCGTTCTCAACGGCTACGGCGGCGTCCTGACGATGCTTGATCGCGGCCCCGGCGATCAACAGTCGGGCGAGCAATCACAGAACAACAGCTATGCGGACGCGACGGGCAGGCAACAGCCGCGCGGGACTACGCGCGATGACGCACTCGACGACTCGATTCCATTTTAGAGGCGAGCTATGGACACCTTTCCTCCGCAGCATTTCGAATGGAGTGGTGAGGCGATGATCCCGCTTCACCCGCGCCGGGCCGACAAAACTTTCGTTGTCGGCCAGCGCTACAGCCTTGTGCAGCACGAGGACAGGTCGGAGGCGAGCCATCGTCACGAGTTCGCTTGGCTCAGGGAGGCTTGGCAGAGCTTGCCAGAGCATCTATCCGAGAGATTCCCGACAGAAAAGCATCTGCGCAAGTGGGCGCTCATTCGCGCGGGATACAGCGATAGCCATACGATCACTTGCCGGTCGAAAGCCGAGGCTGTGCGTGTTGCCGCCTTCATTCGGCCGATCGATGAATTCGCGGTCGTCATCGTACAGGGAACGACGGTGACGCGATACACGGCCAAGAGCCAGTCCAAGAAGGCTATGGGGGCCAAGGAGTTCTACGAGTCCAAAGAGCGCATCATGGAAGTGGTTGCGCGGATGATCGGCGTGGAGCCCCAGGAATTGCCCCAGGCGAGGGCCGCATGAGCCGCAGCCTACCAGAGTGGATTGGCAAGACGGATGATACGCCGGTCCCGCAGCGCGTTCGGCTGCGAGTATTTCTGGCAAAGGGTGGCCGCTGTCATCGTTGCACCCGCAAGATCGAACATGGGCAGGCGTGGACATGCGAGCACATGAAGGCACTGATCAATGGCGGCCAAAACCGGGAATCCAATCTGGACGTGACATGCGACTGGTGTCTCCCGGTGAAAAACGCGGAGGACGTAGCGGAGAAGTCCATCGTCTACCGCAAGCAGCGGAAGAACTACGAAGGCAGGAAGCCCTCTCGCGGCTTCTACGACAAGTCGAAATTCAAGGCACGTATAGGCGGCGGATTAGTAGATCGGCGTACCGGCCAGCCTGTCAGTTTCAACAAGCAAGGGGTACGCAATGACGGAAACGGGAATCGGACATAACTCGGGCGACACAGAACACGCGGCGACGAAGTTCGCCAAGGATCAACTGAAAGCCATCATCGAGCGCATTGAACGGCTCGAAGAAGAAAAGAGGACGTTCAGCGACGATATCAAGGACGTGTACGCCGAAGCGAAGGGCAACGGCTATAATACGAAGGCGCTGCGGACCATCGTTCGCATGAGGAAGCAGGACGCCAACGAACGAGCCGAGCAGGAGACGATCCTCGATACTTATATGCAAGCCTTGGGGATGCTGTAAGTGATCTCCAACGCTGCATTGGATGCCATGCTGGCGGCTGGGTGCACAGCCGAGCAGATTGTTGCTGCGGTCAAGGCTGATCGCGGCAACCGTTCGGCTGGCGCAATTCGGCAAGAGCGGTATCGCGCGGCGAAGAAGGCGAAAGAAGAAGCTGAAAGTGACGCTGGTGACGTAACGTTACGTAACGGTGACGCTGGTGACGTAACGGAGCGTAACGACGTAACGCCGGTTTCCCTTTCCCCCGTTCCCCCTTCTTCCCCCCCATACCCCCCTAATAACCCCCTTACCCCCAAACCCATCCAAAAAAACAATTCGCGCGGGACGCGTTTGCCCGACGATTGGCAGCTAACCGGGCCGGATTTGGCCTATGCGCTCTCGAAAGGTTTGACCGAGGCGGAAACCGGCGACTTGGCCGAACGGTTCAAATCCTGGGCCTTGTCGGCAAGCGGGCCGAACGCGGTCAAGCGCAACTGGCATCAGGCTTGGCAGGGCTGGGTGCAGCGAGACGGGCCGAAGATCATTGCCGCGCGCGCCGGGCCGCGCAGCGGCTTTGCCAAGCCCCTTACCGAATTTCAGCGCAAACAGCAGGAAACGAACGATGTCCGACAAATGCTCAGAGAATCCGCTACTGCCGCAAGAGGCGGCGGAACGGCTGATCGGGTTTTACCCATCGATCACGGCGGCGGACCCGAGGGTTTACGCGGCGGGGCTGGTGGCGGTGTTCTCGATCTACGCGCCTCACCACCTAGCCAAGGCCGTTGATCCGCTGACCGGCTTGCCAAGCCTGTACGACTTCCCGCCGACGATGAAGCAAGTTCGAGAATTTCTTGAGCCGATGGCCGCGCGAGAGAGGGAGGTTGCCGAGCGTGAGCGCCGCCGTCAGCAGCAGATGCTTCCGGCGCCGACGCGCAACCCGGACGAGGAAAAATACGTGATGGATGGCTTGCGGAAGCTCTCCGAGCATCTGGAAAAGGGCTTCGGCCCTAGCGTGGTGGAGTGAGTATGCCGTCCCGACCCGGCATCCGTTGGTCGCGGGAGTTGATCTTTGTGGGGCGTAGGGCGGTTTGGATCATGGTCGGCAGACCGAGACGATTGAAGAAGGGGCATCGCTATGACGTGGTACATCGCAATCACAAATCCGAACTGTCAGCGCCGCGCCGAATGCGAACTGGCGGCGCTGGGCTATCGGGCGTTCTGGCCTAAGCTCAAAAAGTGGGTGTCTCACGCGCGTACGAAAGTAGCGAAGGAATATCCGATACTTGGGCGTTACATGTTCGTCGAAATACTGGATGCGAATTTCTATGCGGTGCGCCGGGTGAACGGGATCGAGGCGCTATTGACCGATCAGGACGGCCGGCCGGAACCAATCCCTGAAAGCATCGTATGGGCGTTTCGTGATCGTTACATGCGGGGGGAATGGGACTTTGTGGCGAACGAAACCGGATGGTTTATGATGGCCGGCAAGATGGAGCAGCGCCGCAATCCAATCCCAGTCGGCGCGATCATCAGGATCATGGAAGGTGAGTTTGCCGATCTGTTGACCGTTGTTCGAAGTCGAAAGAACGGCCGGGTCGTGTTTCTTCCGCCGGGCAAGCGCGAGTTTTTCCACACTCGCGAGAGCAACGTGAGGGCGGCATAATGCGCTATGACGATGAAACGCTTGAAGCAGCGGCGCAGTTGCTCGAACGGCTGGCGGGCAATTCGGTCTACGAGAAGGCGTGGCGCTCAGGAGCAAAGCGCATTCGGCGGCTGAAAGAGTTAACCAGCGACAGAGCGAAGTTAACTGACAAGCGGGAGCAAATCATTGTTGAGTAAGTGCGGCCGGTAAGCACGCGTCACCCGCCGGGATTTTTGCGTACTTTTTACTGGCATTTCCTTGTCGGGTAATCCGACCACACACCCCGCCACGACAGGCGGGGTTTTGTTTTGAGGGAGATTAGACATGGAAAGCAATTTGATGGCTTCGAACGCGGGCATTTTGCCTGGTGGTATCAGCTACGTCAATCCGCCCATCCCCGAACTCGGCATGACCGAGCGCGCTAGCTGTGTTGCGAGCGGCTTGCAGGCTCTCTTCGACAAGATGGGGAATCTTCGCGACAAGATCGAAGGCAATAGCCAAGCCAGCGGCAAGCCCTGCACTCCGGTATCAGGCGGCGGCCTGCGCGGTCATATTACCGAGGCTGAGTCCATCCTGAGCGCTTGTCACTCGCTACTCGACGATATCGCCGGCAAGTTCTGACCCGGTTTTGTTTTGAGGGGGTGGGGATGATCCAAATCCCGCTATCACAATCAGGCCCTGCCAATCAGTTCGCGAGCGCCGTGCAGCAGCATATCGATGCTTGCATAGCCCACCAGATGGGCAAGCCGGGCGTACCGGCTCCGCGCTCGTCAGAATTGGTTGAACGTGTGGTAGCGCGCGTTCCGCAGGATGGGCCGGTAGCAACGCGCGGGCCGGATCGGTTTGTCGCGCTGCCGTATCAGATCGTGGATGACACGCCGAAGACGCCTGAGCAGCAGAAGGCGATAGACACGCTCCGAGAAACGATCAGTGGCTAAGCGCAGGACGTTTGCTGAAATTGAAGCAACTGCGCGTAAGCGGGAGCGAGACGATACCATCGCTCAGGTGTGCCGGGTTTTGAAGCACCACATGGGACAGCTTGGAGTAGCTGATGAGCTTTACCGGCTCATGAACTCGGGCGAGCCGTTAATCGAGCGGCCAAGACCGCAAATATCAATCAAGTAACGATGGAGCACGCGCTCAGACCGCGTGAGACCGATGTGTTTTTGAAAACAATCAAAGATAATCAAAATGTCGCGCGGCGGTAAGCGCGAAGGTGCTGGCCGCAAGGTTGGTTCGCTGACGACAAAGACCCGAGATGTTGCCGAACGCGCCGTGGCTGACGGCAAAACCCCGCTTGAAGTGATGCTCGACAACATGCGCCACTTTCAGCAGGTGGCGATGGATGCTGAGGCTGTTATCGAGGGTATGAACGCTGATGAAGTTGAGGCTATGGGCGATACGTCCGAACTTCGGTTTAAGGCGATGCTGGCGAAAGTGAAACAGGCGGCTGGATTGCGCGAGATGGCCCACACCTGCGCGCGGGATGCAGCTCCATTCATCCATCCGAAGCTTACTGCGGTCGCACATACTGGACCTGACGGCGGCCCGCTCCAAGTAATCCTGAAGCAATATACCCTTGCCAACGATTGAACTGCCGAACAACTGGCAGCCGCGCCGGTATCAGTTTCCACTCTGGAATGCACTGCAGAACGAAGGCAAGAAGCGCGCTATTGAGATCGCCCATCGGCGTTGGGGCAAGGATGACGTAATCCTGCACCATACGGCAATTGAGGCGCACAAGAGGATCGCGACTTACTGGCATTGTCTGCCGGAATATACACAGGCTCGGAAAGCCATCTGGAATGCGGTCAACCCGCACACTGGCAAGCGTCGGATTGACGAGGCGTTTCCACTAGAGCTGCGAGAAAAGACCGTCGATGACGAAATGTTCATTCGGTTCAAGAACGGCTCGACGTGGCAGGTTGTTGGATCTGATCGTTATAACGGCCTTGTTGGCGCTGGTGTTGCTGGCGTGGTTTTCTCGGAATGGGCGCTCTGCAATCCGAGCGCCTGGGGCTATATCCGCCCGATGATGGAGGAAAACGACGGCTGGGCGACGTTTATTACCACGCCTCGCGGTCGCAATCACGCCAAGTCCATGTACGACATGGCGGCAGCGAATCCGAACTGGTTTGCTGAGCTTTCGACGATCTACGACACGAAGGCTCTGACGAGTTCTCAGCTTGAAGAGGGCTTGAAGGAATATATCGCCCTCTACGGCGAGGACATGGGCCGGGCTCAGTTCGAGCAGGAATACGAGTGCAGCTTCAATGCTGCGATCCTCGGCGCGTTCTATGCCCGCGAGATGGTCGCGGTTCGCAAGGAAGGCCGGATAGCCGAGATTGAGGCTTTGCCTGACCGCATGGTGCATCGGGCATGGGACATCGGCGTTCGCGACGATACCAGCATCTGGTGGTTTCAGGTCGTAGGGACACAGGTGTTCATTCTGGATTGCTACACGGCGTCCGGCGTCGGGCTCGACCATTATGCCGATGTGGTCGCAAAACGGACGGAGCAATACGGCTGGAAGGCTGGCGCGGACTTCGTACCGCACGACGCCAAGGTGAAGGAATGGGGCACCGGCCGCACGCGCGTTGAAACAATGCGCGATTATGGGCTGCGGCCTGAATTGGTGCCCAACGCGACGAAACTGGATGGCATCAACGCCGCTCGTCAGACATTGGCGCGATGCGTGTTTCATCCGCGCTGCGAGGAAACCGGACTATCGGCACTGGAACAGTATCGGCGCGAATGGGACGACGACAAGAAAGCATTCAAGGCGAGCGAGGTCCACGATTGGACAAGCCATTTGGCGGATGCATTCCGCTATCTGGCGCTGTCATGGCGCAACGTGCCGGCCCCGGCTGTTGAAAAACCAATCATCCCGCCGCCTGGCCGCTTCATCATTCCGCCCGTGCCAGAAAGCAAGGGCACAAGGATACGCATTTGATCGATGACGTAGAACTGTCAGAACCGGCAGCAGGCGACGATGAGCTTGATCCCGCGATCAAGCCGAAGAACGCGCGTGCATGGCTGGCGCAGATCAGGACCGCCCAGGTCGCGTTCGAGGACTATCAGAACCGCGCCGACAACATCGACAAACTCTATGGCGATCTGAGCAAACTGGCGAACGTCGCGCGGGATCGGCAGTTCCAGTTGTTCTGGGCCAACATTCAGGTGCTTGGTCCGTCGATCTATAGCCGACCGCCCGTGCCGGTTGTTGTGCCAAGGTTCAAGGATCGGCGCCCGCTGTATCGCGTGGCGTCGGAGATGCTGGAACGCGCATCGGTTGTCGGGTTCGAACAGACCGATATTGATAGCGTGATGAAGTTGATCCGGGATGATCTGAATATCTCGGGGCGCGGCGTTCCGTGGGTGCGCTACGAGACGAAGGCGGACAGCGAAACCGCGACGGAACGCGCCTGCATCGAGTTCAAGGACCGCAAGGACTTCCTGCACGAGCCGGTGAGGTATTGGCCGGAAGTTGGTTGGGTGGCCGGGGCTGGCTATCTGACCAAGCGCGCGATGCGTAAACGGTTCAGCAAATCGAGCGGCAATGCATACCAGGACGCGGCCTATACGGTTCGGAAGGACGATAAGGAGAACGGAGCGGCCGACAACCGGGCCAAGGCCAAGGTGTGGGAAATCTGGTCGAAGGACGAGAACCGCGTTGTTTGGGTGACCGAGGGCGTTGACGTTCTGCTCGATGATGCCGAGCCGCACCTGAAGCTGGAAGGCTTCTTCCCGTGCCCGCGCCCGGCCTATGCGACCTTGCAGCGCCGTTCGTTGGTGCCGGTGCCGGATATCGTCTACTACCGCGATCAGCTTGAGGAAGTGAACCAGCTTACGTCACGCATTCATGCGCTGGCGGATGCGTTGAAGGTGAGGGGCTTCTATCCGGCCGGCGTGTCGGAGATTGGCGAGGCTGTTGAAACGGCCATCAAGTCGAATGATGACCGGCAGATGCTTGTGCCGATCAGCAATTGGGCGGCATTCGGATCGAGCAGTGGTGAGCCCGTTGTCTGGTGGCCGCTGGAAAACGTGGTGCAGGCCGTCACGTCGCTGGTTGAGCTTCGCAAGCAGGTCATCAACGACGTTTACGAGATCGTCGGTCTATCGGACATCATGCGCGGCTCGACGGAGGCCAGCGAGACGGCGACGGCGCAGCAGCTTAAGAGCCAATACGGTTCGGTCCGCATTCGCGACAAGCAGGCTGAATTGGTGCGGGTTGCGCGCGATCTGACCAAGATTGCCGCCGAGATCATGGCGGAGAATTTCAGTCCTGACACGCTGTTGTCCATGTCGCAGATGGAGATTCCGACCGACGCCGATATCAAGCAGCAGACGGCTGCGATCATGCAACAGGCGGAACAGCAGTTCCAGCAGCAGTTGCAGCAGGCGCAGTCCAATCCGGAACTGATGCAGCAGGCGCAGCAGAACCCGGAACAGGCGCAGCAGGTGATCGAGCAGGCCCGGCAGCAGATCATCGGGCAGGCCAAAGCGCAGATCGACAAGTTGCAGCAGACGCCGACCGTCGAAGAGGTCATGAAACTGTTGCGGGATCAGAAACTACGGCCGTTCGTGCTCGATATCGAGACGGACAGCACGATCCAGCCCGACGAGGATGCGGAGAAACAGCGCCGCACCGAGTTCATGCAGGTGCTTGGTGGCACGTTGCAGCAGTTGGGCCAATTGGTTGCTGTTGAGCCTGGCGCGGCGACGTTTGCCGGCGAGGTGCTGAAATTCGCGGTCGCACCGTTCCGTGCCGGACGTGAGCTTGAGGGCGCAATCGAGGAATTTGCCGATCAGATGGCGCAGAAGGCCGGCCAGCCGAGTCCGCAACAGCAGGCCGAGCAGAAACAGGCCGACGCCGAGGAGAAGCGCTCTCAGACCGAAATGCAGATGAAGCAGGCCGAGTTGCAGCAGAAAGCGCAGATCGAGGAAGCCAAACTGAAAGCCGATCAGGAGGACCGCCAGATCGAGCGGCAGGCCAAGCAGGAAGAGGCACAGGCCAAGATCGCGATTATCAACGCTCAGGCGGCGCGCGACGATCAGAAGCATCAGGCCGACATGCAGCTTAAGCAGATGGAATTGGACATGAAGGCTGCTGAGATGCAGTTCAAGCGCGAGTCGGCTGAGATCGACGCGGCGGCGCGGCAGCATCAGGCGGATTTGAACGCGCAGAGTGCCGAGCAGCAGGCTCAGATCAAGTCTGAGCAGGCCGAGCAGCAGATGGCCCACGCCAATCAGGCATTCCAGCAGAAATCAGCGCTGCAAAAGGAACCGGCATGAGCGAGCGTTATTGCCGCGCCTGTGGCGGCTGGCATTCCCTTGAGCAGCCATGGCCCGCCGAATGCTTCAAGCCGGTTGAGGTCGCGCGGTCGGGGCTCGCCTTTCCGATGGTGATTACCGACACGATGACGCCGTTAGAGCATGTGGACGGCAAGTTCTATGATTCCAAGCGTGCCTTTCGCGCGGTGACGCGCCGCGAGGGGTATGTGGAAGTCGGCAACGAGAAATTGAAGCCTCGCGTTCCGGTCAAGCCGGATCGTGGGGAGATCGTGAACAGCCTGCGCCGGGCTAAAGCGGCGCTTTCGTAGCATCCTCTCAGACAGGGATTATCCATGACCGACGTTGCAATAGACGGCGGCGGCGCTCCCGCGCCTGCCGAAAGCACTGGCGCGCCCATTCCGACCGAACCTGCGACCCATTCAACGCCGCTCGGCTCGCAAACGCCGGTTGCCGAGAAGCCCGCCGCGCCGGTTGAGGAAAGGCCGCCGGCGACGGCCATGGATGCGATCAAGAAGGCAAACGATCAGATCAAGGCCCGCAACGCGGAGAAGGCGGCAGAGGCCAAGCCCGCGCCGGAAGTCAAGGCCGAGCCGAAAGCGGAAGCAAAGCCTGCCGAGCCGAAGGCCGATCAGAAGCCGCCGCAAGCCCGTGGAGAACATGGACACTTCACGGCCACTGAGCAGCAGCCCGCGCCGAAAGACGCGCCAGCGACTCCCGCAGCCACGCCTAGCGAGCAGCAAACGCAATCGCAGCATCGCGAGGCACCGGCCCGGTTCTCGAACGATGCCAAGGAAACCTGGGCTAACACCCCGGAGCCGGTGAAGGCCGAAGTTAACCGCGCCATTCGCGAGCTTGAGCAAGGCCACCAGAAATACAAGGCCGACGCCGAGGCCTACAACGACATTCGCGAGTTTGGCGACCTTGCAAAACAGCACGGCACGACGATCAAGAATGCGCTGACAAACTATGTCGGCATTGAGCGGATGCTGGCGCAGAACCCGGTGCAGGGGTTCGAGCAGATCATCAGTAATTTCGGCTGGAAGATGCCGGACGGACGGCCGATGACATTCCGCGACTTCGCGGCTCAGGTGTTGGGCCAGTCGCCGGACGAGCAGGCCAGCCATCAGAACGCGACGATTCAGGAACTTCGAAACGAGATTGCCGGGCTGAAAAACCAGCTTGGCGGTGTGACGCAGACGATCAACAGCCAGCGCGAAACCGCGATGCTCTCTCAGGTGGAGGCATTCGCCGGTTCTCATCCGCGCTTTGACGAGCTTGCCGAGGCGATCAAGGAAGAGATCAACCACGGCTACGATCTAGAGACGGCCTATCAGCGCGCAGAGCGGCTCAACCCCGCAGCGGCGCCGGCCGTCTCCCAACAGCCGGTCATCCCGGCTGAAAAGCCTAAGCCGCCGCTCAACCCGGCCGGCTCCAAATCCATTTCCGGCGCTCCATCCTCGGCGGGCTCAGACCCCGAACCGACCGCGAGCAACCAGCCGGTCCCCACAATCGAGCAGGCCCTCAAGAAAGCGATGCGTCGCGCGGCGGCCTGATAAGGAATCACGACAATGGCAATCAATGCTGTAACGCACTATCAGCAGGTCTTGTCCATGGCGCTCGAAGAGCGTTCGCGGGGCTACCAGGACCTTGTTTCCAACAACAACGCGCTGCTTGCGGTTCTCAAGCGCAAGGGGCTGTGGCGCGCTTACTCTGGCCCGCGCATTCGCGAGACGTTGCAGATCGCGAAGCAGGATGCCCAGTGGTATTCGGGCTACGACTTCCTCGCCAACCCGCCTATCGAACTGTTCAACGATGCCTTCTTCACTCCGAAGATGGTCGCGGTGCCTATTTCGATCACGCTGGAAGAAATCCTCAACAACGAGGGTGAAAACCAGATCATGGACGTGATGGCGTCGTATATGGACGCGGCCGAACGGTCGCTGAACGATACGATGGACGCGGCGATCCACGGCGACGGCACCGCGAATGGCGGCAAGCAGTTGGGCGGCCTTGGTCTGGCTGTTCCGATTGTCGTCAACAACGGCGTCTATGGTGGCATCGATCGCGCCAATGCGATCTGGCGGACTTCGACCTTTGACGCCAATTCGTTCGACACGACGATTGGCACTCAGGTCACGAAGGACACGATCCGCCCGTTCCTGAACAAGATCATGACGCAGCGTGCGCGTGGTCGTCGGTACGCCGATCTGCTCGTTATGTCGCCGGAGCACTACGCGGCGTATGACGCGGCGACCACCAGCATCCAGCGCATTCAGCGCGAAGGCGGCCTTGCCAAGCTCGGCTTCCAGTCACTGGAATACGTTGGCGGCGGCAAGCGTGCCGAGATCGTCCTTGACGGTGGTATCGGTTCGAACATGCCGGCGAACACGACTTACGGCCTCGATACCGACGCGATCCGCATTCGGTACAACGCCAACCGCAACTTCGACAAGCTGTTCGAAGGCGAGGGCCAGAAGCCGATAAATCAAGACGCCATCGCTCAATATATTGGGTGGATGGGCGAGCTCACGCTCAATAATCCGCTGTTCTCGTGGAGAATGTATGACTCCAATCCGGCGGCGTAATTGACATCGAGGGCGGGCTTCGGCCCGCCTTTTCCTTTCTCGCAACACAGGAGCCTATGAAATGGCTTTCGCATCCATGACCCCTTCGGTGGGGTATCCCTCCATTGCGTCGTTCATCGACGCGACCGGCGACGACTACGTTAAGCCGGTTCCTTACGGCACCATCATCACCGCGACCGATCCGACCTATGGCGCTGGTGAATTCATCTTCCTCAAGGGCGCTGCCAGCACGGTTGTCGGGTCTGTAGTCGTCTACAATGCGGACGACTTCTCGACCACGCTTGCGGCCGCAAATGCCATCGGCCCGGTTGCCATCGCCATGTCGGCGTGCGTTGCCGACAAGGGCGGCTGGTATCAGATCAGCGGCAAGGGCGTAGCCAAGGCCGGCACCGTTGCGGATGACGCTTTGGTCTATCTGACCGCAACGCCGGGTCAGGTCGATGACGCCGTGGTGGCTGGTGATCGCGTGAAGAACGCGAAGTTCGCCTCGGCGGACGGCACGCCTTCGGCCGGTCTGGCTGAGGTCGAAATTCAGCGACCTTGGGCTGACGACGGATCGGCCGCTTAACCTTCCTCCCAACTAGGGCGGCCTACGGGCCGCCTTTTTCTTTGCACCCTCTCAGAAAGGACCATCACATGCCTACCGCTGAAGAAGCCCGCGTCATCCCGTTGTTCAAGATTCACTCCCAGAAGAACGAAGCCAAGACCAAGGAAGCCGGCCGTCCAATCTTTGACGACATGGAAGTGGTTGAGGTCCGCTTTGCCGGTGACCGCAACCGCGTCGGCGTCTTTCCGGCCCATGCGTTCTCAGGCTGGGTGACGAACCCGGCGGACGGCTCGCAGGAAGAGCAGACCTACGCGATGCGCTGGCCGGAGCAATACAAGCGCTTCAAGATGAACCACCAACAGGTCGCGGAAGGCACGCCGCTTGAGGAAGTGCCGTTCCTGACGCAGGGCAAGCGGCTCGAATTGAAGGCGCTGGGCATTGGTGGCCGCGAATTGAAGAACCAGGCTATCGCTTATCTCGACGCTGCCAGCGGCTCGGCTGTCGCGACCAAGATGGCGGCCGATAACGAGGCGATGAAAGACCAGATCGCGGAGATGCGCCGCGAAATGGAAGAACTGCGGGCGGCGGCAAAGGCGAGCAAGCCGGCTGACGAGTTCGCCGGCCAGTCCGACGAGGATCTGAAAGCGATCATCAAGGCTAAGACGGGACAGGCCCCGCGAGGCAATCCATCCCGCGCAACGCTCGTTGCCATGGCCCGTGAAGTCGGGGCGCAAGAGGCGGCCTAATGACCATTTTGTCGGCGGCACAATCGGCAGGGATCAGGTTGCAGGGCCAAAAGCCCGGTAGCCTGTTCTCGCCTAGCGGTTTGAACGTGGGGTTCGCTAATGAACTGGCGGACCTCGCGACCGAGATTGGCGTTGACATCATGAAGGCGCACGACTGGCGCGCGCTGACAAATCTATGCACGATCACGGGCGACGGAACGAAGATCGGTTTTGACCTGCCGACCGATTATGACCGGATGATCCTGAAGGAAGGCGTCCATTCCGCGACGTGGACGCAATGGCGGTTTGAGCCGGCGCTCGATCTTGATCAGTGGCTCGATATCCAGACCTATGCCGGGACCGGATTCCCCGGCTGGTGGATCATCCTTGGCGGGCAATTCCAGATCAGCCAAGGCAACGGTGTGCCGCTGGCGGCCGGGACCAGCGCGCGTTTCTATTACATCTCCAAAAACATCGTGAACAGCAACAGCGCGAAGTTCGCGGCGGATGGCGATGAGTTTTTCCTCGGTGACCGCCTGATCACGCTCGGGCTGATCTGGCGCTGGCGAGCGCAGAAACGGCAGGAATACGGCGAGGACTTGAAGAATTACGAGATCGCGCTGGCGCAGGAGATCGCGCGGGACAAGGGCTCGCGGGTGCTCACCACGGGCCGGGCGCGTATGCGCGGCAACATCGGCATGTCCTATCCGGGGCAACTCGGCTCATGAGGAAGCCTGTTCAACCAACCGTCCGACCGCAACGGCTCAAGTCGTTTCCGGCGCCGGTTGGCGGCTGGATTCGCAATCAGAGCCTTGCCGTGCCGAATGCGCGCAAGCCGGACGGATCGGCGCTCAACGGCGCGTTTGTCATCGAAAATTGGTTCCCGACCGCGACCGGCCTGCGAATGCGCCGTGGGTCGCTGACATTCAATCGGCTCGGCAGCATGACGGAGAATGTGGTTTCGCTGTTCTCCTATGTGAACGCCAGCAACCAGAAACTATTCGGCGCAACGCCAACGGGGATCTTCGACGCTACCAACGCAGCGGTGCAGACGCATTTCACCGATGGCAGCGGCAACGTGTTCGTTGACGATCAGGGCAACAAGTTCATTCCCTTTATCTCGTCGATTGGAGCGTCTGTTTCGGGCCTCACGTCTGGCGATTGGTCGTCGGTGCAGTTCGCCAATTCGAGCGGCGACGTGTTCCTTGATCTGGTCAACGGCTCAGACAGCAAGCTTCTATACGACGGGACCGACTTTTACCCTATCGGGGCGACTAGCCTCTACTCGATCCCTTACAACACGGAAACTCAGCCGTTTACGGTCGGAAAGACGCTCACCGGTGCGACTTCGGCGGCAACTGGCACCATCGTCAAGGTGATCGACAACGGCACCACGGGGACGCTGTGGGTCGATAACGTGACGGGGACTTTCGGCGCGTCGGAGATCATTCACGACAACAACACGCCGACGCAGGGCTCGGCAACGGCGGCCGGCGCTCCGGTGTTGTTGTTCAACGGCATTACCGGCGTCAGTACCTCGTCACTGTCCTATAATTGGACTTATAAGAACCGGATTTTCTACGTCGAAAAGAACAGCCTCAATGCGTGGTATCTGCCAGTCGATAGTGTGACCGGCACGGCAACCTTGCTACCGTTGGCTGGCATCTTCCAGCGCGGCGGTTCGCTGCTCTTCGGCGCAGCGTGGTCGCTCGAAACGCTCGGCGGCGGTCTGTCGGAACAATGCATCTTCGTGACGACGGAAGGCGAGATTGCCGTTTTTCAAGGCACTGATCCGTCTGTTGCGGACTCGTGGAGCAAGGTTGGCGTTTATCGCACTGGTCGGCCACTCGGCGCGAAGGCGCATATCAAGGCTGGCGGCGACGTTGTGATGGCAACCGATATCGGCTTTCTGCCGGTGTCGGCCTCGCTCACGCGCGATTATGCGGCGTTGTCGCCGGTTGCCGTGTCATATCCGATTGAAGTGGCATGGAATGAATACGTCGCCAATCGATCGTTCGCGGCATGGACGTGCGAGGTATGGCCGTCGCAGCAGATGATGGCTATCACCATGCCGTCGCCTATTGGCAGCACGCCGACAATGCTGGTTGCGAATGTCCGCACGGGAGCATGGGCGCCATATACCGGCTGGAATGCGTTCTGTGTCCTTTCGTTCCAAGGCCGCATGTTCTTTGGCTCCGATAACGGGCGGATCATTGAGGCGGAAGTAACGGGCGCCGATGATGGCTTGCCTTACACCGCGTCATGCGTTCCGCTGTTCGATCCGCTGAAAGCGCCTGCATCACTGAAAACCGGCTTGCTGGCGCGGTCAACGCTGCTCGCGTCGGCAGATATTGCACCGCAGCTTTCGTTGCAGGCTGACTACCAGATCGCGTTGCCGCCGTCGCCTAGCGCCGCACAGATGCCGGGTGGCAATACCTGGGATTCGGGGGTCTGGAACGTGTCGAAGTGGGATCAGGTCGGCCAGAAATCGACAAAGCAGCAATGGCAGTCTGTCGGCGGCGCGGGCTATGCGCTATCGCCTGCCGTCCAGATCACCAGCGGTTCGCTTGTACCGCTCGATGTTGAACTGGTGAGTGTCGATCTGACCTATGATCTTGCGGACATCGTCACTTGATGCAGATCATTTGGGGCGGAGCATCCGCTCCTGACGTGAACGCGGGAATATCAGAGTTTGTTTCTCTGAACGTGCCGGGTTGTGAACGTGGGTTCGGGCCTTGCGCGACGATGGGCGTTGTCCGAGACAGCGTTTTGATCGCTGGCATCGTCTATCACAACTGGTCGCCGGAAACCGGCGTGATCGAAATCTCGGGCGCTGCAACGGATAGCCGCTGGCTAACGCGGCAGACGTTGCGGGCGATGTTTTCGTATCCATTCGATGAGATCAGTTGCCAGATGGTTGTCGCGCGTCATTCCGAACATAACGCGCGGCTGCGGCGCATGTGGCGCGCGGTAGGTTCAAGCGAGTTCGTCATCCCGCGTCTGATGGGACGAAACGAGGCCATGGTTGTCAGCACTTTAACTGACGATGCATGGCGGAAATGGATTGATCGGCCCAAATCTTGCGGAGTTTAATGTCCGATATCGTGGCTTTGCTTACGCCATATTCGATAGCGAGGTTCTTCCCTAGAGCCCCAGCTTCCAATTTGGCGCGTATTTCGTGCGCGATTTTTTGAGATAGGTGAGCATTGTTGCGACGGCGTCGGCGGTTCTCAGTCTTCAATTCTTCAAAAGTGGGGCAACCACCCTTGCCTAGAATATGCTTCCAAGATCGTCCTGTTGTGTAGTCGGTCAACGATATTCGAGAAACTCCATATTTGGAGCTAATTTCGTCTAGGCTGATGCCAGCGACGTAATCACGGCGCAGTTCTATGACGATTGATTCCGTTACCAACGAAGATGGGTTTGTCTCACCATTCATCGGCGTCGTCACGCGGCGCTTACGGTCATCCATATCCTTGACATTTTCGCGCGGTGTTCCGCCGCGAAGATGAGATGGATTTACACAGGCCGGGTTATCGCAGGAATGAAGGATCCAAACGCCGCGAGGAATGCGGCCGTTTGCTGCTTCAAATGAAATTCGGTGAGCCGTTACTTTGTTGGCGAGGCCTCCGGGCCTGAACATGCCGTAGCCTTTGTTGTTCTTACTCGCAGTCCAAACCCAGCACCCTTTCGGGTGTTTGGACTTATCAACCTTCGACCAAAATCTGTCATCTAGCATCATGCATTGAACTTATAGGGGGTTACCCATATAAGTTCAATAAGGACGGTGTATTATCGGCAAACCATCTGCACCTGCTCCCCCGGACCCAAAATCCACGTCTGCGGCGCAAACGGGCACCAGCGTTGCGACGGCGATTGCCAATTCGAACCTGAACAACGTCAACCAGATCACGCCTAACGGCAATCTGACGTTCAATCAGTCGGGATCGACCAAGTTCACGGACCCTTACACCGGCCAGAGCTATGATATCCCGTCGTTCACCGCGACACAGACACTTTCGCCGGATCAGCAGAAGCTCTACGACCTCAACAATCAGACGCAGCAGAACCTTGGGCAGATCGGCGTCGATCAGTCCGCCAAGATCGGCTCGCTGCTCGGAACGAACGTCAATCTGAACAACGACGCCGTTGAGGGGCGGCTATATGATCTTGGATCGAAGCGCCTAGACCCGCAGTTTGCGCGCGACGAGGACGCGCTGCGGACGCGGTTGAGCAATCAGGGGATTCGGCCGGGCTCTGCGGCTTGGAATGCGGAGATGACGCAATTCCAGCAGGGCAAAAACGATGCCTATGACCAACTCTTGCTCAACGGTCGCGGCCAGTCGGTGCAGGAGATTTTGACGGAGCGCAACCAGCCGCTCAATGAAATCTCGGCGCTGTTGTCCGGCTCGCAAGTGTCGCAGCCGAATTTCATCAACAAGCAGATGCCGACCATCCCGACCACGGATAACGCGGGGATCATCAACACGAACTACAACCAGCAATTCCAGAATTATCAGTCCCAGATGCAGAATTACAATCAGGTCATGGGCGGCCTGTTTGGGCTCGGCTCGGCTGGGATCTTCAAGTTCTCGGATCGCCGGTTGAAATCCGACGTGATCGAGATTGGGCGGGCGCATAACGGCCTGCCGATCTACTTCTACCGGATCGACGGGAAGCCCGAGATTGGTGTGATGGCCGACGAGGTCGAGCGCGTAAAGCCGGAGGCCGTTGTCACCATGCCGAACGGTTATCAGGCCGTCGATTACGCCCGCGCTTTGGAGGCTGCATAAATGGCGCTGTCCTTTGCCATCGATACAGCGGCGGGCGAGACGCCGGAATCCGTTGCCAAGAAGCGCGAAGTTGCCGCCTTGATGGCCGCGCGGACGTTCAGCAAAGCACCGCAGAACGTGGGCGAGGGGCTGAATGCTATTGGGCAAGCCCTGATTGCCCGCACGATGATGGACAATGCCGACGCCGCGCAGAAAGCGGGCTTGGCTGGCGGGGCGGACTTGTACCGCAGCGCGTTTGGTACTCCGGCCGCGCCATCGTCCGTTGCCACGCCGCCGGCAGCAGCAACGCCACCGATGGGCGCAACGTCGATCCCGGCCGGTGAGATTGACCCGAGCTTGAAGGATGCCATCAACAACGTCGCATCGGTGCATCCTGACATTGACCCGGCCTATATGACTCGGCTGGCGTTGGTGGAGAATGGCGGCAAGATCAATGGCGGCAGCCCGCTATCGAGTGCGCAAGGTCCGTTCCAGTTTCTGCGAGGCACGGCGCAACAGTATGGTTTGAGCAATCCGAATGATCCGACTGCCAGCGCCGACGCCGCTGCTCGCCTGACATTGGATAATCGGGCCGCGCTGACAAACGCTCTTGGCCGCGAACCGACGCCGGGCGAATTGTATCTCGCTCACCAGCAGGGCGCGGGCGGTGCGATCAAGCTATTGCGGGCCGATCCTAATTCGCCGGTTGAGAGTGTTGTCGGCGCATTGGCGGCGCGGAACAACGCGGGCAATGGTCTGACAGCCGGTCAATTCGTCAACAAGTGGACTGGCAAGTTTGGCGATATCGTCCAGACGGTCGATCCGAACCAAAAGAACATCATCGACGCACAGGCCGACACGATGCCCGTTGGCGCGCCTACGGCGGTCGCTGATGGCTCGGACGGTGCGGCGCTGCCAATGAACGCGCAACCGACTGGCGGCGCTCTGCCGACCGCTCAGGCCGTACAGGCGGCAAGCCAGCCGCAGACCAATCCTCGCTTGCAGCAGTTGCAGCAGGTTATGGGCGATCCGCGCTTTGCGTTCTTCAGCAAAGGTCAGCAGGCCATGGTTGCTCAGGAATACAAGCAACTGTTGGAGCAGCAGCAGAAGGCGGGCGATCCGCTGTATCAGGCCCAGCTTACCAAGGCCCAGCGTGACGTTGTGCCAATCGGCGCGCCGTTCAAGGATGCTGATGGCAATCTCGTCCAGAAGGATGCATCAGGCAAGGTGACGGTTCTCAATCCCGCCGATAAGTCTCCGACTTCGGTTCTCGAATACAAATACTATCGAGACAATTTCCAGCCTACGTCCGATCAGAAGGCCCCGATGGATTACGCTACGTGGTCCACGGCGAAGGCGCGCGCCGGAGCGATGACGGTCAACAACAACATCGGCGGCGGATCGGATAAGCAGATTTTCGATACCTTCGCGGAGAACACGAAGGAAGCGCGTTCGGCCGCGACTGGCCTTGTGGCCCTTCGCAACGCCAAGCAAGCCTTGCAAGGGCCGGGAGGCGCGATCACGGGCTTCGGTGCTGATGAGCGCCTGACGCTGCAAAAGCTCGGATCGTTCCTCGGTGTTTCCGATCCGGCTTCAACCCAGAACACGGAGACGTTCCGCGCAGCCATCGCGCCGCAAGTCGCATCGATGTTGAAGGCGACTGTCGGCACGAACCAGATTTCGAACTCCGACCGCGAATTTGCGGAGAAGGCGGCGGGCGGCTCGATCAAACTGGATGCAGGGTCGATCAATCGTCTGCTCGGCATCATGGAGACGGCTGGCATGGCGCGGCTGAAACTGCATCAGCAGCAACTTGATGCGGTCTACCCTGACCCCGAGAAGAACAAGCGAGAGCGGGCGCTGTTCAGCGTGACGGTGCCGGAAGCAGCCCAGCCGCCGGCATCGAGCGTGGCTCCGGCCAGCATTCAGGATGGCGCGGTGATCCTCAATCCGAAAACGGGTGAGCGGCGGGTTCGACAGAATGGACAATGGGTGCCGCTGACATGAGCGATCTACCTCCCGGCTTCGTTCTTGAAGGCCAGCAACAGCCGCAGTCTGTCGTAAGCGACTTGCCTCCTGGCTTTGTGATGGCCGATCAGGCAGCAAGCCAAGCAGCGGCGCAGCCCGCCTATAGCGGCACGATCCTGCCGATGAGCCGTGACGCTCAAGGCAACGTGTCGTTTGACAGCAACGCTGGCATCGTCGGGATGGTCAAGCGCGCGATTACCGGGGCAGGGAGCGCCATTGCACTGCCGGGGGACGTTTACACCGGCAAAACGTCGGTTATCGGGCCGGACGGCCACACCAGCCCCGAAGTGATCGGTCGCGCGGCTGAATTAGCGGCACTCGCCACGCCCGTTAACCCTGCCATCCGTGCCGGAGATCAGGCCATTCCCGGCGTTGCGAAGTCACTTGTCCGGGAAAAGCCGAAGGTGCCAACGACGGAAGAATTGGCGGCGGCTGGCAAGGCTGATATAACTGCGGCGCGCAATTCCGGCCTTGAGGTAACATCTGACTCCCTGGCAAATTGGAGCCGGCAAGCGCAGCAAGACTTGTTCGAAAAAGGCATTCATCCCGTCGATGCGCCAAATACCTACGCGAAGCTCAGGGAACTCGAAAGCGCACCTTCCGGCGCGTTCGTCACAGCATCAAATCTCCAATCGCTCCGGGAATCTCTCGGTCACACCGCGCAAAACTTCAATCCAAACGCGGCAAAAGACCAGTTGGCTGCCTCTCGATCTATTGGTGGGCTGGACAAGTTTCTTCCGTCAGTTGATGCGACGAGCGTTGTGGCTGGATCCCCTGCCGCCACGCAGAAACTATTCGAAACCGGACGCGGAAACTATGCCGCCGCGATGCGATCCAACGACCTCACGGGCGTCCTTGATCGAGCTAACACCGGCATCATCGAGCGTGCGGAAGCTAGAGCACAAGCAGCAAATTCCGGCCGAAATCTTGACAACACGATCCGGCAAAAAATTGCCTCGCTCCTAGAAAAACCCAAAGAGGTTTCTGGCTTTTCTGATCCTGAAATCGCGGCTCTCAATGAGAGCCTGATCGGCGGTCCCGCGCGCAACACGGCGCGTTATGTTGGCAACGTTCTCGGCGGCGGCGGCGGTTTTGGACAGGCGTTCACAGGCTCACTCGGCGCTGGCGTCGGCGCGATGTTCGGTGGTGCGCCCGGTGCTGTGATCGGTGCCGGAGTCCCTGTTGCGGCTGGTGCTGGCGCAAAATCTATCGCCAATCTGCTTGCAAAGCGCAGCGTTAAGGAAGTTGACGAACTGCTGCGGAAGCGTTCGCCGCTCTATCAGGGGCGGCTAGCGGGCTCTCCGATGGAGGCTGAGAACATCGCCAAGCGAGAAACGATTGCGCGCCTTCTCATGGCGGCCGGCGTAGCGCAGCCGAGACAGTAACAACACCACCTACCACGCCTTCCAAGCCGCCTCCGGGCGGCTTTTTCTATGGGAGTAACGGCCATTCCTAGAGATTCAAACGGGAATTACAGTCTGGCGTCGGGATACAAGGCCACGCCGGGCGAGACGATCCTGGCGAGCCAGCATAATCCGCCGCTGGAAGATTTGGCCGCCGCGATGACGGGAAGTCTGCCGCGCGACGGCTCGGCGCCGATGGGTGGTCCGCTGCGGACTGTAACCGGATCGGCCGGGAGCCCCGCGATCTACCCAAACGGCAATCCGAGCGTCGGCATCCATTTTGCCAACGGGAAGGTGAATTTCGTCGGCCCTGTGGCGGGACTCCGCTACATTGGGGAGCTGATCCCGTACACGCTCCTGACAGCGCTGCCGCTAACCGTGTTCCCCTACGGCCAAACGCTGCCGCGCGCGTCGTATCCCGATCTTTGGGCCGCTGCTCAAATCGATATCGCAGCCGGGAACACCTTCTACAACAACGGTGACGGATCGACGACGTTTGGCATCGGAGACATGCGCGGCCGTGTCACGGCCGGCAAAGACAACATGGGCGGCTCGGCGGCTGGCCGTCTCACCACGGCGGGCAGCGGCGTTAATGGTGCTGTGCTAGGAGCCGCGGGCGGTAGCGAGACTGTGACGCTCACTGCGCCGCAACTACCAATCATCACACCAACGTTTACCGGCAACAACGGATCGATCACTGTTACTTCACGCGCTAATAACGTCGTTCATGGCCTAGGATTTGTACAAGGCCAGTCGGGCGGCTCATTCGGATCCATCGTATCCACGCCGTCATTGCTCCAAGTGACATCTGACGGCAGCTTTACACCGACCGGGAGCGTGTCTTCGTTTGGTTCCGGCGCGGCCCACAACAACACCCAATCAACTCTTGTTTGCAACTACCTGCTCTACGTGGGGGCTTAATCTATGACTGATATTCGCGTTAAGGACCTCACCGAGTCGGCTGCCCCAGGTGCTGATTATTACTTGTTGACGGATAGCGCGACGGATGGCGTTAAGAAGGTAAAAACAACGAACATCGTCAAGCCGTCGGACATCGGCGCTGCGTCTTTGGCGGGCGTTGAAACGCTCACCAACAAGACGATCAGCGGGGCTGACAATACGCTCAGAGACATTCCAAATTCAGCTCTGACCAATTCCGGCGTAACGATTGCAGGCCATCTCGTCCCGCTCGGAGGCTCGCAGGCTCTTGCGGCTGGTGATCTCTCGGACATCTCCAACCAGACCATTCTCGCTAACGTTTCCGGCGCGTCTGCTCCCCCTGCTGCTCTGGGTTTGTCAGCGATCCTTGATGCCGCGATCGGAAACACACAGGGCGCATTGATTACGCGCAAGTCCACAGGGTGGGACAAAATCGACCCAGGAACGAGCGGAACGTTCCTCAAGTCTCAAGGCGCTGGCGCGAATCTCATCTATTCTGCGTTGCCAAGCGGAGGCGGCGAGCCGCCTATCTTTGATACTTTCGCGCAGGCGGAGGCATACGCTCCTACCGTTGCGCCGGAATGGATCGAGACTGCCTTTTATGACGCCGACCATATTCCGGGTTCTGGCGGGACGTATGCGAAAGACACTGGCACCGATCTAACGATAACGCTCTCCGATGGCGTTACGGAAGTCAATTACGGGCTGGCGGTTGAACGACCGATCATCGCTCAGTACGGCGCTGTCAACACACTCGATGATATTGAGGTTTGGCGAACAGCAATCAGCAAGCTGAATGATGGCGATACGCTAGCCTTTCCTGCGGGCCTGACCGGCACACTCATCAACGGCGTCGGAACGGGGGCAACTGCCGCCGGTAGGCGCGCTGACGCCGTCGCGAACGGTGGGCTGAAGGCTCTGACGTGCGCCAAGAACGGCGTGACGATCGTCATTAACGGAAAGGTCAATTTCACCTCCGAAGTGGACGATGGTTTCCGGTTCACCGGAAGCGGCGTGAAGTTCATTGGTGATAATGGCCGAATCGCCAACACTTCCGGGGTGTTTGTTGCCGACAACTCAACCGACGAAACGGTCCAATGGCGACCGAGCCTCATTCGTCTTGAAGGTGACGACTGCGAAGTGAAGGGCCTTCACTTTCTCGATCATCCGACGATGGGCGTATGGTCACTCGGCAGCCGTGCAAAAATTCATCACAACCTTTTCGAGGGCGGCCCCACCACGCATGAGGTTGGTGAGTACACGGTGCAGATGTTCGTGGCTATAGCCCCAGCGTCTGGCGGCGGCATTGGCAGCGATGTGAGCCATAACACGTTCCGCCGATCTGCTGCGGGTGGTGCGGCGTACACTGCTATTTTCGGGGTGCAGCCGAGCGCGACATTCGGCTACAACGTGATCTCCGACATGCTTGAGCATGGCATTTATAATTACGGTGCCGGCACTTCGATCATCGGCAACCACGTTCGGGACGATCTCGGCCACATGCAGGCGGCGGGGATTCAGAACTTCGCCCCCGCTGCAATCATTGAAGGTAATCACCTCGACGGCAACAATCCTTTCATTGCTTTGCAACTAGCGTCGGATTGTCAGGTTAGAGGGAATCGCGCTGGCGGCGTGACGGTTCGAAAATACTACGACTCGCTCAGCAGCGACTTGGTGGAAAATCTCGTCATCTCGCAGAACATTTTAATCGCCCCGGCGGGGCAGTTCTGGCCGGTCGATATTGGCCTCGATCAACCGTTCAAAAAGCTGCATATTCTCGGCAACATAATTTCGGGCGGCGGTGATAGCTTCTCCAACCAGCGCGGCGCGATCTCTGTTGTAGTGACTGCATTGGCAAGTCAGGTCGGACAAGAACTGCTTGTGCAAGGAAACACGGTCGATGGAGGCGCGAGTTATTCGCTTCTTGCCCGGCGCGTCAGTTCCGGCTTGGTGACCGGCAACAATTTCAAGGATGCGTGGATTGGAGGCGGTTCCGACGTTGCTGTCAGGCTGTTTGATTCCGACAGTCTGGCGTTCAATGGAAATCAGGTGCGAGACACCAGAGGAACGTCTGTCTTAACCCGCATGATTTATGCGCCTACTTCCGATGGCAATTCCAATATTCGCGCTGATGACAATAACTTTTCTCGTCCGCTTTCGTCGTCCAATCCGTTCGTTGTGTTGCCTGATGCCGCGCTCCCCGAAGGGAACACTCAAGACAATCTTCCGCTTCGCGGCACTTTCACCATGCCAAACATCGACGCGCAAAACTTCAATCATACTGCCGTGCGTCCCGGAGCCACAATTATTCTGTTTCCAAAAAACAAGGAGGCGTGGGATTTGCAGGCGGCAGCAAATCGCGTTTATGTCAGTGTGGTGTCGAACGGCGTTTTTCAGATTGCGACATCAAGCGGGGCTGCGGCCGGCACAACTGGCGCCGTTTTCGACTACCTCATTATGCAGTAGCGAGTGCATAGCAGATCCGATTACGATTCCGAACGCGAACAGGATCAAGCGCGATCCGAAATATCCGCTGAACATCGCGCGTGACAGAGTGATGAATAGCAAGGCCATTGCAAAGGTTGAGGGAAAGGGGAATAGGCTCAGGCCGACGAAAGCGAGCAACAGCAGCCCAGCGATTACCCCGCCCTCCGCAAGCATTTCCAACATGATGTTGTGCGGGTAAGGGTGGCCTGCATAGGTGAGACGACCATACCCGTTACCGATGATGGGGGAATTCTTGAACTGCTGCCAAGCGGCGGCGAAAATATCAAAACGCGATGCGGCTTTCGTCTGTATTTCGTTCGTTGTCCTCATGCTCTCAGGGAGTGCGGCGAGCACCGCTTCGGTTATGGGCGCCCGATCTTCAATAGGCGACTTCCTGGTGACCGCCTTCGTGCTCGGCACTTGATGCAGCTTGGCCTCGATTCCGCCCAACGTCCAAAGTGTTCGGAATGCGATCAAGGGCGGGGATACCAGAACGCCATAGGCGATGCCGAAAGCCAAGGAAAGTCCGACCGCCTTGGCAAGGGATGGCACGGTACGTTGTTTAACGGCGACATACAGGACAGCCAGCGGTGCGAACACGGCAGAGCTTATGTTGCCGACCAGATACATCGCGAACAAAGTAAACGCTAAAAATAGCCATCGTCGGGTGACGGCGCACGCGATGAGGATCATCGCCAGCAGGGCTCCGACGATCTGATACCCGGCTGAACCGACGCCGCCAAAGCTGTAAGGATCGCCAATCGCGGCGGTGAGCGTGATTACAGCCGTGACCGGTGGTGCTAGATAAGAGAGAACATCAAGAAAGGCTGACATACGGGTTTCATCGGAAGCAAGGATAAATCCAGCCAACAGGGCAGGCGCACCGAACAGAACTAGCTCGGCAAGTTTCCTCACGCCCCACGGGTTTGGTAGCGGCAGCGTGTTGGCGGCGAGATAAACCACCAAGATGCCCAGTATCCACGTCGCCGGGTGGCGCATAATCGTCACGCCTTCCCCCCGGTAAGGAGCCATGGCTGCGATTGTCGCGAGACACGTCAGGACGGTGAGATCCACGGGCGACCAAACGACGCCTTTGTAAAAGCCGGAAAAGAGAAAAAGAACAACGGCAACGGGAAGTGCAAAATAACGGGCATCGATCGCCGAAAAAGCCGGCGAGTCCGAAACTTGAGACATCGAAATAACCTTTTTTCGTCGTGCAGAATACCGGAGGGCATATCACTGCAACCCATCCGAGTAAATCCCGCATGGGCCTCCTTTTAGAAGCCAGATTGGGGGAGCGCGGTCTTAAACCCCATCCAGAACCCAAATATCGGGTTGGTAGTAACCATCCTCGCCGCTCCGATTAATGTTGCCGCCGAACATCATCAAGCGACCGCGCCAAGAGTGAAGGCTGCTCCCGTGACGAGCGGTGAATTTGTTGAAGATCGGAAGCTTTTCCCAAGAGGAACCGTCACTGCTGCGCCACGTGTCATCGAAATTGGTAGCATCTCGGTTGTTATAGCCGCCGACGAGGTAAAGCCGCCCCTTGTGACTTGTTAGGGAGGGCCACATGCGAGGAAGCCAAGGTGGTGTCGAGTGTTGTGTCCACGAGGCTTGATTTTCTGGATTCGCAGTTGACCAAACCTCATTGAGCGAAATGCGATCCTGATAGTTTTTCTCGGGAGGCTCGTTGGTTCGCGGCTTGGCTCCGGCAACGACGAAAATGCGATTGTCGAATTTAACGACTGTAAAAAAGGTGCGCTTGCTCCATGGATATGCGGTTTCGGTGAAGCGGAGGCTTTTCGGACAAAGGTGCGTGACTGCCTCTGTCCCAAACATGTGCAACTTCTCGTTCAATTCGAGCATAGTCATCTCTGGCTCGAATCTATGGGGGGTCTTAGCGTCTAGGATTTGGAAATTGACGCCGTCTTTGGTTCGCCACACCTTGGAATCGACGATGTATATCCATCGTCCGAACGGGCATATCGCTGAGTACGGTTCATAAGGCGTTGCTGAGTTTACAACGGTCCATTTCGTTCCTGATTTCGAACGCAAAAGGTCATTGGTTCCCTTTGTATCCAGTGTGTAGCCTTCGCTCATCCAAAGATGATGACCGAATTCAAATACAGGCGCGGTGTCGCGCGCCGCAAATCCGGACGGTTGAGCAAGCAAGCGCCACGAAGGACGGGGTGCCGAATACGCGGATGCGGGAAGTAGCGCGAGACCCGACAGAATAAAACTTCGACGATCCATAGAAACAAACTTGCGTCACACCGAGCCAACCGCCGGCTTTTAGCACGGCGCGCCAAGCCCATCCAAGTCCCAAGTCCACCCACCTCCAATTCAGAGGACGAGAACCTATGCGCCTGAGCCCGACTGGCCTTGCGATTGTGAAGGCGTTCGAGAGTTGCCTTGAGCCGGTGAAGGGCCGACCTGGCTTCTTCAAGCCGTATGTCGATCCAGTTGGCGTCTTGACGATAGGCTGGGGCCACACCAACCACCACGAGCCGAAATTCACTTCGGCCACGGTCTGGTCGCAGCAACAGTGCGACGACGCCTTGGCCGGCGATATGACACTATTCGAGGCGCACGTTGCCAAGTTCGCCAAGGTCGCGCTGAGCCAGAACGAGTTCGATGCACTGGTGTCGTGGGCCTACAACACGGGCGGACCTGAGACGGCTACGCTCTGGCGAAAGCTGAATGCCGGCGACCGCGCGTCGATCCCGAAAGAGCTGGCAAAATGGAATCGGGGCGGCGGCAAGGTGCTGAATGGCCTTGTCCGGCGTCGGAAGGCAGAGGGCCAGTTGTTCGCAGGCGACGTGGCAGGGGCGCTGCAAACGGCGGGGGCGAAGGTGCCCATCGTCCAACCAGACTCACCAGCGCCCGCCGCTGGCCCGCCTGACCCTATCCCAGCACAACCCGCACCGTCTCAACCGCCGTCCGCTTGGGCGGCTTTTTTAATGGCCGTGCTCGGCCTGTTCAAACGAGGTTCGAAATGATCGATCGCATCAAGGCATTCTTCAAGTGGATCTACAACTGGATCACGGTCATCACGGGCCTTGTCGTTGGCGCGCTGGCGATGCTTCCGGACCTGTTGACCTCTCTTTCCGGCGTCGATTTCACGCCAATCGTCGGCCCCGCATGGGCTGGCCGGATTGTCGTCATCGTCGCCGTCACCAAGGCCGTCATTGCCTTCATTCGCAGCAAGACGGCGGATGACGGGCAGGGGCAGGCGCCGCTATGACCTTCCTCATGTCCATCCTTGGCTGGCTCACGTCCGGCCCGCTGGATCGCATCTTCAAGACGATCGACACCAGCATCGACAACGAGACGAAGCGCGAGGAGGTTAAGGCTGATCTCGCCAAGTCGTATCTGTCGGCTCAGGTGTCGGTGCTGACGGGTAGGGGATGGTGGTTTCCGCTTCTATTCCTGATCCCTGCCGGCCTCTGGTTCGCGTCTGTGTGCATCTACAGCGTGTTGTGGTGCAAGGCGTGTGTCTTCCCGCAGGCATGGTCCATCGCCGCTCTGCCGCCTCCGCTGAACGACTGGATGGGCGCCATCGTCGGCTCGTTGTTCATCGGCAAGGCTGGTGAGCAGATCATCGCCAAGCTGCGAAAATAAGACGGCCCGGCAGTCGCGACCAACGATCTGCCGAGCCTAACCCTTGCGTAGCGTGTGGACTACTCAACGGCTGGGGCAATCCAAACGTGCCAGCACTTTCGAAACGGTTAAAGGAAGGCTGGAATGGGGGACTATGGCGTCTATCTCACTGCGGCGGGGCTCTTTTTGGCAATCATCGGCGCTGTGGTGAAGGTCACCCTGCATATCAGCGGCGTCGAAAAGGCGGTGATGGAGCATACCAATGCCAACGTTGAGAATATGGAACGGGACATGAGGGCAGTCCAGTCCGACGCCACCCGGCGCATCGAAACGCTGACACAGCAAACCGGCGAGATGGGCACCGCCTTGCGGACCAAACTGCACGAAATCGAGGTGTTCACGCGCGACCATTTCGTGACGCGGGACAGCTTCGCAAGCACCATGGATCGGTTTGAAAAGTCGCTCGATACCTTGGGCGACCGGATCGAGAAGCGCCTCGATAAGTTCGCCGAGCGCATGGACAAGTTGTCGGACTGACAGTCCGCGTCCGCTCAGTTTCCAATGCAATAGCTTTCAGGTGGCCGCGATGGCTCGTTATCGCCGTCTGCTGGGGAATATTTTTGAATCGAATCCTCTGAGCGTTGACAGTCTGTCAATTGCGAGCGAGTCTATCCCGGTTGGAAGACGACGCCGCAATGATCTCCAAATTATGCTGGGCCGCTCTGATCGGCGGCTCCGCTCCAAACTCAAACTCTTGCTCTGGCGAAAAGGGCTCCTGAGCGCTTCCGCTTGGATAGCTAGAGATCGCGAGTTTGACAGCCGCGTTATCCGCAATGGGTAGCGCGGCTCTCTTTTTTCAGCCCCTCGGCGCCATCCTCGCCCTATGGGGCGCTTGGCTGATGCTGATCGGCGCTAGGGGTTGGTGGACGTTGGGGCTGCTGGTGGTGGGTGGGGTGTTGCTAGGGCTTCCCACGCTCGTGCAGTTTCTTCACGACCAGGCTGGCGCGATATTCTGGGTCGGCAGCATAGCGCTCCGCTAGATCGCGCTTCTCGGCCGGGAAGTGCCGAACCGGCTGACCGTTGAGCGTCACGGTCCACCAGCCCTCCGGGGCATGAGGGCCGCGCTCCATGGGGACGACTTCGTAGCGGTCGGTCATTTCCCATCCAATGCGGCGTCGATCATGGCTTGGTACCCTTCACGGGTCGCGCCTATCTGCCATTCTTCCGCGTGGGGCCGATCCTCGAAAATCGTTTCTTCGCCTTCGGCTACCATCCTGTCAGTCGGCTCTCGCATCGCCTTAATGGCGGCGCGGGCCATTTTTCTACTACGCTCATCAGCATCCATGGCCTTTCCGAAGACTGACTCGTTAATTGCTATCGCCACCCGCTCAACCATGTCGCTCATGGCTTATCCTTCCTCAGCTTATCGATTAGGCCGGTTTGCTCGCAGACGCGGGTGAAGTCCTTTACCGCGCGATCCCGGTCGGAACGTTGCTGTTGGCCAGAATTGTAGTCGTCAACGGGAGCGATGCGCTGGGACGAGTAATATTCGCGCATTGCCACCCGGTGTGCGGGCTCTACTCCCATGAGATCAAAAATCGTGTTGATGTCAGGGTCATCGAACGTTGCCCATTTATCGCCGGTCCACAGGTGATATAGGCCCTCATTCCCGCGCTGGATCATCCTAATTTCGCCAACGATTAGCCGGTTATCATTCATTTCAAACCTCCCGGTTGAGCCGGCCTATCCCTTGACCCATGCTCCGCGACGTAGCCTAGGCGGGGCTTGTTGGTGACGTGGGGGGATCCTTTGGGATCGTCATCGTTAGCGGGCGGGTTAGCGCTTCGAGCCGGCGATCTTCCATGATCTGAACTTCTTTTGCTGTCCATCCAAGGTCATCCCGCAATGGCAAGCCGGCTTCAACGCGCATCTGGTCAGTAATGGCCTCAAAGCCGCCATTGTAGAATAAATTGAATAACGCGCGCGCCGCGTATTTTTGCACCGGTTCTTCGCCATCATCCCGCAAGAACGGTTCGATAGCTCGCAAAACTTCGGCTGTGAATTGGTCGGCACGCGCTTTCCTTAGGTCAACACGCATATCCCTGTTATAAAAGTCTCGCATCTCTGCTCTCCATTCTCTCTCCATCCTAGCCCGGATCGGTGGGGGTGTCAGGCGGTTGGTTGCTGCCGCGCGCTCGGAGATAGGCGTCCCGCGCCGCGATCAGGCAATGCCCAGCCATTACCTCTTCGATGCAGATTGTGGCATTGCCCGACTTGCGGACGACCTCAAAATGGTTGGCGTCGATCTGCATTGCGATTGCCTCAGCCATCAGATCGGCGCATCGAACAGCGTCCCCCTCAGCTTCCCTGACACGCCCAATAAACTCGTCCCGGCGCTCAACCGCCGCCGGGATCGCGTCAAGGCGCTGGCGGCCGGTCCTCGCCATCACTCCCCCTCCTTGGAGGGCGGGGAGGGGCGCCAGTGCGTCGGCGTGTAATAGACGTACATGGAGCCGTCCCGCGTGAACCAGAGCCGCCCCTGTCGCTTTAGAACGGCGTAATTGCGCGGCCCGCTGGCATCGTCGATTTTCGTCTCGACCGGCACATTAGGGGGCGCCGTCCCGATATCCTGCCAGGTGGTCATGGGGCGGGCCTCCGAGCGAACTTCGGCAGCGGCATCCAAACCGATCCCATCTCATCGAAGCATTCCCGGTACTCCGGCCATTTGATCACAGTGGTGGTGTCGAAGTTGGTCCAGAGGATTTCCGTGCCGTCCCTCGGGGCCGTTTCAATCGGATGACAGTCCTGCCGGACCCATCGCTGACCCTCGATGGTCACGCTGGCGAAGTTGCCCGCAACGGCGTCCTTCAGCCCTTCAATGATCTTCACCCCACCGCTCATCGCCCCATCCCCCAACGTGAACGGGGGAGGTGGAACGCACCGTGATCAAAGTCCACGGATTCTCCACAGATTGACTTGCGCGTTTCGTGATTCGTTCCGGCGCGTCTCGCCGGGATGGATTGCAGAAACCCCAATAAAATAAGCATTTCCCGTCTCCGAAATGGTTGCGGCCAGCCTTTGGGGGAGGTCGCGCCCGGTTGTTGATTCTACTTCGCTTTTCGTTCTGAGAGGCCCGTTTCCACGGATTCTCCACTTTGTCCACTGATCTGAGGCAGGCGCTCCACGCGGTCCCATTCCTCATGAGCGGCGGTATGCGTGTATCGCGCGGCCGACCGGGGGTCGCGCCAGCGGCCGGTCGCGACAAGCCCCTGAATGTCTGTCCCGCCAAACCGGCGCATCCATGTCGCCCAGGTGTGGCAAAAGGTGTGGAACGTCACCCACGAATAGCGATACGGCGGGATCATCATCCGCTCGCCGCGCTTGGGCCGCTTCACGGCAGGCAAGCCGCAGGCCGTCACCTTGGCATTCAGGAACAGGAAATTCCGGTGCCCTCCTTGATGGAAACGGAACACCTTCCCGGAAGCCCGCTTGTGCGGCTTTAGAAGGGCGCAAAGATGTGGTGTCAGCAGGACGGACCTTGGGTCGTCATTTTTCGATGACTCGATGTATGCCGTCCGCTGGCCCAAATCGACGCGCTCCCATTTGAGCGCGAGGGCTTCCCCGATCCTGCATCCGGTGTAGAGCAGGAATGTGAGCAGTCGGGCCATCTCGAGGTCGATAGTCTCTGACGCCTTGATGATGGCAAAAGCGTCCGGGGGCAGCAGAAACAGCGTCTTTGCCTTGCCCTTGTAGCCCTTGGGCCGTTTCACCGTGATATCGATGCCGGCATGGTGCAGGATGGCGCTGACCGGCGTATAGACGGCGCGATTGCGAGCGGACGGAGCGAAGTTCGGATAAATCGCCGCGGCCGCCTCGTTGATTGCGCTCTGGTCTATCTGGTCCAATGGCGTCTCACCGAAATATTCGATCAGTTTCTTGACGTAGCGGCGGGACCGGCCCGCCTTCATGTAAGCAACCGCCGCGCTCAGGAATGTTGCGGGCGCTCGCTCGACTGGCTTGGGTGGATATTCACCACGTTCGATTGCTTTTTCGAGCTTGGTGAGTTCGGTAGCAGCGACGGAGCGCTTAGAAGTTCTTGCGCTTCGGTCCACAGAGATTCCGAGGTATGTCCCTCGGATCGTCCAATTCGGCGTTTTACCGGCGCGCGGCGGCTTGAGTTCGAGGGGCATGACGTTTCTCGGGCTGCGTCTACAATGCGGTCGATGTCAGCTTCCCGAAAAACCTTCGTTCTGCCAAGTCTGCTGTAAAACGGGCGACCGAAGGCGTCGGTCGGGTGGCGGGCAAGCCAATCCTGCAACCAGCGACGGGACTTGTGGAGTTCCTTCGCCGCCTGATCCATGGTGAAAAAGCGGCTCAAAGGATGATCTCCTCCTTTGAATCTTCCCATTTATTTGGCGTTCGCAAGTCGCTTACGTCTGTTTTTGCAACGCAAAGCGACAGGCTCCCCTTGATGTATTCGCGGATTGCTGGGCCAAGATGAAACCACTCGCCGCGGAAATGGGATGCCCTAAATCTGTGGTGAAGTTTCCGCTCTTCGCGCTCGTCGCCAATGAGAACGAGTAGGGGGACGATGGTGTATGGCGATCCGACTTGCATCCCGGCCATCCGGTAGCGCCAATTCTTTGACCGGCCAATTTTGACGAAATCGCCAGCGCGCAAGAAATAGATGAACGTCTTGCCCTCGCTCTTTGCGCGGGCAACGTCAGCCTGAGTTATGCGAGCGGCCGTCCTGCTCATGCTTGCTCACCGTGGCGGGGCTTGCGTTTGCGGGCGGGCGGCTTTACGCGCCAGCCGTGGCGTTCAAGCGCATCGGCAAGTTGCTTGAGCGCATACCAGTCAAGGTCATTGGCGTCATCTAGCCGCTGGCCGGTGTTCTTCCCGACCACAACGACTTGCGAGTAATCGGCGTGCGCCTGCGAGATGCAGACGCCAGCGCCGAACCACGTTGAAAGCCCATCGCGGCGATGACCGACGTTCCGCATTGCTTGTGCTATGCGCGCACCATAGCGGCCATCACGCTCAAGTTCGTGCGTGAAGTCGTTCAACAGAACTGCAACAGTATTGAATCCCATCTCACTCACCCCCGGTCTTAGGAGGGGCGGGGAGAGGCATGAAGTGGGTGGGCCAGCCAATTTCACAGTGGATGTCTTCTTGGCCGTCGACCCACCAACCTTCTCCTTCATCGAAGCGGCCGTCCCACGAAGCAGTGACCGGGTAGACAGCGTCACCGCCGCCAACGATCACCGTTTCGGAATCCGGGGCCTCTTCAATCGGCCTCCACATATGCGCGAGGGCTGCGTTGAGGGCGAGCGTTGCCATTTCTTCGTAAGTTGCTCGCTCGGTTCCACGCTCGATCTCGTCGCGGCGGCGTTCTTTCATCGCCTCAGCCGCCGCCCGCACCATATCGTCATTCACCTGCATCGTTCTGCTCCTGCTGGGCGGCGGTGATCTCTTGCCAGGCCGCTGAGCGCTCACGCCGCGCCTTGATAAGCTCGCTTTCGGCGGACTGGTAACGGCGGATCGCCTCTTGATAACGAGCATCGGCCCGTAAGTAACGGTCCTCGGCAGCCCTCGCCCCGGCCTCGATTGCGCGTTGGTGCGTCATGGCTGGACGGGCTCCCGCATCTTCGCGACTTCGTCAGGGTACTTTTTGCGCCAATCTGCCCACGATGGATCGGACAACTTGTGTCTGGTCCATTCCGGTAGGTCGGGCTTGCGCGCAAACGGGCTTTTGAGGCGCGGCCAACATCGCTCACAAAGCTGTCCATATTTCGGTGAGTGTCGCAGATGATCGGGGCAAAAGTGGAGCCCGCATCCACGATCTTCACCATCCGTGTTGATCATGCCACAGACGTAAGACAGCCCACGATCAATCTTCTTGTTGCAGTTAGGATGATCGCACAGCGCGGGCACGCCGTAACCGATGTCCCGGCCGTCTTTGTCTTCGCCAACAGACCAGCCCATCACTTCTTCCCCTCGGCCCGCACCTCGCACCAAAATTCGAGATCGTCTGGAAGATACGCCCATCGATCATACGAATGATCGGAAGAAAACCAGTCGTACAATTCATCGCCATCGGAATCGATAACGCCGCCATCGAAGGCGAAGAACATAGCTGCGCCGCTGCCGTCGTTGTAAAGTGCGATGAATTTGCGACCGGATGCTGGCTGATCCGCGAATGTGTGCCAGCCCGCCTCGGCCAACGCGCTCTCTGCCTTCTCGGCGCGCGTGTTGAGCACGGCGTTGTTCTCGATTGACGTTCTGAGTTGTTTTGCGTTGACTTCAACGCGAGCGATACGATCGGTTGCGGCCCGCAGCCTCGCGTTCTCCGCCTCCAACGCTTCGACTTCCGCCTTGTGCCGCATGTTGAGGTCGCGGACTACCGAAATTCCTTTTCGGTAATTCTCAAGGCGCTCGGCGGCAAGCGCCTCCAACGCTTCGATGCGCGCGGCGGCTTCTTTGCAATCCTTCGCGGCGTCTTTGACGACTTCGCTGTGCCATAGCTTCGTAAGGTTGCTCTGCGGTCCGTCTTGAAGCATCTCGGCGTCTTGACGGAGGCGGTCCATCAAATCCGCGCTCATCGGCCTGCCCTCCGAAGAAAGCCGATATGCTTCTTCTCGCTGTCGCTGATTGAGAATCCGTCGCGCACTTCCAGCAGGGGATCAACGCTCGTTGGTATCTCAACGATGTAATGCGGCTTGGCGTAACCCGGAAGACGCACGATAGCGATAATCGTTCCCTTACTTTTCTTGCCTTTGTGGTTGCCAACGTAGCACCAGCAATCGTCACCAACGTCGAGATCAATCCACTGCATCGGCTTGCCCTTTCTCTAGTGCAGCGCGGCCCAGGTCGGTGATGAATGCTCGCGATGTTTCAAAAATGTCGTCGTGAGTTGTTCGGATCAGTCCCTCTTTGATCGCAAGATTGAAGGTATCTGTCTCTAACCCTCGATCATCGCAAAAATAGGTCAGCAGCGAATGAGGATCGTCGGACGCGTCGATATAGCCATCCGCGGCTTCGATCATTCTCAGCAACAGGAGAATCTTCGATCGATGGAGGTCGTTCCTCTGGGGCCGACGTGCGGACCTCCGAGCGGCTTTCTTGCCACCACAAAGCGCAGCGATATCATTTTCTGTCAGCTTCATCTTCCCGCCTCCTGTGAGCGAATGGCGGCGGCGATGGCTTCGCGCGGCGTCGCACCATCGCCCACCAGTTTCCATTCGCGGTCATTCCTTCCTCCGGTTACGCTGTGGACCTGCCATGGCTTGTCGGTGTCGTCCCATGTGCAGGACAACTCCATGTCTTGGTTCTTTTCGAAGAAGTCGAGGCAGGAAGCGTCGGCGCGGATCGCCGCTTCATCCAGGGCAATGGTGGAGAGGATGCGATCCGTGATCTGTTTCGCCCCAAAGGAGCCCAGCGATGGCACCTCACTTATAAGCAACGCGGCAATCCCCGCCGCCACCTTCTCGCGGTCAGGGCTGGCGGTGAGTTGGGAGAGGGCTTGGTGTACCCTACGCAGGTCGCCAAGATGGATCGCCCCGCCTTCGTATTCAAAGACATTGGCGCTATCGTCGATGTCGTCAGTGTGTGCGAGCGGAATACGCGCGAACGGTTCCAGCGCATCCTTGATGTTTGTCATGGGCGGGGGTCCGTTGCTCTGGAGATGGCCACTTCTGCCGCTGCTAGAAGGCCGGGTGGTGTTTCAATGGTCGCGGTGTCGAGGATCAGTTGCGCGACCTCGAAGAGATCGGGCGCGGCGGCCATCAACATGGCATTCGCCCTCGTTGTCTCGGCATCCTCATAGATCGAGCCGGAAAACAACTCTTGATGCGGGTTTGCCAAGCGCTGGACGGGCTTTGCGGCATACGAGGGTGATCTGACATTCTGGGGCTCCACAAGCATTTCGGCACCTGAGGTTGATTTCTGAAGTAGTGGAGACCGGGCCTGCGCAGCGGCTTCCACATTGCAAGCAAGCAGGCCCGGTCATTTCTCGGTCGTGGTTCATTTCGTCATCTGAGGTTGATACGTGTTCGAGATGCAGTATGCGGCGGCCGTCCGACTGAGCGGGCTGTTGAACTTGGCCGCCGCTGCTTGGCACGCCTGATCGTCGTTCATTGGGACGCGCTCAATGCCGCCGTAGAGGCTCACAATGATGAGAAATATCGTCATGTCCCGCAGCCTCCGAAGGTGTCGCACTTGCCGCCAGCACCGGTCAGCTCTTCCTCGCGTGGGGCGTCCTCTAACTCGACAGCATTGGGGACGATCGTTGGTGCTTGGTACTTGCCACGCTCGCTGAGAGCCCATTTCCGAACTTCATCGGCACCGGAAGCGCCCATATGACGGTGCGGCCGGAACATGTTGCGGCCGACCTCGGCTTCAGCCTCTTTGATGGCCGCCCAATCGTTGTCGGTGAACCGCCGCATGTCTTTCCGGTTGCTGTTGATGCAGCGGCACTCACGCGAGCGCCCTGGCAGAACCTCGAACCCGGCTTTCACGATCAGCGCGTTACGCTGGTCTGCGGTCCAAGTGGCAAACGGCGCCAACATAACGCGCCCGCCATGGTTCATTGATTTTACTAGCCATTCCGGGAAATCGGAGCGGTCTTGGCTTTCCTCACGCCGGACGCCAACGAGGCAGACGGCGCGGCAATCCGGGTCATGCTCCGCAAGCCAACGTTGTCCCGGCTCGATCTTGAGCACCAAGGAGCACCACTGGAATTGCTGGGTCGGGAAGCCTTTCCGGTCGCGGGCAAGCTGGCGGAAGCCGATCGATGTCGTCCGATATGGCGTGAAGCCTAGGGTGCGTGTCCATTCCTCACACCGATCAACGCGCTCAGCCCAGCCATCGGCCATCCATTGCGTGTCGGTGAAGACGACGGCAACGTCCTCCAACTGCTGTTCGTGCGCCCATTGGATCAACGCAACGCTGTCGTTGCCGTAACTGACGAAGATGACGAACCGGATCACGCCGCACCTCCGCAATTGACCGTTAACCTGTGCTCGTGCACGGTTCCGGCGGCTGAGGTTGAGGGCTTGAAGTGATTACAGAATTGGACTTGCTGCGCCTGGAGGGCCTTTGGTCCGAAGGCGTCGAAGAGGTTGATGGCGTTATCTACGTGCACGCTCGATTTACAGACCCGGAAGCGCCGACTTGCAGGTGTGGTGCGCCGGATGTCGTGAAGCACGGTAAACGAACCGTAGACTTCCGGGACGTACCGATCCAGAGACAGAAGACCTACGTTCGCATCACGCGGCAGCGCTTCCGGTGCCGTGGTTGTGGTGCCGTCCTGTTGCAGGAATTGGACTGTCTCGACTCCAACCGATTGATGACCACGCGCTTTCGCAGGCAGCTGGAGCAGGATGGGGTCGATATGAAGTTTGCCGTCGCGGCACGGATCAGCGGCGTGAACGATACGCTGGTCAGGCGAGTGTTCAAGGAATACGCCAGCGAACGCTTGAGCAACTACACCTTTGAACTGCCTCGCGTTCTCGGAATGGACGAGAAGGTTCTGGGCGGGAAGCCCCGGTTCGTCATCGGGGACATTGAGAAGCGATGCCTGCTCGACATCCTGCTTTCCAGGAAGCAGACGGACCTGATCCCGTACTTCATGGAGATGTCCGGACGGCAGAACGTCGAAGTCATCACCCAGGACATGTATTGGGGCTACAAGACCGTCAACGAAGAGTGCTTCCCGCGCGCGGCCATCGTGGTCGATCGGTTTCACGTCGTCCGTTACGCCGATTGGGCCGTCACCTCGGTCCGCAAGAGCATCCAGGCCAAGCTGGCCAACGAAGATCGCATCGCCATGAAGAAGCGTATCTCGTTGTTGCAGGCGCGAACGGAGAGGCTCAACGACAGCGGCATGTGGGAGTTGAACCGCATCTTCAAGCAACACCCGGCCATCGAGCAGGCCGTCACCCTCAAGGAGTGGTTCCACGACATCTACAAGTGCGGGACCCGAGCGGAGGCCGAGAAGGCTTACACGGCGTGGGTCGAACTGATCCCGCCGGAGATGGAGCGGCATTTCACGCCGATCCTGTCCTTCATGCGGCAGAAGCGCTGGCGGAAGTTCATCTTCAACTACTTCGATCACCGCTATACGAACGGCTACGTCGAAGCGGTCAATGGACTGCTGGATGAGATCAGCCGAGCCGGACGCGGCTACGACCTCGAAACGCTCCGCGCCAAGGCCCTGCTGAAGTACGGCAACGTAGTGCCGCTCATCGACAAGTACGCCTACAGCCTGCGTCCTGGCGACCCGGAATCCGATCTCATTCTGGCGACTACGGTTGGTCATGGCGTGGATCTGTCAACCTTTGAGCATGATTTACGGACAGGAGCGTTTTGGTGAGGATCAACCTCGGATGACGGAAAGCCATATTCTCGGAAAGCCGCTTCATCGTTTCGGTGAGTGGGTTGAGATATTCAACATCGATGCCGAGTTCGCGGCCGGAATCAATCACCTTGCCGAGTTGGCCCATGAAGTCGTGAAGTTTGGCGATCTTAGCGTCCGGCAACGCGGTGATGAAGGCCAGTGCCTCGCAGATAGCTTCTTCGGCGGTGTCGCCAATGAAGCATTTGTATTCCTTGTCCCAATCGTTTCTAGCGCCAGCCTTAGACCAATTGATGTGGACGCTGATACGCGCATTCGCCTCGATTTGAATCTGCGTTACCGGCTTTACCTTGCCTTTTGCCGACAGCATCGCGGGCATTGGGTTGATTGCGGCGTAGATTTCTTCAATGGTGGTCATAGGCCATCTCCCCGCGCACCGCATCCAGCGTGGCGCCGTAGTGATCCTGGTGGTTGTCGTTGGCTTCCCAGCGCCGCGCCTGATCGCGGTAGAGCATCAGCATCGCCTCGTCGCTCGTCGGCAGAGCTTCGCGTTGCCATGCGCTGACGGTGAGCAGGGCTGTGTCGTGGATGAGGTCGGGGGTCATGCGAACCGCTCTTCGATCTGTTCTATGAGGTCGTCGATTGCTTGCTGCTCCGTTGCACCACGACCGATCTCGCAGCCTTCGCCGTCGTAAGTGCTGTCATCGACAGCGGACCAGTCAGCGCCGCGATACGGGATCGGCGGATAATCGAAACTCGTGCTGACTTTGATGCCGTTGATGAGGTGGAAGGCCATCACAGCCCCCATCCAGCGCGGCCGGGTAGCAGTTCGTTGCGATAGGCAGCCTCGGCACGGCATTCAATGCGATGCTCGGCCAATGCGCCCGGCGCGTTGTCGTCAACGAAATCCCGCTGCCAATCGTTCAGGTCGTCGTAGTCGAGGTCCGACAGGATGAAGAACGCGGCGTCTCGCATCATGTCTGCGGTCACGTCGTTGCAAATACCCTCGACCGGATTGCATTCGAGAACCTGGACGACGCTTTCGAACTGGCCGGTTGCGATATCCCGAACGGTGGTAGCCCGATCCATGTCCGACAAATTGCGCTCCGGGGCATAGGTGCCGGGGCCGCACAGGACAAAATAGACCATGTGATCTTCGATGATGTTTTTGCGGGGATGCATGGCACTCACCGCTTGAACAGCTTGACGGACTGCACGGAGCCGTTGAACTCGATGGACACGCCATCGTCGCTGCCGTGCTGTGCTTCAATCACCATGTCAATGCGGACGCGGACCTTCTTGCCGGCGGCAAGTTTCTTGGCGAGGGCAGCGCGCCCGGCCTTTACGTCCAAAATGGCGAAGTCTGGTTTGAACGGTGCGGTCTGCATCTTGCCCGGCTCCATCGTTGGTTGATGGATGCATATTCGCATATGCATGGAGTGCCGTCAATACACATGTGAATAAAAACATCTTAGACTAAAGATGTATGCGCGGTATGCGTCTAGTCGGCTCAGCTATTTTGGGGCGATCCAGGTGATCCGCGCCGCCCATGTGACAGGCTGATCTAGAAGGGCAGGGGCGTTCACTGAGTGGAGATCGTAGTGTCCGCGCTTGCGGCCGGGGTAGAGCTTTTTAATCAACACCCGGCCGTCTGCAAGGCCGACAATACACAGCTTGGCGTGGAGAGTTTCGTCGGGCGGATCGCGGCGGTTGTCATAATATATCGTCCAACCATCTTCTAGCATACCGGACATGCTGTCGCCACGGACTATCACTGCGACCAGGGATGGTTTTCCGTCTTTTGGCGGCATATCGGCCTCTCCGAAGGGGCCTTGGCCTCCTTCTAAAGAGATA
>PJUC01000160.1_pt1 | contig 44431 bp, 41 predicted proteins | sample 1512161 | NCBI WGS metagenome assembly PJUC01 (sample SAMN08177676, study PRJNA422409) | Soil metagenome, whole genome shotgun sequencing project. | isolation source: Soil enriched on filter paper | place: USA: Madison | collected 2015-01-15 | reverse complement strand
GTCGCGGACGTCCTGTTCGGCGCCGAGCCGTTCACCGGCCGCCTGCCCGTGTCCTGGCCGGCGTCGGCCGAGCAGGTCCCCGTCGACGTCGGCGACGAGGAGTACGACCCGCTGTACGCGTACGGCTGGGGCCTGCGCACGGACGCGCAGCGCGACCGGCTCACGACGGCCGCTGACGCCCTGCCCGCGGGCGACGCGCGCGACGCCGTCCAGGCCGTGCTCGACGCCGACGTCTGGGACGGCACGACGCTCGCCGCCGACACGCTCGGCACCGCGGTCCCGCTGCTCGCCGACGCCGCCGCGGCGCTCGACGGCACGGACCGCACGACGGCGACGGCGGCCGGCCTGGTCGTCAGCGTCCTGCGCGACCTCGCCCAGGCGGCGGTCGTCGCGGGCGGACCGGGCCTGCCGGCGGACGCGGTCGCGCTGACCGCCGACGCCGAGCACCTGCTCATGGCGGGGTCCGCGGGGGAGGCGGCCGAGCTGCTCGCCCGGGTCGCCGGCGTCTCGACCAGCGCACCCGTGGCCTCGACGACGACGCTCCGGGTGCCGTCGACCCGGCCGTTCGGCACGCCGGCCACCGCCCAGGTGACCGTCCGGGCCGAGGGCGTCACCCCGACGGGCACGGTCGACGTGCAGGTCGACGGCGTCACCGTCGCGACCGGCACCCTCACCGCGAAGGGTCGCGACAAGGCGGTCGCCGAGGTGCGCCTGCCGGCCACGCTCGCGACCGGGCGGCACCAGGTCGTCGCCGTCTACGCGGGCACCGCGCAGACCGACCCGCCCGTCGCCGCGTCCCGGTCGCGGGCCGAGCGGCTCACCGTGACGCGCGTCGTCCCGTCGGTCCGCACCGACGGCACCGACTGGACCGTGCGCCGCGGCGACGACAAGACCGTGCACGTCCAGGTCGGCGCCACCGCAGGCGTCGCCCCGACGGGCACGGTCGACGTGTGGGTCAACGGCCGCCGTGGCGGGTCCGCGACGCTCGACGCCGACGGGCACGCGGTCGTCGACCTGCCGCGCTCGACCCGGACGTCGATCGTCCTGGTCACGTACGGCGGCGACGGGACGTACCTGCCGAGCCTCGCGGCGCCACGGGTCCTCGTGGTCCGCTGAGGACGGGCGGGCCGCCGGCTCCACCCGGCGGCCCGCCCTGCGGGTCCCGTGCCGCCCGCCCGACGCGCGCCGGGGGTGTGACGCGACCGGGACCCTCGTCGGCGGCGGCCCGCGCCCCGCTGCGGGAGAATGGGCGGCAGTTCCGCCCGTACCCAGCCCGCCCAGGAGCCCCCGTGACCCTCGAGCATGCCCCGCGCGTCGCCATGCTCTCGGTCCACACGTCCCCGCTCGAGCAGCCCGGCACGGGCGACGCGGGCGGCATGAACGTGTACGTGCTGGAGCTGTCCCGCGCGCTCGCGGCCCGCGGGGCACGCGTCGAGATCTTCACGCGTGCGACGTCGTCGGACCTGCCGGAGACCGCGGTCGTCCCGGGCGCCGACGCCGACGGCCGGCCGCTCACGCGCGACGAGTCGCGGGCCGTGCTGCTCGCCGACCGCGTCCCGGCGGGGGTCGTGCCGCCCGTCCTCGTCCACCACGTCCCGGCCGGGCCGTTCGAGCGGCTCGACAAGAACGACCTGCCGGGGGTCCTGTGCGGCATGGCTGCGGGCGTCCTGCGCTCGGAGGCGGCCCGCCGCCCCGGCTGGTACGACGTCGTGCACTCGCACTACTGGCTGTCGGGGCAGGTCGGCCAGATCGCCGCGGAGCGGTGGGAGGTGCCGCTCGTGCACTCCTCGCACACGCTCGCGCGCGTGAAGAACGCGGCCCTCGCGCCCGGCGACGACGCCGAGCCCGCGCAGCGCGTGGTCGGTGAGGAGGAGGTCGTGCGCGCGGCCGACGCGCTCGTCGCGAGCACGCCCGTCGAGGCCCGCGAGCTCGTCGACCTGTACGGCGCCGACCCGGACCGCGTGCACGTCGTCGAGCCGGGTGTCGACCTCGACCGCTTCGCGCCCGTGCCCGCGGCCGAGCGCCGTGCCGCGCGCGCCGCGCTGGGTCTGCCGCTCGACCGTGACGTCGTGCTGTTCGCGGGGCGCGTGCAGGCGCTCAAGGCCCCCGACGTCCTCGTCCAGGCGCTCGCGGCGCTGCGCGCGTCGGGCCGGCCCGTGCCCCTGCTCGTCGTCCTCGGCGGCCCCAGCGGGCGCTCGACCGCGGTCCGTGAGCTGCGTGCCCTGGCCGCGATGACGGGCGTCGAGCAGGACGTCGTCGTCCGCCCGCCTGCCGACCGCGACACCCTCGTGCGCTGGTACCACGCGGCCGACGTCGTCGCGATGCCCTCGCGCAGCGAGTCCTTCGGGCTCGTCGCCGCGGAGGCGCAGGCCAGCGGGGTCCCCGTCGTCGCGGCGGCCGTCGGCGGGCTGCGGACCATCGTCGACGACGGCGTGTCCGGCCGCCTCGTGCGCGGTCACGACCCGGCGGTGTGGGCCGACGTCCTGGCCGACGTGCTCGCCGACCCCGAGCGCCGCGACGAGTACGGCGTCGCCGCCCGCAGGGGCGCCGAGCGGTTCGGCTGGGAGACGGCCGCCGACCAGGTGCTCAAGGTGTACGGCGTCGCCGCCGAGGCCCGCCGCGCCTGACCTGGCACGCCGTCCCAGGGACGGACGTCCCGGCGACGGTCGGCGGGGGCTGCGGCAGGATGGAGCCCATGACCTACACCCTCGTGCTGCTCCGCCACGGCGAGAGCGAGTGGAACGCCAAGAACCTGTTCACCGGCTGGGTGGACGTCCCCCTGTCGGAGAAGGGCGTCGCCGAGGCGAAGCGCGGCGGCACGCTGCTGACCGACGCGGGCGTGCGCCCCGACGTCGTGCACACGTCGCTGCTGCGCCGCGCGATCACGACCGCGAACTACGCCCTCGACGCCGCCGACCTGCTCTGGATCCCGGTCAAGCGCAGCTGGCGCCTCAACGAGCGCCACTACGGCGCCCTGCAGGGCAAGGACAAGAAGCAGACGCTCAACGAGTACGGCGAGGAGCAGTTCATGCTCTGGCGTCGCTCGTACGACGTCCCGCCGCCGGACATCGAGCTCGGCTCGGAGTTCTCGCAGGACGCCGACCCGCGCTACGCCGGTGAGCCGATCCCGCGCGCCGAGGCGCTCGCGCAGGTCCTCGACCGCGCGCTGCCGTACTGGGAGTCGGACGTCGTCCCGGACCTCAAGGCCCGCAAGACGGTCCTCGTCGCCGCGCACGGCAACTCGATCCGCGCGATCGTCAAGCACCTCGACGACGTCGACGCCGACACGATCGCCGGCATCAACATCCCCACGGGCATCCCGCTGCTCTACGAGCTGGACGAGGAGACGCTGAAGCCCACGAACCCGGGCGGCACGTACCTCGACCCCGAGGCCGCGGCCGAGGCCATCAAGGCGGTCGCGAACCAGGGTCGCTGACCTCCCGCACGACGCACCGAGCGCCGGCCACCCCACGGGGTGACCGGCGCTCGGTCGTCACCGGGCCGCGGCGCGCGGCCGGCAGGATTCAGGAGGCGGAGCGGTCGAGCTCCTGGCCCAGGACCCCGGTGACCAGGTACGTCACGCGGCGGGCGATGGACACGCCGTGGTCGCCGAACCGCTCGTAGTACCGGCCCAGCAGCGTCACGTCGACCGTCTCCTGCACGGACCCGGAGAACGAGCCCCCGAGCAGCGCGGTGAACGTGTCCTCGTGCAGCTCGTCGAGCAGGTCGTCGTCCTGCTCGATGCTCTCGGCGAGCGGCAGCTCGTGGTTGCTGAGCAGCGTCGTCGTGCGGCGCGCCACGCGGACCGCGGCGTCGTGCATCTCGGTGAACGTGCCCGACAGCCCGTGCGGCACCGCGGTCCGCGGGTAGCGCCCGCGCGCGACCTGCGCGATGTGCCGGGCGAGGTCGCCCATGCGCTCGAGGGTGGCGCTCATCCGCAGCGCCGACACGACGATCCGCAGGTCGGTCGCGACGGGCTGCTGCTGCGCGAGCAGGAGCACGCACCGCTCGTCGAGGTCACGCTCGATCGCGTCGATCTCCAGGTCGGCCGCGATGACCGACTCGGCGAGCGCCAGGTCGGCGGTGAGGAGCGCGACACCCGCGTCGGTGATCGCGCGCTCGACCCGGCCGCTCATCGCCGCCAGGTCCTGGCCGAGCTGGGCGAGCTCGGCGTCGAAGATGTCCCGCATGTGATCCTCTCCTGCTGCGGCACGGCGCCGCGCGCTGGTCAGGTTCGCACCGGCAGGTGAACGAGCGGACGCGCCGAGGTGAACGCACGACGGCGGACGGTGGGGGAACCCGCGACACCTCGGCCCGTCGGCGGGCGCGCGCCCCGTTTGCCCGTTACGTTCGGCTCGTGGGCGTCCGGCAGCAGGCGCGAAGGTCCGCCCCGGGGGGCAAGGTCTCGGTACCGCTCCCCGGTGCCCACGTCGTGCTCCGGCCCGGCCCGACGGGCGAGCTCGAGGCGGCGGTCGCCGCGCACCGCGTCACCGCGGTCGTCGCCCCCGCCGGGTACGGCAAGACGACGCTCGTGGCGTCCTGGGCGGCCGGCACGACGGCGCCGGTCGCGTGGCTCGCGCTCGACCCGTCCGACGACGACCCCGACCGCCTGCTGCGCGGGCTCGAGGGGGCGCTCGCCGGCGTTCTGCCCGCGGGTGCGCTGCCCGCGGACGTCGGCGCGGTCGCGCGGCTCGACGCGCTGCTGGTCGTCCTCGGCGACCGCACCGACCCGGTCGTCCTGGTCCTCGACGACGCGCACGAGGTGCACGGCACCGCCGCGCGTGCGGTGCTCGGCCGGCTCGTCCGGTACGCGCCCGCGGTGCTGCGGCTCGTGCTCGTCGCCCGCGCCGACCCCGGGGTGCCCCTGCACCGGCTGCGGGTCGCGGGCGAGCTGGGCGAGCTGCGTGCCGGGGCGCTCGCGTTCGGGGCCGACGAGATCGTGCGCGTCGCGGAGGCGTCGGGGACGCGGCTCGACCGCGCCGAGGCCGAACGGCTCCGGGCGGTCACCGACGGGTGGCCCGTGGCCGTCCGGATGACCCTGCTCGGCATGGCGGGCGCCGACGGCACCGAGGGGGCTGGCGGCACCGACGGCACCCCGGGCACGAGCGTCGGCGCGGACGCGGCCCGACGCCGCCGGCTCGACCTCGCCTCGGCCACCGCGGTCCCCGTCGCGGACTACGTCGTCGACGAGGTCCTGGCCGGCCTCCCGCCCGCGCTCGCGGACTTCGTCCTGCGGGCCACGGTCGACGACGTCGTCGACCCGGTGCTCGCCGACGTGCTCGTCCCGGGCGGCGCGGCGCTGCTCGACGCGTGCGTCGCGCGCGGCCTCTTCCTCACCCCGGTGCCGGACGGCGCGGCGCCCGCCGCGTGGGACGCGACGCCCGCCTACCGCTGGCACGCGCTGTTCGCCGCGCAGTGCCGGGTGCTGCAGTCGCGCCGCGACCCGGGGGCGCTCGCACGGACGCACCGGGCGGTCGCCGAGCACCGGCGCGACACGGACTGGGCGGGTGCGGTCCGGCACGCGTGCGCCGCGGGCGACGGTGCGCTCGCGGTCGACGTCCTGCGCGCGCACTGGCCGGAGGTGCTCGTCGCGGGCGACACCGCGCTGCTGCGTCGGCTGTGCGCGCTGGTCGTCGGCCAGGGGCGCCGGGACGCGTGGGTGCTGCTCGCGCAGGCGGCGGCGGACGTGCTGGACGGCCGGGGCGACGTGGCGGTGTTCCCGCAGGTGCGTCGCGCGGTCGAGTCGTGGGGTGCGGACGACGACGTGCTCGCGCGTGTGCTGACGTCCGCGCTGCGCGTCGTCCCCGAGGAGGTCGCGGCCGCAGGCGTCACCTCGTCCGCCGGCGCGACAGTCGCAGGCGGTGCCGACGGACCGGGCGTGGACGACGCGTCGGACGCCCCGGCGGGCGGCACGGACGCGGCCGACCCCCAGGAGGCGGTGGTCGCGGACCTCGAGGCCGACGACGTCGACCCCCGGACCCGCGCGCTCGCGCTCTACCTGGTCGGCCGCACGCAGGCCCACGCGGGCGGCGATCCCGCGGACGCCGCGGCGCACCTGGTGCACGGCGCCGCCGTCGCGGACGCGTCCGGCCTGCCGACCGTCGCCGCCGCGTGCCGCGCCGAGCACGCGCTGCTGCTGGCGGACACCGACGACCTCGCGGTCGCCGACGCGACGGCCGCGGACGTCCTCGAGCAGGGCGTCGGCGGGTCCGCGGTCCTCGCGCCCGCGCACCTGGCCCGGGGCGTCGTCGCGTACTGGCAGGACCGGCTGGCCGACGCGTGCGGGCACCTCGAGGACGCGGTCGCGGTCGCCGGGCCCGCGCAGCGCGGCGTCACGGTGCGCGCGGCCGCGACCCTCGCGCTCGCGTGCCACGCGCGCGACGACCGGGTGGGCTTCGAGCGCGCGCGGCGACGGGTCGAGGACGCCGTGCGGGCCGCGGCGGACGAGCACGCCGACCTGGCGGCGCTGGGCGAGATCGTCGCGGCGCACGCGCGCACCCCCGCGGAGGTCGTGTCCGCGCTGCGCGGTGCGCTCGCCGTGGCCGCGGTCGACGAGCCGGCCGCGCACCGGCTGCTGGAGCGTGCGCTCGACGTCGCCGAGCGGGCCGGGGTCCGCCGCCCGTTCGTCGAGCTCGAGCCGGTCCTGCACGACCTGCTCGTCGAGCACCTGCGGTGGGGGAGCGCGCACGAGGAGGTCGTCGCCGCCCTGGTCGCGGGCGACGCACCCCGGCGTGGGCCGCGCGGCGCGTGGGGCAGCCTGGAGCTGACGGAGCGCGAGCACCAGGTGCTGGTCCGGCTGCGCTCGACGATGACGACGACCGAGATCGCGGCGGCGCTGTTCGTGTCGGGCAACACCGTCAAGACGCACCAGCGCTCGATCTACCGCAAGCTCGGCGTCGCGGGCCGGCGGGACGCGCTGCGGGTCGCCGCGGAGCGCGGCCTGCTGTAGCGGCCACCGCCCCGCGTCGTCGCCGCCCGGGGCGGCTCAGCCCTCGTCGTCGGGCTCGGGGACGGCGTGCGCCTCGACGAGGACGAGGCCCAGGTCGTGCAGGAGCGCCACGATCCCCGTGAGGGCGGCGGGGTCCGCGAGCCGGCACGACAGCACCGTGCCGTGCGGCGTGGTCGTCGCGACGACGTCCGCGTGGTCGCGCAGGAGCGCCTCGAGGTCGGCACCGGCCGGGGACCCGTCGACGCGGATGTGGTAGAGCACGGCACCCCCTCGTCGCCCTGTGCGACCAGGGTCCGGCGGGCCGTCCGGGACGTGCCTCACGCCCTCCGGGTGATATCGGCGGCGGCCCGTCGCGACGCCCCCCGGCCAGTCACCCGGGACGGGTGAGGCGACGCCGGAGAGGCCCGCGCGACGCTGTGCCCCAGCGGCCCGGCAGGAGCCGGGGTCGGCGGGCGGAGAAGGGGGCGGGCGATGGCGCGCACGGTGACGGGATGGGTCGGCTGGGTGTGGTTCGGCGCGTTCGCGCTGCTCACGGTGGGGCTGTTCAACATCGTGGCGGGGCTCATCGCGGTCTTCCAGGAGGAGAAGGTCCTCGCCTGGTCGGGCCAGGGTCTGACGATCGTCGACGTCTCGACGTGGGGCTGGGTGCACCTGGTCCTCGGTGTCGCGCTCACGGGGCTCGGGCTCGTGCTGTTCACCGGTGCTGCGTGGGCCCGGTGGACCGCGAGCGTGCTCGTCGTGCTCAACCTCGTCGCGCAGTTCGTGTCGCTGCCCATCACGCCGTGGTGGTCGCTCGCGGTGATCATCCTCGACGTCGTCGTGCTGTGGGCGCTGATCGTGCACGGCGAGGAGGTCGAGCGGGCGGTCGCCTGACCCGGCCGCCGCGCCGGGACGCACGCGCAGCAGGACGAGGCACCACGAGGAGGGACGCACGATGACGACGTTCACGGCCTGGAAGTTCGACTCCCCGGAGGGGGCCCGCCGCGCGGAGACGGCGCTCAAGGGCGCGCAGTCCGACGGTCTGGTGAAGATCCTCGACCACGCGATCGTCGAGTGGCCCGAGGGTGCGTCGAAGCCCGACCTGCACCACAGCAACGAGGACAAGTGGCGCGGCACCGGCTGGGGCGCGTTCTGGGGGCTGCTGTTCGGCGGGATCTTCTTCGTGCCGCTGCTGGGGGCCGCGGCGGGCGCCGCGATCGGCGGCATCTCGAAGGCGGTGTCCGCGGTCGGCATCGACGACGCGCAGCTCGAGACGATCCGTCAGCAGATCACCCCGGGCACGTCGCTGCTGTGCGCGGTGACGACCGACGGCGACGTCGACCGGCTCGGCGAGCGGTTCCACGGGTTCGGCACGCACTCGACGCTCGTCGCGACCAACCTCACGGACGCCGAGCGGTCCGCGCTGCTGGAGACGTTCGGCTGAGGTGAACGACCCCGGGCGGGCAGGTGAACGTCCGTCGACGGTCCGGGCGTGCCACGGCCGGGGAGGCGATGATGCCTCCCCGGCCGTCCTAGTCTGGGTGCGTGAACGGGTTCGACGGCCTCGCGCTGCTCCTCGCCGGTGGCCTCGGCCTGCTGACCGGCATCGGGGCGACCCTGGCGTTCCGGGTCAGCGAGCGCGCGCAGAAGGACACCGCGCCCCTGCCGGAGCCCGAGCTGGACGACGGCCTCGTGCGGGCGCTCGCGGTGCTGCGGTCGGCCGCGGTGGTGCTGGGCGACGACGACGTCGTGGTGCGGGCGAGCGCGCCCGCGCACGCGCTGGGCCTCGTGCGGGACGGCCGGCTCGTGCCGCCCGCGATCCGCGACATGGTGACGGCGGTCCGGCGCGACGGGGTGATCCTCGACGAGGAGCTGCAGATCCCGCGCGGCCCGCTCGGGCCGGGGCTGCTCATGGTGCAGGTCCGCGTCGCGCAGGTCACGCCGCACCACGTGCTGGTGCTCGCGGAGGACCTCACGCAGGCGCGGCGGATCGACGCGATGCGCCGCGACTTCGTCGTCAACGTGTCGCACGAGCTCAAGACGCCCGTCGGTGCGCTGCAGCTCCTCGCGGAGACGGTGCACGACGCCGCCGACGACCCGGACGCGGTGCGCCGCTTCACCGACCGCATGCAGTCCGAGGCGAGCCGCCTGTCGGCGCTCGTGCACGAGATCATCGAGCTGTCCCGCCTGCAGGTCGCGGGCGCGGTCGGGCAGGTCGCGGTCGTCGACGTGGACGCGGTCCTCGCGGAGGCCGTCGACCGGGCGCGGACCGCGGCGGACGCCAAGAAGGTGCGCCTCGACCTGGGCGGGGTCCGCGGCACGACCGTCCTCGGCCAGCACGACCTGCTCGTCACCGCGGTACGCAACCTCGTCGACAACGCGGTCGCGTACTCGGGCGAGGCGTCGCACGTCGGCGTCGGCGTCCGCGAGGCGGGCGACCTGGTCGAGATCGCGGTCGTCGACGAGGGCATCGGCATCCCCGCCGACGAGCAGGACCGGGTCTTCGAGCGGTTCTACCGGGTCGACCCGGCGCGCTCGCGCGACACGGGCGGCACGGGCCTCGGGCTGTCGATCGTCAAGCACGTCGCGGCGGACCACGGCGGCGACGTGTCGGTCTGGTCGCAGCCGGGCCGCGGCTCGACGTTCACGATGCGCCTGCCGCGCACCACCCCCACCCCCCTGACCACCGGAGACACCGTGCGGGAGACCGCCTCATGACCCGCATCCTGCTCGTCGAGGACGAGGAGTCCTACCGGGAGCCGTTGACGTACCAGCTCGAGCGCGAGGGCTACGACGTCATCGCGGCCGCGACCGGCCCCGACGCGATCACGCTGTTCGAGGAGCACGGCGCGGACCTCGTGCTGCTCGACCTCATGCTCCCCGGCCTGCCGGGCACCGAGGTGTGCCGGCGGCTGCGCCTGACGAGCGACGTGCCCGTCATCATGCTCACCGCGAAGGACGACGAGATCGACAAGGTCGTCGGCCTCGAGCTCGGCGCGGACGACTACGTGACGAAGCCGTACTCGTCGCGCGAGCTGCTCGCGCGCATGCGGGCCGTGCTGCGCCGACGTGAGGCCGCGGTGACGACGGGGGCCACGGCCGCGGTCGCCGCACCCGTGCTCGACGAGGACGACGACCTGCTCGTCAGCGGCCCGGTCGAGATGGACGTCGACCGGCACACGGTGAAGGTGCGCGGCGAGCTCGTCGCGTTCCCGCTCAAGGAGTTCGACCTGCTGGAGATGCTGCTGCGCAACGCGGGCCGCGTCCTGACCCGCGGGCAGCTCATCGACCGGATCTGGGGCTCGGACTACGTGGGGGACACCAAGACCCTCGACGTCCACGTCAAGCGGGTCCGCGCGAAGATCGAGGCCGACCCGGCGAACCCGGTCCTGCTGCTCACCGTGCGCGGGCTCGGCTACAAGCTCACGGACGACGACGAGGCCTGACCCGACCCGGCCCTGCACCCGCGGCACCGTCGCCGCTCCGCGCCTCGCCCGCACGCGCCCGGTTCGTCCGGTGCTCGCGTGCGGGCGTCGTCGTGCGGTGACGCCCCGCGGACTTCGTCGGCCACCGTTCACCCCCGGTTCACCCACCGCCGTCCGGCCCGTCACGTGGGCTTCCTACCGTCGGCCTCGCCGCGCACACCCCGGTGCGCGCACCGAACGACAGGACGACACTGTGAAGCTCTCCCTCCACCGCCGTGCCGGGGCGGTCGCCCTCACCGGCGCCCTCGCCCTCACGCTCGCGGCGTGCGGATCGGACGACCCGACGGGCACCGGCGACGCGACCTCTGGGTCGGACGAGAGTGTCAGCACCCTCAGCGGCGAGCTCAACGGCGCAGGCGCCTCCTCGCAGGAGAAGGCGATGGACGCGTGGCGTGCCGGCTTCCAGAGCGGCAACCCCGACGTCACCGTGAACTACGACCCGGTCGGCTCGGGCGGCGGTCGCACGCAGTTCCTCGACGGCGCCGTGCAGTTCGCCGGCACCGACTCGGCGCTCTCCGAGGAGGAGCTCGCGACCGCCAAGGAGACCTGCTCCGCCGAGGCGATCGACGTCCCCGTCTACGTCAGCCCCATCGCGGTCGTCTTCAACCTCGAGGGCGTCACGGAGCTCAACCTCTCCGCGACGACCATCGCGGGCATCTTCGAGGGCACCATCACGAGCTGGGACGCGCCGGAGATCGTGGCGGAGAACCCCGACGTGACCCTCCCGGCCGTGGCGATCACGCCCGTGCACCGCTCCGACGAGTCGGGCACGACGAAGAACTTCACCGACTGGCTCGGCAAGGCGTCGGGCGGCGCGTGGGCCCACGAGGCCGACGGCATCTGGCCCGTCGAGGGCGGCGAGTCGGCGCAGGGCACCTCGGGCGTCATCCAGACGGTCCAGGGCGGCAACGGCACCGTGACCTACGCGGACGAGTCGGCCGCCGGGTCGCTCGGCAAGGCGAGCATCCAGGTCGGCGAGGAGTGGGTGGCCCCGTCCGCCGACGCCGTCGCCGTCGCGCTCGACGCGTCGCCGCGCGCCGAGGGGCGCTCCGAGCACGACATCGTCATCGACATCGACCGTGAGACGACCGAGTCGGGCGCCTACCCGCTCTTCCTCGTCTCGTACGCGGTCGCGTGCCTCCAGTACGAGGACGCCGCCACGGCCGACCTGGTCAAGGGCTTCCTCGGCTACATCGTGAGCGAGGACGGCCAGGCCGCCGCCGCGGACGCCGCGGGCTCGGCCCCGCTGTCCTCGGCTCTCGCCGCCGACGCGCAGGCCGCCATCGAGGCGATCGCCGCCGCGTGACGGCCACGCCGGTGACCGGCCCGCACCGGGGGGATGCGGGTCGGTCACCGGCTCGTCGCACGTCCAGGCACCATCGAGCACCCGCAGGAGAACCGTGACCAGCACCACCAGCCCCCCGACCGCGGGCGGGCGACGGACCGAGGGCGACGGACGACCGTCGCCGCGCAGCCCGCTGACGCCCCGGCGCTCGGCCGGCTCGGGCGAGCGCGGTGCGAGCCGGCTGTTCCGCTGGGCCGCGACCGGGTCGGGCGCGCTCATCCTGCTGGTGCTCGCCGCCGTGGCGGTGTTCCTCGTGCTGCGGGCCTGGCCCGCGCTGACGACGCCCGCCGCCGAGCTCACCGAGAAGATCTCCTGGCTGCACGGCGCGGACTCGCTGCTCGAGTTCGTCGGGCCGCTCGTGTTCGGCACGGTGCTCGCCGCGGCGCTCGCGCTCGTCATCGCGACGCCCGTCGCCCTGGGCATCGCGCTGTTCATCTCGCACTACGCGCCGCGCCGCCTCGCCGCGGGCCTCGGCTACCTGGTCGACCTGCTCGCCGCGATCCCGTCGGTCGTCTACGGCCTGTGGGGTGCGCTGGTGCTGGCGCCGGCCGTCCAGCCGGTGTGGGCGTGGCTCAACACGTACCTCGGCTGGATCCCGCTGTTCGGCGGCGACGTGTCGCCGACCGCGCGCGTGCTGCTCACCGTGGGCCTGGTGCTCGCGGTCATGCTGCTGCCGATCATCACGGCCGTCACGCGCGAGGTGTTCCTGCAGACGCCGCGCCTGCACGAGGAAGCCGCGCTCGCCCTCGGGGCGACCCGCTGGGAGATGATCCGCACCGCCGTCCTGCCGTTCGCGCGGTCGGGCATCATCTCCGCCGCGATGCTGGGCCTCGGCCGCGCCCTCGGCGAGACGATGGCGGTCCTCATGATCCTGTCGCCCGGGTTCCTCTACTCGTTCGCCCTGGTCGTCGCCGGCCAGCAGCAGACGATCGCCGCCAACATCGCGGCCCAGTTCCCCGAGGCCAACCCGCTGGGCGTCTCGACGCTCATCGCGACGGGCCTCGCGCTGTTCGTCATCACGCTGCTCGTCAACATGGCCGCCCGCGCGATCGTCGCGCGCCGCAAGGACTTCTCGGGAGCCAACTGATGTCCGCCGCCACCGCCCCCGCCGTCGCCTCGACGGACGACCTGCGCCGGGTGCTGTCGACCGTCGACAAGGGCCGTCGCCGCCGCGACCGGCTCATGACGAGCCTCGTCGTCGGGGCGTTCGTCGTCGCGATGCTGCCGCTCGTGTCGGTCACCTGGACCGTCCTCGCGAACGGACTGGAGCGGTTCGACCCGTACTTCCTCACGCACTCGATGCGCGGCGTCTTCGGCGGCATGGACGCCGGCGGCATCTACCACGCGATCATCGGGACCGTCGAGATCACGCTGTTCGCGACGCTCATCTCGGTCCCGATCGGCCTCATGACCGCCATCTACCTGGTCGAGTACGGCAGGGGGGCCCTCGCCCGGGCGGTGACGTTCTTCGTCGACGTGATGACCGGCATCCCGTCGATCGTCGCCGGTCTGTTCGCGTACGCGCTGTTCGCCGTGATCCTCGGCCCGGGCATCCGGATGGGTGTCGTGGGCTCGGTCGCCCTGTCGGTGCTGATGATCCCGGTCGTCGTGCGGTCCTGCGAGGAGATGCTGCGGCTCGTCCCGAACGAGCTGCGCGAGGCGGCGCTCGCGCTCGGCGTGCCGCGCTGGCTGACGATCGTCAAGGTCGTCCTGCGCACCGCGGTCGCCGGCATCGGCACGGGCGTGATGATCGCCATCGCGCGCGTCATCGGCGAGACGGCGCCGCTGCTCGTCACCGTCGGCGTCATCGACTCGATCAACTTCAACCTGTTCGAGGGCCGCATGATGACGCTGCCCGTCTACGTGTACCGCCAGTACCAGCAGGGCCTCGTGCCGTGCTCGCCGGACGCCGTGGACTGCATCGCGACCATCAACTACGACCGGGCCTGGGCCGCCGCGCTGACGCTGATCCTCATCGTCATGCTGCTCAACCTCGTCGCGCGGCTCATCACCCGCTTCTTCGCCCCCAAGAACCTCGGCTAAGGACCCTCCTATGTCTCAGCGCATCGACGTCAAGGACCTCAACATCTACTACGGCGACTTCCGCGCCGTCGCCGACATCGAGATGGCCATCGAGCCGCGCTCGGTGACGGCGTTCATCGGCCCGTCGGGCTGCGGGAAGTCGACGTACCTGCGGACGCTCAACCGCATGCACGAGGTCATCCCCGGCGCGCGCGTCGAGGGCACCGTCGCGATGGACGGCATCGACCTGTACGGCGGCGACATCGACCCCGTGGCCGTGCGCCGCCAGGTCGGCATGGTGTTCCAGCGCCCGAACCCGTTCCCGACGATGTCGATCGCGGAGAACGTGCTCGCGGGCGTCCGGCTCAACAACCGCCGCATCTCCAAGGGCGACGCGCAGGACCTCGTCGAGGCCTCGCTGCGCGGCGCGAACCTGTGGAACGAGGTCAAGGACCGCCTCGACCGTCCCGGCTCGGGCCTGTCGGGCGGTCAGCAGCAGCGCCTGTGCATCGCCCGCGCGATCGCCGTGAAGCCGCAGGTGCTCCTCATGGACGAGCCCTGCTCGGCCCTGGACCCGATCTCGACGCTCGCGATCGAGGACCTGATCGCGGAGCTCAAGGCGAGCTACACGATCGTCATCGTCACGCACAACATGCAGCAGGCCGCGCGCGTGTCCGACCGGACGGCGTTCTTCAACCTGGCCGCGACGGGCCAGCCGGGCCGGCTCGTCGAGATCGACGACACGTCGACGATCTTCTCCTCGCCGCGCGAGCAGTCCACCGAGGACTACATCTCGGGCCGCTTCGGCTGACGGCCGGCCGCGGGGCGCGCTCGGCGCCTGGAGGGCAGCGGGCTGGACCGCGGGGGGACCGTGGGACGACGAAGGCCCGGCCGTGGTGGCCGGGCCTTCGTGCTGCCTGCGGTGCGCGGGGCGTCGTGCGGCCCGCCCCGCGCGGTGGTGCTCGGGTCGGTCAGTCCTCGGCGGACTCCGACGGCGCGGGGGTGGGCTCGGCCGACGCGGTCGGCTCGGCGGCGGGCTCCGCGGCCGGCTCGGGCGTGGGCGTCGCGGAGGCCGTCGGGATCGAGCCCGCGTACTCGGGCAGCGTGCCGTCGAGGACCGGGACGTCGAGGTTGACCGAGCCGGACCGGCCGGTCGCGACCGTGAGCGGCGCCAGGGCGCCCGCGGGGACGGAGATCGCGGCGACGCTCACGTCGGCGTGGCCGTCCTCGTCGGAGCCGTCGAGCAGCACCGTGGCGCCCGCGGGCACGGGCACGACCGTCGGCTCGGCGCCGTCGAGCGTGAGCGTGACCGTCTCCTCCTCGGCGCCGTCGTTCGTCAGCGCGCCGTGCAGGACGGCGGGCTCGCCCTCCCCGGCCGTCAGCACCAGCAGGTTGCTGCCGCGCACGTCGCCGAGCGTGACCAGCACGCCGTCGGACGCGGCGTACTCGTCCTCGGTCGTGATGGGGTTGGTGGCCGAGCAGCCCGCCAGCACGAGCCCGGCGGCGACGACGCCGGCGAGCACGAGAAGTCGGGGGGTGCGGAGGCGGGGCGAGGTCACGGTGACTCCTCGGGGCGTCGGGTGCCCCTGTGCGGGGGGATCCGGTCAGGTCGACGGCCGCCTCGGGGAACGAGGACGACCGCACGGTCAGCCTAGCCGTCGAAGAGTCCGGGCCGTGCGACGTGCGCGCGCGGCCTGCCCGGGCGGAATCTACCCGGGCGTCCGACCTGGACAGGGGACCGACGTCCCACCCTCCGGGGGCCTCGTCCGGCGGGCCTCGCGGCGAGCACCGCGCTGACCTGCGGTGATGCACGTCTCGCGCCGTCCGGCTGCCAAATCGGGCGTGATAAGATACACCTCTGCGAAAGGGGACGCCTGCAGATGACTTTCACTGTTGGGGAGACCGTTGTCTACCCGCACCACGGTGCAGCGTTGATCGAAGAGATCAAGACCAGGACCATCCGCGGAGAGGACAAGATCTACCTCAAGCTCAAGGTCGCACAGGGGGACCTGACCATCGAGGTACCGGCGGAGAACGTCGACCTCGTCGGTGTGCGTGACGTCGTCGGCCAGGAAGGGCTCGACCGGGTCTTCGAGGTGCTCCGCGCCCCGTACACGGAGGAGCCGACCAACTGGTCGCGCCGCTACAAGGCCAACCTCGAGAAGCTTGCGTCGGGCGACGTCATCAAGGTCGCCGAGGTCGTGCGGGACCTGTCCCGCCGTGACGCCGACCGCGGCCTGTCCGCGGGGGAGAAGCGCATGCTCGCCAAGGCCCGTCAGATCCTCGTCTCGGAGCTCGCACTCGCCGAGCACACCGAGGAGGACAAGGCTGAGGCGATCCTCGACGAGGTCCTCGCCTCCTGACGCCCGCCGCCTCCCGTCCCGTTCGCGCACCCCGGTGAGCGTCGCCGCCGTCCTGACCGCCGCCGGCAGCGGGTCGAGGCTCGGGCACACCCTGCCCAAGGCCCTCGTGCCGCTCGGTGGGGAGCCGTTGCTCCGGCACGCCGCCCGTCGGCTGCTCGAGGCCCGTACGTCCGACGGCGAGCGTGTCACCACGCTCGTCGTCACCGCACCACCCGACGACGTCGACACCGTCCGTACCCTCCTGGGGCACCTCGGTGGCGACGTCGTCGTCGTCCCCGGGGGCGCGACCCGGCAGGCGTCCGTCGCCGCCGCGCTCGACGCCCTCGGCGCCCGCGGCCCCGACGTCGACGTCGTCCTCGTGCACGACGCCGCCCGACCCCTCGTGCCGCCCGCCCTCGTCGCGCGCGTCGTCGAGGCGGTGCGCGCCGGCCACGGCGCGGTCGTCCCGGGCGTGCCCGTGACGGACACCGTGAAGCAGGTGGGCGACCCGACGCGCCCGGCCCAGAGCTCCGTCGGGTCCACGGACGCCGGTCCCCGGGTGTGGCCCGTCGTCCGGACCGTGCCGCGCGGCGACCTGCGTGCCGTGCAGACGCCGCAAGGGTTCCGGCTCGACGTCCTGCTGCGCGCGCACGCGCACGGCGCCCACGTCGCGCACGACGAGGCGCTCGCGGCGTCCGACGACGCGGGCCTCGTCGAGCTCCTGGGCGAGCCCGTGTGGGTCGTCGAGGGGCACGAGGACGCCGCCAAGATCACCACGGCACGGGACCTGGCCGTCGCGGAGCTGCTGCTGCGGGCCGCGCCGGCGGCCGCGACGGGCCCGGTGGCCACGACAGGACCCGCGCCCACCGCGCCCACGACCGGGGGCCACGACGACCCCGCCCGCCGCCGAGGCGGCGCCGTGACGACGGCCGAGGAGGCCCTGTGACCACCGCCCTGCCGCGTACGGGCGTCGGCGTCGACGTGCACGCCTACGACCCCGACCCCGCGCCCGATGCGGTCCTGCACCTCGCGGGGCTCGCCTGGCCGGGGGAGCGTCCGCTCGCGGGCCACTCGGACGCCGACGTGGCGGCCCACGCGGCCGCGGACGCGCTGCTGTCCGCGTCCGGCCTCGGGGACCTCGGGTCGAACTTCGGCACGTCGGAGCCACGGTGGAAGGGCGCCGCGGGCACGGCGCTGCTCGCCGAGGCGGCCCGGCGGGTCCGGGCAGCGGGCTTCGAGGTGGGGAACGTCGCGGTCCAGGTCATCGGCAACCGGCCGAAGATCGGTCAGCGGCGGGCCGAGGCGGAAGCCGCCCTGTCGGCGGCCGCGGGTGCCCCGGTGTCGGTGTCCGCGACGACGACGGACGGGCTCGGGCTGACGGGCCGGGGCGAGGGCGTCGCCGCCGTCGCGACCGCGCTGGTCGTCGCCGTCCCCGCCTGACCCCTGGTGCCGCGGGCGGGGCGCCGGGGCCACCACGACGGCACCGTGCGGGTGCTGCCGAGCAGCACGCCGGCGACGACGACGGCGCCCCAGACGAGCTCGGCGGTCGCGGTCCGCTCGCGCAGCAGCAGCCAGGACGACGCGATCCCCACGACGGGCACGAGCATCGAGAACGGGGCGACGGTGCTGGACGGGTGCCGTCCCATCAGGGTCGTCCAGATCCCGCCGCCGAGCAGGGTCGCGACGAGCACGGTGAACGCGAGCCCGGCGACCGCGAGCAGCCCCTGGCGGCTGGTCAGGTCGCCGAACGACGCGGTGATGCGGTCCGGGCCCTCGACGACGAGCGACGCGGCGAGCATCGGCAGTGGCGGGACGACGGACATCCAGAGCAGCAGCCGGAACGGCTCGCCGGGCGCGGCGCGCATCGCCTGCCGGTTGCCGAGGTTGCCGAGCGCCCAGCCGAGCCCGCCGCACAGGGTGAGGACGACGGGCAGCAGGGTGGCACCGCCCCCGAGGCCCGCGCGGTGCAGTGCGATGCCGCCGAGGCCCAGGACGGCGACGCCGACGCCGGCGGCCTGCCGGGCGCTCACGCGCTCGCGGAGCAGCGCCGCGGCGAGCACGACGGTGAACGGGGCGGACGACTGCAGGACGAGCGACGCGAGGCCGGTGGGCATCCCGGAGTCCATCGCGACGTAGAGGAACACGAACTGCAGCACGCCGAACCCGGCGCCGTAGGCGAGCACCCAGCGCCAGGGTGCGCTGGGCCGAGGGACGAGCAGCAGCGTCGGGACGGCGAGGAGCGTGAACCGCAGCGCGACGAGGGCCAGCGGCGGGAACTGCTGCAGGGAGAGGTGGATCGCCGGGAAGTTCAGGCCCCAGACGACGGCCACGAGGACGGCGAGGGCACGGTCGCGGGCGGGCATGGGACCCAGCATCGGGCCGGGCCACCCTTCAGCACCATCGAGTTGTCGTGAGGTGACCCTGCAGCAGGACTGAACGATCGCGTAGCGTCGGCGGCATGGACGCCCGCTCGCTGCAGATCCTGCGCGCCGTGCACACCCAGGGCGGTGTGACGGCGGCCGCGGCGGCCCTGCACCTCACGCCGTCGGCCGTCTCGCAGCACGTCGCCGCGCTGCAGCGGGACGCCGGCGTGCCGCTCACCGAACGGGTCGGCCGAGGGCTGCGGCTCACCGCCGCGGGCGTGGCCCTCGCCGACGCTGCGGTCGACGTCGCGGTCGCCCTCGAACGCGCCCGTGCCGCGGTCGACGTGTACCTCGACCGGCCCGAGGGCGTGGTCCGCGTGAGCGCGTTCCAGAGCGGCGCCCAGCTGCTGCTGCCCGCGCTGCTCACGCGCGTCGCGGCGCTCGACGGCGTCGTCGTGGAGTGCGCCGACGAGGACGTCGCGCAGGACGACTTCGTCGGGCTCACCGACCGGATGGACGTCGTCGTCGCGCACCGCCCCGACGCAGGCCGCCCCTGGGCCGGGCCGGACGCCGGGGTCGTCGTCGTGCCGCTCCTGCGCGAGCCGCTCGACGTCGCCGTCCCGCACGACCACCCCTTCGCCGGCCGCGACCAGGTGCGGCCCGACGAGCTCGCGGGCGTCGACTGGGTCGCGGTGCGCGAGGGGTTCCCGGTCGCGACCGTCCTCGCGGCGGTGGCCCGGCGGTCCGGCGACGCGCCGCGCGTGGTGCACCGCATCAACGACTTCCACGTCGCCGCCTCGCTCGTCGGCGCCGGGCACGGCGTCGCCCTGCTGCCCCGCTACACGTTCGAGCGGGACCCCCGGGTGCGCCTCGTGCCCCTCGCCGACGTCCGCGCGGGCCGACGGATCGACGCGCTGCTGCGGGCCGACCGGGCCGAGCGGCTCGTCGTGCGTCGGGTGCTGGCGGAGCTGCGTGCGCTCGGCGAGGAGATCGGCGGAGTGTCCGCGCAGGTCAGGTGACCAGGGCCGTCGGGATCACCCCCGCGAGGGTCGCGCGCGGCGTCCGACCGCTGCTACCGTCCCGGATCGTGACGCAGTGGTCCCAGCCCCAGGCGCCCACGCCCGAGGGCGTGGGAGCGCTCCCCCGTGCGAGCTCCGCCCCGACGTCACCGCTGCCCGTCCGGCAGCCCGGGAACCGCGTCCGCCTGCGGGTGCGGGTGCCGGCCGAGGTCCTCGCCGCGACCGAGGAAGGGCTCTGCGGGCTCGACGACGCGCGCCGTCCGACGCTCGCCGACGACGCCCCGCCGCCCGTCACGTTCTGAGCGACGAGGCCGGTCCGCGCGACGCGTCGTGAGCGACGAGGTTGGTGCGCGAGACGCGGCCGCGACGTCCGCCCGCCAGACGTGGCCGCGACGTCCGCGCACGCGCGCGTGAGCAGGCCGGGGAACGCGGGGCGCGACGCCCACCTCCCGCGGCACGGCGACCTCGACGCCTGACCGTGGTCAGGGCAGCAGCACGAGCTTGCCGCGTGCGTGGCCCTCCTGGCTCACGCGGTGCGCCTGTGCGGCGTCGTCGAGCGGGAACGTCCGGGCCACCCGCACGTCGAGCGACCCGTCCGCGGCGAGCTCCGCGAGCTGCGCGCGCGCCGCGTCCCGCACGGCCGTCCCCGGGTCGGCGCCCGGTCCGCCGCCGAGCGCGCGGATGCCGAGGCTCGCCGCACGGCCGAACCCGGCGATCGTCGCGACCCGCAGCCGGTCCGCGACGACCGCGACCGACACGTCGAGGGCCTCGTCGCTGCCGACGGTGTCGACCGCGACCGTCACCGGCCCCGTGGTGCGCTCGGCCTCGCGGACGCGCTCCAGCAGCCCCGGGCCGTGCGCGACGGGGACCGCCCCGAGCGCCTGGAGGTCCTCGTGGACGTCGGGGGAGCCGGTCGCGATGACCCGGGCGCCGCGCAGCACGGCGAGCTGGACGGCCATCCGCCCGACGCCGCCCGAGCCGCCGTGCACGAGGACGACGTCGCCGTCGTGCGTGCCCGTCGCCGCCAGGGTGTGCACCGCGGTGGTGCCGGCCAGCAGGAGGCCCGACGCCGCCGGCCAGTCGAGCGTGCGGGGGCGGCGGCACGTGACCTGCTCGGACACCTCGAGGTGGCTCGCGTAGCCGCCCTGCACGCGCCACGCGATGACCTCGTCGCCGGGCGAGAGCCAGCGGACCGACGGGCCGACGGCGGTGACGACGCCCGCGACCTCCAGCCCGAGCCGCAGCGGCAGGCGGGACGGGTCGTTGCCCGGTCCGGCGGCGTACATCTTCCAGTCGATGGGGTTGACGGCCGCGGCGCGGACCTCGAGGAGCACGTTCCCCGGTCCCGGGTCCCCGGGTGAGGTCGGGACGGTGCGGAGCACCTCCGGTCCACCGAAACCCGACGCGACCACGGCCCTGCTCGTGAGACTCACCCGGCACAGCCTGCACCGGTCACCCGTTCGCCGCCAGGGTCGATGCGTGCGCATGGACGCCTTCACCCGAGCGGGTGACAAGCCGCGCGGTGCGGCGACCGGCGTGCGACAGGTCAGCGGACGTCCGCGCCCTGCGGGTCGTCGGGGTCAGGCGGCGCGCGGCGCCTGCTCGTCCTGCGGCACCCGGCCGAGGACGTGGTCGAGGTACGCGTTCGTGAACACGCCCGTCGGGTCGGCCGCGGCCCGCACCCGCTGCGCGTCGCCGAACCGCGGGTAGACGCCCGCGAGCTCCTCCGCGCCGAGCCAGTGCAGCTTGCCCCAGTGCGGGCGCCCGCCGACCTGCGCGACGATCCGCTCGACCGCCGAGAAGTAGCGCGTGTACGGGAGCTGCACGTACTGGTGCACGGCCAGGTAGGCCGTCGCGCGGCCGTGCGCGGTCGACAACCACAGGTCGTCGGCCGCGGCGAAGCGGACCTCGACGGGGAACGGCAGGCGCTCCCCGGACGACTCGATCCACGCGTCGACCTCGGCGAGGACGTCGACGATGTGCTCGCGCGGGACGGCGTACTCCATCTCGCGGAAGCGCACGCGCCGCGGGGAGACGAACACCTCCGCCGACGGGGCGGTGTACCGGCGGGCGCTGAGCGCGCGCGAGCTCACGGCGTTGATCCCCGCGGTGGCGGGCGGCACGAGCGTCGCGATCCGGTTGGTCAGGGCGAAGACGGCGTTCGAGAGCAGCTCGTCGTCGATCCACGACCGGACGGGGTTGAGGGGACGCACGTCGTCGTCCGCGACCCGGTTGTTGCGCTTGGTCAGCGCGCGCCGCGTGTGCGGGAACCAGTAGAACTCGAAGTGGTCGTTGCCGTCGACGAGCCCGTCGGGGCCGTGCAGGCGCTCGAGCACGGCGTCGAGCGGCCACGGCTCCTCGCGCGCCTCCAGGCGGAACGCGGGGACGACCTCGAGCGTGAGCGCCGCGAGGACGCCGACGCTGCCGAGGCCGAGGCGCGCGACCTCGAAGAGCTCGGGCCGCTGCGTGGGGGAGGTCTCGACGACCTCGCCGTCGGCGAGCACGACGCGCGCCCCGACGACCTGCGTCGCGAGCCCGCCGAGGCGGGACCCGGTGCCGTGCGTGCCCGTCGAGACGGCGCCGGCGATCGACTGCTTGTCGATGTCGCCGAGGTTCCGCATCGCGAGCCCCTGCTCGGCGAGGAGCGCGTTGAGGGCGCGCAGACGGATGCCCGCGCCGACGGTGACGTGCGTCGTGCCGTCCGGCCGGGGCTCGACACGCTCGAGCGCGTCGAGCGAGTCGAGGACCAGGTGGACGCCGTCGGTGACCGCGGCGGGGGTGAAACTGTGACCGCCGCCGACCGCGCGCACCCGCAGGCCCGCGCGGGTCGCCCCGCGCACCGTCGCGACGAGTTCGCCCAGGTCACGGGGGTGCGCCACGCTGCGCGGAGTCGCGTGCGCGGTGCGTGCCCAGTTCTGCCAGGGCGTCGAGGCCGACTGTCGTCCCATCGTGCTCCACGGTCCTCCTGGGCGGTTGTCCAAGTCAAGTGTGCACAGTCCTTGACTATCGTCACGATCGACATTGAGATGTGCTGTGGGGAAGCGACGCAGCTCGTGTGACCGGCGGTCGGGCCGGTGAGACGCGTCGCACGAGGGAGGGGACCCGGGATGAACCGCTTGCCCGTCGCCGAGAGGCGCGAGCAGCTGATCGAGGCTGCGCTCGCCGTCGCCAGCCGCGACGGCATCGATGCCGCCACCGTCCGAGCCATCGCCGCCGAGGCCGGTGTCTCGCTCGGCGGCGTGCACTACTGCTTCCAGGACAAGGACGAGCTCCTGCGGGCGATGGCGCACGCCATCACCCGGCAGAACTCGCCCGGCAGCCTCGACGAGCTCCCCGAGGACATCGACCTCGAGTCGGTCATCGTCGCGGTCATCGACGGGCTGTGGGACTCGATCGCGTCCGCGCGCGGGCCACAGCTGCTGTCGTACGAGCTCACGACCTCGTCGCTGCGGCACGCCGAGCTCAACCAGGTCGCGATCGAGCAGTACCGCGGCCAGTGGTCGGCGGCCGAGCAGGTCCTCGAGCTCGTCGAGAAGACCGCCCATGTCGGCTGGACGGTCCCGCGCGCCCACGTCGCGCGTGCCGTCGTCGCCGTCATCGACGGCTTCTCGCTCGCGTGGCTCGTCGACGGCGACACCGAGTCGGCGCGCCGCGGGCTGCAGGGCTTCGCGCGGTACCTGGCCGCGCTGGCCGTCCCCGTCGAGCTGGCCCCCGAGGCGATCGAGATCCACGGCAGCGTGCGGCCCGAGGAGCCGGCGCACGTCGGCGAGCAGCCGTCCGCGTGACCGGCGGCACCACCGTCCCCGGGCGCCCGTCGGTCACCGCCGTGATGCGGCGCGCCCGCGTCGCGACGTCCGCGGGGTTCGCGGCGCAGGGGTTCGTCTACGCGCTGCTCCTCACGAGCCTCGAGCAGTTCAAGTCGCGCTACGGCGTCGACGACGGGCAGATCACGCTCGTCGTCCTCGGGGTGTGCCTGCTCGCCGCGCTGGGCACCCTCGCCGCCGACCGGATCGCTCGCGGCGCGCCCGGCAGCCGGGGTGCGCTCTCCGCGGGGCTCCTGGTCCTCGTCGCGGCCGTCGCGTCCATCTCGGTCGCCCCGACGTTCGGGGTGCTGGTCGCGGGCTTCGCCGTCTACGGCCTCGGCCTCGGGCTCGTCGACGCGGGCACCAACATGCAGGCGGTGTCCGTCCAGCGGGCCTACGGGCGCTCGCTGCTCACGACGTTCTACGCGTCGTGGTCCGTCGGCGGCATCGTCGGGGCCGTGCTCGTCGCGGTCACCGCCGGGCGCGCGCCGACTGACCCCGCGGCCGTCGTCCTGTGGGCGGGCATCCTCGTCGCCGCCGCGGCTGCGGTCGTCGTCTCGACCGGTGGGTGGCGGGCGGCGGACGTCACCGGGACCGTCACCGCCGAGCCCGCCGGGCGCGTCCCATGGGGGCCGGTGCTGCTGCTCGGGCTCGGCGTCGTCGCGTACTACGTCGCCGACACCGCGGTCTCCACGTGGTCGACGATCTACCTCGGCGACGTCCTCGACGCCGCCGCGAGCATCGCGCCGCTCGGCTACGCCGCGTACCTCGGTACGACGCTCCTGTCCCGCATCGCCGGTGACCCGCTGGTCCGCCGGCACGGCCGCGGCCCGGTCGTGCGGGTGTCGGCGGTCGTCGGGGCGGTCGGGCTCGCGCTCGTCGTCGTCGCGCCCGGGACGCCGGTCGCGCTGCTGGGCTTCGCGGTCGCCGGTGCGGGTCTCGGTGTCCTCGCGCCGCTGTGCTTCTCCGCGGCCGAGTCGCTCGCGCCCGGGCACGCGGACGCGGTCGTCGCACGGCTCAACATCTTCAACTACGTCGGCGCCGTGCTCGGCGGCGTCCTGGTCGGGGCCATCGGCTCGGGCTCGACGCTGCGCGCGGGCTTCGTCGTGCCGGTCCTGCTGGTCGTCGCCGTCGCGATCGTCGCCCCGCGGTTCGGCCGTCGCCCGACGGCCTCGGTGAGCGGCACGACGAGCGGTCCGGCGAGCGGCCTGCCGGGCGACCCGGCGACATCGGGCGCTCCCGCAGGCGCGGTGCCGACCGCCCACCACGCGGCCACGCCCACCGGACCGGGCCGCCCGACCGACGGGACCTCCGCGTGACGAGCACCCTCGACGACCGGACCGCCGGCGCGCGCACGCGCACGCTCGGCGCACGCCTCGACGACGCGACGCGCGGCCTGCCCGCGCCCCTCGCGGTCGTGGACCTCGACGCCCTCGAGGCCAACGCCGCCGACCTCGCCCGGCGTGCGGGCGGCACGCCCGTCCGCATCGCGTCCAAGTCGGTCCGCGTCCGGCACGTGCTGCACGACGTGCTCGCCCGGCCCGGGTTCGCGGGCGTCATGGCGTACTCGGTGCGCGAGGCCGTGTGGCTCGCGGACCAGGGCGTCGACGACGTCCTGCTCGGCTACCCCAGCGTCGACACGACGGCCCTGGACGCGCTCGCGTCCGACCCCCGCGCCGCCGCGGCCGTGACGCTCATGGTCGACGACGTCGCGCAGGCCGACCTCGCCGCCGCGGCCGCGACCCGGCACCGCACGACGCTGCGGGTGTGCCTCGACGTCGACGCGTCGCTGCGCCTGCGCCTCGGGCCGCTGTCCGCGCACCTCGGCGTCCGCCGCTCGCCCGTGCACAGCGCCGCCGACGCCGCGGTGCTCGCCGCCGCCGTCGAGGCCCGCGGGCCGCTCGTCGTGCGGGGCGTCATGTTCTACGAGGCGCAGGTCGCGGGCCTGCCCGACACCAGCCCCGCGGTCCGGGCCGTGAAGAAGCTGTCCGTGGCCGACCTCGCGGTGCGGCGCGCGGCGGTCGTCGAGGCCGTGCAGGACGCCGTCGGGCACCCGCTCGACCTCGTGAACTCCGGCGGGTCGGGCTCGGTCGAGTCCAGCGCGGCCGACGGCACGGTCACCGAGGTGACCGCCGGATCCGGGCTCTTCGTGCCGACCCTGTTCGACGGGTACCGCTCGTTCGCGCCCCGGCCCGCCGCGTTCTTCGGGCTCGACGTCGTCCGCGTGCCCGGCCCCGGCTGGGCGACCGTGTTCGGCGGCGGCTACGTCGCCTCCGGACCGGCAGTGAAGACACGCCTGCCGCGGCCCGTGTGGCCCGCCGGGCTCGCGCTGTCCGGGCGCGAGGGCGCGGGCGAGGTGCAGACACCGCTGCGGCTGTCCTCGGGGGCGGACCTGCGGGTCGGCGACCGGGTCTGGTTCCGGCACGCGAAGGCCGGCGAGGTCATGGAGCGGTTCGACACCGTGCACCTGGTGCGCGGCGACCGTGTCGAGGAGTCGGTGCCGACGTACCGGGGCGAGGGCCGCACGTTCGGCTGACGCCGTCGAGGCGCACGCGGCGTCGACGGGCGGGCTCGGCGCGGCGCCCGCGTGGCACCGGAGCGGCACCACGACGGGGAAGGCGCAGGTCGTTGCCCGTACGATTGCGGGCGTGACCCTGCGCCTGTTCGACACCGCGACCCGCACGGTGCGCGACTTCGTCCCGCTCACCGCGGGCGAGGTCGGCATCTACCTGTGCGGCGCGACCGTCCAGTCGCCCCCGCACATCGGGCACGTGCGGTCGGGGATCGCGTTCGACGTGCTCGTCCGCTGGCTGCGCCGCACGGGGCACCGCGTGACGCTGGTGCGCAACGTCACCGACATCGACGACAAGATCCTCACGAAGGCCGCCGCCGCGGGCGAGCCCTGGTGGGCGTGGGCGATGACCAACGAGCGGGCGTTCGCCGCCGCGTACGACGCGCTCGGCGTCCTGCCGCCGACGTACGAGCCGCGCGCGACGGGGCACGTGCCGGCGATGGTCGAGCTCATGTCGCGGCTGGTCGAGCGCGGGCACGCGTACGCGACCGGTGGCGGCGACGTGTACTTCGACGTCCGCTCGTTCCCCGAGTACGGCGCGCTGACCAACCAGCGCGTCGACGACATGATCCCCGCGCCCGACGAGGTCGCCGACGGCGTCGCCAAGCGCGACCCGCGCGACTTCGCCCTGTGGAAGGCCGCGAAGCCTGGCGAGCCCGAGACGGCCGCGTGGGACACCCCGTTCGGCCGTGGCCGCCCCGGCTGGCACCTCGAGTGCTCGGCGATGGCGCAGCGATACCTGGGCGACGCGTTCGACATCCACGGCGGCGGCCTGGACCTGCGGTTCCCGCACCACGAGAACGAGCAGGCGCAGTCGCACGCCGCGGGCTACGGGTTCGCGCAGTACTGGCTGCACAACGGCTGGGTCACGCAGGGCGGCGCGAAGATGAGCAAGTCGCTCGGCAACGGGCTGCTGGTCGACGTCGTGCTGCAGCAGGTCCGGCCCGCCGTGCTGCGGTACGCCATGACGACCGTGCAGTACCGCTCGATGCTCGAGTGGACCGACGACACGCTCCGCGAGGCCGAGGCGACATGGGACCGGCTCGCCGGGTTCGTCGACCGGGCCACGGAGCGCGTCGGCGAGGTCGACGCGGACATCGTCGCGAAGGCCGACGTGCCGCCCGAGTTCGAGCAGGCCATGAACGACGACCTCAACGTGCCGAAGGCCATGGCCGTCGTGCACGACTGGCTGCGCCAGGGCAACACGGCGCTCGCCGACGACGCCCTCGACGACGTCCGCTCGCAGCTCGTCGGGCTGCGCGCGATGCTCGACGTGCTCGGTCTCGACCCGCACAGCCCGCAGTGGGCGACGCGGGGCGGCGACCAGCGGTACGCACGCGCGCTCGACGCCGTCGTCGCGGGCCAGATCGAGGCGCGGGCGCAGGCCCGTGCCGCCCGGGACTTCGCCACCTCCGACGCGATCCGCGACCGCCTGGCGGCCGCCGGGGTCGTCGTCGAGGACTCGCCCACCGGGGCCCGCTGGTCCCTGCGACCGGAGGCCTGACCGCCACCGCGGTCGACACACGCACGCGCGGGACGCACACCGGTCCCGCCACCACAGACCAGGAGACGTACCCATGGCCGGCAACTCCCAGCGCCGCGGCGCGACCCGCAAGGCGGGCTCGAAGAAGGGTGCCACCACCGGCACCGGCGGGCACGGCCGCAAGTCGCTCGAGGGCAAGGGCCCGACGCCGAAGGCCGAGGACCGGCCGTACCACGCCGCGCACAAGCGCAAGGTCGCGGCGGAGAAGAAGGCTGTCGCCGGGACGCGGTCGGGGCAGCGGTCGGCGGGCACGTCGCGCAGCGCGTCGGGCGGTCGCGGCGGTCGCACGTCGTCGACCCACGAGATCGTGTCGGGCCGCAACTCCGTGGTCGAGGCGATGCGCGCGGGGATCCCCGTGTCGACGGTCTACATCGCGGCGCGACTCGAGGCCGACGAGCGGACGCGGGAGATCATCCAGACCGCCGCGGACGCCCGCTACCCGCTCCTCGAGGTCACCCGCACCGAGCTCGACCGCCTCACCGACGGGTCCGTGCACCAGGGCGTCGCGATCCAGGTGCCGCCGTACGCGTACGCCGACGAGGAGGACCTGCTCGACCTGGCCGAGGCCTCCGAGCGCCCGGCGCTCGTCGTCGCGCTCGACGGCGTGACGGACCCCCGCAACCTCGGGGCCGTCCTGCGGTCCGCGGGCGCGTTCGGCGCGCACGGCGTCCTCGTGCCCGAGCGGCGTGCCGCGGGTGTCACCGCCTCCGCGTGGAAGGTGTCCGCCGGTGCGGCCGCCCGGGTGCCCGTCGCACGCGTGACGAACCTCGTGCGCACCCTGCAGGCGTACAAGCAGGCCGGGGTGTTCGTCGTCGGTCTCGACGGCGACGGCGACGTCTCCGTGGCCGACGTCGCGTTCGCCGAGGACCCGCTCGTCGTCGTCGTCGGGTCCGAGGGCAAGGGCCTGTCGCGGCTGGTGCGCGCGGAGTGCGACGCGATCGCGTCGATCCCGATCGCCTCGGCCGTCGAGTCGCTCAACGCCGGCGTCGCCGCCGGGATCGCCCTCTACGAGGTCGCCCGCCGCCGCGCGTCCTGACCCCGCACGCCGACATCGGTACATCCGACCGAGATCGGCACCTGGAGGTACCGACCTCGGTCGGGAGGACCGATCTCGCGCCGGCGGGGATCAGCCGAGGAGCTGGTCGTCCTCGACGCGCGGCAGGACGTCCGTGTCGCGCAGGTCGCCCGACTGGATGCCGAGGATCGCGTCCTCGTCGGGGCGGGTCGGCAGGATGTTCTTCACGTAGCTCTTCACGACCTCCGGCATCGGCACGTCGCGGCCCTGCTGCTGCGAGAGGTACCAGCGGTGGTCGAGGAGCTCGTGGAAGACCTGCGCGGGCTCGAGCTTGTGGCGCAGGTCCCGCGGGACGCCGCGCACGGCGGGCTCGAACACCTCGGTCAGCCAGTCGTGCGCGACGAACGCCTCGTCCTCGCGCTGCCGGTCGGTCGCGGCCCGGTACTCGTCGAGGTCGTTGAGCAGCCGGCGGGCCTGGTTCTCCTGCACGTCCAGGCCGGTCAGGCGCATGAGCCGGCGCGAGTGGTGGCCGGCGTCGACGACCTTCGGCTGGATCTGCACGGACGTGCCGTCGACGTCGGTCGTGATGTCGAGCTCGCCGACGTCGAAGCCCAGGTCGTTGAGGCGGTCGATGCGCGCCTGCACGCGCCACCGCTCGCCGTACCCGAAGGACTCGGTCTCGGTGAGGGCGCGCCACAGCTCGCGGTACCGGTCGGCGAGGGCGTTGCCGATCGCGACGGCGTCGACGTCCTCCTCCAGGTACTCGCCGGCCTGCAGGTCCATGAGCTCGCCGATGATGTTGACGCGCGCGACCTCCAGGTCGTACTCGCGCTGCCCGTCGGTCAGCCGGTCGTGCAGGTCGCCCGTCTCGGCGTCGACGAGGTACGCGGCGAACGTCTCGGCGTCGCGGCGGAACAGGGTGTTGGACAGCGACACGTCGCCCCAGTAGAAGCCCGCGAGGTGCAGGCGGACCAGCAGGACGGCGAGCGCGTCGATGAGCCGCGTCGCGGTGTCGGGGCGCAGCGACTGGCTGAACAGCGAGCGGTAGGGCAGCGAGAACTGCAGGTGCTCGGTGATGAGCACGGCCTCGAGCGGCTCGCCCTCGGGGTCGCGCCGGCCCGTGATGACGCCGACGGGCACCACGCTCGGCACGTCGATCCGGTCGAGCTGGCGCAGCAGCTCGTACTCGCGGTACGCGACGGTCTCGCCGATCTCCTTGACCGCGATGACCCGGCCGGACAGCCGCACGAACCGCACGATGTGCCGCGAGATGCCGCGGGGGAGGGCGGCGAGGGTCTCGGCCGGCCAGTCCTCCAGCGGGACCTGCCACGGCAGGTCGAGGAGCGCGGGGTCCGGGTTGGCCGCGGTGATCTGCAGGCGCTGCGGCGTCGGGCTCATGCCCTGATCCTCTCAGAGTGGTCCGACGGCGTGCCCCCGCGGAGGCGCACAAGGGTGACCGTCGCTCGTGTCCGGCACGCACAAGACGGAGGAAAGCCCGACGGGCGGGCCCGGCCGGAGCCGGACCCGCCCGTCGGCGGTGCTGGTGGGGTCAGTGCGAGATGCGCTCGCCCGAGCCCGCGTGGAACAGGTGCTGCTGGCCCTCGCGGATGCGGATCCAGATCGTCTCGCCCTTGTCCGGCACGGTGCGGGGGTCGATGCGGACGATGACCTGCGCGTCGCCGGCACCGGAGTGCACGGCCTCGGCGCCGCCGAACTCGTTGGTGAGCGAGGCGTAGACGAACGCGTCCGAGCCGAGCTCCTCGACGATGTTGACGATGACCGGGATCGAGTCCGGCGTGCCCTGCGGCACGACCTCGAGCGACTCCGGGCGGAAGCCGAGCGTGATGTGGTTCTTGTCCGACTCGGTGAACTTGGCGATCACGTCGCGCGGCAGCGAGACACGGGCCCGGCCGAGCTGGGCGGCGCCCTCGAGCACCGGGACCGTCGCGATGTTCATGGCCGGCGAGCCGATGAAGCCGGCGACGAACACGTTGGCGGGGGTGTCGTACATGTCGCGCGGCGTGCCGACCTGCTGCAGGAGGCCGTCCTTGAGGACCGCGATGCGGTCACCCATCGTCAGGGCCTCGGTCTGGTCGTGCGTGACGTAGACGGTGGTGACACCGAGACGACGCTGCAGCGACGCGATCTGCGTACGGGTCTGGACGCGGAGCTTGGCGTCGAGGTTCGACAGCGGCTCGTCCATGAGGAACACCTGGGGCTGACGCACGATGGCGCGGCCCATGGCGACACGCTGACGCTGGCCACCCGAGAGGGCCTTCGGCTTGCGGTCGAGGTACTGGGAGAGGTCGAGGATCTTGGCAGCCTCCTCGACGCGCTGACGGATCTCCGCCTTCGGGGTGCCGGCGATCTTGAGCGCGAAGCCCATGTTGTCGGCGACCGTCATGTGCGGGTACAGCGCGTAGTTCTGGAACACCATCGCGATGTCGCGGTCCTTCGGCTGGACGTCCGTGACGTCCCGGTCGCCGATGAGGATGCGGCCCGCGTTGACGTCCTCGAGGCCCGCGAGCATGCGGAGCGAGGTGGACTTGCCGCAGCCGGAGGGGCCGACGAGGACGAGGAACTCGCCGTCCTCGATGTGCAGGTCGAGCGCGTCCACGGCGGGGCGCTCCGTACCCGGGTACACCCGGGTGGCCTTGTCGAACGTGACCGTAGCCATGTCTGATCCATTCCCTTCACCGGCAGGTACGTGCCGGACGATCCGTTGTGGAGGGTGTCAGAGTGTCTTCGCTGACACGGACCGAGGGGGGCGTAGGCCCGTCCTCGGTCCGGGGTCATCATGCCACACGCGTGACGTAGGTCTCGCCGGGTGTGACGCAACCGTGGGACGCCCGTGGGGTGCCCGTGACGTCCCCGCAGGTCACCCGCGTGGGCCCGCGGCCTCACCCCAGGACGGCGACCGTGCCGTCCGTGCGCAGCGCGTAGAGCCGCGGCACCTGCCACCCGACCCGCAGGTCCGTGCCCGGCTCCAGCCCGGCGGTCACGAGGTCGGCGCGCCACAGGCGGCGTCCGTCGTCGGGGGCGTACGCCTCGACGACCGGGCCCGGGCCGCGCACCAGCAGCGCACGCCCGTCCGTGGCGAGGTCGTCGACGCTGCGGCTCAGGTCGACGGTCCACAGGACACGACCCGTCGACGCGTCGACCGCGAACAGGCCGTCGGGACCGGCGAGGTAGAGGCGGCCCTCGAGCACCAGCGCGGAGGCGGCCTCCGCGCCCGTCACGCGCCACACCAGGTCGCCCGTCGCGGCGTCCCGCGCCTGCACCGACGCGACGACGTCGCCGTCCCCGACGCTGCGCGAGGAGAAGAACACGACGTCCGGCGCGGTGCCGTCGTCGACCGAGAGCCACAGCGGTGCCGCGTCGACGACGACCCGGGCGCCGTCCTCCAGCAGCACGCGGGCCTGCGGCTCGCCGTCCTGCGACCACGTCGAGTGCACGACGACGCCGCCGCGCGCGAGCTCGGGCCACCACGCCGGGTCGAGGCGGTCGCGGCGCACGAGCGCACCGCTGCCGTCGAGCAGCCACGACGACCGGCCGACGGCGAGCAGCACACGGTCGCCGCGCGCGTCGAGCGACGCGTACGCGCCCGACCACGCGTCGCCCGAGCCGCCGCGGCCGGGGGTCGGCAGGCGGGGCGTCGTGTACGACCAGACGATCCGCGCGGTCGCGGGGTCGGTGGCCCGCACGACCCACCGCGCCGAGTCCTCCTGCTCCTCGACGCGCAGCGCGACGACGAACAGGCCGTCGAGCACCGTGAACGCCGCGTTGCCCGGCAGCCGGCGCGTGGACAGCACCGTGCCGTCGGTCGCGTCGAGGAACCACACCGCGACGTCGGGCGGCGGTCCGACGTCGCCCCCGGGCTGCTGCGCGAGGCAGGCCACCACCGGGGGAGGGCCGGGCGCGACGACCGTGCACACCGTCCAGCGGGCCGGGTCGCCCGCGTCCTGCGTCATGGCGGGCGTCGGCAGGTCCAGCTCGCGCGACCAGCGCAGCGCTCCCGTGGACTCGTCGAGCGCCCGCACCTCGACGCGCGCGCCGGGCCGCGGTGCGACGCCCACGACGGCACCCGCGACGGCCGCGCCCGACTCGACGACGCGCGCGTCGTCCGCCTCGCCGGCCCACCGCACGCCCAGGTCGGACCCGACGGGCCGCAGGACGCCGCGGACGTCCGCGAGGGCGTCGAGGCGGGCCCGCTCCCGGGCGTCGAGCGCGGTCTGCCCCGCGACGAGCGCGACGACGACGGCGAGGGCCGCGGGGACGAGCACACGCGCGTGCCGCCGCAGCCAGCCGGGTGCGACGGCACCGCCCGGCGTCGGCGTCGGGGGGCCGTCGGTGGGGGCGGTGCTGCGGGGTGCGCCGGGCGCGGCGGTCGTGCCGTCCTCGTCCTCCTCGACGAGGTGCACGTCCTGCATCCGGCCGGACATGCGGTCACGGTAACCCCGGGCGTGCGGCACCGCCCCGGGGCGGCGGGTGATCTCGCGGGGGGCCGGGAGGGCTCAGACCCCGAGCGCGTCGGCCAGGTCGGCGAGCACGTCGACCATCGCGACGGGGTCCTCGACGCGGAACCGCGCACCGGTGCGCCCGGCGCCGACCTTGACGGTCACGTCGTCGCCGGTGAGGGCCTCGAACGCGTGCTCGTCGGTCACGTCGTCGCCCGCGTACAGCACGACGGGCGCGCCGAGCTCGTCGCGCAGCGCGGTCAGCGCCTCGCCCTTGCTGGCCCGCAGCACGGAGATCTCGACGACGTCCTTGCCGTGCAGGACGCCCGACCCGAGCCGCTCGCCGAGCGTGACCGCCTCGGCCTCGGCCGGCCCGGCGACGTCGGGCTCCGCGAGCCGCGTGTGCACGACGACGGCCGTGGGCTTCGTCTCGACCCACACCCCGTCGCGCCCGCGCGCGACCTGTGCGGCCTGCGCCCCGAGCGTGGCGAGGCGGTCGGACTGCTCGTCGGTGAGCTGCACGACGTCGCGGTCCAGCCCGTACCGCGTGACGCGGGCCCGCTCGGCGCCGTGGCTGCCGACCAGGTACGTCCCCGCGGGCACCTCGGCGAGCGCGTGCAGGTCGCTCATCGCGCGCCCCGACACGAGCGCGAGCGCGACGGCGTCGGTGCCCGCGAGCCGGGCGAGCACGTCCACGCCGGCGGGCAGGATGCGCGACGCCTGCGGGTCGTCCTGCAGGGGCGCGAGCGTGCCGTCGAAGTCGAGCGCGACGAGCAGCGGCGTCGCCCGTCCGTCCGTGACGACGCGCGCGAGCATCGCGCGCAGCTCGTCGGCGCCCGCGGGCTCGGTGGTGGCGTCGGTCGTCTCAGACATGCTCGCTCCGGGTGGGGACGGCCGTGAGCACGGCGAGGAACTCCTGCGACCAGGCGGTCACGTCGTGGCCGAGGACCCGGCGGCGCAGCCGGCGCATCCGCTTGCGCGACTCGCGCGGGTCCATGTGCACGGCGTACGTGATGGCGTCCTTCATGCCGTCGATGTCGTGCGGGTTCACCAGGATCGCGCCCTGCAGCTCGTCGGCCGCGCCCGTGAACTCCGACAGGACCAGCGCGCCGCGGTCGTCGGACCGCGCGGCGACGTACTCCTTCGCGACGAGGTTCATGCCGTCCCGCAGCGCCGTGACGAGCATGACGTCGGCCGCGAGGTAGAGGGCCGCCATCTCCTCCATCGGGAACGACTGGTGCAGGTACTGCACGGGCGCGTGGCCCACCTGGCCGTAGTCGCCGTTGATGCGGCCGACGAGGAGCTCGACCTCGTCGCGGAGCTGCTGGTACGCGCCGACGTTCTCCCGGCTCGGGCTCGCGACCTGCACGAGGGTCGTCGTGCTCGGTGAGAGCCGGCCGTCCTCGAGGAGCTCGCCGTACGCCTTGACGCGGTGCCGGATGCCCTTGGTGTAGTCGAGCCGGTCGACGCCCAGCAGCAGCACCTCCGGGTCGCCCAGCTCGTGCCGGATCTGCGCGGCGCGCTCCTGCACCTCGGGGCTGCGGGCCAGGTCGTCGAACGCGTGCGAGTCGATCGAGATCGGGAACGCCGCCGCGCGCACGTGCCGCTCGACCTTCCCGTGCTTCATGAGCGTGACGATCTGACCGCGCGTCGTCAGGTCCGTCAGGCGGCGCACGACGCGCACGAAGTTCGCCGCGTCACCGCCGCGCTGGAACCCGACGAGGTCGGCGCCGAGCAGGCCCTCGACGACCTGCTTGCGCCACGGGAGCTGCGCGAAGATCTCCAGCGGCGGGAACGGGATGTGGTGGAAGTAGCCGATCCGCAGGTCCGGCCGCAGCTCGCGCAGCAGGCGCGGGACGAGCTGCAGCTGGTAGTCGTGCACCCACACCGTCGCACCCTTCGCGGCCTGCCGGGCCGCGGCCTCGGCGAACCGCTGGTTGACCCGCTGGTAGGCCTCCCACCACTGCCGGTGGAACGTCGGCGGGGCGATGACGTCGTGGTACAGCGGCCACAGCGTGTCGTTCGAGAAGCCCTCGTAGTACCGCTCGACGTCGTCCGCGCTGAGCGTCACGGGCACGAGCTGCGTGCCGTCGACCTCGAACGGGTCGAGCTCCAGGTCGGGCGACCCGCCCCAGCCGATCCAGGCGCCGTCGGCACCCGCCATGACGGGTGCGAGGGCGGTCACCAGACCGCCGGGGGACCGGGTCCACGACGGCTCGCCGTCGTCCCCCAGCGACACGTCGACAGGCAGGCGGTTCGCGACGACGAGCAGGTCGTAGCCGTCGTCGGGCACGTCGGAAGGCAACGAGATCAACTCCTCGGGGTCTCGCACGACCCTAGTGGTGCCCCGACGACGGCGCCCCTGGTCAGGGCCCGGCGCGACGCGCGTCACACCTCACCCGCGTGCCGGGATGAGCAGCACGGAGGCCCGGGCTACGGTGCGGGCATGGAGCGGATCGGTCTGACGCCGGGGTCGGACATCGGGGGGTACCGCATCGTCGCGCCGCTCGGCTCGGGTGGCATGGGGGCGGTGTACCGGGCGGTCGACGGCGGCGGCACGTCCGTCGCGCTCAAGCTGCTGCACCCGCACGTCGGGTCGGACGCCGTCGCGCGGGACCGGCTGCGGCGGGAGGTGCGCGCGCTGCAGAAGCTGCGCCACCCCGCGGTCGCCGCCGTGCTCGACGCCGAGGCGGACTCGACGGAGGCCTTCCTCGTCACCGAGCTCGTCGACGGCGACGACCTCGAGGAGCACGTACGCGAGCGCGGGCCGCTCGGGCCGCAGGACCTGCTCGACCTCGCGGAGGGGCTGCGCGACGCGCTCGTCGCCGTGCACGGTGCGGGCGTCGTGCACCGCGACCTCAAGCCGTCGAACGTCCTCGTCACCGACGACGGTCCCGTGCTGATCGACTTCGGCATCGCGCAGGCGGCCGGTGACGCACCCCTGACGTCCGACGGCCTGGTCATCGGCACCCCCGGCTACCTCGCGCCCGAGCTGCTGGAGGGCGCCGAGCCCACGCCCGAGAGCGACTTCTGGGGCTGGGCCGCGGTCCTCGCGTTCGCCGCGACGGGACGCGCACCCTTCGGCACCCGCCCGCTGGAGGCCGTCCTCGCACGGGCCCGGGCGGGCGACGCGGACCTCGACGGCCTCGGCACCCTCACCCAGTCCGCGCTGCGCGGCGCGCTCGTCGCCGACCCCGAGGGCCGGACCGCGCCCGAGGACGTCGTCGCCGCGCTCACCGTCGTCGCCGCCGAGGGCGACACGTTCACCGCGGACGACACCGACACGACGCTCGTCACCGCCGCCGACGTCCAGGGCACGACCGTCGTCGACCCGCAGGACGCGGGCACCGCCCGCCTGGACCCCGCGGACGCGACCGGCACGGCCGTCCTCGCGGGCGCCGGGTCGCGGACCGGCGGCGCGGCGCTCGCGGGCGCCGGTGCCGCGGGTGCCGGGGCCGCCGCGGTCGTCGCGAACGACGGACGGACGCGGACGTTCGACCCGTCCGACGCCCCCGCCGGCGAGACGTGGCCGCCCGAGGACGCGGACGGGGAGTGGTCCGACGACTGGACCCCGGAGGGCGACGAGCAGGACCCCGACGGCGTCGACTGGATCCAGGACGACCTCGACGCGTCCGAGCAGCCCGGCCCCGAGGGGTCCGGGTACGAGCGCCCGCCCGCACGCCGCCGCTGGGGCACGCTGCTCGCCTGCGCCGCGCTCGTCGGGGTCGCGGGCGCGCTGTTCCCCGGCGCGACGCTCGTGGTCGTCGGCGTCCTGCTGCTCGTCGTGCGGACCATCGGCACCGCGGTCGAGTCGATGCACGGGCGGCGCGAGCGGTACGGGGTGCGCCGCTCCGACGTACCCGTCACCGTCGCCGCCGGCCCGTGGCACCTGCTGCGCGCGACCGCGGGCCTCGTGCCGTCGCTCGTCGTCGGCGCGAGCGTCGTCGTCATCCTCACCGGCGTGCTGTGGTGGCTGCTCGACACCGACCGCTGGACGATCGACGGCTCGCCGTCGGGGCTCCCGGTGCAGGGCACGACCGCGAGCATGGTCGTCGGCGCGCTCGTCCTCGTCGGGGTGCTCGTCGTGTGGTGGGGCCCGCTGTCCGCGATGACGCGCACCGGCGCCCGGCGGACGCTCGCCGTCGTCGCGCCCGGCCGGCTCGGTGCGTTCGTCGCCGTCGTCGTCCTGCTCGCCGTCGCCGCGGTGTTGTTCGCGCTGCTGCAGGACGGCCGGCCGATCACGTGGTGGCTGCTGCCCGAGCCGACGATGCCCTGAACGGTGCCGACCTGGGCCGACGCGTCGCGGTGACCGCGCCGTCGCCGTCGCGCCGACGGCCGTCCGGGCGGCCGGGGTGCGGGCCTCGCTCCCGCCGCACAGGTCCGGGCCCTACGCTGTCCGCCATGCGTGCGCGACGAGCCGGGGTCCTCGCCGACCCGCGCGCGGCCGTCGCCGCCGCCGGGCTCGCCGCCCTGGCCGGTCTGCTCCTCGCGGCATCGGGCCGCGTCCTGCTGCACCAGTGCGTCGCCGCCGTCGGGCTGAGCCCGCTCGGCGTGCGCCTGTCGGTCCTGCAGGACGCGGCCGACTGCCCCGACGGGACGTACGCGTTCGGCCCCGCGGCCGGCGGTGCGGTGCTGCTGCTCAGCGTCACGATGCCGCTGCTCGTCGCGCACCTCGTCCTCACGGCGGGCGGTGCCGGCCTCGGGGTCGTCCTCGCGCGTGCCGCGCGCGGCGTCGCCGGTCTGCTGCACCGCTGGGCCGTCCGCGTCGGCGCCCCTGTCGGCGTCGTCGTCGCCCGGCACGCCGCGCGGCCCGTCGAGCGCGACCTGGTCCGCCTGCGCAGCCGCCTGCTCGTCGTCGGCCTCCCGGTCCGCGGACCCCCGGTCGCGGCCTGACCTCCACCAGGCCCGCCCGACCCGCACGACCCCGAACCAGGAGAACCCCATGCCCACGAACGACCCGCGGCCCAGCAAGGCCGACCGGCGCGACGAGGCCCGCCTCAAGGCGATCGCGCTGAAGAAGGAGCAGGAGCGCAAGGCCCGGCGCAACCGCCTGCTCGCCATCGGCGGCCTCGCGATCGCGGTCATCGCGCTCGCCGTCGTCGTCACGTTCATCGTCCGCCAGGGCAACGAGCGTGCCGCCGCCTACAGCGACGTCGCGTACGGCGGCGGCCAGACGGGCGTCGTGTCGCCCGGCCTCGACAACGTCGACACCCCGCAGGCCGCGAACGGCGAGGGCGGCATCCCGGTGAGCAGCGGCGGCGTCGGCGTGACCGGCGACGACGGCACCGTGCTGTCGATCTACTTCGACTTCATGTGCCCCTACTGCGGCCAGTTCGACCAGATCAACTCGGCCGACCTGGAGGAGCTCGCGGCCGAGGACGGCGTCACCGTCGTGTACCAGCCCCTGTCGTTCCTCGACCGCACCTCGCAGGGCACCAACTACTCGACGCGCGCCGCCAACGCGCTCGCCGTCGTCGCGGACCAGTCGCCGGAGCACGTCCAGGCCTTCATCACGGCGATGTACGCCGAGGGCACGCAGCCCGAGGAGGGCACCGAGGGCCTGACCGACGAGGAGATCGCCGCCGTCGCGACCGGCGTGGGCGTCCCGCAGGAGGTGGCCGGCGCGTTCACCGACACCGCGTCCGGCACGTTCGAGATCGAGGACGAGAACGGCGACACGACGAAGCACGAGGGCACGTGGCGCTCGTTCGCGCCGTGGGTGTACGCCGCCTACACGGCCGCGGGCGAGAAGATCCCCGAGCTCACGACGCCGACGATCCTCATCGACGGCGTGAAGTGGGAGGGCAACTGGCAGACGCCGGGCACCCTGCGCGCCGCGGTCGAGGAGGCCGCAGCCGCCGCTCAGGGCTGACGCCCCCGCACCACGCCGACGGGCGGGTCCGCACCTTCACCGGTGCGGGTCCGCCCGTCGGTCGTCCCGGCCCGGGCTCCGGTGCCCGGCCCGGGCGGCGAGGTGCCGTGCCGGGCGGCGTCGTCCGCTCGGTACGCTGTCCCCGCCCGCCTCCTTAGCTCAGTCGGCCAGAGCACCTGTCTTGTAAACAGGGGGTCGTCGGTTCGAATCCGACAGGGGGCTCTCGACCCGCCTCCGGGCTGCCGTGGCCGCTCGCGCGTTGCGCGCCCGCCATCCGTCCCGCCGCGCGCGGTGCGCCGTCGCGCAGGAGAATCGACCAGGTCCCTGCACACCACCGTCGGCGTGCGCGTCCTGCTCCCGCCGGCCCGGTCAGAGGAGTCGCACGTGACCTACCGCATCGGCTACTTCGTCGGCAGCCTGTCGAGCACGTCGATCAACCGCAGGCTCGCGGGTGCGCTGGTCGCCCTCGCGCCCGACGACCTGGAGTTCACCGAGATCCCCATCGGCGACCTGCCGCTGTACAGCCCTGACCACGACGGCGACTACCCGCCGGTCGCGCGGGCGCTCAAGGAGTCGATCGAGGCGTCCGACGGGATCCTGTTCGTCTCGCCCGAGTACAACCGCTCGATCCCCGGGGCGCTGAAGAACGCGATCGACTGGGGTTCGCGGCCGTGGGGGACGAACTCGTTCGCGCGCAAGCCGACGGGGATCGTCGGGGCGTCGATCGGGGCGATCGGGACCGCGGTCATGCAGTCGTCGATGCGCAGCGTGCTGTCGTTCCTCAACGCGCCGCAGCTCAATGCGCCCGAGGTGTACGTGCAGGTCCAGGAGGACACGTTCGGCGACGACGGGTCGGTGCGGGACGCGTCGCTCGAGGAGTTCCTGCGGCACTACATGGCGGAGTACTGCGCGTTCGTGCAGCGGGTCCTGTCGGTCACCGCCCCGGGGCACATCGGCGACCCCGACACCTGACGGGTGCGAGGGCGGGTGCCGGGGCGCGAGTGCCGGGCGCGGGCGTCGGGCGTCAGTCGCGCGGGGCGGGTCCGGTGCTCTCGCGGACGACGAGCTCGACGGGCAGGACGGTCCGGGTCGCGTCCGGGACCGTGCCGGTCCGCGTGCCCTCGATGCCCGCCAGGAGCGTGCGCGCGGCGGCGCGCCCCTTGACGGTGAGGTCCTGCCGCAGCGTGGTGAGGGTCGGACGCGTGAGCGACGCGAGGGGGCTGTCGTCCCAGCCGACGACGGACAGGTCCTGCGGGACGCGCAGCCCGGCCTCGGCGGCGGCGTCGAGGAGCGCGGCGGCCATGCGGTCGGAGAAGCACAGGACGGCGGTCGGGCGGTCGGGGCCGGCGAGCAGCGCGCGTGCGCCGTCGGCGGCGAGGTGGTCGAGGTTGTCGGCGATCTCGTACGCGGTGGGCACGACGCCCACGGCGTCGAGCGCCTCGACGGCCCCCGCGACGCGGGCGCGCGAGACGTAGTCGGACCCGGCGTCACGGCCGTCGGCGAGCGCCCCGCGGTCGCGGTTGCCCCACGTGAAGAACGCGATGCGGCGGTGGCCCAGACCGAGGACGTGCTCGGCCGCGAGGCGGCTGCCGGTGCGCTCGTCGAGCAGGATCGACGGGTAGCCGGGGATGGGGTCGAGGTCGACGAAGACGAGCGGCAGCTTGCGTCGCACGAGCCAGCCGAGCGCGGCCGACTCGCCCCCGCACGCGTAGACGACCGCGCCGTCGAGGGGGATGTCGCGCGCGGCCTTCTCCCCGGGGAGCAGGGCGACGGCGTAGCCGGTGGGGGAGAGCTCCTCGGCGATCGCGCCGAAGAACGACGCGGCGATGGGGTCGCGCAGCGCCTCGCCCACCCACGCGGTGAGCAGGAGGCCGATGGCGCCGGTCGTGCCGCGCGCGAGGGCGCGGGCGGACGGGTCGGGGCCGACGTAGCCGAGCTCGGCGGCGGCCTCGAGGATCGTGCGCCGCAGGTCGGCGGAGAGCTGGTCGGGGCGCGAGAACGCGTTGGAGACGGTCATGCGGCTGACGCCGACCTTGTCCGCGATCGTCTGGAGCGTCACCCGCGGCACGACGCCACCCTGTTCCGCGACATGCGGGACAGGGTAGGTGGTGCCGACGGGTGACGCTGCTCCCCGCCCGGGTGACGGCGCCGGTGCCAGGGTCACCGGGCGACCTGCCCGGCGTCCCAGTGGCAGGCGGGCTGGACGGCGTCGGCGGCGCGGTGCAGCGCCCGGGCGACGACCCGGCGGGTGCGGGGCACGCGCGGACGGTGCTCGCGGGGCGGGCGCTCCTCCTCGACGGGTGCCCACGGGCGTGCGCTGTGGGACTCGACGACGGACGCGTCGCGGGCGAGCAGCAGGGCGATCGACTGGTCGAGCACGGTTCCTTCTCCTCTCCGGTTCTGTACCGCTACAGAACCGATGTCCCTACCGTAGGACGGGGATCTGTACCGGTCAAGAGGACCTTTGAACCGATGGCCGGCAAGGAGCAGGAGAGGTCAGGCCGGGCCGGTCTCCGCGAGCAGGCGCAGCGCCGCGCTCACCCGCGGGTTGCGGCTCGGGTCCGTGTCGATGCCGAGCGTCGCGTACAGCGCGTTCACGTGGTTCTGCACGGACTTCTCCGTGATCCCCAGACGTCGGCCGATGCCCGCGTTCGACAACCCCTCGGCCAGCAGCCGCAGCACGTCGTACTGCCGGTCGGTCAGGCGCGACACCGCCGAGCCCGCCCGCGGCGCCATCTTGGCGAGCAGCGTCGGGTCCAGCACCGTCTCGCCGACCGCAGCCGCGCGCACCGCCGCGACGAGGACCTCCTCGCTCGTCGACGACGTCTTCGACAGGTAGCCCCAGCCGGCCGCCACGTCCTGCGGCAGGTCCAGCAGCAGGTCCATCGCGTCGTGCGCCGAGAGCAGCAGCACGCCCAGGTCCGGCTGGCGGCGGCGCAGCGTCACCCCCAGGGCGATCCCGTTGCCGTCCGGCAGGTCGACGTCCAGCACGACGACGTCCGCGACGCCCGGCTGGAGCTGGCGGGTCGCGTCCGTGACCGACCCCGTCGCCGCGACGACGTGCAGCCCGTCGGTGTCGTCGAGCATGCGCTCGAGCATCGACCGGAAGAGGGGTTGGTCCTCGACCACGGCGACGCGCACGGGGTCCGTCAGGGGCTCACTCATCGCGGCCAGTATCGTCGTCGCCGCAGCCGCCCGCACCGGAGCGCGCCGCACACGTGACCGACGCCACGCCCGCACCACCCGCGTGGCGGACAGCAGGGACGAGATGCCGACACCCCGCAGCACCCCCGTGGACGACGAGTCCGCCACCGCCCTCACCCGACGCCTGCGCGACCTGCGCAGCGACCGGGTCGGTCTGCTGCGGGCCAGCGCCATCGTCGCCACCGGCTACGCCGTCGGCGCGGCACTGCAGAGCACGTACATCTACAGCCAGGTCATGGAGGACTGGGCGTCGGTCAGCCTCTGGAGCCGGCTCGGCGCCAACGCGGCAGCCGTCGTCGGGCTCGTCGTCGTGCTCGCGGCCGTCCAGGCCCACCGGGCGACCCGCGTGTGGCAGATGGCGCTCGCGCTCGGCTTCGCGGCGCTCGGCAGCACCGTCCTGCGCGTCGCCGCGCAGCAGCTCTTCGGCGTGTACGACGACCCCACCGCCGAGGTCGTCGAGACCGAGCTGCTGTCCGGGCTCATCATCGCCGTCATCTCCGGGGCCATCGGCATGTGGGGGCTCGTCGCCCGCCGTCGCCTGCGTGCCCGGGTGCGTGCCGCCGAGCGCGAGGCCATCCAGGTCGAGAACGCGGTCCGCGCGCTCGAGCAGGAGGAGATCCGCGTCCGCCGCGAGGTCGCCGAGGGCCTGCACGGCACGCTGCAGAACAAGCTCGTGCTCGTCGAGGCCCGCCTCGCGCAGGTCGTCGAGCACGCGGGCGCCGGACGGCTCGACGAGGGCGACCTCGAGGACCTGCGCTGGGTCAGCGCCGAGCTCGAGCGGGCGCGCGCCGCCGACGTCCGCGAGATGAGCCGCCTGCTCTACCCCGACCGGCTCGAGCTCGGGCTCGTGCCTGCCGTCCGGGCGCTGCTCGGACGGCTCCCCGCGAGCATCGCGACCCGCCTCGACGTCACCGACGCGGTGCGGTCCTACGACGACCCCGCGAACCCACGGCTGACGATCCCCGAGCGGCTGCTCGCCGTGCGGGTCGTCGAGGAGGGCGTCACCAACTCGCTCAAGCACGGCCCGGCCACGTCGATCGTCACCCGCGTCGACGTCGCCGACGGCGTGCTCCTCGTCGAGGTCGAGAACGACGGCGAGACGTACGACGAGCACACGGCGGGCCGGCCGTCCGGCACCGCGCGGATGCGGCAGCGGCTCGCGTTCGTCGGCGGGACCGTGACGCTCGAACCGGGCGCGACGCGCGGCGCGCGCCTCGTCGCACGGATCCCGCTCGGCCGCAGCGGGGCCGAGCCGGGTTCACCCGTTCGGCCCTAGGGCGCACGACCCGCCGGGGTGCCCGATTCCACGACGACCGTCCGGATGCGGGCGATCCGTCCCGGGTGAAAGAAAACGACGTTCCCGGCGCGGCGGGTGCTGGCACCCAGGGCTCGTGTATCGGCGCCGATGGGCAGAACCTAGCGTCTGCGACGGCCGCTCCACAGGAGGTGGCCGTGCGGATCGACGACTGCCGACCCGCGTCGTCACGATCCAGGAGTCACCATGGCGTCCTCGAAGTTCTCGACCCGCAAGGGCCTGGCCGTCGGCCTGGCCGTCCTCGGCGTCGCCGGCCTGTCGCTCGCGTCCGCGTCGCAGCTCAACCTGCAGCGCACCGGCACCACCGAGACGGGCACGGTCAACGTCGACGCCGCCTGCCAGAAGGCGCTGACCGGCGCCGTCACCGTGAAGTACGCGACGCCGGCGCTCGGCACCGCGGGCTTCGCCCCGGCCGACGTGCAGTTCACGAACATCGACGCCGACTGCAAGGGCAAGACGATCCGCGTCGCGTGGAAGACCGCGGCCGGTGCCTACACCGCGCTCGGCACGCCGCAGACGCTGCCCGCCGCCCTCACCACCGCGAGCGTCGTCAGCTTCGCGCTGCCGGCCGCGACCGACTACAACACGATCGCGTCGTTCGCGGTCAGCATCGACAGCTGACACCGATGACCCACGACGGCACGACGGCACCCGGTGCGCCCCGCGCGCGCCGGGTGCTGCGTGCCGTCGCGTCGGTGGTCCTCTACGCGACCGCCGCCCTCGCCGCGTGGGTGCTGTGGCCCTCCACGCTCGGCGGCTGCACGACCCTGACGATCGTGTCCGGGCAGTCGATGGAGCCGACCTACCAGTCGGGCGACCTCGTGGTCTCCCGGTGCGGCGAGCCGCAGGTCGGCGACGTCGTCGTCTACCAGCCCGCGGACCTGGGCGGGGCGCGGATCATCCACCGCCTCGTCGGCGGTGACGGGACGACCGGCTGGGTCGTCCAGGGCGACAACAACGACTGGACCGACCCGTTCGCGCCGACGAACGCCGAGGTCGTCGGCGTCGCGCAGCTCCACGTCCCGAAGATCGGCCTCGCCGGCCGGTTCGTCACGTCGCCGTGGGTCTGGGGCTCGTGCCTGCTCCTCGCGGTGGCCCTGCTCGTGTGGCCGTCGGCACGCGACGAGGACGAGGACGAGCCCGAGC
>PJUC01000156.1_pt1 | contig 45404 bp, 37 predicted proteins | sample 1512161 | NCBI WGS metagenome assembly PJUC01 (sample SAMN08177676, study PRJNA422409) | Soil metagenome, whole genome shotgun sequencing project. | isolation source: Soil enriched on filter paper | place: USA: Madison | collected 2015-01-15 | reverse complement strand
GTTCGAGGACGAGGGGTACTACTTCGCCGGCGACGGCGCCCGCCTCGACGACGACGGAGACCTGTGGCTGCTCGGCCGGGTGGACGACGTGATGAACGTGTCGGGTCACCGCCTCTCCACCGCAGAGATCGAGTCGTCTCTTGTGGCGCACGAGGCCACGGCGGAGGCCGCTGTCGTCGGCGCGTCGGACGAGACCACCGGCCAGGCCGTCGTCGCCTTCGTCATCATCAAGGAGAGCTACCTCGCCGCGCACGATCCTGCGGGTCTCGCCCAGCAGCTGCGGCTGTGGGTCGGCGAGCAGATCGGGCCGATCGCCCGCCCCCGCGACGTCTACATCGTGGGCGAGCTGCCCAAGACCCGCTCGGGCAAGATCATGCGCCGGCTGCTCCGCGACGTCGCCGAGGGCCGCGAGGTCGGCGACACCACGACGCTGGCCGACACCGCCGTGATGTCGGTGATCTCGGCGCAGGTCAAGTAAGGACGAGAAGAGGGGATGCCGCAGCCTCAGGCTGCGGCATCCCCTCTGTCGTCGGTGTCGGGCGCCGGACTCAGGCGAACGAGAAGACGACCTCGACCTCGACCGGAGCGTCCAGCGGCAGGACCGGCACGCCGACGGCAGATCGCGCGTGGCGCCCCGCGTCGCCGAAGATCTCGCCGAGCACCTCACTCGCGCCGTTGATGACGCCCGGCTGGCCGGTGAACTCGGGAACCGAGGCGACGAAGCCGGTGACCTTGAGCACGCCGGTGAGGCGGTCCACTCCGCCGACGGCCGCGGCCGCCGCGGCGATGGCGTTCAGGGCGCTCTGACGCGCGTAGCCCTTCGCGTCGTCCGCGGGCACGAGGCCGGCTCCGTCGCCGACCTTGCCCGTGGCGGGAAGCGCGCCCGCGACCATCGGCAGCTGGCCGGCGGTGTAGACGAGGTCGCCGTGCGCCTTGGCGGGAACGTAGGCGGCCACCGGCGGCACGACGGAAGGCAGCTCGATGCCGAGCTCGGCAAGACGCTCGCTGACGGCCATGGTCACTCCCCCTCGAACTGACGTGCGGCCTGGGCGGCGGCATCCAGCCCGGCGTTCTGCTGGCCTCCACCCGAGGGCCGCTTGAAGTACGCGACCAGTCCGCCCTCGGGGCCGGGGACGACCTGCACGAGCTCCCAGCCCTGCTTGCCCCAGTTGTTGAGGATGGCAGCGGTGTTGTGGATCAGAAGGGGCGTGGTGAGGTACTCCCACGTCGTCATCGCGACTCCTCGAGTGTGCGGAAAGGACGGGCTGGCGAAGGCTGGGAAACGCCTTTACGGGCTGAGGGTCCTTGATGGATCGCCCAGGTATCTCCCCTACGATCAACCCTATGCCTGATACCAAACGCACGGCCACCGGCGTGCTCGGCGGACTCGCCGGTCTCGTCGGCCTCAGTGCCGCAGCCGGTGTCCTCATCGCCGCGACCGTCACCCCCGCGGTCGCGATCACGAGCACCGCGGCAGAGCGCGCGATAACGATGTTCGACAACCTTCCGAGCGTTCTCGAAATCGACAAGCTCATGACTCCGAGCAACTTCTACTACACGAACCCCGATTCGGGTCAGCCGGAACTCATGACGAAGTTCCTGGAGCAGGACCGGACTCCGGTCGAGTTCGACCAGATCGCACCCGTGATGTACGACGCTCTGCTGTCCAGTGAGGACCCCCGCTACTACCAGCACGGCGGCATCGATCTCATCGGCACCGCGCGCGCACTGCTCTCCAACGCCAAGGGCGGCGCTGAGACCCAGGGAGCCTCGTCGATCAGCCAGCAGTACGTCAAGAACGTCCTCATCCAGAAGTGCGAGCAGGGCGCCAAGACCGAGTTCGAGACCGACAAGGATGGCAACGTCGTCCTCAACGACGACGGCACGCAGAAGGTCAAGGTCTCCCGCGAGAAGGCGCTGCAGGACTGCTGGACGGACGCTACGACCGCGAAGGGCCCGGACGGCTACACGCGCAAGCTCCAGGAGATGCGCTACGCCATCTCGCTCGAGCAGAAGTACTCGAAGAACGACATCCTGCTCGGGTACATGAACATCGCCAACTGGGGCGGCGTCACGTACGGCATCGAGTCGGCCGCCCGCCAGTATTTCGGCACGTCGGCAGCCAATCTGACGGTCGCGCAGGCCGCGACGCTCGCCGGGATGGTGCAGAACCCGAACAACTTCCGGATCGACAAGCCCGAGGGGTCCATCTGGAGCTCGGACGGCACGACGAGCTTCAACAAGGCGCCCGACGGCGTGATCGACGAGGGCGCCAATCTCGTCGCGCTCGACAACCTCGTGAAGTCGGGCGAGATCACCGAGGAGCAGAAGTTCGCCGCCGCGGACGGATACACCTCGACCAAGGTGCGCCAGCTGTACGTGCTCAGCCGCATGCTCGACGACGGCAAGATCACCCGTGAGCAGTACGTCGAAGCGGCGGTGTGGCCGATCACCCCGAACGTCGTGAAAGCTCAGACGGGCTGCGTCAACGCGGTCGGCAAGGAGTACTTCTGCCAGTACGTGAAGGACACCATCCTGAACGACCCCGCGTTCGGCGAGACCCCCGAAGCGCGCCGCCAGTTGCTGGACCGCGGTGGCCTGAACGTGTACACGACCCTCGATCCGCGCATTCAGACGACCGCCCAAGAGGCGGTCAACAAGAACGCGCCCGCGAACCCGACGCTCCCGCCCGCGAAGGACTCGAGCGGTGGTCGCTTCGGTGCCGCCACGGTGAGTGTGGAGGCGACGACCGGCCGAGTGCTGTCGATCACCCAGAACACGGTGTTCAGCGAAGAATCGGCGGTCTCGAACGACTGGACCTACTCGTCCCTGGTGTTCGCGGGTGACTCGAAGTTCGGCAACTCGGGCGGCTTCGAGGCGGGTTCGACATTCAAGCTGTTCACGCTCGTCGACTGGCTCGAGAAGGGGCACTCCGTCAACGAGACGCTCAACGGCACGTTGCATGTCTTCAAGAAGCTGAAGAACTCGTGCGAGGGCGACTGGACGAACTTCTCCAACGACCTGATCAAGAACTTCGACAACAACAAGGGCTACATGGGCACGCCCATGCGCTTCACCAAGGACTCGCTCAACACCGGGTTCTTCGCCATGGCCGAGAAGCTCGACCTCTGCGACATCAAGAACGTCGCGACCCGCATGGGAGTCACACGCGGCAACGGTCAGGAAGTCGCGATGAAGACGCTGACTTCGGTGATCGGCACCAACGAGGTATCGCCCATGGCCATGGCCAGTGCCTACGCCACGGTCGCCAACAACGGCATGTACTGCCAGCCTCAGGTCATCGACCGGATCACCGATGCCGACGGCAATGAGATCCCCAAGCCGGAGCGCACATGCTCGCAGGTGATCGCGCCGAACGTCGCAGCGACGGCCGCGTACGCCCTGAAGGGTGTCATGGCGGGCGGCAGCGGTAGCCCCGGCGCTCCCGGCGACGGCACCGTGACCATCGGGAAGACCGGAACCCACGAGGCGAAGCAGACCTGGCTGATCCAGTCCAGCACTTCGGTGGCGACAGCGACGTGGGTCGGCAACGCCGACGGCAACGGCGATGTGTTCAAGGCCGGGTTCCGCAATGCGCGATTCGTCATCTCGAAGGCGATTCAGCGCACGGTCGACAAGGTGTACCCCGGTGGGCAGTTCGCCGCCCCCGACAACGCGCTCACCAAGGTGCAGATGGTCCAGCTCCCCAACGTGCTCGGCATGACGATGGACGCCGCCAAGGCGGCCCTCGAAGAGGCCGGGTTCACGGTCGAGATCGGGCCCGAGGTCGACTCCAACCAGCCGGCAGGCTCCGTGGGCGCGCAGAACCCCGGCGCCGGCGAGGTCGCGGGCGGCAGCACTGTCACGATCAGCCCGAGCAACGGGGCCGGCATCTCGGTCCCGGACGTGTCGGGACGCTCGCTCGACGACGCGAAGCGCACGCTGCGACAGGCCGGCTTCGGCAACGTCAGCGACGGTACCTGCACGCCGACGGCCGACGGCTCGAAGGATCCGAAGGCGAGCGGGACCAGCCCCGCCGCGGGCACCGTCGCGAACCGCAACGCCTCGATCACCGTGGACTACACCGCATCCGACTGCAGCGGCGGCATCGGCCGTGGAATCGGCGGCAACGGATAGTGCCCACCGCATCCGCTCGCACCGCCCTCACCGTGCTCGGCACGGTGGGGGCGGTCGGTGTCGGCGCCGCGGTGTGGGGCATCGGGATCGAGCGCTATCTGTTCACCGTCCGCTTCCATGACGTGCCGGTGCTCCCCGAGGGCGCCGCGCCGATCCGCGTGCTGCATCTGTCGGACGCGCACATGGCGCCGTGGCAGCACCGCAAGCAGGAGTGGATCGCCGCCCTCGCCGAGCTGCAGCCCGACCTCATCGTCAACACCGGCGACAACATGGGCCACGCGGAGGGTCTGCGCGGCCTGCGGAGCGCCTTCGACCCGCTGCGGGGCGTCCCGGGCGTCTTCGTCCACGGATCGAACGACCACACCGCACCGTCGCCGCGCAACCCGTTCAAGTACTTCACCGGACCGTCGAAGGTGAAGCACGCTCCGGAGTCGCTCGACACCGACGCACTCGATCGCTACCTCGCCGACGAGCTCGGCTGGCTGGACCTCAACAACCGGGTGGGGTCGGTGGATGCCGGCGGCCTGCGCATCGGCGCGTTCGGTGTGAGCGACGCCCACCGGGGATGGGACCGGCTGGACGTGCTCCCCGACCTCGTGGCGGGACTGGGAGACAACGACCTCACGATCGGCGTGACCCATGCGCCCTACCGTCGCGTGCTGGACGACTTCGTCGACCTCGGCGCAGACGCGATCTTCGGGGGCCACACCCACGGCGGGCAGGTGCGCGTGCCGGGCTTCGGGGCCCTCGTCGCGAACTGCGACATCCCGCTGAACCAGGCGCGCGGGCTGAGCGAGTGGACACACCTCGGCCGCACGGTGCCGCTCAACGTGAGCGCCGGGCTCGGGCATTCGATCTATGCCCCGGTGCGCTTCGCATGCCGCCCAGAGGCGTCGCTGCTCACGCTGATTCCCCGCGGTGGTCAACAGCACCCCTGACGATCGGTTAGACTCGGAGGGTTGCAAAACGGGGTGTGGCGCAGCTTGGTAGCGCGCTTCGTTCGGGACGAAGAGGCCGCAGGTTCAAATCCTGTCACCCCGACCGCTGAGCAAGATCACGCTGAGAGGCCCCGCCGGATGGCGGGGCCTCTCGCATGAAAGGGAAGCATCCGATGACCACCGTCGCCCCTCGTCTTGTCGCTTTCGATCTGGACGACACCCTGGCGCCGTCGAAGAGCCCGATCGACCCCCGCATCGGCGAGCTGCTCGTGGCCCTCGCCGAGCGCGTCGAGGTGGCCGTCATCTCGGGGGGCCAGCTCGCCCAGTTCACGATGCAGGTCGTCGACCGGCTCCCCTCCGACGCCGTCGAGGCCCGCGCGCGCCTGCACCTGCTGCCCACGTGCGGCACGCAGTACTACCGGCTGTCGGCCGACGACGTCGTGACGATCTACCAGCGGTCGCTGACCGACGACCAGAAGTCGCGCGCCCTCGCGGCCGTCGAGAAAGAGGCACGCCGCCTGGGCCTGTGGGAGTCCGAGACATGGGGCGCGATCCTCGAGGACCGCGGCTCGCAGATCACCTTCTCGGCGCTCGGGCAGCAGGCCCCCGTCGCCGCCAAGTCGGCGTGGGACCCCACCGGCGAGAAGAAGAACACGCTGCGCGCGGCGGTGGCGGCGCTCCTCCCCGACCTCGAGGTCCGCTCGGGCGGTTCGACGTCGGTCGACATCACCGAGCGCGGCATCGACAAGGCGTACGGCATGCGCCAGCTCGCCGAGCAGACCGGGATCAGCCTCGACGACATGCTGTTCGTGGGCGACCGCCTGGACCCCGACGGCAACGACTACCCCGTGCTCGCGATGGGCGTGCGCTGCCACGCGGTCGACGGCTGGGAAGACACCGTCACCTACCTCGAGGCGCTGATCCCCACGCTCCCGGTGCGCGTCTGACGACGGCATCCTCACCGCCGGAATCGCGAAAGGGTATGTTTCCGCGCGACGTCGCAGCGCGGAAACATACCCTTTCGCGCATCCCGACCGGTCTCAGACCTTGGCTCGCGCGGCCGAGGCCCGCGGAGCGCGGGGCGTAGAGGCGGCGACCGGCGCGGCCACCGGCACCAGCCGCTGCAGCTGCGTGACGTGACGCGGCTCGAGCTCGGCGATCGACGAGACGCCGAGAAGCTTCATCGTGCGCTCGATCTCGCTGCGCAGGATCGCGATCGTGCGGTCGACGCCCTGGCGTCCGCCGGCCATCAGGCCGTACAGGTACGCGCGGCCGATGAGGGTGAACTTCGCCCCGAGCGCGATCGAGGCAACGATGTCCGCCCCGTTCATGATGCCGGTGTCGACCATGACGGTCGCATCCTTGCCGACCTCGCGGACGACCTCGGGCAGCAGCCGGAACGGGATGGGCGCGCGGTCGAGCTGGCGACCGCCGTGGTTCGACAGGATGATGCCGTCGACTCCGGCGTCGATGAGCCGCTTCGAGTCGGCGACGTTCTGCACACCCTTGACGACGATCTTGCCGGGCCAGATGTCGCGGATGATGGCGAGGTCGTCGTAGCTGATCGTCGGATCCATCGCGGCATCCAGCAGCTCGCCGACGGTGCCGCCCGTGGTCGACAGCGATGCGAACTCGAGCTTCGGGGTGGTCAGGAAGTCGTACCACCACCACGGCCGCGGGATCGCGTTGACGATCGTGCCGAGGGTGAGCTGCGGCGGGATCGAGAAGCCGTTGCGCTTGTCGCGCAGACGGGCACCGGCGACCGGGGTGTCGACGGTGAACTGCAGCGTGTCGAAGCCGGCGGCAGCAGCCCGGCGCGCGAGGCCGTACGAGATCTCGCGATCGCGCATGACGTACAGCTGGAACCAGTTGCGCCCGTTCGGGTTCGCGGCCTTGACGCCTTCGATCGAGGTGGTGCCGAGGGTCGACAGGGTGAACGGGATGCCGGCGGCCCCTGCCGCCCCGGCGCCGGCGGTCTCGCCCTCGGTCTGCATGAGGCGCGTGAAGCCGGTGGGTGCGATGCCGAACGGCAGGGCCGCCGGACCGCCCAGGATCTCGGTGGACATGTCGACGTTCTCGGCCGGACGCAGGATGTCGGGGTGGAACTCGACGTCCTCGAACGCCTGGCGGGCGCGCGCGAGAGACAGCTCGCCCTCCGCGGCACCGTCGGTGTAGTCGAACGCAGCCTTGGGCGTACGGCGCTTGGCGATCGCGCGCAGGTCGTAGATCGTGAGCGCGGCGTCGAGGCGGCGCTTGCGGCCGTCGAGCTCGGGCTTCTTGAACTGCATCAGCTCGAGCAGCTCGGCGGGCTTGGGCAACTGGCGGGTGACCATGGGGACCTCTCCGGTGGGTCAGGGATGCGTGGGGTTCGGGATGCCGGCGGCCGCGGGCTCCAGGCCCGCGGCCTCGTAGTAGCCGGCGATGTGGTCGTGGACGAGGGCGCGCGCGAGCGCGCCGTCGCCCGCGTCGACGGCGTCGAGGATGGCGTGGTGCTCACGGCGCAGGCGGGCGGCGGCGGCATCCCATTCCGCGATGCCGGCGGCGCCGGCCTGCACATACGACTCGATGGCGGTGCGCAGGCCTGCCATCATCGCGGCGATGACGACGTTGCCCGATGCCTCGGCGAGCGCGAGATGCAGCTGGGCGTCGAGAGCCAGGAATTCGGTGGTCGTGAGGTCTTCGGCGTCCATCGCGATGAGGATGTCGCGCGCGTCCCCGGTCGTCCGCGCCGGGTCTGCGGCGAGCGCCTCGACGACGGCCGACTCGAGCACGAGACGAGTCGCGACGACGTCGTCGAACGGGAAGCCCTGCGCGGCGACCTGAAGCCGCAGGAGCGCCGACATGCCGCCGCGGGGCGTGGCGATGATGATCGCGCCCGAGGTGGGCCCCGAGCCGGTGCCGGTGCGGATGAGGCCCATGACCTCGAGGACGCGCAGCGCCTCGCGCACGCTGGAGCGGCCGACGCCGAGGCTCGCGGACAGTTCTCGCTCGGGCGGCAACCGGTCGCCCGGCCGGAGGGTGCCGTCGAGCAGATCGGTCTCGATGCTCTCGAGGACGATGCGCCAGGCGCGCGCTGCGGGTGGGGTGGGGGTCCCGGTCACGGATCTCCTCATCCATGCTCAGTCACGGCGTCCGCGCCATGTGGTCTGACCACTGTACTGTGTGGTCCGACCACAGGCAACCACGATGACGCCGAATGTCGCCCGGGCGCGCTAGCCTGACCTCATGGATCCCCTCCTCCTCGTCCTCATCGTCGCGGGCATCGCAGCGGCCTTCTGCTGGATCATGTCGCTCGTGACGAAAGAGACATCGTGGATCGACCGGCTGTGGTCGGTCGTGCCGGTGATCTATGTGTGGATCTTCGCGATCGCGGCCCTCGCCGACGGACTCGACGCGACCCGCCTGCTCGTGATGGCGATCGTCGTCACCGCCTGGGGCGTACGGCTCACCTTCAACTTCGCGCGCAAGGGCGGCTACACCGGCATGGAGGACTACCGGTGGGCGATCCTGCGTGGGCGCATGACCCGCTGGCAGTTCCAGCTGTTCAACCTGTTCTTCATCGTCCTGTACCAGAGCGCTCTGCTCGTGCTCATCACACTGCCCGCCTACATCGCATGGCAGCATCCCTCGCCCTTCAACGGGTGGGATGCCGTCTTCGCGGCGCTGTTCGTCGCTTTCCTGATCGGGGAGACCGTCGCGGATCAGCAGCAGTGGCGGTTCCATCAGGCGAAGAAGGCCGCGGGCGGCACCCTGGAGCCGGGCTTCCTCACGACGGGACTCTTCGCCTACAGCCGTCATCCCAACTTCTTCTTCGAGCAGGCGCAGTGGTGGGCCTTCTACGCGATCGGCGCCGTCGCGCTGGTCGCGGACGGCGGCAGCTGGCTGAACTGGACGATCGTCGGCGCCGCGCTGCTGAGCGTGCTGTTCATCGGCTCGACGATCTTCACGGAGTCGATCTCGTCAGCGAAGTACCCGGCGTACCGGGAGTACCAGCGCACGACGTCGATGCTCGTGCCGCTCCCCCGCCGCCGGGGCTCGAAGGCCCCCGAGACGGCCTGAACGGCTACTCCAGGCGGCCACCCGACGCGCGGAGGTAGTCCTCTGCGCACAGCGACTCGTACGTGATCCGGTCGGCGGTGAGTTCGTCGATCGCCACCTGGTCGCCGTCGAACACGAAGCGACCGCCCACGAGACGCGCGTTGAAGAGCGCCTTGCGTCCGCAGCGGCAGATGGTCTTGAGCTCTTCGAGGCTGTGGGCCAGCTCGAGCAGCCGCGCCGAACCCGGGAAGGCCTGCGTCTGGAAGTCGGTGCGGATGCCGTAGGCGAGCACCGGCACGCCGTCGAACACGACGATGCGCAGCAGATCGTCGACTTGCTCGCGGGTGAGGAACTGGGCCTCGTCGATGAGGAGACAGGCCACATCGACCTCGTGCTCGAGCGCCTCGGGCACGAGGGTGCCGGCCGCCTCTGCCTTGACGCGCGCACGATGCTCAGCGAACAGGGCACGGATGTCGTCGTCGGGGCGCACCAGGAAGTCGACGGTGCGCTTGACGCCCAGCCGGCTGTCGATCTGGTCGGCGCCCTTGGTGTCGATGGCAGGCTTGGCCAGCAGCACGTGCTGGCCGCGCTCCTCGTAGTTGTACGCGGCCTGGAGCAGCGACGTCGACTTGCCGGAGTTCATCGCGCCGTATCGGAAGTAGAGCTTGGCCACGGATCGAGCGTAGTGCGCTCAGCGCCCGCCGAAGCCTCCGCCTCCCCCGCCGCCGCCCGAGAACCCGCCCCCGAACGAGCCGCCCGACGACGACCAGCTGCTGGAGAACGACGATCCGGACGAGCTGGAGGAACTGCCGCTGGAGACCGGGGTCGCAGCCAGGCGGCCGATCGATGACGAGGCGTTCGACAGCGAGTTGGACGTCACGGAATCGAACAGCGCGACGCGTGTCGCCGGAACCTCGGCCGGTGCGGCCGCCTGGATCACGCGCACCCACTCCCGCTGCATCCCGAACAGCACCGCATACGGCAGCAGCCGCTCGTAGAGGTTCACCACGTCCGCGCCCGGTGCGTTCGGCGCGTCGCCGTAGGAGCGGCGTCCCGCCGACACCAGATCGGCGTTCTGCGGCGTCTGCGCAGCGCGCAGCCGATCCTCCTCTGCGAGACGCAGGTACTCCCGGATGCCCTCCAGGTAGGTCTCGTGGCGGCCTCCGGCCAGCGTGAGCGTGGTCTTGGGAAGCCCGAACCACGGCAGCACGATGAAGGCGCCGAACGCGCTCGCGATCGCCAGGAAGTTGATCCAGCCGCCGAGCGCGCCGAGATCGGTGAGCACCGAGGGGACCGCGTCGAGGAAGAACGTCATCACGACGGCGACCGCGAGTCCGCCGAACTGCAGCAGCCCGCGGACCGCACCCACCCAGCCTGGCGTGCGGCTGCGGTAGCCGCGGTCCACTGTGGAGTCCTCGATGCGCCGCACGTACGTCACCGCACGCACCGGCGGCTTCTCGGCGAACGCGCCGAGGTCGACGCGATCGCCGGGTGCGGCATCCTTTCCGAAGAGCGTCGTGACGATGCGCCGGTCGTCGTGCTCGAGGCCCTCCGCGTCGCGGAGGACGACGTGGAAGTCGTCGGCGTCGGAGCGGTCGCCGGATGCCGTGATCTCGACCTTGTCGCGCACGGCGAGGTCGACGACGTGGGCGGCGAGGGCCTTGGCCGGCACTCCGAGCACGCCTGCCGAGAGCGTCGGCGACTCGTCCACCGGCGGCGTGTACTCCACGATCACCGGCGAGCGGTCGGGATTGCGGCGCAGGAACCGCTTCATCACCAGGACGAAGACCAGCCCGCCGAATCCCGCGAGAAGGCCCAGAACGGGGAGGATCCACTCCCACCACGGGTATGGGGGCGGCGGAGGCGGCGACGGGGCCACGAAGGTGCCGAGCTCGAAGCCGATGGCGACGGTGACGTTCTCATCCGGGCCGAGGCCGGTGTCGCCGGCCGTGAACGACGCCTGGGTGTCGGGAGCGCCCGCGATGCCGTGGCCGGCCGCCCACACGACGACCGTGTCGGGCACCGTGACCCCGTCCGTCGCCCCGATGGCGCACTGCTCGGTCGACTGTGCGGCGCCGGTGTAGCAGAACGCGCGTTCGGGAAGCAGGCTATCCGCCGCCTCGCCGAGGATGTGCACGTTCGCCCGCACGTCTGCGAAGGGCTGCGCGTGGTCGGTGCCCACGGTGTCCCAGTAGAACTCGTCGGCGGCCGTGTCTTCGAACCGCAGCACGACGTCGCTCATCGTGTACGAGATCACGTACGTCTGCGCACCGTGCACGAAGGTGTCGTCGCCGGTGAGCACGTAGACGAAGTCGTCGTCCTCCTCGGTCCACCACGGGACGGACGCGCCCGCGGCGTCGGTGACGCCCTGCACTTCGGGGTCATGCGCGATGCCCGAGTCCGCCTTCGGGATCCACCGCACGATGCCCTTGTTCTGGTCGAAGTCCGGGAAGTGCGCGACGATCCGCTCCGTCGTGTACAGCTGGCTCCGGCCGCCGGCATCCCGTCCGAGCCAGTAGTCGGCCTCGAACGCGTCGTACGAGAAGTCGTCGACCGATCCCGCCACGCGCAGCGCCGCGGCCGACGACGAGCCCGCCCGTGCGGCGACGCCCGCGCCGTCGGCGGCCGTCGTCGTGCGGAGGATCGCCAGGACGCCCGCCACCGCGAGAACCGCCACGAGGGCGATGGCGACGCCCCAGAACCGCCAGGTCAGCCGTTCACGCATGCCCCCACCCTAGGGGGTGGGGGTGCCCGGGTTCAGGCCGTGAGGGCGAGCGTCTCGGCGGTCTCGTCCAGCAGCTCTCGTGCGACCTCGGGTCGCGGGTTGAGCGTCTCGCCGTAGCTCGGGATCAGCTCGCGCAGCCGCGGCTCCCACTCGGCGATGCGGTCGGGGAAGCAGGTCTTCAGCAGACCGAGCATGATGGAGACGGCCGTCGAAGCACCCGGCGAGGCGCCGAGCAGGCCCGCGATCGTGCCGTCCGCGCCGGTGACGACCTCGGTGCCGAACTGCAGCACGCCGCCCTTCTCGGGATCCTTCTTCATGACCTGGGCACGCTGGCCGGCCTGGATGAGCGTCCAGTCGCCGTCCTTCGCGGTGGGCATGAACACCCGCAGCGCATCGACCTTGCGGTGGTGGTTCTTGACCAGCTCGCTGAGCAGGTACGTGATGAGGCTCGGGTTGTCCCACGCGACCTTCAGCATCGGGCCGAGGTTGTGCAGGCGCACCTGGCCGACGATGTCGAACCACGAGCCGTTCTTGAGGAACTTCGGGCTGAAGGTCGCGAACGGACCGAACAGCAGGGATGCCTCGCCGTCGACCACGCGCGTGTCGAGATGCGGCACCGACATCGGCGGAGCGCCCACCGACGCCTGCGAGTACACCTTCGCCTTGTGCTGCGCCACGATCGCGGGGTCGGAGGTCTTGAGGAACTGCCCGCCGATCGGGAACACGCCGTAGCCCGAGATCTCGGGGATGCCCGAGCCCTGCAGGAGCTTCAGAGCCCAGCCGCCCGCACCGACGAAGACGAACTTCGCCCGGATCTCGCCTGGCGTGCGGCCGACCGTACGACGGTACTTGGCGCGCCACGTGCCATCCGGGAGCCGCTTCAGCTTGCGCACCTCGGTGTTGGTGCGCACATCGGCGCCGGCGTCGGCGAGGCGATCGAGCAGCTGACGCGTGAGCGCGCCGAAGTCGACGTCGGTGCCCGCGGGCATGCGGGTGGCCGCAAAGGGCTCGCCCTTGCGACGCTTCTGCATGAGCAGCGGCGCCCACTGGTTGATGACGCGCGAGTCCTCGCTGTACTCGATGCCCGCGAACAGCGGCTCGTCCTTGAGGGCCTCGTAGCGCTTCTTGAGGTAGGCGACATCCTTCTCGCCGCGCACGAACGTCATATGCGGGGTCGAGTTGATGAAGGTGGTGGGTGCGTCGAGCACGCCCGCGTCCACGAGCGACGACCACAGCTGGCGGCTCTGCTGGAACTGCTCGTTGATCGAGATCGCCTTCGCCGGGTCGACCGAGCCGTCCTTGCCCTCAGGCATGTAGTTCAGCTCGCACAGCGCGGCGTGGCCGGTGCCGGCGTTGTTCCACGCGTTCGAGCTCTCCAGAGCGACGTCGCTCAGGCGCTCGAAGACCGCGATCTTGAGGTCGGGCTGCAGCTCGTGCAGCAGCGTGCCCAGCGTCGCGCTCATGATCCCGCCGCCGATCAGCAGCACATCGACGGTTTCGACGTGGGGCGCGTGGGGGTTCGTGGACTCAGCGGGCGTTTCGGTCACCCCACAATCCTAGTTCGCCCGGACACCGCCGACGTCGCCGCGACGGCCAGCCGAGCGCGCTCCGCTGTCCACCATGTACGAAGGGGATGCCGCGGGTCGCGGCATCCCCTTCGTCACAGCTGATCGGGTCAAGCGTTGGCGCCCAGCTTCGCGGCGACGACCTCGGCGACCTGCACGGCGTTCAGAGCGGCGCCCTTGCGCAGGTTGTCGTTCGAGATGAACAGCACGAGGCCCTTGCCCTCGGGCGCCGACTGGTCCGCGCGGATGCGGCCGACGTAGCTCGGGTCGGTGCCAGCGGCCTGGAGCGGCGTGGGCACCTCCTCGAGCTTGACGCCGGGCGCCGAGGCGAGAACCTCGCGGGCGCGGTCGGGCGTGATGTCGCGGGCGAACTCGACATTGATCGACAGCGAGTGGCCGGTGAGGACGGGGACGCGCACGCACGTGCCCGCGACACGGAGGTCGGGGAGCTCCAGGATCTTGCGGCTCTCGTTGCGGAGCTTCTTCTCCTCGTCCGTCTCGTTGTCGCCGTCGTCGACCAGGTTGCCGGCGAAGGGGATGACGTCGAACGCGATGGGCGCGATGTACTTCTCGGGCTGCGGGAAGTCGAGGGCGGCGCCGTCGCGGGCCAGGCGCTCGACGTCGCCCTGGGCGAGCACGCCCTCGAGCTGCCCGAGGAGCTCCTGGACACCCGCGAGACCCGAGCCGCTCACGGCCTGGTAGGTGCTCACGATGAGACGCTCGAGACCGGCCTCTGCGTCGAGGACCTTGAGGATCGGCATCGCCGCCATCGTGGTGCAGTTGGGGTTCGCGATGATGCCCTTGCGCGCCTCGGCGATCGCGTGCGGGTTCACCTCGCTGACGACCAGCGGCACGTCGGGGTCCATGCGCCACGCGCTCGAGTTGTCGATGACGATCGCACCGGCTTCGGCGAAACGCGGAGCGTACGTGCGGCTGCCGGTCGCGCCGGCGGAGAACAGGGCGATGTCGATCCCCGCGAAGTCCGACGTGGCGACGTCCTCCACGGTGACGGCCTTGCCCTGGAAGACGACATCCGAACCGGCGGAGCGGGCCGTCGCGAACGCGCGGATCTCACGCACCGGGAAGCCGCGCTCCTCGAGGATGTCGAGCATCGCACCGCCGACCTGGCCGGTGGCGCCGACGACGGCGACGGAGAGTCCTGAATCGGAGATGCGGGTCATGACGGGTTCCTCAGCGGGGCGTGGAGCGGACGCGCGGGCATCGTCGGACGCGCGGGGTTTGGGCGATTCTACCGCCGGGGCGGACCACCCCGGCCCGCCGTTACATCACGCCGCCGTCAGCCTCGCGGCACGCGGAGTTTGAAGCCGACGTGCGACGGCGCGTACCCGAGGCGCGCGTAGAAGCGGTGGGCGTCGACGCGCGCGGCGTCGGACGTGAGCTGGATCAGACGGACATCGAGCACGGGAGCGGCGACCTCTTCGACCCAGCGCATCATGGCCGCGCCGATCCCGGACGAGCGGCGATCGCTCGCGACGCGGACCGTCTCGACCTGGAGGCGGACGGAGCCGGCCCGGGCGAGGCCGGGGACGACGGTCAGCTGCATCGTGCCGATGAGGCGGTCACCGTCCGTGACCACGAGCTGCGTGTTCGACGGATCCGACTCGATGCGGGCGAGCGCACGGGCGTAGGCGGGACGGATCTCGTCGAGCCCGTTGTCGCCGCGCGCGGCGCTGATGGGATCATCCGACAGCAGCGCCATGAGTGCGTCGAGGTCGTCGGCCGCGGCGGCGCGGAGCGTGACTTCGCCGTCGCGCGCGGCGAGCGTGACCGGAAGGTCGAGAGCGGCGATCACGCCGTTCAGCGGCCGGTGCCGGCGTGCACGATCGCTTCGACGTCGCCGTCGAGCCCGTAGGCCGTGTGCACGACGCGCGCGGCCTCGGCGAGGTCATCGCCGCGGACCACGACCGAGATGCGGATCTCGGAGGTCGAGATCATCTCGATGTTGATGCCCGCGACGCTGAGCGCCTCGAACAGCGTCGCCGACACGCCGGAGTGCGTGCGCATGCCGGCGCCGACGACCGACAGCTTGCCGATCTGGTCGTCGTGGACGAGGCTCTCGAACCCGATGTCGGCCTGGTCGGCCGCGAGCGCCTTGAGCGCGGTCGCGGCGTCGGTCTTGGGCAGCGTGAACGAGATGTCGGTACGGCCGGTGGTCGCCGCCGACACGTTCTGCACGATCATGTCGACATTGGCGCCGGACTTCGCGACGACCTTGAAGATCTCGGCGGCCTTGCCGGGCACGTCCGGCACGCCGATGACGGTGATCTTGGCCTGGCCGAGGTCGGTGGCGACTCCGGCGACGATGGGCTCTTCCATCTCTTCTCCCTCTTGGCCGTCGGGAGCGGTCATCCCCGGGCCGAGCACGTAGGTTCCCACGCCCGAGCTGAACGTGGAGCGGGCGTGGATCAGCACACCGTGTCGGCGCGCGTACTCGACGGCGCGGATGTACAGCACCTTCGCGCCGTTCGCGGCGAGCTCGAGCATCTCTTCGGCCGAGACGACGCCCAGCTTGCGCGCCTTGGGCACGACGCGCGGGTCGGCGGTGAAGATGCCGTCGACGTCGCTGTAGATCTCGCAGACGTCGGCGTCGAGCGCCGCGGCGAGGGCGACGGCGGTCGTGTCGGAGCCGCCGCGACCGAGGGTCGTGATGTCGCGGGTGTCGCGGTTGAAGCCCTGGAATCCGGCGACGATGACGATGGCACCCTCATCGAGCGCCTCGCGCAGCCGGATCGGGGTGACGTCGACGATGCGGGCGGAGCCGTGGTCGGCCGTCGTGATCATGCCGGCCTGGCTGCCCGTGAAGGAGCGGGCCTCGAAGCCCATCGAGTGGATCGCCATCGCCAGCAGCGCCATCGAGATGCGCTCACCGCTCGACAGCAGCATGTCGAGCTCGCGGGGCGCCGGGATCGGCGCGACCTGGCCGGCGAGGTCCAGCAGCTCGTCGGTGGTGTCGCCCATGGCGCTCACGGCGACGACGACGTCGTGACCGGCGCGACGCGTGTCGACGATCCGCTTCGCGACCCGCTTGATGCTCACGGCATCCGCGACCGACGATCCGCCGTACTTCTGGACGATCAGCGCCACGATGAAACTCCACGCGTGTGTTGAGGGGCCGGATGCCGCACCCGACGTTCCATCTTACGGAGCCGTTCATGCGCGCTTTGCCATGTGACCGGGCGGCCCCCGCGGTGTCAGCCGGAGGCCACCGGGGGCAGATCGCCGTCGGACGTGCGCGCGCGGAACGTGCCGCCCGTGGCGGCGAGCCAGCAGCCGACGATCACGAGCGGGAACCCGATGAGCAGTCCGGGGGTCAGCGGCTCCCCGAGCACGATCGTGCCGAGCACGATCGCCACCACCGGATTGACGTAGGTGAACAGCGGGGCGCGCACCGGCCCCACCTTCTTGATGAGCGCGAAGAACGTGATGAACGCGATGGCCGTGCACAGTACGGCGAGGGCCACGAGCGACACCGTGCTCGCGACGGTCGGCACCTCGTGCTGCGTCAAGAAGGCGATCGGGGTGTAGAAGATCCCCACCGCGAAGAGGGCGAGGGTGATCGACCCGAGCGACGGAACGTCGCGCAGCTTCGTCGCGATGACGAACGGGGCGATGGCGTACAGCAGCGCGACCAGCAGCACCTCGCCGACCGCGAGGAACCCTCCCCCGCCCTCGACGACGAGCCCCGGGCCCGCGACGATGACGAACACGCCGGCGAACCCGACGAACAGGCCGATCGCGCGCCACGGGCTGAGTACTGACCGGTCACCGCCGCCGAACGCGATGAGCGCGGCGAACAGCGGCACAGTGGCCACCAGCAGTCCCGTGAGCCCTGACGGCAGCGTCTGCTCGGCGTGCCCGAGCAGCAGGAACGGCCCCGCCATCTCGATGGCACCGAACAGCAGCACCCACCCGATCTTCGCGAAGGCCGGTCGCAGGGCCTTCGCGCGGATCGCGAACGGCAGCAGCAGCAGCGCGCCGAGCAGCGTGCGCCCCGCGACCACCGCGGCCGGCGAATACGACTCGACCGCGATGCTGATGAACAGATAGGGGATGCCCCACAGCAGCGCCATCGCGGCGAACAGCAGCCACGCGCGCGTGTCGAACCTCTGGACGGGAGTCATCCGGTGCCCTTTCTCGCCGTCGAACCAGGGTGCACCGGTCGCAGGCTCGGCGCGAGGATCGCGAACGACACTCTACGACCGATCTCGGACATCGGCCGGAGGGGTACGCGGGCTCAGACCGAGCGCCGGCCCTCGAAGGCGCGGCCGAGGGTGACCTCGTCGGCGTACTCGAGGTCGCCGCCGACCGGCAGGCCCGAGGCGAGCCGGGTCACCGAGATCTCGAGCGTGTGCAGCAGCCGGCTGAGGTAGGTCGCCGTCGCCTCGCCCTCGAGGTTAGGGTTGGTCGCCAGGATGACCTCCTGCACGGTGCCGTCCGCGAGGCGCTGCATCAGCTGCGCGATGCGCAGGTCGTCGGGTCCGATCCCCGCGATCGGGCTGATCGCTCCGCCCAGCACGTGGTAGAGCCCGCGGAACTCGCGCGTGCGCTCGATCGCGGCGACGTCCTTCGCATCCTCGACGACGCAGATGAGCGTCTGGTTGCGCCGAGGATCGCGGCAGATGGAGCAGCGCTCCTGCTCCGACACGTTGCCGCACACCTCGCAGAAGCGCACCTTCTCGCGGACCTCGGCCAGGAGTTCGGCGAGGTGGGACACGTCGAAGTTCGGCGTCTGGAGGATGTGGAACGCGATGCGCTGCGCCGACTTCGGCCCGATGCCCGGAAGGCGGCCGAACTCGTCGATCAGGTCTTGGACGATGCCGTCGTACATGGGCTAGCTGAACCTCGTCGGGGGCTCGTACGGCTCTTCGCCGACGAAGGTGGCACCGAGCATCTGGCGCACGACGGCTTCGCCGTAACGCTGCACGCCGTCATTGCGCGGACGCACGACGGGTGCGATCGGCGGCGCGACCGTCGGAGGCACGGGAAGGTCTACCGGCGCACCCGACTCGTCGAGGTCGGTGTCGTCGTCGATCTCTTCCTCGCGCTCGACGGCGGGCTCCAGGTCGGTGCGCGGCAGCACATCGCCGTCGTGCGGCGCCTCCCGCGGCGGAGCCAGCGTCGCGACGCGTGTGCGCGCGGCGTCTTCGGGCTCGTCATCGACGGCGAACTGGCCCATGCTCGGCATCGCGGCCGGACCCGGATCGGGTGGCGGGGCGTCATCGTCGGACGGGATCGGCGCGACCGCCCAGTCGGTGACGGGCGCCGCGGCCGCCGGAGCGGCCTTCGCGGCCGGCGCCGTCGTCCTGCCCGCTCCCGCTGTCGCTGACGTGTCGCCCGGTGCCATCGGGCGCGTGCGCTCAGCGGCCGGCGGACCCGAGGAGCCCGGCGCCGTCGCCCGCTGGGCCGAGGCCGCACCCGAGGGTCGTGCCGGAGCGTCCTGCGTGCGCGGCGCGCCGGCGGCCACCGGCGGAGCAGCAGGTGCTGACGGTGCGGCCTGCGGTGCCGGTGCCCGATCATCCGCCGCGCCGCCGGAGCCGCCCGAGCCTGCCTCGGCGAGGCGCGGGAGGAACTTCACCTGGCTGCCGAAGATCTGCTCGATGGCACTGCGCACATCGAGGAATGCGCCCTGCCCCTGCGGCTTGGGCTTGAACTTCGTGAGGTCGCTCGCGCTGGAGAACTCCAGCGCCACGACCTTGTCGTCGCCCTGGGCGTTGACGGCGATGGGCCGGGAGCCCGTCGCGACCATCCAGGACCCACGGCTGATGCCCTCCAGTCGGGCGAGCACCTCGGGCCAGGCGGCGATGAGGCTGTCGGTCGTGAGCTCCTTCGGAGCGGCGGGCGCGGCCTCCGGCACGGCGACCGGTGCGGGGGCGGGCGCGGAGACGGCGGGAGGCGCAGGGGCGGCGACCGGCGAGGTCGCGGCGACCGGCGAGGTCGCGACGACCGGCGCCGACGGTGCTGCCGGGGCGGCGGCATCCGCTCCCCTGGCCAGCACGCGGGCGACCATCAGCTCGAGCTGGAGCCGCGGCGAGGTCGCACCGGTCATGTCGTCGAGCGTCGCGATGACGAGGTCGGCGATGCGCGAGAGCCGGGCCGTGCCGAAAAGGTCGGCCTGACGCTGCTTGCGGGCGAGGTCTTCGGCCGAGACGCCGCGCAACACGGCCGCTGCGCCCTGACCGGTCGCGGCGACGACGATGAGGTCGCGCAGGCGCTCGAGCAGGTCGTCGACGAAGCGCCGCGGATCCTGACCGGTCTGCACGACGCGGTCGACGGCCGCGAACGCCGCGCCGGCGTCGGACGAGCCGAATGCGTCGATGACCTCGTCGAGCAGCTCGTCGGGCGTGTATCCGAGCAGGGCGACGGCACGCGCGTAGGTGACATTGGCGTCATCGGAGCCGGCGATCAGCTGATCGAGCAGCGACAGCGTGTCTCGCGGTGAGCCGCCGCCGGCGCGCACCACGAGCGGCAGCACGCCCTGCTCGACCTCGACCCCCTCTTCGCCGCACAGCTTCTCGACGTACTCGAGCATCGCGGCCGGCGGGACGAGCCGGAACGGGTAGTGGTGCGTGCGCGAGCGGATCGTGCCGATGACCTTCTCGGGCTCGGTCGTCGCGAAGATGAACTTGACGTGGTCCGGCGGCTCTTCGACGAGCTTGAGCAGCGCATTGAACCCCTGCGGCGTCACCATGTGCGCCTCGTCGAGGATGAAGATCTTGAACCGGTCGCGAGCCGGGGCGAACACCGCGCGCTCGCGCAGGTCTCGGGCGTCGTCGACGCCGTTGTGGCTCGCGGCGTCGATCTCGACGACGTCGAGCGATCCGCCGCCGCCGCGGCCGAGCTCGATGCAGCTGTCGCACTTCCCGCACGGGACGTCGGTCGGACCTTCGGCGCAGTTGAGGCAGCGCGCCAGGATGCGCGCGGAGGTCGTCTTGCCGCAGCCGCGCGGGCCCGAGAACAGGTACGCGTGCCCGACCCGGTCGCCGCGCAGCGCCGTCATCAGGGGCTCGGTGACCTGCCCCTGACCGATCATCTCGCCGAACGACTCGGGCCGGTAGCGGCGATAGAGGGCTGTGGTCACTCCCCCAGCCTACGGCGTGGGTCCGACACTTCGGCAGGCGCACCGGATCGCATCCCCGACCGGCTTCGACGCCGCCGGGCCGATGTCGGTCCGGCCTGGCAGACTCGCCGCATGGCGATGATCGGCACCCCCGGCGGAACCCCCGAGCGACCGGCCGTCTTCTTCTCGGGCCCGGACGAGTTCCGCGCGTGGCTCGAGGCCAACCACGACTCGGCCACCGAGCTGTGGATGGGGCTCTACAAGAAGCATGTCGCCGATCGCCCGCTCACGTGGGAGCAGGCGGTGCCCGTCGCCCTCTGCTACGGGTGGATCGACTCGGTCGCGCAGCGCATCGACGACGACGCCGTGCGCCAGCGCTGGTCGCCGCGCAAACCGTCGAGCAACTGGTCGAAGGTGAACATCGAGCTGGTCGAGCAGCTGACCGCCCAGGGCCTCATGACCGAGGCGGGGCTCGCCGCCTACGCACGACGCCGCGATGACCGCACCGGCGTGTACTCGCACGAGAACCCGGACCAGGAGCTGCCGCCGGAATGGGCGGCCCGTGTCGCGGCCGACGCCGCCGCGGCGGCCTTCCTCGACGCGGCCACTCCCACCTACCGCCGGCAGGTCGTCCACTGGGTGCTGTCGGCGAAGCAGGAGGCCACGCGCGAACGACGACTCACGCAGCTGATCGACGACAGTGCGGCGGGCGAGCTCGTGCCGTTCCAGCGGTACGGCGAACAGCCCAAGTGGGTCGCCCGCGCCGCCGACGCCGCCCGCGCCGCTGCCGCCGCCCAGGGCTGAGCGGCGGCATCCGTCCACCGAAGCGGCTCGGCGACGCGTCAGTCCTGAACGGCCGGCTCGACGTCGGCCACGATGATCGGGATCGTCGAGGTCACCGTGGGCACCGAGGCCGACAGCAGCGAGCCGTCCTCGCGCCGCGCCTCGCCCAGCTGCCGCAGCGTCGGGCGTCCGGCGATGACCGGCCCCTGGCCGTCCAGGGGCACGACGACCTCTTCGCCCTCGCCGACGACGTACCCGACGCCCCGCACGCTGAAGCCGACGGGATCGCCCTCGCCCGCGGCGACGCGCAGCTCATCCCGCGTGACTGCGACGGTGAGGGGCGTACCGTGCCAGTGGAGCGTGAACTCCAGCGACGGCCAGGCCGCCGGCAGGCGCGGGTCGAACGACAGCTCGCCGAAGTGGTCGCGCATGCCGCCGAAGCCCGACACCAGCGCCGTCCACACGCCGCCCGCCGACGCCACGTGCACGCCGTCGGACGCGTTGTGGTGCAGGTCGGCGAGGTCGACGAAGATCGACTGACGGAAGTAGTCCAGCGCCAGGTCCTGGTACCCGACCTCGGCCGCCAGGATGGACTGCACGACCGCCGACAGCGTCGAGTCGCCCGTGGTCAGCGGGTCGTAGTACTCGAAATCGGCAAGCTTGTCTTCGGGCGAGAAGTGGTTGCCCTGCAGGAACAGGGCGAGCACCACGTCGGCCTGCTTGAGCACCTGGTACCGGTAGATCACCAGCGGGTGGAAGTGCAGCAGCAGGGGCCGCTTGTCGGCGGGGGTGTTCTCCAGGTCCCACACCTCGCGCTCGAGGAACACGTGATCCTGAGGATGGATGCCGAGGCTCGGGCTGAACGGGATGTGCATGGCCTCGGCGGCCCGGTCCCACGACTCCGGCTCGCCCGGCTCGAGACCCAGGCGGTCCACCATCTGGCGGTAGACCTCGCCGTCGACCTCGGCCATCTCGCGCACGGTGCGCGCAGCGAAGCGCAGGTTGAAGCGGGCCATGACGTTCGTGAACAGATTGTCGTTGACGACCGTCGTGTACTCGTCGGGCCCGGTGACGCCGTGGATGTGGAACACCTCGCCCTCGCCGGCCTCGTTGCTGTCGGCCACGCCGTCGCTCGAGCGCCAGAAGCCGAGCGTCGCCCACAGCCGGGCCGTCTCGACCGCGATGTCGACGCCCTCGCGGTAGAGGAACTCGTCATCGCCCGTGGCGCGCACGTACTTCGCCAGCGCGAAGCTGACGTCGGCGTTGATGTGGTACTGCGCCGTGCCCGCGGCGTAGTACGCGGACGCCTCTTCGCCGTTGATGGTGCGCCACGGGAACAGCGCGCCCGCCTCATTGAGCTGGAACGCCCGGCGGCGCGCGGCGGGCAGCATGAGGTAGCGCATGCGCAGCGCGTTGCGCGCCCACAGCGGCGTCGTGTACGCGAGGAAAGGGAGCACGTAGATCTCGGTGTCCCAGAAGTAGTGGCCGGAGTAGCCCGACCCGGTCATGCCCTTGGCGGGAACCCCCTGCCCGTCGGCGCGCGCCGCGGCCTGCGCGAGCTGGAACAGGCACCACCGGGTCGCCTGCTGCAGGTCGTCGTGGCCGCCGATGCGCACATCCGAACGCTCCCAGAACCCGTCGAGCCAGGTGCGCTGACGCGCCCGGACGGCGTCGACGCCTTCGCTGAGCGTGCGGTCGAGGGTGCGGCGGCAGCGGTCGACGAGCTCGCGGGCCGGCACCCCCCGCGACGTGTGGTAGCTGACGAGCTTGGTGACGCGCACGGGCACGCCCGCCTTCGCCTGCACGCGGAACACGTTCTTCGCGATGTCGGGCTCGACGAGCGCGCGGGCGGTGTACTCGTTGTCGGTCTCGACCAGGTGGTCGGCGATGACCGCGAGCGTCATGCCCGACTCGGTGACACGGTACGACAGCGCAGCGCGGCTGCCGTCCTGCCAGAACTCCTGCGGCTGCAGCACCCGCTCCTGGATGCGCTCCGCCTTGCGGGGATCGAACGCCGCCTTCGCGCGACGCGTCGGCGGGGTGCCGCCGTAGACGTCCTCGCCGTCCTGGCGGTTGATCATCTGGCAGCTGATGGTCACCGGGGCGTCGGCGTTGAGCACCGTCACCTCGACCGACATGACCGCCAGGTGCTTCTCTTCGAACGAGACAAGGCGTTCGAAGTCGATCCGGACCTCTTTGCCCGACGGCGTCATCCAGAGGATGTGACGGCGCAGCACGCCGTCGCGGAAGTCCAGCACGCGCTCGTACTCGCGCACGTCGGCGACATCGAGCGACAGCGGCTCGTCGTCGACGTAGACCCGCATCACCTTGGCGTCGGGCGCGTTGACGATGGTCTGCCCGACCTCGGCGAACCCGTACGCCTGCTCGGCGTGGCGGATCGGGAAGGTCTCGTGGAACCCGTTGATGAAGGTGCCGTGCTCGTGCGCGAACCGCCCCTCGGGGTGGTTCCCGCGCAGGCCGAGGTAGCCGTTCCCGACGGCGAACAGCGTCTCGGTGACGCCCGCGTCGTCGACGTCGAACGACTTCTCGACGAGCCGCCACGGGTCGACGGGGAACCGATCGCGATCGATCATCGTACGAACTCCTCCAGGTCCTTGACCACCACATGCGCCCCGGCATCCACCAGGTCCTGCGCCCCGACACCGCGGTCGACGCCCACCACGAGCCCGAAGCCGCCCGCGGCCGCAGACCGCACACCGCTGATCGCGTCTTCGACCGCGGCGCTGCGAGCGGGCTCGACCCCCAGCATCCGCGCGGCTTCGACGAACACGTCGGGTGCGGGCTTGGAGGCGAGGTGATCCCGTTCCGCGATCACACCGTCCATCACGACCGCGAAGCGGTCGCGGATGCCCGCTGCCGCCAGCACCTCTTCGGCGTTCTTCGAGCTCGACACGACGGCGACCGGGGTTCCGGCTTCCGCCAGCGCGTCGAGCAGGCGCAGCGATCCAGGATACGCGGCGATGCCGTCGGCGCGCAGCACTCGTTCGAAGACCGCGTTCTTGCGGTTGCCGATGCCGCACACCGTGTCGGCGGTGGGCGGATCGGACGGATCGCCCCACGGCACCTCCACGTCGCGCGAGCGCAGCAGGCTCGCGACGCCGTCGTAGCGCTTCTTGCCGTCGAGATGGTCGAAGTAGTCGCGCTCGGTGTACGGGGGCGTGATGCCCCACGCGGCGAAGAGCTCTTCGAACATCGTCTGCCACGCGTGCATGTGCACTTCGGCGGTCGGGGTCAGTACACCGTCGAGGTCGAACAGCACGGCGTCGTAGACGGTGAGATCGGGTAGCGCGTCCATGGGCTTCAGGGTACGGGGAGCAGGTTACGGGCGGGAGACGCTGAGGGTCTGTCGGGCGATCTCGAGCTCTTCGTCGGTCGGGACGACGAGCACGGTCACGCGCGAGGCATCCGTCGAGATGACGCGGATGCCGCGGTCCGGACTCTCGTTGCGCTCGTGATCGATCTCGACACCGGCGAAGCCCAGGGTCTCCAGGGCGCCGGCGCGCACGTGGGGCGCGTTCTCGCCGACGCCCGCCGTGAACGAGATGACGTCCGCGCCGCCGAGCTGCGCCAGGTAGGCGCCCGCGTACGCGCGCAGACGGTGCACGTACACCTCGAAGGCGAGGATCGCCCGCTCTTCGCCGCGTTCGATCGCGGCACGGATGTCACGCAGATCGTTCGAGCCGGCGAGTCCCAGCAGCCCGCTGCGCTTGTTGAGCAGGTCGTCGAGGTCGTCGACGGTCATGCCCGCCCGCCGCGAGAGCTGGAACAGCACGGCCGGGTCGATGTCGCCCGACCTCGTGCCCATCACGAGCCCCTCCAACGGGGTGAAGCCCATGGACGTGTCGATCGACCGGCCGCCGTCGATCGCGGCGACCGACGCGCCGTTGCCGAGGTGGAACACGATCTGCCTCAGGTCCTCGAGCGGCCGCCCGAGGAAGGCGGCGGCCGCCTCGCTCACGAACTTGTGCGACGTCCCGTGGAAGCCGTAACGGCGGATGCGATGGGATGCCGCCACCTCCGCGTCGATCGCATACGTGTACGCCGCGGGGGCCAGCGTCTGGTGGAACGCCGTGTCGAACACGGCCACGTGCGGCACCTGGGGGAACGCGCGCCGGGCGGCGACGATGCCGGCGAGATTGGCCGGGTTGTGCAGCGGAGCGAGCACCGACAGCTCGTCGATGTTGATCTCGACGAGCGGCGTGATGAGCGTCGGCTCGAAGAATCGTGCGCCGCCGTGCACGACGCGGTGGCCGACCGCGACGGGCGGCTGGTCGGTCAGCGACGGCCCGTCCGAGGCGAAGGCCTCGAGCATCACGGCGAAGCCCGCCGTGTGATCGGGGATCGGCAGCTCCCGCGTGCGCGTCGCGTCGAGGAATGCCGGCGCCGCACCGTCGGTCGGCGTCGCGTACACCGTGTGCCGTGCGACACCGACGGGCTCGCCGATGCGCTCGACAAGGCCCGACGCGAGCGTCCGCTCCGTCGCCATGTCGAGCAGCTGGTATTTGAACGACGACGAGCCGCTGTTGATGACGAGCACCGGGATCACCGACACGATCACTCCCCCTGCGCCTGGATCGCGGTGATCGCGATCGTGTTGACGATGTCGTCGACAAGGGCGCCGCGCGACAGGTCGTTGATCGGCTTGTTGAGGCCCTGCAGCACCGGTCCGATCGCCACGGCCCCCGCGGAGCGCTGCACCGCCTTGTACGTGTTGTTGCCGGTGTTGAGGTCGGGGAAGACGAACACGGTGGCGCGCCCCGCGACCTGCGAGCCGGGCATTTTGGCCGCTGCCACCGCGGCGTCCGCCGCGGCGTCGTACTGGATCGGTCCCTCGACGAGCAGCTCGGGAGCGCGCGAGCGGACGAGGGCCGTGGCATCCCTCACCTTCTCGACGTCGGCGCCGGAGCCGGACTCGCCCGTCGAGTACGACAGCATCGCGACGCGCGGCTCGATGCCGAACTGCGCGGCCGTCGCCGCGGACGAGACGGCGATGTCGGCCAGCTGCTCGCTCGTGGGATCGGGGATCACCGCGCAGTCGCCGTAGACGAGCACGCGGTCGGCGAGCGCCATCAGGAACACGCTGGAGACGACCGAGACCCCGGGCTTCGTCTTGATGATCTCGAACGCCGGCCGGATGGTGTGCGCCGTGGTGTGGGCGGCGCCCGACACCATGCCGTCCGCCATGCCCAGGTGCACCATCATCGTGCCGAAGTACGACACGTCGGTGACGGTGTCGGCCGCCTGCGCCACCGTGACGCCCTTGTGGGCGCGCAGGCGCGCGTACTCCTCGGCGAACTTGTGCACGTGGACGGCGTCCAGCGGCGAGAGCACCTCGGCGGCCTGGATGTCGATGCCCAGTTCGATGGCGCGGGCGCGCACCTCGAACGGCTCGCCGAGGATCACGAGGTCGGCGATACCGCGCTTGAGCACGGTCGCCGCCGCCCGCAGCACGCGGTCGTCGTCGCCCTCGGGCAGCACGATCCGTTTGCGCTGAGCGCGCGCCCGCTCGATGAGCTGGAACTCGAACATGAGCGGCGTCACGACCGTCGCGCGGGCCACGCCGAAGGCGGTGAGCAGCTCGTCGATGTCGACGCTCTGCTCGAACAGCGCCAGCGCGGTGTCGTACCGGCGCTGGGAGTCTGCCGCCAGGCGCCCGCGCGTGCTCATGATGCGCACCGCCGTCTCGTAGGTGCCGAGCTCGGTCGTGATGATCGGCACCTTCGAGCCGAGTCCGTCCAGCAGACGGGTCACCGGCTCCGGCAGCTCGAACCCGCCGTTGAGCACGATGCCCGAGATCGACGGGAACGTCCCCGAGGCGTTGGCCAGCAGCGTCGCCAGCAGCACCTCGGCGCGGTCGGCGGGGATGATCACGACCGCGCCCTCCAGCAGGCGAGGCAGCACGTTGACCATCGACATGCCCGCCACGACGACGGCGAGCGCCTCGCGGGTGAGACGGTCCGGGTCGCCCGACAGCAGCGAGCCGTCGACGCTGCGCATGATGCCCCGGATCGACGGTGCGACCAGGAAGCGGTCCTCGGGGATCGCCCAGACGGGGACGGGTGCGGTCCCCGCGGCGGGCGCGGAGGCGGATGCCGCGACCGCGCGCCGGATCTCGGCGATGGTCTCGGCCGTCAGGTCGGGGTCGGCGCGGTTGGCCACGACGGCGAACAGCTTGGCGCGACCGTGGGCGAGCTCGGCGAGCGCGAGATCGGCGAGCTGCCCCACCTCGGCGGGGGTGCGCGCCAGCGACGATCCGAGCAGTTCGGGCTGGGTCTGGTTCTGCGCCGACCGCCCTCCGAGCACCAGCAGCACGGGCGCGCCGAGGTTCGCCGCGATGCGGGCGTTGTAGGCCAGCTCGGCGGGGCTGCCGACGTCGGTGTAGTCGCTGCCGATCACGACGACCGCGTCGCACTGGGCCTCGACGGCCTTGTAGCGCTCCACGATGGTCGCGAGCGCCGCATCCGGATCGTGGCGCACGTCGTCGTACGTGACGCCGATGCACTCGTCGTACGGGAGGTCGACGCCGTCGTGGTCGAGCAGCATCTCGAGCACGTAGTCGCGCTCGACGGTGGACCGGGCGATCGCGCGGAACACCCCCACGCGCGGCGTCGCATGGCTCAGTGCGTCGAGGACGCCGAGGGCGACGGTGGACTTGCCCGAGTGGCCTTCAGCCGACGTGATGTAGATGCTCTGCGCCACTCACCCAGCCTATGGGCGGGCTCCGACCCCGCGACAGTGAGGCGGCCGGGAAAAGTAAGACTCTCCGCGAACCCGGCAGAGCCTGGTTACCCTTGCTACGTTTCCGTCCTGGGGGAGTTGGCCTGGATGCCGCCTCGCGGAGAGCTGAGTCGAGTCTACCTGGTCCGCGAGGGCCCGAGTCACACGACCAACGGGCCGAGCCGCGCGGCGGCCGGCCTCAGCACCGTCAGCACGTCCGACGGATCGTCGGCTCGGCGCCGTGAGCCCGAGAACCCGAGGGCGCCGGCGAACCCGCCGACGCCGTCGAGGATGGGCACAGCCACACAGCCGTAGGCCGGTGCGAGCTCGCCGAGCTGGCGGGTGGCTCCGAACTCGTCGAAGTCGCGGACGGCTGCGGCGTCGGCGGCACCGCGTTCGATCAGCAGCAGCCGGCCGATCGCGAAGCGCTCGGGTTCGCGCACCAGCCGCACGGCGTCCGACAGCGGGAAGTCCGGATCGGCGTCGACCACCGTCAGCCGCCCGCCCGCGAAGAAGACGACGTGGACGCCGCCGCGCAGGGCGGCGCGGGTCTCGGCCACCACTCCCCTCGCCGCCGACGCGAGCCGGGCGGGCGGCGCGGCGACGGTGGCCAGCTGCACGACCTTGGCGCCCAGCGCGAAACCGGCCAGATCCGGGGTGCGGACCAGGTATTCGTCCTGCACGAGGAGGTTGAGGAGCCGGTAGGTCGTGGCCCGCGGCAGTCCGAGCTCCCGCGAGATGTCCTGGGCGCTCGCCCCGGCGCCGAGGCGCGCCACCGCTTCGAGCACCGTGAGGGCGCTGTGCACCGCTTTCGGCTGGCGTGCCGTCAGCGTCGGCGCCGCGCGCCCGTCAGGCACCGCCGCCTCGCTCATCGCGCGGGATGCCTCCCAGCACCTCCGACGCGACCGGCTCGTCGTACGACCCGATCCGCGCCAGCGACCGCATGCCGCGCCGCAGCCGGACGGCGACCGCGCAGCCGGCGAGCACCGCCAGGGCGAGCACGATCCACACGGCAGCGCTGCCCGACGCGGCATCGACCGCGAAGAACGTCACGAGCGCGCCCGTGAGGGCCACCGCCGACGCGATGGCGGTGATCGCCGTCCCCGGGGTCAGCTCTCCGATGCGGCGGAGGAACACCGGCGCGGCCGCGCACACCAGGATGTAGCCGACGATGTAGCCGGCGCCGCCGACGGCGATCGTCATGTGCATCGCCGCGCGGACGTCGAGTCCGCCCAGGAGCAGCAGGAACGGGACGCCTGCGATGACCGGGAACGCGAGGGCCACTGCGCCGATCGGCGTGCCGAACCGCGGGTGCGCACGACCGGCGGGCGCCGGCAGGACGCCGTCGCGTCCCATCGTGAACAGGACCCGGGTGAGAGCGGTGGTGGATCCGATCGCGCAGGCCAGGAACGACGCCGCGATTCCGATGTCGGCGACCACGCCCCAGCCGCCGAGACCATACGCGGACGCCAGTTCGTTGATGGGTGAGGCGCTCTCGGCGAGCGGAGCGCCCAGGGCCGCGAACCCCGCGACCTGCGCGATCGCCGCCAGCACGTAGAGGCCGCCAGAGAGCACGACGGTCCACACGATGGCGCGCGGCACGGTCCGCAGCGGCGACCGCGCCTCGACGCCGAGCGTCGACGCGCTCTCGAACCCCACGAACGCGGTGATGGCGATGACGGACCCCGCGGCGAGGGCGGCCGGGTCGAAGCCGTCGAATCCGAGCACGCGCGCCGGGTCGATCGGGCCGATGCGCACGAGCAGCACGACCAGCAGCACCGCGATGAGGGTCACCGACAGCACCTCGACCACCAGCGCGATGCGGGACGAGAGGCGGATGCCGCGCACGAGCACGACGGCGACGAACGCCGACTCGGCCGCGAGCACGGCGGCGAGGCCCCCCGGGCCTCCGGCCGCGGGCCAGACGGCCTGCAGCAGGAAAGTGACGTAGTACGCGCCCCCGAGCAGCGCGAACATGGCGATGGCGCCGTAGCCGACGAGGATCGCCGCACCCGCGGCGAGGCCGGCGCCCGGTCCGAGACCGCGCGCCGTATAGGTGTAGAGGGAGCCTGCCGCGGCGAACCGGCGGGCGAACTGCGCGATCGTGCGCGCCACCAGCAGGCTGAGCACGCCCGCCAGCACGATCGACAGCACGGTGGCGGCCGGCGAGATCCCGGCGACCAGCAGCACGACGGTCGTCGCGGCCGCGGCCGGTGCGACGGCGGCGACCGACTGCGCGAGGACGTCGAGGAACCCGACGCTGCGGCGGTCGAGGCCGTACAGCGGCGAGCGCGCCCCGAACTCATGGACGGGGTCAGGACGCGCGATCGCGCGCTCGAGTGCGGTCATGTCGCCTCCGGTGGTGCGCGCCCGACGCTATCCGGCCGCGGTTGCCGCCCGGCTTCCCCCGTGTTTCGCGGGTGTATCGCCCGAATGAGACACCCTGCGCCGGGGGTCTCACTCGGCGTGCGGGAGGTTTCATCGGCGGGAGACGGCCGCGCAACCGGGCGGCGCGAGGCTCGCAGCATCCCGTTCCCGCGCTCGTCCCGGAGGTCCTGCCATGACCCAGCTCGAATCGAAGGGAGTCGCCGCCTCCGCCACGCGGACGCTCACCGGCTCTCTCGGAGTCACCGCCATCGTGTTCATGGTGGTGGCCGCCGCATCCCCGCTCACCGTGATCGGCGGCGCCGCGCCGCTGGGCATGCTCCTGGGCAACGGGATCGGCTTCCCCGCCCTCTATGCGATCAGCGCCGTCATCCTGCTGCTGTTCTCGGTGGGGCTCGCGGCCATGACCCGCCACGTGCCCAAGCCGGGGGCGTTCTTCACCTACGTGGGCTACGGCCTCGGCCGCTCGACGGGCCTGGCCAGCGCGTGGATCGCCATGCTCACCTACACGACCATCCAGGTGTCGGTGTACGGCTACATCGGCTACATCCTGTCGGTCACGCTGCAGTCCCTCGGCGGCCCCGCGCTGCCCTGGTGGCTCATGGCGCTCGCGACGATCGCCGTCGTCGGCGTGCTCGGATACCGCCACATCGACCTGTCGAGCAAGGTGCTGGGCGTGCTGCTGATCGCCGAGGTCGGCATCGTCCTCGCGATGGTCGTCGTCGTGACGGCGACCGGCGGCGCCGAGGGGCTGAGCCTCGCGCCGTTCGAGCCGGCCAACATCGCGAGCGGCTCCCCCGGCGTCGGACTGATGTTCGCGATCGCCGCCTTCATCGGGTTCGAGGCGACCGCCATCTTCCGCGACGAGGCGAAGGACCCGAACCGGACGATCCCGCGTGCCACGTACGCCGCCGTCATCGGCATCGGCGTCTTCTACACGCTGGCCTCGTGGGGCCTGGTCATGGCGTGGGGTCCGAGCGGCGTGATCGACAAGATCGCCGAAGACCCCGGGACGTTCATCATCGCGACGATGGCCCGCTACCTCGGACCGTTCGGCGAGATCGCGGTCAACATCCTCCTCATCACGGCGATGTTCGCGTGCGTCCTGTCGTTCCACAACGTCGTCACGCGCTACCAGCACTCCATGGCGAACGCCGGCGTGCTGCCCGACAAGCTCGGCGGCGTCCACGCGAAGCACCTCTCGCCGCACGTGTCGTCGCTCGTGCAGACCGGCACCGCGGTCGTGCTCATCGCCGTCTTCGCCGTGCTGGGCCTCGACCCCGTGCTGCAGGTGTTCACGTGGTTCGCCGGCGTCGCGACGCTCGCGATCGCGATCCTGATGGCCGTGACCTCGGTGGCCGTCATCGTGTACTTCCTGCGGACGAAGAAGGACGGCCGCCTGTGGAACACCGTGATCGCCCCCGCCCTGGGCTTCGTCGGCCTGGTGCTGTCGGCCGCCCTCATCGTGGCCTACTTCCCGATCATGGTCGGCGATGTCGATGCGGACGGGAACCCCGTGTTCGGCGCCGTCAGCTGGTTCCTGCTCGGGCTCGTCGTGGTCGTGCCGGTCATCGGCTACGTCCAGGCCGCGTGGATCAAGCACCGGCGCCCCGTCGCCTACGCCAAGCTCACCGACTCGATCGCCGGCTGAGGCCCGCGACCGATCCCGCCCCACTGCGTCACCCGCACCGAAGGAGAACCATGACCATCACCGACATCGCCACCGCCCGGGGCTTCGCCGCACCGCCGGCGCCGCGGCATCCGCTCGCCTCGCTCACCCCCGCCGAGATCGAGGCCGTCCGCGCGATCGTGCTCGGGCTGGACACCACGAACGACGCCACACGGTTCGCGTACGTCGGCCTCGAGGAGGCGCCCAAGCCCGCGGTGCTCGCGTGGGAGGCCGGAACCGGCCCCCTGCCGGAGCGTCGCGCGCGTGTGCAGCTGCTCGACATGCGCTCGGCCCTGTCGCTCGACCTGGTCGTGTCGCTCGCGACGGGTGCGGTGGTCTCTTCGACGACGCTCGACGGGACGGCCGGGCAGCTCCCCATCCTCGACGCCGAGTTCGAGGAGGTCGGGATCATCGCGAACGAGAGCGAGGAGTGGGTCGCCGCTCTGGCCGCACGCGGTCTGACCCCGGACGACGTCGTGCTCGTGCCGCTGTCGGCGGGCAACTACGGGTACGAGGAAGAGGCCGGGCGCCGCATCCTGCGCACCTTCGCGTTCCAGCAGTTCCACGCCGCCGATCACCCGTGGGCGCACCCCGTCGACGGGCTGACCGCCTACATCGACGTCGCGGCGCGCACACTCATCAAGATCGTCGACAACCCCGGCTACGCCGTGCCGCAGACCAGCGGCAACTACGACGACCCCGAACTGCAGGGCGCACCGCTGGAGGGCTTGAAGCCCATCGTGATCACCCAGCCCGAGGGGTCGAGCTTCACCGTCGAGGACGAGCACGTGACGTGGGGCGAGTGGGACTTCCGCATCGGGTTCGACACGCGCGAGGGTCTGATCCTGCGGCAGCTCTCGTTCGCCGGGCGCCCCGTGATGTACCGCGGGTCCATCAGCGAGATGGTCGTGCCCTACGCGGACCCGCAGCCGAACCGCTTCTGGCAGAACTACTTCGACACCGGCGAGTACCTGTTCGGCCGCTACACGAACGAGCTCGAGCTCGGCTGCGACTGCGTGGGCGACATCACCTACGTGGATGCCGTCCTGCCCGACGAACTGGGGATGCCGCGCACGGTGCGCAACGGCGTCTGCATGCACGAGGAGGACTTCGGGTCGCTGTGGAAGCACACCGACCTGTTCACCGGAGCCTCCGAAGTGCGGCGGTCGCGCCGCCTCGTCATCTCGTTCATCACGACGGTCGGCAACTACGACTACGGATTCTTCTGGTACCTCTACCTCGACGGCACGATCGAGTGCGAGGCGAAGCTGACCGGCATCCTGTTCACGTCCGCCTACCCCGGGCTGAACGAGGACGGCTCGCCCTACGGCTTCGCGTCGGAGGTCGCGCCGGGGCTCGGCGCGCCGTACCACCAGCACCTCTTCTCGGCACGGCTGGACATGACGGTGGACGGCGTCGCGAACGTCGTCAACGAGATCGACGCGGTGCGGGTGCCGATCTCGGCGGCGAACCCCGCGGGCAACGCCTTCACCAAGAGCGTCACGCCCATCGCTTCCGAGAAGGAGTCCGGCCGCCTCGCCGACGGCGCGCGCAACCGCGTGTGGCAGATCGCGTCGACCGACAGGACGACCTCGATGGGCCAGCCGACCTCGTACGTGCTGTTCCCGACCGAGACGCCGGTGCTGCTCGCCGACGACGAGTCCTCGATCGCCTCGCGTGCCGCGTTCGCGACGAAGAACCTGTTCGTCACGAAGTACGACCCGGCCGAGCGCTATGCGGCGGGAGACTTCGTCAACCAGCACCCGGGCGGCGGCGGCATCCCGGCGTTCATCGAGGGCGACGAGCCGCTGATCGGCGAGGACGTCGTGCTGTGGCACACGTTCGGCCTGACCCACTTCCCGCGGAACGAGGACTGGCCGGTGATGCCCATGGACTACGCCAAGTTCACGCTGAAGCCGTACAACTTCTTCGAGCGCAACCCCACGCTGAACGTGCCGGCGCCCGAGTCGGCGCACTGCTCGACGTCGGGCGCCCACGACCACGGGCACGACCCGAGCGCTCACGGGCACGACTCGAGCGCCCACGGTCACGCGCACGGCGAGCACCACCACCACGGTTGATCGGTGACCGAACTGCTCCACGCCTGGGCCATCGCCCCGGCCGCGCTCGGCGCCTGCTGTCTGGCAGCCGATCGCGGCCGGCCGCGGTGGCCCGACGCCGTCGTGGCGGCGCTCATGCTCGCCGCGATGGTGGACGCTGTGCTCACCCGCGTCGTGGCTCCGGTGTACTGGGCGGCGGCGATGCTCGTGGCGGCGATGGCGCTGGCCGCGGCGAGCTCGCCCCGCCGCCGGCGCACCATGCCCGCCGGTCCGCGCGGCGGCATGGTCGCGCACACCGCCCTGGGCCTGGTCGCCATGGCCGCCCTGCAGCTCGGCATGGCGCACGGCGCCCCTGCCGACGCGGTGTCGGGCCCCTCCGCCGCACACGCGCACGGCGGCGCCGGAGCGCCCTCCCTCGGGACCGCGATGATCGTCGGGGCGATCGCGTATGCGGTGCTCTCGGCCGGCCTGCTCACCCGCTCGCATCGTGCGCTCGATCGCGTGCAGCTGGCCTGCATGGGCGTCTCGGTGCTGCTCATGGGCGGCGCGGCCGTCGTCTAGCCGCCCACGGCGGGCTGCGGCATCCAGCGATCTCCCAGTGCCGCGCCCGCTGACGCGTGGTTAGGATCGAGCCGTGGGCGAGGACGCCCGCGTCCACCCGCCGAACCGCCTGATGGGAGGCGGAACAGGAGGCCTCGATGGTCGATACCGCAACGGATGCCCCGATGACGGGGACGGATGCCGCATCCCGCGGTTCCGGCTCGCTCACGGCCGAAGGGTTCGCGCGGGTCACCGACGCCATCCTCGACGCCGTCGGCAGCGTCATCGACGGCAAGCCCGACGCGGTGCGCAGCGCTCTGGTCTGCCTGCTGGCGGAGGGGCACCTGCTGATCGAGGACGTGCCGGGCGTCGGCAAGACGATGCTCGCCCGGGCGCTGGCGACATCGGTCGACGCGACCGTGCGCCGCATCCAGTTCACCCCGGATCTGCTCCCCGGCGATGTGACCGGCGTGAGCGTCTTCAACCCGGTCGAGCGCGAGTTCGAGTTCAAGCCGGGCGCCATCTTCGCGAACATCGTCATCGCGGACGAGATCAACCGATCCTCCCCCAAGACGCAGTCGGCGCTGCTGGAGGCGATGGAGGAGCGTCAGGTCACCGTCGACGGCCGCACGCACTACGTCCCCGAGCCGTTCCTCGTCGTGGCGACGCAGAACCCGCTCGAGATGGAGGGCACCTACGCCCTTCCCGAAGCGCAGCGCGACCGGTTCATGATGCGCATCTCGATGGGGTATCCCGACGCGCGGTCCGAGGCGCTCATGCTGCGCCAGCGCGATACCGTCAACCCGCTCGACCAGCTCAAGGCCGTGGTGTCGGCGGAGCAGGTGACCGGACTCATCGCCTGGGCCCGCGCCGTCCACGTCGCCCCGGCGATCGAGGACTATGCCGTGGCCCTGTCGCAGGCGACCCGCACGCACGCCGATCTGCGCCTGGGCGCGAGCCCACGGGCGACGCTGCAGCTCGTCCGGGCGGCGAAGGTGTGGGCCGCGCTCGACGGACGCTCGTTCGTCATCCCGGACGACATCACGGCGCTGCTGCTGCCCGTGTTCGCGCACCGCCTCATCCCGACCCGCTCCGCGGGGGGCGCCCGCGCCGGCACCGCCGCCGACGCGATCACGACCATCCTCGAGCGCGTCGCCGCGAGCGTGCGCGTGCCCATCGCCGCCCGGCAGTGAGCCCTTCAGGGAGGATGCGATGAGACGGGCCTGGCCGCTCACCGTCCGCGGCACCGGCGCGGTCGTGCTCGCCATCGCGTGCTTCATCGTGGCGAACGAGGCCGGCATCGTCGAGCTCACGTACTTCGGCGTGCTGCTGCTGGCCGCCGTCGGCGGGAGCCTCGCGTCGCTGTACCTCGGCCGTCGCACCGACATCGTCACGCGTTCGCTCGTGCCGGATGTCGCCTCAGTCGGCCGCGAGACCATGGTCTCGGTCCGGGTCGGCGTGCGCACGGCGCTGCCGACACCGCCCGGCACGTGGCGCGACAGCCTGCCGAAGGGGCTGCGCGGCAAGGCCGAGGGCCCGTTCCCCGCACTGGGGTCGGGCCTGCGCGGCGGCGCGGGCGGCGGCGAGCGGGTCGTCAACCTGACCTACCGGATCACCGGCGCTCGGCGGGGCGTGCATTCCATCGGACCCCTGACGGTCACGTCGTCCGACCCGTTCGGGCTCGCCCGGCGCACGCTGTCCTTCTCGGGCCGGACCCCCGTCACGGTCGCGCCGGCGGTCATCGACCTCTCGCCGCTCGTCGACTACGCGGGCGCCACCGGGGGCACCCTGCACACCACGACCAACCAGATCGGCCAGGGCACCGACAACCTGGTGGCGCGGCCGTACGCGCCGGGAGACTCGATGCGTCGCATCCACTGGCGCGCCACCGCGCATCGCGACGAGCTGATGGTGCGTCAGGAGGAGCAGGAGTCCACGCCCGAGGCGACCGTCGTGCTGGACCGGTCCGCGCTGCGGTGGTCGATGGATGCGCTGCGCGAGCCCGGCGCCGACCCCGCGTTCGAGACCGGGGTCTCGGCGTGCGTGTCGGTGGTCGCACGGCTCGTGCACGACGGGTACGCGGTCGAGGTCATCGACAGCGAGGGCCATGTGCTCACCGAGCGCATCGACGGCGGCGACATGACGGAGGTCGACCGCATGCTCGCGCAGTTCGCGACGGTGACCGCACAGCGCGACGACCTGCTCGGCCGGCTGCCGCGCCTGTTCACGGGCGTGTCGACCGGCCCGGTCGTGGTGATCGTCGGGCGGCTGGATCCGGCGGATGCCGAGGCCATCGGCCCGGTTGCCCACCACAGCACGATGCCGCTGGTGCTGTCGACGAGCCCCGTCGGCGACGCGCTCGACCGTGCCGCCGACCACGGCTGGCACATCGCCCGGATCGACCCCGACCGCGACCTGGCGATCGCGTGGGGCAACGCGGTCGGACGCGGGGTGAGCCATGCCCTCTGACGACTCGGACCGCGCCGCGCGCCGCGGCGGCCAGCGGCTGCTGACGTTCGCGATCCTCGCCGCGCTGCTCGCGGCGCTGCTGCCGGTCGCACGCGTGGTCCAGTCCGGCGCATGGCTCATCGGTGCACTGACGCTGGCCGCACTCGTGCTCGCCGCAGGCTACAACGCCCGGCGCTTCCGACTGCCCGCCCTTGCGGTGACGCTCATCGAGCTGGCCGTGTGGGTCGTGTTCATGACGCTCGTCTTCCTCCGCGAGACGGCGCTGCTGTGGGTGATCCCGACCCTGGAGACGTTCCACGCCGTGCCGATCCTCGTGGGCGACGCGATGCAGGAGATCACCCTCGGCGCCGCACCGCTCGAGCCCACGCTGTCGCTCGCGTTCGTGGTGGTGGGCGCGATGGGCCTGCTCACGATCATCGTCGACCATGTGGTCGTGACAGCGCGGATGCCCCTGCTCGCGTCCGTGGGGATCATCGCGGTGTCGCTCATCCCGGCGATCGCCGTGCCGGGCGATGTCGATGTCATGGGGTTCGTGTTCCTGGCGATCACCATCCTGTTCCTGATCCGCTCCGAGACACGCTCGCGCGAGAAGCCCCTGGAGCGGGAGGCCGAGCGCACCGCCGGAGTGCCCGCCACCGCGGTCGGCATCGGCGCGATCGCGATCGTGGTGGCCGTCATCGCCACTCCCACGATCCCCGCGCCTGCGCGCGCGGGCAGCGGCGTGGGCCCCGGTGCGGGCATCGACGCCACGCTCCAACTCGGCGACGATCTGCGCAGGCCGCAGGACACGGTCGTCATCAAGGTGCGCACCGACGCTCCCGCGGTCCCCTATCTGCGCGCGACCACGCTCAGCACTTTCGAGGGCGACGTCTGGGAGCCCGACCGCTCTCAGACGGTCGCTCTCACGAGCGACCGCGCCTTCGGCAAGACCGACCTCAACGACGACATCGACACCACCGAGTACACGACCAAGATCGACGTCGTGAACCTCGACACCGTCTGGGCACCGGTCCCGTACCCCGCCGAATCCGTGACCGGGCTCGACGGGCTGTGGGGCGCCGTGCCGTACAACCGCACGGTCGCGACCGCCAACGGGTCGACGCAGGGGCAGTCGTACGAGGTCGTGTACGACCCTCCTCGTCCGTCGCTGGAGCAGATGCGCGCACTGGTCTCGGGCGGCGACCAGGCGCGCGACGAGACGACCCAGCTTCCCGAGAACCTCCCGCCGATCATCGCCGAGACGGCGGCGGAGGTCACCGCCGCCGCCTCGACCGACTACGACAAGCTGATCGCCCTGCAGCGCTGGTTCCGCGGCGGCGATTTCACGTACTCCCTCGACGCGCCCGTCGAGGACGGCTTCGACGGCAGCGGTGCGGACGCCGTCGCCCGGTTCCTCGAAGTGAAGGAGGGATACTGCGTGCACTTCGCGTCGGCGTTCGCGCTGATGGCCCGCACCCTCCACATCCCGTCGCGGATCGTCGTCGGCTACCTTCCCGGCGAGTCGACCACCGAGACGATCGACGGGCAGACCGTGTACGCCGTGAAGAGCTCGCAGCTGCACGCCTGGCCCGAGGTCTACTTCGGGGGCGTCGGCTGGATCCCCTTCGAGCCGACGGTGAGCCTCGGCGTGCCCACCACGTTCGTCTCGGCAGCCGCTCTGCCCGGGCAGGGCCTCGGCGCCGATGCTCCGACCCCCGGCGCGAGCCCCGCCCCGTCGCGTTCGGTGGATCCGAACGCACTCGAGCCCGATCAGCAGCGCAACGCGTCCGGTTCGGGGGCGACCAGCTCCGCCATCGATCCGATCCCCCTGTTCGGCATCGTCGTGCTCGTCCTGTTCGTGCTCGCGCTGCCGTTCCTCGCGCGTGAGCTGCGGCGCCGCCAGCAGGACGCGTCCGCCCGCCGGGGCGATGCCGCTGCGGCATGGCAGGCCGTCCAGGACGCGGCGATCGACATCGGCGTCGAGGTGCCGTCGAGCGAGACACCGCGTGCGTTCGCACAGCGGCTCATCACGCAGCACGGGGTTCCGGCATCCGAGATGAACACCGTCCTCATCGCGATCGAACGGGTCAGCTATTCACGTGCGGGCACGCGGTCGTTCTGGATGGGGGATGCCGCGGCCGACGCGGCGACGGCGGTGCGGGCCTCTCTGCTGGCCTCGGTGCCGCTGTCGCGTCGCATCGTCGCCGTCCTCGCCCCGCGGTCGCTCATCATCCGTCCCGGCAGCGTCTACGCCGGAACGGTGCCGGTGCGGGGACGGTAGCCGCGTCAGGGTAGGATGTTCTCTGGTCCTCCGGGACCGCCCGGAGGATTCGCCTAGTGGCCTATGGCGCACGCTTGGAAAGCGTGTTGGGGATGAAACCCCTCGGGGGTTCGAATCCCCCATCCTCCGCCATATCGATCTTCGAGTCACTCGCCGCCGGGCGCCGGCAGCAGCTCGGCCAGCAGCCGCTCGACGCGCGCACGGATCTCGTCGCGGATCGGGCGCACCGCCTCGATCCCCTGGCCGGCGGGATCGTCGAGCTCCCAGTCCTCGTAGCGCTTGCCGGGGAAGACGGGGCAGGCGTCACCGCAGCCCATGGTGATGACGACGTCCGACTCTCTGACGGCGTCGACCGTCAGCACCTTGGGGGTGTTCCCCGCGATGTCGATGCCCTCTTCGGCCATCGCATCGATGGCCACCGGATTGATGACATCCTTCGGGGCCGACCCGGCCGAGAGCACCTCGACATCGTCGCCGGCAAGAGCGCGGAGATAGCCCGCGGCCATCTGGGATCGACCCGCGTTGTGCACGCAGACGAACAGGACGGTGGGCTTGTCGGTCATCGGGTCTCGCTTTCCTCACGAAAAGCATAGACCAAGATCTATTGATCGCGTCGAGTGTTGTCGCTCTCATCGACGAGCAGTCCGGCCACCAGGGCACGCACGCGCGTCTCGATGTCGTCGCGGATGGCGCGGATCTGATCCGGTGTCTTGCCCACCGGGTCTTCCAACTCCCAGTCGAAGTACCGCCGGCCCGGGTAGATCGGACACGCGTCACCGCAGCCCATGGTGATCACCACATCGGAGGCACGCACCATGTCGTCCGTCAGCGGCTTCGGGAACTCGCCGCCCAGGGGAACGCCAATCTCGTCGAGCGTCGCGACGATGCTGCTGCGCACATCGCGCGCGGGGGCCGAGCCGGCCGTCCACACCGTCACCCGTTCCCCCGCAAGCTGACGAAGGATCCCGGCGGCGATCTGAGAGCGACCGGCGTTCTGCACGCACACGAAGAGGATCGTGGGCGTGGCGCGCGACCGCACTTCGGCACCCGCGACCGCGGTCAGCCGCGTCGCCGCGAACGCTGCGGTACGACTTGCGAGCAGCGGCGACTCCGAGCGGCTCGCGAGCAGGTCGTAACTCTCGACGACCTTCGCCCGGACCGTCTCGAGACCGAACACGCCGCGGAATCGCTGGGTGAGATCGGCCACGATGCGATCGAGATCCGGGGGCGACGCACCCCGCTCGCCGGCGCCGAGGAGCGCATCGACGCGCTCGGCATGATCGTCGGCGATCGAGTACCAGACGCGACGACCGTCCGGTTCGCGCACCACGACACCGTCCTCGCGAAGCGCCTTCATGTGATGGCTCACGGTGGGCTGCCGGAGGTCGAGTGCGTTCGCGAGGTGGCCGACCAGCATCCGACCGTCGTCGGATTCGCGGATCATACGAAGAATTCGCGCCCGCGTCGGATCGCCCAGAGAGGTGAGATCCGTCGCTTGACCCATAGACCGCAGTCTATCTCTGCAAGGAGACTCCGCACGCCGAGCGGCTCGCGTCATCCATCGTCATGCCCGGCCCGCTCGATCACTGCGCCGCTCGATCAGAATGGTGTCTCGCCAGGTGCCGGCATGCCGTCCGACGCCGGCTCGGGCGATCCGCTCTCGTCGCCCCACGACGCGGAATCCGGCAGCTTCGTGGAGCCGCAGGCTCGCGGTGTTCTCGGGGAAGATGCTCGACTGGATCGTCCAGACACCGGCATCCTCGGCTGCGGCGATGAACTCTCCTAGCAGGAGTTGTCCGATGCCATGGCCCCGTGCGGCGCGATCCACGTAGACGGAGTGCTCGACGACGCCTCGGTAGGCAGGGCGCGATGAGACGGCGGATGCCGCCACCCAGCCGCACACAGCGCCATCCTCCGCGACGGCGACGAACCGCAGTCCGGGCAGCCTGCCGGCATCGAACGCGCTCCAGGACGGAGTGGCGACCTCGAAGGTCGCCTCTCCGTCCTCGATCCCCTGCGCATAGATCCGCTCGATCGCAGGCCAGTCGGCCTGCTCCATGACGCGTACGCGGGTCATGAGCAGCAGGAACCGCCGCTGCCGGCATCCGTCGAGCAGACGCCCGTCGCCGGAAGCACCAGCTGGACGTTCGCGGCGGACGCGGTGTCGCCGGCGAGCCACGCCGTCACCGAGCGGACCTGCTCATAGCCCGTGGCGAGCAGGAAGGTCGGCGCGCGACCGTACGACTTCATGCCGACGATGAAGAACCCCTGCTCCGGGTGGGTCAGCTCGCGGAACCCGTGCGGCTCCACCGTGCCGCAGGAGTGGACATTGGGATCGATCAGCGGCGCGAGACGCTTGGGTGCTTCGACGATCTCGTCGAGCTCCAGCCGGATCTCTCGCAGTATGTCGAGGTTCGGGCGGAATCCTGTGGCGTTCACGACGACGTCGGTCTCATGGGCGGCGACCTCGCCGCTGCGATGTCCGACCAGCTCGACGGCGTCGCCGGCACGGCGGGCCCGGATGATCTCGAAGCCATCGACGACCGCGATGTCTCCGCGCTGGACGGCGCGGTCGACCCGGCTGCCGAGGTCGGCTCGGCCGGTGAGCTCGTCATCGGGCGCCGACGACACTCGCACGGCCTTCGTATTGCGGATCAGCCAGGTGACGGTCGTCCCCGTCTCTTCGCGCGCGAGCTTCACCAGCGCGAGGAGGGTGTTCGCCGCGGAGTGCCCGGCGCCGACGACGGTCACCCGTCGCCCCGCGAACACGGCGCGATCCCGCCCCAGGACGTCCGGCAGCGCCGCGGTCACGCGGTCGGCGATCTCGGCCATGCCCAGCAGCTCGAGACCGCTGGACGACAGCGAGTTCGGCGAGAGGTAGGTTCCGGATGCATCGATCACGGCGCGGGCCGCGATGTCTTCCACCATGCCATCGGCGGTACGCACCCGCAGCGAGAACGGCGTCGCGGCGCGACGGGCCGTGCGTGTGCGATCCATGCCGTCCTTCGTGACGCCGATGACCTGCGCGCCCGTTCGGATGTGCGGCGCGATCTCTTCCAGCGCAGCGAGCGGAGCGACGTACTTCTCGACGAGCTCGGCGCCCGACGGTGCACGCTCGGGGTCGGGCAGCACCCAGCCCTGCTGCTCCAGCAGGCGGCGGGATGCCGGGTCGACGAGGTGCTTCCACGGCGAGAAGAGCCGCGTGTGCCCCCACGAGCGCACGCTGGCCGCGACCTCGTCGCCTGCCTCGAAGATCACGAAGTCGATGCCGCGCTCCACGAGGTTGGCGGCGGCCGCCAGCCCGATGGGTCCGGCACCGATGATCGCGACGGGCAGCGTCGTCATGCGACTCGTGTCGGCGACGCGGGGAGTCAGGTCGAGCAGGGTCACAACATCCTCCGGTGATATCGATGAACTTCGATGTTTGATTCTGCCTCGCCCTATCGACGCCTGTCAATATCGACTATCGTCGATGTATGACCACGATGCTCGACGTGACCGACATCACCGCAGGGGCGTGCTGCACGCCCCTGGTCCGCGAACCCCTGACCGCCGAAGAGGCGGATCAGCTCGCGGTGACGATGAAGGCCCTGGCGGATCCGACCCGTCTGCGTCTGCTGTCGATCGTCGCCGCGTCCGAGAACTCCGAAGCGTGCGTGTGCGACCTGATCGAGCCTGTCGGACTCAGCCAGCCGACCGTGTCGCACCACCTCAAGATCCTCACGAACGCAGGCTTCCTGACCCGGAGCAAGCGCGGCACGTGGGCGTACTTCACGCTCGTCCCGGGCGCGCTCGACCGCGTCTCCCAGCTCCTCGTCGCCTCATGACCCACCCCATCCGCGCTGCCGCAGGCGAGTTCCTCGGCAGCGCAGGACTTGCTGCGGTCGTCGTCGGGTCAGGAATCGCTGCACAGCAGCTCTCCCCCACGGATGTCGGACTGCAGCTGTTCGAGAACTCCTTCGCGACCGCTCTCGGTCTCGCGGTACTGATCCTCGCGTTCGCCACGGTGTCGGGCTCGCACTTCAACCCCGTGGTCACGATGGTCGATATCGCCCTTCATCGAAAGAAGTGGGCAATGGCCGCCGTCTATCTGCCGATGCAGATCGCCGGATGCATCGTCGGCGCGATTCTCGCGAATCTGATGTTCGCGGCTCCTGCGGTCGCCTGGAGCACGACCGACCGGGCCGACGGCCCTCGGCTGCTCTCGGAGGTCGTCGCGACGGCGGGCCTCGTGTTCCTCATCTTCGCGCTCGTGCGCACGGGACGATCTCACCTGGCGGCACCGGCGGTGGGCGCGTATATCGGCGCCGCATACTTCTTCACGTCGTCAACGAGCTTCGCGAACCCGGCCATCACGGTGGCCCGCATGTTCACCGACACGTTCGCCGGCATCGCACCCGCGTCGGTGTTGCCGTTCATCGCCGCACAGGCGGTGGGCGCGACGATCGGCTACGTCGCCGTTCGCGGATTCTTCCCCACCCCGGCCGCCGTACCGGCCTGATGCGCGATTCACTGCGCACGGTCGAGCGGCCGTCGGCTCATCGCGGTCGGACTCGCTCACGTCGAGTGGTGGGGTGACCTCTCATGGCGTTGTTCCCTGTGACCGGCGGGTCCCTTCGCCCATTTAGCGCAGCCCGGCCGGCTTCGTCCGCACGGGGCCCATCCAGCTCGCGACGAGTCCGGCGGTGATCGACCCGCACGCCATGATCCCGGCCAGCACGATGATCTGGAACCGCCCGGCTTCCAGCGGCGAGATCCCGCCGAAGATCGCGCCGACGAACGCGCCCGGAAGCACCACCAGGCCGGTGGTCTTCGTCTGATCGATGCTCGGGATGAGGGCGTCGCGGATCGCACGGCGGGCCAGCTGCGCGGTCGAGGCGCGGGGCGTCGCGCCGAGCGCCAGCCATCCCTCGACCTCGTCCCAGTGGTCGACCACGGCGGTGGTGAACGTCCGGCCGGTCAGCGTGGCGACGCTCATGGCGTTGCCGATGATGATCGCGCCGATCGCCAGGGCGTATCGCGGGGTGAACTCCAACGCGCCCGTCGCGAAGACGACGATCAGGGTCACCGCCACCCCTGCCGCGATCGAGGACGACATCGTGGCCGCCGCTCGCCACGACCAGCCGATGCGTCCGGATGCGACGCTGAAGGCGATCGTGAACATGACGATCAGCACCAGGAGGATCCAGGCCGGATCGCTGATCACACCGGTGAGGATCACGCTGATCGCCGCGAGCTGGATCGCACCCCGGGCGATGGCGGCGGCGGGCGCGAACATCCCGGGGACGCGGAAGGCGAAGAGCGTCACCGTGGCGACCGCGGTCAGCACGAGGATCCCGACCAGCGACGGCAGGAACTCGGACAGGATCTCCACACGCGGAGCCTACTCACCCCGTGCCCTGAGGCTCCCGCCGCACGTTACCGTCGTAGGCGTGGCGAGCACCGAACTGCGACCGTCGAGCCTGGCGCCGCTGTACCTGGCGGGTTTCACGACGGCTTTCGGTGCACACGGGGTGGCGAGCGTGCTCGGGTCCGAGTCCGCGGACATCGGCCTCTCGCTGCTCGGCCTCGGCGCCGTGCTCGCCCTCTACGACGTCGCCGAGGTGTTCCTGAAGCCGATCTTCGGTGCGCTGAGCGACCGGATCGGCGCCAAGCCCGTCATCGTCGGCGGGCTTCTCGGGTTCGTCGCGGCATCCTTCATCGCGCTCATCAGTCCCGCCCCGCTGGTCCTGGCCATCGCCCGCCTCGGTCAGGGCGCCGCGGCGTCCGCGTTCTCGCCGGCGTCGTCCGCGGCCGTCGCGCGGCTCGCCGGCAGAGAGCGGCTCGGCCGGTACTTCGGCCGCTACGGCGCGTGGAAGAGCCTCGGCTACGTGCTCGGCCCGCTGATCGGCGTCGCCCTCGCCTACACGCTCGGCATCCCATCGCTGTACGTCGCGCTGGGGGCACTCGCGGCGGGGGCCGCGATCTGGGTGCTGCTCGCGATGCCGGCGCTCCCGGTGGTGCCGCGCCCCCGGTATAC
>PJUC01000154.1_pt1 | contig 45866 bp, 44 predicted proteins | sample 1512161 | NCBI WGS metagenome assembly PJUC01 (sample SAMN08177676, study PRJNA422409) | Soil metagenome, whole genome shotgun sequencing project. | isolation source: Soil enriched on filter paper | place: USA: Madison | collected 2015-01-15 | reverse complement strand
CGACGGCCGACGTCGTCACGACCGAGGACGTCGACGTCCTGCGCAAGGGGGACCGCGCATGAACGCGCTGCAGACCGTCGTGCGGCACCGGCTGTTCTGGCCGCTCGTCGCGCTCCTCGTGCTCGTCGTCGCGAGCGCCCTGAAGTCCCCGACGTTCCTCGAGATCACGGTCCGCGACGGGCACCTGTTCGGCGGGCCGATCGACATCCTGCGGCGCAGCAGCGTGCTGCTGCTCGTGGCCCTCGGCATGACGCTCGTCATCGCGACGCGCGGCATCGACCTGTCGGTCGGCGCGGTCATGGCGATCGCCGGGGCCGTCGCGCTCACGCAGATCGCGGCCGCGCCCGACCCGGGCTCGCTCACGACGGTCGTCTCCGCGATCGGTGCCGCGCTGGTGATCGCGCTGCTCATCGGCCTGTTCAACGGGTTCCTCGTAGCCGTGGTCGGGATCCAACCCATCATCGCGACGCTCGTGCTCATGACGGCCGGGCGCGGCATCGCGATGCTCATCACGGGCGGCAACATCACGACCGTCACGAGCCAGCCGTTCAAGACGCTCGCGTCGGGCTACTGGCTCTCGCTGCCCGTGGCCGCGCTCATCGCGGGCGTGTTCTTCGTGGCGACGGCGCTGGTCACGCGGCGCACGGCGCTCGGGGTGCTCATCGAGTCGGTCGGCATCAACCCGTCGGCGAGCCGGCTGGCGGGGGTGCGGGCCCGGACGATCATCTGGACCGTCTACGTGGTGTGCGCGCTGTTCGCGTGCGTCGCGGGGTTCATCCGCAGCGCCGACACGATGGCGGCCGACGCGAACAACATCGGCCTGTTCATCGAGCTCGACGCGATCCTCGCGGTCGTCATCGGCGGCACGTCGCTCGCGGGCGGCAAGTTCTCGCTCACGGGGACGCTCGTCGGGACGCTCGTCATCACGACGCTCACGCTGTCGATCACGATCCTCGGCATCCCGGCCAACGCGGTGTCGCTGTTCAAGGCCCTCGTCGTCATCGCGGTCTGCCTGCTGCAGTCGCCGGTCGTGCAGCACAGGATGCGCGCCCGACGACGCCGGACCGCTCCCGTCCCGGTGGAGGTGCCCGCCTGATGGCCACGGACCAGCTCACGCACGAGGTGCGCGGCGCGACCGCGACCGGCGGCCGGACCTCGCGCCGGTGGCGGCTCGACGACCGGTACCTGCCGGTCCTCGGCACGCTCGTCGTGCTCGTCGCGATGCTCGCGATCGGCGGCAGCCGCTACGAGAACTTCCTCACGGGGCGGGTCCTCGCGAACCTGCTCATCAACAACTCGTTCCTCGTCGTCCTCGCGGTCGGCATGACGTTCGTCATCCTCACGGGCGGCATCGACCTGTCGGTCGGCGCGGTCGTGGCGCTGTCGACGTGCGTGTCGGCGTGGATGCTCACGCACGGCTGGCCGGCGGTCGTCGCGATCCCCGCGGCGGTGCTGGTCGGGACGGTGATCGGGCTCGCGGTCGGCGTCATGGTCCACGTGTTCGAGATACAACCGTTCATCGCGACGCTGGCCGCGATGTTCCTCGCACGCGGCCTGTGCTACCTGGTCGCGCCGGAGTCGATCCCGATCACGGACCCGACGATCGTCGCGCTCGCCCGCACGCGGTGGGGCACGGAGGACGGCCTCGTCCTGACGCCGAGCGGCCTCATCGCGCTCGTCGTGGTCGCGGCCGCGTTCGTGCTGCTGCACTACACGCGGTTCGGGCGCACGGTGTACGCGATCGGTGGCGGCGAGCAGTCGGCGCGGCTCATGGGCCTGCCCGTGGCCCGCACCAAGGTGCTCGTGTACGTCATCAGCGGCACGTGTGCGGGGCTCGGCGGGCTGCTGTTCTCGATCTTCTCCCGGTCGGGCTACGCGCTGACGGGCGTCGGCATGGAGCTCGACGCGATCGCCGCGGTCGTCATCGGCGGCACGCTGCTCACGGGCGGGTCCGGCTTCGTGCTCGGGTCCGTGCTGGGCGTGCTCGTGCTCGGCCTCATCCAGACGGCCATCACCTTCGAGGGCACCCTCTCGTCGTGGTGGACGAAGATCGTCATCGGCGGGCTGCTGCTCGTCTTCGTCGTCCTCCAGCGCCTCCTGGCGCTGCGCCGCACCTGACGGTCGCGCCCCCGCGGGGCCCCCGGTGGCAGCCGGGTCCGCGGGGGCGCGCCGTCGTGCCCGGACCCGTACGGAAGGAGACCTCCCGCACGACGCCCGCACCACGGGCCCCACCCCTCTTCGGTTCGCACCCGCAGGATGGAGCACTCGTGATCGTCGCACCGTCGCGACCCCTCGGTCGCTCGAACGCCCGGCACTTCACCCGACGTCATCCGGTCGCCGCCGTCGCGGTCACCGCTCTCGCGCTCCTGGCCACGGGCCTGGTCGCCGTCCCGTCGCAAGCCGCCCCCGAGGCGGTCGAGACCTGGACCGACGACTTCGCGGACGCGACGCTCGACGCCCGCTGGGACGTCGTCAACCCGTCGCCCGACCACTGGTCGCTGACCCGCAACCCGGGGGCGCTGACGCTCGCGGCGCAGCCGGGCGACACGTGGCAGACCGCCAACAGCGCGAAGAACGTCTTCCTCGTCGGCGTGCCCGACGGCGACTTCACGGTGTCCGCGACGGTCGACGCGACGGTCGCGAAGGTCTACCAGGGCGCGGGCCTGGTCGCGTGGCAGGACATGGACAACTACGTCCGCTCGGGCCTGACGTTCGTCGGCGGGCTGACGCCGTCGGGCGTCGCGGTCGAGAACGACGTGGAGACCGCCGGGTCGTTCCGGGCCGCGGACTTCGAGGACCGACCGGGCTCGACGGGGGAGCGGCTGCGGCTGGCCCGCACGGGCGACACGGTGACGACGAGCGTGTGGGACGGTGCCGCGTGGGCGGTGACGAGCAGCGTCGACGTGACGTTCCCGATGACGCACGTGGGCCTGTACGCGCTGGCCGCGCAGGACGGCACGTCGTTCGACGCGGTGTTCGACGACGTCGAGGTGACGCACCCGCCGGGCGCGGACGTCGTGCCCGAGGGGACGTTCACGCTGCGTGCTCCGGGGGACGCCCGGTACCTGGTGGTCGACGACGAGCACCGGCTCGCGGTCGCGGAGCAGCGGCCCCCGAGCACGCTCGCGCTGACGGCCACGGCGGTCGGGGACGGCACGGTGACGCTCGCGGCCGGGGACGCCCCGGTCGTCGTGCGCGGCGGCGTGCTGGCGGTGGGCGGCGCGTCCGACGAGCCCGCGGTGCTGCGGCTGACCGACGCGGGCGGCGGGGCCGTCGTGCTGAGGTCCGGCGACGCGTACACGGGGGTCGTCGACGGCGTCCTCACGCTGGGCGGCGAGGCCGCGGCGACGCGGTTCGTCGTCGAGCCGGTGTCGCTCACCGAGGGGTCGAGCCTGACGGTCGACGGCGACGCGACGTCGGTGGAGATGTCCGACGACCTGTACGGGATCTTCTACGAGGACATCAACTACGCCGCGGACGGCGGCCTGTACGCCGAGCTCGTGCGCAACCGGTCCTTCGAGTTCTCGACGGCCGACAACGCGTCGTTCACGGCCCTGACGGCGTGGGACGTCCTGGACCGCAGCGGCGCCGGGACGACCGTGACCACCTCGGCCGACGACGGCCGGCTCAACCCGACCAACCGCACCTACGCGCGCCTGACCGCCGCCGCAGCCGGTGACGGCCTGCGCAACGCGGGCTACGCGTCCGGCATCGCGGTGGCCGACGGCGCCACGTACGACGCGTCGGTGTGGGCCGCGACGGCCACGCCGCAGACGCTGACCGTCGCGCTCGAGCGGGCCGACGGCACGCGGATCGGGTCCGGGACGCTCGACGTCCCCGGCGATGACACGTGGGCCGAGCACACCGTCCGGATCACCGCGACGGCGACCACCGACGCGGCACGCCTGGTCGTCCTCGCCGGCGCCCCGTCGACGGTCCGACTCGACCAGGTGTCCCTGTTCCCGACCGACACGTGGGTGGGCCCGGTCAACGGCCCGTCCGTGCTGCGCAAGGACCTCGCGGAGAAGATCGCGGCGCTGGAGCCGCAGTTCCTGCGGTTCCCCGGCGGCTGCGTGACGAACGTCGGCACGTTCCGCACCTACGAGGAGTCCGGGTACACCGACCGGCGCCGCACGTACCAGTGGAAGGAGACGCTCGGGCCGGTCGAGGAGCGCGCGACCAACTGGAACTTCTGGGGCTACAACCAGTCGTACGGCATCGGCTACCTGGAGTACTTCCTGTTCGCCGAGGACCTCGGCGCGACCGCGCTGCCGGTCCTGTCCGTCGGCGCCAACGGCTGCGGCTCGACGATCCCCGAGATGACGGACCCCGCGATGATCGACCGCTGGGTCGACGACACCGTCGACCTCATCGAGTTCGCCAACGGCGACGTCACGACCGAGTGGGGCGCCGTGCGCGCGTCGCTCGGCCACCCCGAGCCGTTCGGGCTGCGGTACATCGGCCTCGGCAACGAGGAGAACACGACGACGTTCGAGGCGAACTTCCCGGTGTTCCGCGACGCGATCGAGGCGCGGTACCCCGACGTCACGGTCATCTCGAACTCCGGCCCCGACGACACGGGCGCCCGGTTCGACGCCCTGTGGCAGTTCAACCGCGAGCAGGGCGTCGCGATGGTCGACGAGCACTACTACAACGACCCGTCGTGGTTCCTCACGAACACCGACCGGTACGACTCGTACGACCGCAACGGGCCGCACGTGTTCCTCGGCGAGTACGCGTCGCGCGGCAACGCGTGGTGGAACGCGCTCGCGGAGGCCGCGTACATGACGGGCCTGGAACGCAACTCCGACCTCGTCGAGCTCGCGTCGTACGCGCCGCTGCTGGCCAACGACTCGTACGTGCAGTGGTCGCCCGACGCGATCTGGTTCGACAACGACCAGTCGTGGGGCTCGCCGTCGTACTACGTGCAGCAGCTCTTCTCGACGAACGTCGGCGACCAGGTCGTCCCGTCGACGTTCGCCGGACCCGTCGTCGTCCCGCCGGACCTGTCGGGCGGCGTCTTCCTGTCGACGTGGGCCACCGCGGCCGCGTACGACGACGTCACGGTCACCGCGGCGGACGGGGACGTCCTGTTCGAGGACGACTTCGCCGACGCCGACGGCTGGGAGCCGCAGGCCGGCACGTGGGCCGCCACCGGCGGCGAGTACGTGCAGACCAGCACGACCGCGACCGACGCCCGGACCGTGCCCACGGGCGCGTACGACGTCGACTGGTCGAACTACACGCTCGAGCTCGACGCCCGCAAGACCGCCGGCTCCGAGGGCTTCCTCGTCGGGTTCGCCGCGGGGGCGCCGGACAGCTTCCTGTGGTGGAACCTGGGCGGCTGGAACAACACCCGGCAGGCCCTGGAGAAGGCCGACGGCGGCCGTCAGGGCGAGGTCAAGGCCGTCGAGGGCCACAGCATCGAGACGGGCCGCGACTACCACCTGACGATCGAGGTGCGGGGCCGGACCGTCCGGCTGCTGCTCGACGGCGTGCTCCAGATGGAGTACACCGACGACGTCGCGACGACCGACGTCCACCAGGTCGTCACGCGCGACGCCGACACGGGCGACCTGGTCGCCAAGCTCGTCAACACCTCGGCGTCCACGCACCGCACCGCGGTGCACGTCGACGACGTCGGCATCGAGCCGACGGGCACGGCCACGGAGATCGTCGCGCGGCCCGCCGACACCAACACCAAGTCGGCCCCGCGGGCCGTCGTGCCGGTCGAGCGTGAGCTCACCGGGCTGTCGTCGGACTTCACGTACGACCTGCCGCCGTACTCGGTGACGTTCCTGCGGCTGCACCCGGCCGACGCGACACCGCCGAGCATCGACACCGTGACGGTCACGCCCGAGCCCGTGAACGGCTGGCACGCGCAGCCCGTCACGGTCACGGCGACCGCGTCCGACGACCGCGGCGTGACGCTGCTGGAGACGTCCGTCGACGGCGGCCCGTGGACCCCGTCGCCCGACCCGGCGAGGGTGACCGTGCAGGTCAGCGGGGACGGTCAGCACGAGGTGCGGGTCCGGGCGACCGACGCCGCGGGCAACGTCTCGGCCGTCCGGCCGGTGACGTTCGGCATCGACGCGACGGCCCCGGTCACCACCGCGGCCGTCGACGCCACCGCCCGCACCGTCACCCTCACCGCGACCGACGCCGGGGCGGGCGTCGAGCGCACCGAGGTCCGGGTCGGCGACGGCGCGTGGACGCCCTACACCGCGCCCGTCACCGTCGGCGCCGGGGCGACGGCCGTCGCGTTCCGCTCGGTCGACCGCCTCGGCAACGTCGAGGCGGACCGGTCGGTGACCGTCCCCGCCGCGCTGCGGGCCAGCCGGACGACCGCCGTCGCGGTGCCGCCCGTCGTGCCGATGGGCGTCACGCCGTACGTCCTCGCGGCCGTCACTCCCGCCGCACCGCCGTGGCTCACCGGACCGCCGCCCGGCGGCACGGTCACGGTGCTGCGCGGCACCCAGACCGTCGGCACCGCGACCCTGACCCTGGGCACCGCCCTGGTCCGGGTCACGGGCGCCCTGCCGGCGGGCAAGCACGAGCTGACCGTCCGCTACGGCGGCGACGCACGGTTCGCGCCGTCGTCGACCACGGTCCGCGTGACCGTCGTCGGGAGAAGCTGACCCGACGACCACGGCCGGCTCCCTGCACCGGCCATCCGGTGGCCCGCGACGACCGATCCGTCGCGGGCCACCGGTCTGTCGGGCCCCGGCCCCGCAGGTCGCGCACCTCCGGGTCCGCGCCCTGGTGGTGTGGAAGGTCGGTCGCACCCGACGCGACAGAGGTTCCACACCACGACGTCGTCGCGGACGTGAGGCGCGTGCTCGCGGACGGGGTGCGGCTCGACGCCGTCATGGGGTGGCGACGGCGCACGATTGTCACGGTCGGGGCGCGCTCCTACGATCGGCCGGAAGGCCCGCGCCCGTCGGGGGCGGCGGGACCGAGGTGCGCACCATGGATCTCGAGACGTCCGGCCCCATCGACTACGTCGTCGTGGAGATCCCGCCCGGCGGCTTGAAGGGTGACGCCTTCTCCCTGCTCGTGGACCTCGTCGACCGCGGTGTCATCCGCCCGCTCGACCTCACGGTCGTCGGCAGGGACGCGCAGGGCGAGTTCGCCGTCGTGTCCTTCGACGAGCTGAGCGTGCAGGGGGTCGACGGCACGTTCCTCCACGGCGCCTCGCACGACGTCCTCGACGACGACGACCTGCGTGAGGTGGCGCGCGGCATCCGGCCGGGGTACTCGGCCGCGGTGCTGCTGTACGAGAACACGTGGGCGGCGCCGCTCGCGACCGCGCTGCGGCGCAACGGAGCGCAGCTGCTGGACAGCCGGCGGTTCCCGGTGCAGGCGATCCTCGCGAAGCTCGACGTCCTGACCGGCGGCGCGGACTCGTCGGCGCCGCAGCGCCAGGCGCCCCACGCCGCAGCACACCCGACGAGACCGCGCCCGCCATGACACCCTCGCGCGCGTCGACGCCCTGCCCGACGAGGACGAGGACGAGGACGAGGACGAGGACCCCATGCCCCCGCGTGACGGCGTCTCCTGCCACCCCCGTCGCCGATCGCCACGGACCGGCCTGACACCCGGTCGTCCGCCGAGGCGCTGCGCCGGTGTGGAAGGTCTGTCGCGCGGGACGGGACAGACCTTCCACACCGGGCCACGCACGCGCGCACCCGGCTCAGGGGCGGGCCGCGAACTGTTCGAGCAGCTCGGCGTGGCCCGAGACGATGATGATGTCGTTCTGCGAGATCCGGGTCTCGGGCGTCGCGTACTGGAAGTCGATGCCCGGGCTCTTCACGCCGATGACCGTCACCCCGTACCGCTCGCGGATGTTCGACTGCGCGAGCGTGAAGCCCTGCGTCTCCTTCGGCGGGCGCATCTTCACGACCGTGAACCCGTCCTCGACCTCGATGTAGTCGAGCAGCTTGCCGGACACCAGGTGCGCGACCCGGGCGCCCGCGTCGGCCTCGGGGAGTATCACGTGGTGCGCGCCGATGCGCTGCAGGATGCGGGCATGCTCGGCGGAGATCGCCTTGGCCCAGATCTGCGGGACGCCCAGGTCGACGAGGTTCCCGGCGATGAGCACGGACGCCTCGATGTACGAGCCCACACCCACGACGGCGACGGGGAACTCGCGCGCACCGAGCTGCTCCAGGGCCTCCGGGTTCGTCGCGTCGGCCTCGACCAGCGCGACGCGGCCCGCCCACTGCGCGACGAGGTCGGGGTCCCGCTCGACCGCGAGCACGTCCTGCCCGAGGCGGTCGAGGGTCGCGGCGATCGCGGACCCGAACCGGCCCAGTCCGATGACGAGGACGCCCGAGTCCTTCTTGGGCGTGCGGGGGGCGTTGCGCGTCGTGGACGACGACGTGTCGCGCAGCTTCTCAGCCAATGATCGGCCTCTCTTCCGGTAGCCGGATCACCCGACGACGGTTGCGCAGCGCGAGTGCCGCCGCAAGCGTCATCGTGCCGGTCCGGCCGATGAACATGAGCACGGTGAGCACGTACTTGCCCGAGTCGGGCAGCTCGGGCGTCAGGCCCGTCGACAGCCCGCAGGTCGCGAACGCGGAGATGACCTCGAACAGCACGACGTCGAGCGTCTCCCCGGTCATCGCGAGCAGCAGCAGCGAGGAGATGAGCACGAACGTCGCGGACACGAGCGACACGGCGATCGCGACCTGCAGCGCCTCGCGGGGGATGCGCCGGCCGAACGCCTCGACGTCCCGGTCGCCGCGGGCCTCCGCGACGATCGCGAGCAGCATGACGGCGAGCGTCGTCACCTTGATGCCACCGGCGGTCGACGCCGAGCCGCCACCGGCGAACATGAGCGCGTCCATGAGCAGCCACGTGCCCTCGTGCATCTCGCCGACGTCCACCGTCGAGAAGCCGCCGGACCGGGGCATGACCCCGGCGAACAGGGACGCGAGGATCGTGCCCGCCCAGTCGAGCGGCTTGAACGTGTCGGGGTTGGTCCACTCGAACGCGGCGACGAGCACCGAGCCGAACACGACGAGCGCGAGGCTCGTGGTGATCGTCAGCTTCGAGTGCAGGTTCCAGCGGCGCGGCTCCCGCAGGTGCCCGACGAGGTTGAGGATGACGGGGAAGCCGAGCGACCCGACGAACACCCCGACGATGATCGGCAGCAGCACCCACCAGTCCGACACGTACGGGTCGAGGCCCTCGGGCGTGGGCACGAAACCCGCGTTGTTGAACGCGGAGATGCCGTAGAAGATCGAGTGCCAGGCCGCCTCGCCCCAGTCCTCCTCGTACATGTGGAACCGGGGGAGCAGGATCAGCGCGATCGCGACCTCGAACGCGGTCGACGTGATGATGACCGTGTTGACCAGCGAGCCGACCTCGCCCAGCCGGGTGAACTTGGTCTCCGACGACACGAGCAGCCGCTGCGTCAGGCCGAGCCGGCGGCTCACCGCGAGCCCCAGCAGCGACGCGAGCGTCATGACGCCGAGCCCGCCGATCTTGATCGCGACGAGGATGACGACGAGCCCCCACGTCGACCAGTACTCGCCGGTCGGCACGGTGACCAGCCCGGTCACCGTCGTGGCGGACGTCGCGGTGAACAGCGCGTCGACGAACGGCGCCCGCTCGCCGGTCACCGTGGCCCACGGCGTCCACAGCGCGAGCGTGATGATCGCGATGACCGACCCGAACACGCCGAGCGCGAGCCGGGCCGGGGAGTGCCGGGCCAGGCGGTCCACGAGCTCGCGTGCGTGCCACCGCACGCCGGGGCCACCCCGCGCCATCACACCTCCGCCCGTGCACCCGTGCGCACGCGTGCGCACACCGGCGCTCGCCGGACGGGCCAACTCTGGCACGCCCGGCGCAGCTGCTCGACACGTGCCCGCAGGTGTCGCACGAGCGGGCGGGTCGGATCGACAGGCGCAGGTCGGGGTGCGACGGTGTCCGCATGACGTCGAGGGGGCAGCGCCCGTCGGCCCCGGTGCGGGTCGTCTGGTCCGACGACATGCTCGCGTACGACTTCGGGCACGGGCACCCGATGACGTCCGAGCGCCTCGAGCTGACCATCCGCCTCGCGGAGCAGCTCGGGCTGCTCGACGGGCCCGACGTCGAGCTCGTCGACGCGCCGCCCGCGTCCGACGACCTGCTGCGGACCGTGCACGAGGCCGCCTACGTCGCGGCCGTCCGGGAGGCGTCGGAGCACGGCACCCCCGACCCGCAGCGGGGGCTGGGCACGTCGGACGACCCGGTCTTCCCGTCGATGCACGAGGCGGCCGCGCGCGTCGTCACGGGGACGGTCGACGCGGCGCTCGCGGTCTGGGAGGACCGCGCCGAGCACGCGGTCAACCTCACCGGGGGGCTGCACCACGCGATGCCCGGCGCCGCGTCGGGCTTCTGCGTCTACAACGACGCGGCCGTCGCGATCCGCGCGCTGCTGGCCGCGGGGGCGACGCGGGTGGCGTACGTCGACGTCGACGCGCACCACGGAGACGGCGTGCAGGCGGTGTTCTGGGACGACCCGCGCGTGCTGACGATCTCCGTGCACGAGTCGGGCCACGCGCTGTTCCCCGGCACGGGCTTCGCACGGGAGATCGGCGGCGCCGACGCGATGGGGTCCGCCGTCAACGTCGCGCTCCCGGCGGGCACCGACGACACCGGCTGGCTGCGCGCGATCGAGGCCGTCGTCCCGGCGGTCGTGCGCGAGTTCGCGCCGGACGTGCTGGTGACGCAGCACGGCTGCGACAGCCACCTCATGGACCCGCTCACGCACCTGCGGGTGTCGGTCGACGGCCAGCGCGCCGCCGCGACGCTGCTGCACGACCTGGCGCACGACGTCGCCGACGGCCGGTGGGTCGCCCTCGGTGGCGGCGGGTACGCGGTGCTCGACGTCGTCCCGCGGTCGTGGGCGCACCTCGTCGGCGTCGCGACGCATCGGCCGGTCGACCCCGAGCGGGACGTGCCGCAGGCGTGGCGCGAGCTCGTCCGGGACCGGTACGGGCGGCTGGGCCCGGCGCGCATGACGGACGGCCGGCCGCTGCGGCTGCGGCCCTGGTCGTCGGGGTACGACCCGGGGGACGACGTCGACCGCGCGATCCGCGCGACGCGGGCCGCGGTCTTCCCGTGCTGGGGCCTGGACCCCGACCTGGACTGACGTGGACCTGGACCGACCCGGGTGGTCGGCCGCCGGACGGGCGACGTCCCACCTGTCTCCCCTTTCCCACCAGTCCCACCGGCACTATCGTGGTGCGGCACCCCAGGGGGAGCGTGGAGCCCGGCGCGTCGCCGGGCACGAGCGAGAGAGCTGATCAGATGAGCGACCAGCCGGGCCGCACGCGATTCCTCACCGTGGTCGAGGTCGCCGACGTGATGCGCGTGTCGAAGATGACGGTCTACCGGCTGCTGCACTCGGGCGAGCTCCCCGCGGTCCGCGTCGGACGCTCGTTCCGCGTCCCGCAGGACGCGCTCGACCACTACCTGCGCACGTCGATGACGGTCGAGCCCGAGCAGCAGGACCGCGGCCGGCTGTCCTCCTGACGGGCGGTCGCGCAGGTCGGGAGGGCCGTCCTGCGCGCCTGACCTGGCGCGTCGCGGCGAGGCCCGGGGATCGCGTAAGGTAGTGCCTCGGACTTTCCTGTGCGTGGGCTCGCGGCCTCTGGCCGATGGACGGCACCACGCGTCGATCGACCACCAGCAGGGCCCGTGCTCGGGCCCCCACCGGAAGCGAGTGAGGACCCATGGGCTCCGTCATCAAGAAGCGCCGCAAGCGGATGGCCAAGAAGAAGCACCGCAAGCTGCTGCGCAAGACGCGTCACCAGCGTCGCAACAAGAAGTGACCCGTCGCCGGCGTCGTCCCTCGTGGACCGCGTCGGCGCGACCGGCCCGTGGGTCGGACATCCTCGGGCCCGGCACGTGCCGGGCCCGACGTGTTTCCCGCTGCCGTCACTGACGGAAGCGTCCTACAACGATGTAGGATGACGTTCGCCCTGGTGTCGTCGACATCCGCGGGTCGTCGCTCTGCCACTCTGGTGGACGACGCGGCAGGGGACGGCGGTGGAGGCACGGATGGCAACGAGGCGTACCGGTGCGGTGACCATGCACGACGTCGCGGCGCGGGCGGGCGTGTCGATCAAGACCGTCTCGAACGTCCTCAACGGCTACCAGTACATCCGGCCGGCCACCAAGGAGAAGGTCGAGACGGCGATCGCCGACCTCGGCTACCAGGTGAACCTCACCGCCCGGAACCTGCGGCGCGGCCGGACCGGCCTCATCGGGCTCGCGGTCCCCGAGCTCTCGCTGCCCTACTTCGCCGAGCTCGCGGACTCCGTCATCCGCGCCGCCGAGGCCCGGGGCGTCACCGTCCTCATCGAGCAGACCGGCTCCGTGCGCGAGCGTGAGCTCGAGGTCCTCACCGGGCAACGCCGCCACCTCACCGACGGGCTCATCTTCTCCCCGCTCGAGCTCGGCCCGCAGGACGTCGACGCACTCGACGTCGACTACCCGATGGTGCTGCTCGGCGAGCGCATCTTCGGCGGCCCCGCCGACCACGTGACCATGAGCAACGTCGACGGCGCGCGCGCCGCGACCCAGCACCTGCTCGACCAGGGCCGCCGCCGCATCGCCGTCATCGGCGCGCACGAGGGCGAGACCGTCGGCTCCGCGGCGCTGCGCGTCCAGGGCTACCGCGAGGCGCTCGAGGGCGCCGGGATCGCGGTCGACCCCGCGCTGCTCGGCGAGGCCGGGCTGTGGCACCGCGCGACGGGCGCCGAGGCGATGCACCGGCTGCTCGACTCGGGCGTCGAGATCGACGCCGTCTTCGGCCTCAACGACGCCCTCGCGCTCGGCGCCCTGCACGCCCTGCACGCCCGCCGCATCGACGTGCCCGGCGCGATCGCCGTCGTCGGCTGGGACGACATCGAGGAGACGGCCTACTCGTCGCCGACCCTCACCACCGTCTCCCCGGGCCGGGAGCAGATCGCGACGACCGCCGTCGACCTGCTGCTCGCGCGCATCGACGACCCCGACTCCGACCGGCCGTTCGAGCGGGTCGTCGCCGACTTCACGATCGTCGGCCGCGAGTCCACCCTGGGCGACGCGGCGCCCGACGTCGTCCCTCCGGGGACGTCGGTCGCCTCCGCCGGCTGACGCCGCCGCTCATGCCAGCGGGCCGTACAGGGCGCCCGCGGGTGGCACCCCGTCCGGGTCCAGCTCCTCCAGCAGCGGCAGGATGCGGCGCTCCTCGAACCGGAAGTGCGACTCCATGATCGCCCCGACGCCCTCCAGGTGGCGGCGGCGCTCCTGCCGCGACGCGCCCGAGCGGACCGCCTGGCGCAGCGAGCCGAGCAGGTGCTCGATCATCCGGTGGTCCTGCCGGAGCTGCTCGACGACGGGCGCGAGGTCCGGGTGGGCGCGCACGAGGACCGGGAAAAGCGCGTCGTCCTCGCTGCGGTGATGCCCGTCGAGCGCGGCGCAGAACCCCCAGCAGTAGAGCAGCGGGTCCTGCCCAGGGGCGGCGCGCGGGGCGTCGGGGTCGTCGTCCGTCTGGTCGAGGGCCAGGTCGAGCGCGGCCCGCAGCCGGGTGTGGACCTCACGGAGCTCGCGGGCCAGGGCGCGGGAGCGGTCCTCGGTGGTGCGGTGGGTGATGGCGGTGTCTCCCGCTCGGGCGCCTCCATGCCTGACGCAGCCCGTCACCGGCACGCGACGCTCCGCCGACGCTAGCAGCCGCACCGAGCCGCGCCGAGCCGCGCGGGGGCCGGACGGGCACCGGCCGGTGCCCCCACGACGGTCCCACCGGGCACGCGCCCGTCGGGCCGCTCTGGCACGGTCGTGAGCCGAGTCCCGCCCCGGGGAGGCCGCCATGCGCGAACGGGACCGAGCCCGCCGCGAGCGCGACCGCGGGACCCGGCACACCGGTCCGGCACCTGCCGTCCACGACGACGCGCAGGCACGTCTGACCACCGGCGTCGACCACGCCCGCGCCGCCCCGGACCGGCTCCCGCCGCCCGAGCTCGTCGCGCTGCAGCGTGCCGTCGGCAACGCGGTCGTCGGGGAGCTCGTCGCCCAGCGCCAGCCCGCCCCACCAGGCCCGGCGCCCGCCCCCGCACCTGCGCCCGCCGTCGACCTCAGCGAGTTCATCGAGGACGCCGCCTCGCCGGGACTCACGCTCGCGGTCGCGAACCAGGTGCGGGAGGCGCTCCGGCTCAACCGTCGGCAGCAGGCGCTCGACCTCGTCGTGGGGGCGCTCGTCGAGGACGGCACGATCAACCGTGACCTGCTGCGCAACGGGCGCATGCGGTACGACGCCGGCCTCGCGGGCGAGGGCGCGGTCATGCCGCCCGGGTTCCGGCTCGTGAACGGCGCGCGCGTCGCCAACCCGAGCCGGGTGCGGCTGGGTCCGGCCGCGTTCCGTAGCGGCCTCGCGGTGCTGTACAGCAGCGTCCTGCACGAGTACCGGCACGTCGAGCAGTTCCAGCGGATCAACTCCGCTGCGGACCCCCTGCACGGGCAGAACAACTGGCTCGTCGAGCGGCAGGAGGTCGACGCCTACCTGCGCGAGGTCGAGACGTCGCGCACCACGGGCCTGTTCGCCGATGCGCGTCAGATGCGCGAGGTCTGGCGCCGCCTGCACTTCGAGCACTGGATCGGCGTCGACCGCGCCGGGCGCCGCGCGCTCAACGACCGTTATGTTGCTGCGCACGCGATCGTGCGGCAGGCCGTGGGGCCAGACGTGCGGCTGGGCTTCAGCCCGGTGCGCTGAGGGGAGGACCGATGGGGACGCTGCGGCTGGTCGTCGAGCCCGTGCAGGACGACGAGGCGGTGCTCGCGGTGCGGGTGCTGCTCGTCAACGACGGGGACGACGACGTCACGGTCAACGCGCGGCTCGCGGTGAGCGCCGAGCACGGCCCGGGCGAGCTGGCCTTCGCGGTCGTCGGGCCCGACGGTGACGAGGTGCCGTTCGCGGCGCGGGTCAACCTCGGGCGGGCGCGGGGCGAGCACACGGCGACACTGCGCCCGACGGTGCACGTCGGCACGACCGTCGACCTCGGCGACTACCACCCGGTCGACGCCCCGGGTGCCTACCGGGTGGTGGCGACCTACCGCGGCGCGGGCGGTGGTGGTGCCGGCGCCGAGCAGGAGGACGACGGCGACGCGGGCCTGCCCACGGGCGTGTGGCGCGGCTCCGTGCGGTCGGACGAGGTCACCGTCGAGGTGCGCTGAGCCGAGGCGCAGGCGGGTCGGGCGACGCCGGGTCAGACCGTCCGCGCGTCCAGCTGGTCGAGGCGGTGGTCGACGAGCCAGCCGGTCGCGAGCAGGGGGAGCGCGACACCGACGAGGGGGCCGAGGACCGGCAGCGCGAGCACCGAGACGGTGACGGCGGCCAGGACGACGAGCACGCCGAGCGAGACGCCCGGGGAGAGCAGCGGGAACAGCGCGACGAACCGCCACGTGCGGCCGAAGGGCTCGTCGTAGCGGCGCGCGACCGCGACGAGCGTGACGACCACGACCGCGAACCAGGCGCCCAGGGCGAGGACCAGGGCCGTGAGGACGGCAGACACCGGGCCCTGCGCGAACCGGACGACGGCGAGGTCGAGGTACAGCAGGACGCCGACCGGCCAGGCGGGGGCGCCGAGCAGGTTGAGCCGGCGCCGGCCGGACCGGTAGGCCGACCAGAACTCGCGCCACAGGTGCTCGGACGGCTCGCCCGCGACGAGGCGCGCCAGCAGCCGCCCGCCGGCGTCGAGCGCGGGGAACAGGCCGAGGACGACGAGCCCGGCGAGGGTGCCGAGCAGGACGAGCGCGTTGATCCCGACGACCTGCGTGACGACGCGCAGGACGCCCATGACGCGCCCGGCCCAGCCGCCGACCTGACCGTCGGTCTCGCCGCCGGTACCGGGATGGTCGCCGGCGCGACCGGTCGTGCCCGTCGGCGCCGTGCCGTCCCCCCGCGGGCGCGCGGGAGGCGCGTGGCGGGCGGGGACGTCGCGGTCGTCGACGGGCACGACGCTCATCCTGCCGTCCGCGTCCCGAAGGCGGTGCGGCCCGTGTCGTCGGTGCCCGCGAAGGAGAGCGCGGGGCGGCCGCCGACCGCGTCGAGCGACGGGAAGACGACCGCGTGGAACGACGGTGAGCCGTCGCCGGCGGGGTCCCGGACGAACCGGCCCGCGCCGAGCGACCGCACGCCGGTGAGCGTGTCGGCGCAGACCTCGACGGGCCGCGACGCGGTGACGCCGCTCGCCGCACCGGGCTCGAACGTCACGACCTCCCACGTGCCGGCCAGGTCGGCGACGGCGGCAGGCCACGACGACACGTCGTCGGACTCCGCGTCGCCCGCCCACGGCTGGGGGGAGACGAGCGGCCAGCCGTCGTCGGTCCACACGAGCCGGCGGACCTGCACCTCGTGCCGGGTCGGGTCGTCACCGTCGCGCACGTGGTGCACGAGCAGCTGGTGGTCGCCGTCGGTCAGGACGGACGCGTGCCCGGGGGCGAGCCAGGTGCGGCCGCCCGCGAAGCGGTGCCCGGCGAGCACGGGCGTCCCGACGACCGCGGGGTCGCTGTCGAGGTCGCGCAGGTCGCGTCCGGCTCGGTCGACGTACGGGCCGGTCACGGCGTCGGAGACGCCGACGCGCACGTGGTACGTCGAGAAGAGCGAGTCGTACGACACGACGAGCGCCCAGCCGCCGCCGGGGCGGGGCAGGACGAACGCGCCCTCGATCGCGCCCTCGACGGACCGGGGCCGCCGCGCGACGAGCCAGCCCGGGCCCCACGCGGGGCGGCCGGGGCCGGGCGAGTCGAGCGCGCCGCCGGTCGCGGGATCGAGCTCGAGCACGTGGATGCCGCCGAAGAACGAGCCGTAGACCATCCAGTGCCGGTCGCCGTCGACGACGACGTTCGCGTCGATCGCGTTCGGGCCGTCGGCGTCGTGCCGTGAGGTCACGACGAGCCCGCGGTCCTCCCACGGCCCGGACGGGTGCGGCGCGACGGCCAGCCCGATCGCGGAGGTGCGGGAGCCGAACGTCGACGCGGACCAGTACATGCGCCACTCGTCGCCGACCCGCACGACCTCGGGCGCCCACAGGCCCTCGGCGCCGGTCCACGCGGCGCCGTCGGCGGGCACGCCGGGCAGCGCCCAGCCGTGGAAGTCCCAGGTGACGAGGTCGGTGGACCGCCGGACCTGCACGCCGGCCCGGACGGGGCCGTCGGCGTACGCGTCGGTCGAGAACAGCCAGTACGTGCCGTCGTCGTCCCGCACGGCGGTCGGGTCGTGCGCGTGCCGGCCGCCCCAGGTGCTGGTGTCGGGCGTCGCCGGGTCGGGCGCCGGACCGGTCGTGGGGTCGGGCACCGGGTCGAGCAGGGTCACGGCTCAGCCCTTCGTGCCGGTGAGCGCGACGGACTCGATGATCTGCCGCTGGAAGATGAGGAAGACGATGAGGATCGGCAGCAGCGCGACGAAGGACGCGGCCATGATCAGCGGGTAGTCGCGCTGGGTGGCGAACTCCACGTTGAGGTTGGCGATGACGACCTGCAGGGTCTGCCGCTCGGGGGTGTTCAGGTAGAGGATCGGCGCGAGGTAGTCGTTCCAGATCGTCATGAACCAGAGGATGAACTGGGCGGCGATGGCCGGGCGGATCATCGGCAGGATCATGATGCGGAAGATCTGCGGGTAGGACGCGCCGTCGATCTTCGCGGCCTCGATCATCGAGTCGGGCACCGACTCGAGGTACTGCCGCAGGAAGAAGATCATGATGATGTTGCCGAACAGCAGCGGCACGATCAGCGGCAGCAGGGTGTCGACCCAGTGCAGCCGGGAGAACATGACGAACTGCGGGATCATGATCGTCGGGTAGGGGACCATGAGGCCCGACAGCAGCCCGATGAAGATGACGTTCTTGTAGGGCAGCCGCAGCTTCGCGAGGGCGAACGCGGCGAGCGCCGAGGTGAACGAGCCGACGATGGTCACCGTGCCGGCGACGATGAGGCTGTTCATGAAGCCCGACAGGATCGGGGCCTCGGTCCACATGCGGACGTACGTGTCCCACTGCGGCGCCTCGGGGATCCACACGGGCGGCAGCGCGAAGACCTCGGTCTTCGTCTTGAGCGACGTCGAGAGCATCCACAGCAGCGGCGCGAGCATCGCGGCCGAGCCGAGGACGAGGATCGCGACCGTGACGACGTCGACGGTGCGACGCGAGCGGGTGCGCGAGGAGGGGGCGCGGCCCTCGGGCTTCGCGGCGGGGCGCGCGAGGCGGGGCAGGGTGGCGTTCTGGGTCATGGCGGTGTCTCCCTGCCTCAGTCGATCGCGAAGCTGTTGCGCCGGTTGAGGCGGAACTGGATGACGGTGATGACGAGGACGAGGATCCCGAGCACGATCGACATGGCCGTCGCGTACCCCATCTGCTGGTACTTGAACGCCTTGCGGACGATGTACCAGACGACCGACGCGGAGCTGAACTCCGGTCCGCCGGTGGGCGTCATGATGTTGATCTCGGTGAAGATCTGCGACCCGGCGATGACGTTCGTGACGACGAGGAAGAACGTCACGGGGCGGACCATCGGCAGGATGATCGACCGGAAGCGCTGGAACGCGTTGGCGCCGTCGAGGGCCGCAGCCTCCAGGAGCGAGGCGGGCACGGACTGGATGGCCGCCAGGTAGAGCAGCGTCGAGTACCCGAGGCCCTTCCAGATCGCCATGATGATGATCGCGGGCTTCACGGTGGCGGTGTTCTGCAGCCAGTCCGGGCCCTCGATGCCGAACCACGCGAGCACCTGGTTCACCAGGCCGAAGTCGCCGTTGTACGCGAACTGCCAGACGATCGCGATGGCCGCGAGCGACGAGATGACGGGCACGTAGTAGATCGTGCGGAAGGCCGTGCGGCCGGGGATCTTCCGGTTGAGCGCGAGCGCGAGCAGCAGCGACAGGAAGAGCCCGATCGGGATGCCGATCATGTAGAAGAACGTGTTGAACAGCGCCTTGTGGAAGTACTCGTCGGCCAGCAGGTCGACGTAGTTCTCCAACCCGATGAAGCGCATCGGGCCGAGGCCGTTCCAGCTCGTCAGCGACGCGTAGACCGCGAAGCCGATGGGGTAGAGCGTGAAGAGCAGGTAGCCGACGACGGGTGCGGCGACGAAGATCGCGGCCCACCGGTGCTCGGTGCGGTGCAGGCGCAGGATGTCGCGCTTCGAGCGCGTCCCGGGCGCGGGGGAGGTGCCGGTCGTGCCGGGCGCCTCGGGCGGGTTCTCGACGGTCGCGGTGCGCGCCATCCCAGGCTCCTTCGTTGCGGGGGCCCCGCGGTGTCGTGCGGGGGCGTCCCCGCCGCCCGGCCGGACGGGGGCCGGGCGGCGGGGATCGGGTCAGACGGGCCGGGTCGGCGTCAGCCGGCCTGCTCGGCGTTCGCGATGGACTCGTCGAGCAGCGTCTGCATCTTCGGCTGCGTCTCCTTGAGGTAGTCGGCGGCGGTCTGCTTGCCGTCGAGCACGGGCTGGATGTTGGTCCAGAGCTCGTCGTACCACTCCGCGCCGTAGGTGAACGCGGCGGGCATCGCCCGGCCGTAGTCCTGCGCGATGTCGAGGAACTCCTGGCGGTTGGCGGGCTCGGCGCCCTCCTCGGCCGCCCAGGCCTCGGCGACGTCGATGAGGTTGGGGATCTGGATGTTGGCGTCGACCAGCGTCTGCTGCGCGTCGGCGTCGGCGCTCAGGTACGTGACGAGCTTGACGGCGTCCTCGGGGTACTTCGACGTCGCGGAGACGCCGATGCCGAGCGAGCCGAGCCACGTCGCCGTGCCGGCGTCACCGACGGTCGGCCAGGGGATCAGGTCGTAGTCGAAGTCCAGGTCGTTGTAGACCGAGACGTCCCACGGGCCGACCGGGAAGAAGCCGATCTCGCCGGCCATCCAGCGCTGGTAGGTGTCCAGCGTGGCGGCGTCGGACGCCGACGGCGTGACCTTCTCGACGTTCGTGAGGTCCGCGAACTTCTGCAGCGCCTCGGCGAACTCGGGGGTGTCGACGGTGACCTCGGTGTGGTCCTCGTTCGTCCAGTCGCCGCCGTTGCTCCACACCATCGACTGCAGGTTCCACTGCACGTTGAGGCCGGTGCCCCACTGGTCGAGCGTGCCGTCGCCGTTCTTGTCGACGGTGAGCTGCTTGCTGATCGCGACGAACTCGTCCCAGGTGAGGGGCGTGTCCTTGTCGGGCAGCGGGATGCCGGCCGCCTCGAGCATCGTCTTGTTGTAGCCGAACGAGAACGGGCCGACGTCCTTCGGCAGGCCGTAGAGCGCGCCGTCGGGCGTGCCCTGCGTGGTGCCGTCGAAGCGGTAGGAGTTGACGCCGTACTCCCAGATGTTCGACAGGTCGACGCCGCTGGCGTCCACCTGGTCGGTGATGTCCATGAGGACGCCGGAGGCGACGTAGGACTGCAGGCTGGCCTGCTCGATGTAGAAGACGTCCGGCACGTTGTTGCCGGCGACGGACGCCTGCAGCTTGGTGGCGTACTGGTCGGCGTCGGTCACGATGACCTTCACCTTGGTCCCGGTGTCCTCGGTGAACTTGGCGATGGCGGCCTCGTAGGCGGCCTTCTCGTCCGGTCCACCACGGAACATGAACGTGATGGTCTTGTCACCACCGTCACCGGCGCTGTCGTCGCCGCTGCCGCTGCACGCGGTCAGCGTGAGGGTCCCGGCGACGGCGATCGCCGCCGCGGCGAGGAGCTTCCTCCTGATCATCTGCCTGCCTCCCATATCCCGAGGATCTGCGAGGTCACGGTCGTCGTCGGGACCGCGTCCGCCGGTGGGCGGGGCGCCGGAGCGGTGCGGTCCGTCGTGGTCGTCGTTGACCTCTGTTCGCTTATCCAACGTCGTTCCTACAACGTTGATCTACAACGTTGCACAACATGACACGAACCCCGCCGGTCGGTCAAGCCACGAACTGGTAACGGCTCTCCGAGCGGGCTCGGCGCAACCGCGGCGGGGTCGGCGGCGGGCTGTTTGACGCCCGACCGGCGCGCAGGCATCATGCCATCTACAACGATGTAGAACTGTCGACCACAGGAGCTCGCATGTTCCCCGTCCGCCTCACCCTCGACCCCGCGTTCCGCGTGGGGCCCGTCCGTCGGCGCACCTTCGGGTCCTTCGTCGAGCACCTCGGCCGCTGCGTCTACACCGGCATCCACGACCCCGCGCACCCCACCGCCGACGCCGACGGCTTCCGCAAGGACGTCCTCGAGCTCACCCGCGAGCTCGGCGTGAGCACCGTGCGCTACCCCGGCGGCAACTTCGTGTCCGGCTACCGCTGGGAGGACGGCGTCGGCCCCGTCGAGCAGCGCCCCGCACGCCGCGACCTCGCCTGGCACTCGCTCGAGCCCAACACCGTCGGCGTCGACGAGTTCATGCGCTGGGCCGACCTCGCCGGCGTCGAGCCGATGATGGCCGTCAACCTCGGCACCCGCGGCGTCCAGGAGGCGCTCGACCTGCTCGAGTACTGCAACGGCGGCGCCGGCACCCTCTACGCCGACCAGCGCCGCGCGAACGGTGCGGCCGACCCCTACGACATCCGCATGTGGTGCCTCGGCAACGAGATGGACGGGCCCTGGCAGATCGGCTCCAAGACCGCCTACGAGTACGGGCGCCTCGCCGCCGAGACCGGCCGCGCCATGCGCATGGTCGACCCCGGCCTCGAGCTCGTCGCCTGCGGGTCGTCCGGCGTCGTCATGCCGACCTTCGGCGAGTGGGAGCGCATCGTCCTGACCGAGGCGTACCAGCAGGTCGACTACGTCTCCGCGCACGCCTACTACTGGGAGGAGGACGGCGACCTCGGGTCGTTCCTCGCCTCCGCGACCGACATGGACCACTTCGTCGAGGCCGTCACCGCGACCGCCGACGCCGTGCGCGCCCACAAGAAGGTCGACAAGCGCATCCACATCTCGTTCGACGAGTGGAACGTCTGGTACCAGAAGCGCGCCGAGTCGAAGCCGCCGACCGGCGACGACTGGCCCGTCGCGCCCGTCCTGCTCGAGGACCGCTACAACGTCGCCGACGCCGTCGTCGTCGGGAACCTGCTCATCTCGCTGCTGCGGCACACCGACCGCGTGCACGCCGCGTCGCTCGCGCAGCTCGTCAACGTCATCGCGCCGATCATGACCGAGCCCGGCGGCCGGTCCTGGAAGCAGACGATCTTCCACCCCTTCGCGCAGGCCTCGCGGCACGCCGTCGGCGACGTCCTGCAGGTCGCGATCGACGCCCCGACGTACGAGACGGCCCGCTACGGCGACGCCGCGCTCGTCGACGCCGTCGCCACGCGCGACCCCGAGACCGGAGCGACGACCCTGTTCGCCGTCAACCGCTCGCTCACCGAGCCCGCGCTGCTCGAGGTCGACGCCCGCGCCCTGCCCGGGCTGCGCGTGCTCGACGCGACGACCCTCGCGAACCCGGACCACACCTGGTCCGCCACCGCGGACGACGACACGAGCGTCGCGCCGCGCCCCAACACGACCGCCGAGGTCCGCGACGGCCGGCTCACCGTGCAGGTGCCGCCCGTGTCGTGGAACGTCGTCCGGCTGGGTGCCTGACGTGACCGACGCACCCGACCCGTCGCGCGTCCCCGGCCCGCCCGTGGCCGTCGACGCGGTGCCCGCCGCGGACGCCACCGCCTCCGGGCGGTCCCCGCGACGGCGCGGCCGGCGCCTGGCCGTCGTCGCGGCCGTCCTCGTCGTCGTGCTCGCCGCGGGCGGCGGGCTCGCCTGGTGGCTGCGCCCCGACCCCGCACCGGCCGCGGTCGACCTCGAGCCGACGGGTGACCTGCGCGCGCACGACCCCGCCCTGGTCGTCGGCGACGAGGGCGAGCCCTGGTACGTGTTCAACACGGGCGACGTCCGCGAGGGCCTCGGCTCCCCGCAGATCCGCAGGTCGACCGACGAGGGGCGGACCTGGGAGGCGATCGGCACCGTCTGGGACGCGTCGACCCGCCCCGACTGGGCCTACGAGGCCGTGCCGGGCGTGCAGAACTTCTGGGCGCCCGAGGTCCTGCACCACGACGGCACCTGGTACCTCTACTACTCGGCGTCGACGTTCGGCTCCAACCGGTCCGTCATCGGCCTGACCACCAACACGACGCTCGACCCCGACGACCCGGACTACGCGTGGGTCGACCAGGGCCTGGTGTGGGGCTCGGAGCCGGGGGAGACGGACTACAACGCGATCGACCCGGGCGTGCTCGTCGACGACGACGGTCGCGGGTGGATGGCGTTCGGGTCGTTCTGGGGCGGGATCCAGCTCGTCGAGCTGACGTTCCCGTCGGGCAAGGCCGCCGACCCCGAGGCCGAGCCCGTGACCCTCGCGAGCCGCACCGGCGCCCCGAACCCCATCGAGGCCCCGTACCTGGTGCACCGCGACGGCTGGTACTACCTGTTCTTCTCGCGCGACTTCTGCTGCCGGGGCACCGACTCGACGTACAACATGGCCGTCGGCCGCTCCCGCACGGTGACCGGGCCGTACCTCGACCGGTCCGGCACGGACCTCGTCGACGACGGCGGAGAGCCGCTGCTCGCGACGACCGGCGACATGGTGGGCCCCGGCGGGCAGTCGGTGTCCGGCGGGATCCTCGCGTTCCACTGGTACGACGCGGCCGCGGGCGGCGAGATCACCCTCGGCCTGCGCGAGCTCGCGTGGGACGACGAGGGCTGGCCCGTCGCGACGACCGCGCCGGAGCAGGCCGCCGAGGCCGCCGGGTCCTGACCGGGGACCCGGCCTACGAGCAGGGGCGGGCGGCGTGCCCGGAGGTGTGCGCCGTCCGCCCCGATCCACCGTCCGGACGCCCTCCTCGGCGCGGCCCGGGTCTCAGTCGAGGCAGAACCCGTTGCCCTCGACGTCCCGCATGACCAGGCACGACTCGTCAGAGCGCGCGCTCCAGCACGAAGTCGTCCTCGACGCGCGACCCGACCGTGAAGTGCTTCGTCCCGACGACCGCGAACCCGGACCGCTCGTAGAACGCCCGCGCCCGCGCGTTGAGCTGGTTGACGCCGAGCCACATGCCCGCGGCACCGCGCGCGCGTCCCTCGTCGACCGACGCGGCCATGAGCGCGTGCGCGACGCCTCCGCCGTGGTGGTCCGGGTGCACGTAGCACTTGGACAGCTCGATCGTCGGGCGGACCGTCAGCGCGGTCCGGACGTCGGCGTCGGCCGGCTCGCCCTCGACCAGCATCGTGTAGCCGGTGAGGGTGCCGTCCTCGTCGGCGACGAGCACCGCGCGCGCCGGGTCGACGACGTACCCGGCGAACCGCTCGGGGGACAGGACCTGCGCGACGAACGCCGCCTGGTCCGCGGCCGTGGACCCCGGCGGGCAGGCCAGCGGGAACGTCACGGCGGCGAGGTCCGCGAGCGCGTCGACGTCGGCGGGGGTCGCGGGGCGCACGGGCATGCGCGTCAGCATAGGCAGCGGGCTGCGCGCCGGACGGTCAGGAGCCGCGCAGCGAGCGCCGCACGGCCCGCACGACGAGGCCGACGGCCCAGGCCAGACCGGCGAGGCTCGCGGCGTTGATGCTCCGCCGCGCGGTCCGCCCGCGGCTGCTGCGGAACTCGCGCACGGGCCAGCCGACGTGCGCGGCGTGCAGGCGCAGGCGTCGGTCGGGGTTGATCGCGCAGGGGTGCCCGACCTCGGACAGGATCGCGACGTCGTTCGTCGAGTCGCCGTACGCGTAGGACGCGGACAGGTCGATGTGGTCCCGGTCGGCGAGCGCCCGGACGGCGTCGGCCTTCGCCTGGCCGTGCAGCATGTCCCCGACGAGCCGGCCGGTGTAGAACCCGTCGTCGTGCTCGGCGACGGTGCCGATCGCCCCGGTGACGCCGAGCCTACGCGCGATGATCTCGCCGATCTCGACGGGCGTGGCGGTGACGAGCCAGACCTCGTGCCCCGCGGCGATGTGGTCGTCGAGCAGCCGCTGCGTGCCGGGGTAGATCCGCAGGCACAGGACCTCGTCGTAGACGTCCTCGGCGATGGCGGTGACCTCGGCGACGGAGTGGCCGCGCATGATCTCGAGCGCGCGCGAGCGGACCTCGTCGATCTGGTGCTTGTTCTCGCCGAACGCGAGGTACCGCGCCTGGTGCACCCCGAACCGCACGATGTCGAGCTTCTTGAAGAAGCCGCGCCGGTAGAGCCCGACGGCGAGGTGGAACGAGGACGCGCCGCGGATGATCGTGTTGTCGACGTCGAAGAACGCGCCGACGCGGTGGTCGGTCGAGCCGGGCGGTGCGGGCGCGACGGGGGCGTCCGCGGGGGCCCTGGCGACCCCGGCCTCCGCGATCGCACGCGCGACGGGGGAGGGTTCGGCTGCCGGTCGCACCCGGCCACTGTAACGAGGGTCGCGGGCAACCGTGGTGCCCGGTGTGCGCCGGGTCACCCCGGCCGTCCGCGTCGCCTAGCGTGGGGGGATGCCTGACGCCCCTGCCCGAGTCGTCCTGTTCGGCCGCGAGGGCTGCCACCTGTGCGAGGAGGCCCGGGTCGTCGTCGCGGACGTCTGCGCCCGGACGGGTGACACGTGGCGGGAGGTCGACGTCGACCGCCCCGGGGACGCCGCCGGGGGTCGTGACCTGGCCGGGGAGCTCGGCGAGCTCGTCCCGGTGGTCGAGGTCGACGGGGTGCGCCAGGGCTACTGGCGGATCGACGGGGGACACCTGCTGCGGGCCCTTTCACGGCCACGGCCGACGCCCTAACCTGTCCCCACGGTCGGGGCCCCGGCCGTGCGGGGGCTTGCGGGAGTCGACGTGGACACGCATGGCAGGACGCCCGGGACGCGGGGTGCGGTGACGGCGCCGGGCGGGACCGGCGAGCACGGGGACACCCGTGGACGGGACGCCGGGCAGGGTCCGGCGCGCGCGGTGCCGCCGTCGACGGTCGCGCGGCTGCCCGGGTACCTGCGGGCGCTGCACGCGCTGGCCGCCGAGGGCGCGGTCCTCACGTCGTCCGACGAGCTCGCGGCGCGGTCCGGGGTGACGTCGGCGCAGCTGCGCAAGGACCTGTCGTTCCTCGGCTCGTACGGGCGCCGGGGCGTCGGCTACGACGTCGCGCACCTGTCGGAGCGGGTCGAGGTCGTGCTGGGCCTGACGACGCAGCGTCGCGTCGTCATCGTCGGGATCGGCAACCTGGGGCACGCGCTCGCGAACTACTCGGGCTTCGCGGACCGCGGGTTCGCGGTCGTCGGGCTCGTGGACGCCGACCCGGACGTCGTCGGCACGACGGTCGCGGGGCTCACGGTGCAGCCGTTCGCGGAGCTCGCGGGGCTCGTGTCGGGCACGGGGGCGACGATCGGCGTCATCGCGACGCCCGCTGCCGGGGCGCAGGTCGTGTGCGACGCCCTGGTCGACGCGGGGGTCGTCGGGATCCTCACGTTCGCGCCGCGCGCGCTGCGGGTGCCGGCGCACGTCGACGTGCGGGCGGTGGACGTGGCCTCCGAGCTGCAGATCCTCGCGTTCCACGACCGTCGGCGGACCGGGACCTGGGAGGTGTGAGGGCCGTCCCCGGGAACGCGACGGCCGGCGTCCGCGGGTCCGGTGGGACCCGGCGGACGCCGGCCGTGGGTGCGCGCCGGGGGACCGGCGGGCGGGTGGGGCGCAGCGGGTCGGCGCTGCGCCCGGGCTCAGCCCTGCTGGATGGCGGAGACGTCGAGCGAGATGACGACCTTGTCGGCGACGAGGACGCCACCGGCCTCGAGGGCCGCGTTCCACGTGAGGCCGAAGTCCTTGCGGGAGATCGTCACGGTGGCCTCGAACCCGGCGCGCGTGTTGCCGAACGGGTCGACGGCGGTGCCGTTGAACTCGGTGGCGAGCTCGACGCTCTGCGTCACGCCGTGGATCGTGAGGTCGCCGACGATGACGTAGTCGCTGCCCGCGCCGCGGATCTCGGTCGAGGCGAAGGTCCACTGGCCGAACTTCTCGACGTCGAAGAAGTCGCCCGACTTGAGGTGGCCGTCGCGGTTGGCGTCACCGGTGGAGACGGTGGACGGGTCGAGCGTGACGTTGACGGAGGTGTCCGCGAGCGTCTCGCCGACGACGATGGTGCCCTCGGAGACGGCGATCGAGCCGCGGACCTTGGAGATGCCTGCGTGACGGACCGTGAAGGCGGCCTCGGTGTGGGAGGCGTCGACGGCCCACGTGCCGGTCGTGAGGCCGGCGGGAAGGGCGGTGGTGGCGGTGGTGCTCATGGGGGAGGCTCCTCAGTCGTTGAACGGTCAACCACTCTCGTTAGTTGAGAATTGAACTACACTCGTCGGCAGAGCGCAAGAGATGTCCGGAGGACGGAGACGTGATGAGCACCACCGAGCCCACGACCGCCGTGTCGAGCGAGCAGGCGGGCGACCCGACGACGGGGCCGACGGACGAGCCGACGCCCGCCGGTGGCTGGCTCACCGCCGAGCAGCAGCAGCACTGGCGCTCGTTCCGGTCCGGCGCCGCCCGGCTCATCGCCGTGCTCGACCACGAGCTCGAGGCGCAGTCCGGCCTGTCCACGCACGAGTACGAGGTCCTCGTCCGCCTCTCCGAGCGGCCCGGCCACACCATGCGCATGTCCGAGCTCGCCGACGGCGTCGTGCACTCCCGCAGCCGCCTCACGCACACCATCCGCCGCATGGAGGCCGCGGGCCTCGTCGGCCGCACGCCCTGCGCCGAGGACGCCCGCGGCGTGAACTGCACCATGACCGCCCTCGGGTGGAGCCGCCTCGTCGCCGCCGCGCCCGGGCACGTCCAGTCCGTCCGCGACCACCTGGTCGACGTCCTCACCCCCGCGCAGTTCGCCGCGCTCGGCGAGGCCATGCAGGTGGTGGCCGACCGCATCGTCTCGGGACCGTGCGAGGACGCCGCGGGTGGCCCGTGTCACGTCGGCTGAGCACCCGGACCGTCCGGGACACCCAGCCACGTTTGCGACACTGACCCCTATGGTCGCCACCACCGTCCACCTGCTGCGTCACGGCGAGGTGCACAACCCCGACGGTCTGCTCTACGGACGTCTGCCCGGGTACCGCCTCTCCGAGCGCGGCCACGCCATGGCCCGGGCCGTCGCCGACGCGCTCGCGGGCGAGCCCGACGCGGCCGGCGGTCCGGCCCGCACGCGGCACGACGTCACCGTCGTCGTCGCCTCCCCGCTGCAGCGCGCGCAGGAGACCGCGGCCCCCATCGCCGCCGCGTTCGGCCTGGACGTCGGCACCGACGAGCGCCTCATCGAGGCCGCCAACCACTTCCAGGGCATGAAGTTCGGCGTCGGCGACGGCTCGCTGCGCCACCCCACCCACTGGCCGTACCTGCGCAACCCGTTCCGGCCGTCGTGGGGCGAGCCGTACAAGGAGCAGGTCGACCGGATGCTCGCCGCCGTCGACGCCGCACGCGACCTCGCCCGCGGCCACGAGGCCGTGCTCGTCAGCCACCAGCTCCCCGTCTGGGTCACGCGCCTCGCCGTCGAGGGCCGCCGCCTGTGGCACGACCCGCGCCGCCGCCAGTGCAGCCTCGCGTCGCTCACCAGCCTGCGCTACGAGGACGACCGGCTCGTCGGCGTCGGCTACAGCGAGCCCGCCGCGGCGCTGCTGCCCGGCGCGTCCCCGGTGGCGGGGGCGTGAGCGTGCACGGGACCGCCCGGGCGCCACGACCGCTGCGCGCCCGCGCGCGGCGGCTGCTCGGTGCGGCCGTCGCCGCGTCCGCCGCGCTGCTGCTCGTCGCCGGGTGCTCGGTCGGCGCCGCGGACGACGACACCCCCGAGGACGTCGTCGACCAGGGCTACCAGTCCGGCGACGGCAGCGCGACGACGTGGGCGGCCGACGACCGCAAGGGCCCGCTCGACCTCGCCGGCACCGACTACGCCGGGGTGACGCAGGACGTCGCGGACTGGCGCGGGGACGTCGTCGTCCTCAACACCTGGTACGCCGCGTGCCCGCCGTGCCGCGCCGAGGCCCCCGACCTCGTCGACCTCGCGAACGACTACGCCGACCAGGGCGTGCACGTCCTCGGGCTCAACGGCACCGACGCCGCGGGCGCCGCGGAGGCGTTCCAGCGCCAGTTCGAGGTCCCGTACCCGAGCATCGACGACACCGACGGTGCCGCCGTCGCCGCCCTGCAGGGCGTCGTGCCCGTCAACGCCGTCCCGACGACCGTCCTGCTCGACCGCGACGGCAAGGTCGCCGCGCGCATCCTCGGCCTCGCCGAGGGGTCGACGCTGCGCGCGCTCGTCGACGACCTGCTCGCCGAGCAGCCGGGCGGCACGTCGTCGTGACCCCCGCCGTCCTGCCCGCGCTCGCCACCGGCCTGCCGGTCGTGGCGGACGTCGGCGACACCTTCGGCCGGGCCGTGACGTCCGGCTCGCTGCTGCTCGCCGTGCCGCTCGCGCTGCTGGCCGGCCTCGTGTCGTTCGCGTCGCCGTGCGTCCTGCCGCTCGTGCCGGGGTACCTCGGCCTGCTCGGCGGGATGAGCGGAGCGGGCACGGGCGCAGGCCGGTCGCGCCCGGGGACCACGCCGGGTGCGGCTGCGGGGTCGGGCGCCGCCGTCGAGGACGACCCGACCGGGACCGCGGCGGCCGACGCCACCGGGTCGGACGGCACGGGCTCGCGGACCGCCACCGTCGCAGCACCGCGCGTCGCGGCCGCCCGCTCGCGCGTCCTGCTCGGCGTCGCGCTGTTCGTCGCCGGCTTTACCGCGGTGTTCGTCGCCTACGGCGCGCTCGCAGGGTCGCTCGGCGGGCTCCTGCTGCGCTGGCAGGACCCGGTGACGCGCGTCCTGGGCGTCGTCGTCATCGTCATGGGCCTGGCGTTCCTCGGGCTCGTGCCGTTCCTGCAGAACGAGCGCCGCCTGCACCTCGCACCGCGCGCGGGGCTGTGGGGCGCGCCCCTGCTGGGCGTGACGTTCGGCCTCGGCTGGACGCCGTGCATCGGCCCGACCCTCGCCGCGATCCTCACGCTCTCGCTCGACGGCGGGTCCGCCGGGCGCGGCGCGCTCCTCGCCGTCGCGTTCTGCGTCGGCCTCGGGCTGCCGTTCCTGCTCGTCGCGCTGGGCCTCGAGAGCAGCACGCGGATGCTCGGGTTCCTGCGCCGCCACCGCCTCGCGATCCTGCGGGTCGGCGGCGCGATGCTCGTCGTCCTCGGCCTCGCCCTCGTCACCGGGGTGTGGGGCACGTGGGCAGGCTGGCTGCAGGGCGTCCTCACCGGCTACGACCCCTTCGTGCCGGTGGTGTGACGTGAGCACCTACCGCCCCGAGGGCCTCGACGACGCGTTCACGCAGGTCGCCGAGCCTCCCGCCGCCGCGGGCACCGACGGCGGACCGGACGTCCGGCTGCCCGCGCTCGGCGCGGTCGGCTGGCTGCGCTGGGCGTGGCGCCAGCTCACGAGCATGCGCGTCGCGCTCCTGCTGCTCATGCTGCTCGCGGTCGCCGCCGTCCCCGGCACGCTGTTCCCGCAGCGCGCGCAGGACCCGCCCGGCGTCGCGCAGTACCTGCTCGACCACCCGACCACCGGTCCGTGGCTCGACCGCCTGGGGTTCTTCGGCGTCTACTCCTCGGTCTGGTTCTCGGCGATCTACCTGCTGCTGTTCGCGTCGCTCGTCGGCTGCATCCTGCCGCGCACCAAGGTCCACCTCGCCGGGGTCCGTGGCCGCCCGCCGCGCACGCCCCGACGCCTCGGTCGGTTCCCGGCGCAGGGCGGCGCGACGACCGGTGACGCCCCGCGCGACGTCGCCGAGCGGGCCGCGGCGACGATGCGGCGCGGCTGGTCGTGGCTGCCGTTCGTCCCGACGTACCGCGTCGACGTGCACGACGAGGGCGGCGGCACGTGGTCCGCGGCGGGCGAGCGCGGCTACCTGCGCGAGACCGGCAACCTCGTGTTCCACCTCGCGCTCGTCGGGCTGCTCGTGTCGGTCGCGACCGGCCAGATGCTGCACTACCGCGGGCAGGCGCTCGTCGTGCAGGGCCGCGGCTTCGCGAACGCGCAGGTCGACTACGACACCTTCGAGCAGGGCTCCGCGTTCGACCCCGCGACCCTCGAGCCGTTCACGCTGCGCCTCGACGAGTTCGAGTCGCGGTTCGACCCGGAGACGCTGCAGTCGCGCGACTTCACCGCGCACGTGACGCTCACCGAGCCCGGCGACGAGCCGCAGCAGCGCACCATCAAGGTCAACCACCCGCTGTCCGCGGGCGGCGCGAAGGTCTACCTCCAGGGCAACGGGTACGCACCGCAGGTCACGGTCCACGACGCCGCGGGCGAGGTCGCGTTCGCGGGTGCCGTGCCGTTCCTGCCGCAGGACGAGGTCTACACCTCGCGCGGCGTCGTCAAGGTGCCCGACGTCAGCGACGGCCAGGCGCAGGTCGGACTCGTCGGCTACCTGCTCCCCACCGCGCTCGAGGCGGCCCCCGGGCTGTGGCGCTCGACCGACCCGCAGCCCGCCGACCCGCTGCTCGTGCTGTCCGTGTGGTCCGGCAACCTCGGGCTCGACACCGGCGTGCCGCAGAACGTCTACGAGCTCGACGAGTCGCGCATGGAGCAGTCGGTCGACGCCGACGGGAACGTCGTCACGCTGTACGTCCGCCCCGGCGAGACGGTCGACCTGCCCGACGGCCTCGGCACGCTCACCTTCGACGGCCTGCCCCGGTTCGTCGCGCTCGACCTGCGGCACGACCCCGCGCTGCCGTTCGTGCTCGTGTTCGCGCTGCTCGCGTTCGCCGGGCTCGCCGCGAGCCTCTTCGCGCCGCGGCGCCGCGTCTGGGTGCGGGCCGCCCCCGGGACCGGCGTGGACGCCGGCCGTACAGTGGTCACCGCGGCGGGCCTGGCCCGCGGCGACGACATCGGGCTCCAGCCCGAGCTGGACCGCGTCCTGGCCGCGACGCTGCCGGACCAGGACACACCCGACCGCACGACCCCCCGCACCGCCCGCAGCACGGACGCCGAGGCCGACGCACCGACCTCGACCGTCCCCCGAGGAACCCCGAGGTAGCGCCCCCATGACCACCGGTGACCTGAGCACGCTCCTCGTGTGGGCGGCCGCGACCGCGTTCACCATCGCGCTCGTCGCGTACGCGGTCGACCTGTCCCGGGTCGCCGACGCCGCGCAGCGCCGGGCGGCCGCGAAGACGGCCGTCCCGGCGACGGTGCCCGCGGGCGCCGGCGGGGGAGCGGCGTCCGCGCCGGAGCCCCCGGCCGACGTCCCCGCCCGGTCCGCCCGCGCGGAGGGCATCGCGCGCTCGACCACGTACCTCGGCATCGTGCTGCTGCTCGCCGGCATCGTGCTGCGCGGCGTCGCGGCCGGCCGGTGGCCCACGGCCAACATGTACGAGTTCACGATCGTCGGCGTCTTCGTCGCCGTCGTCGTGCTCGCCGTCGTGCAGCGCAGGCGCGTCATCGTGTTCGTCGGGGTGCTCGTCATGGGCATCGCTGTGCTCGCGCTCGTGCTCGCCCTCAACGCGTTCTACATCCAGGCCGACGCCGTCCAGCCCGCGCTGCACAGCTACTGGCTGGTCATCCACGTGGGCGTCGCGATCATCGCGACCGGCATCTTCACGGTCGCGTTCGCCGCGTCCGTCCTGCAGATCCTCGCCGACGTCCGCGAGACCGGCCCGAAGCCCGTCGACGCCCCCCGTGCCTGGACGGACGGCATGCGCCGCGCCGTCGTCGGCCCCCGCTTCGCGTGGGTCGACCAGGTCCCGGACGCGCGCGAGCTCGAGGCGCTCGCGTTCCGCCTCAACGCGCTCGCGTTCGTGCTGTGGACGTTCACCCTCATCGGCGGAGCGATCTGGGCCGAGCACGCGTGGGGCCGGTACTGGGGCTGGGACCCCAAGGAGGTCGGCACCTTCGTCGCGTGGGTCGTGTACGCGGCGTACCTGCACGCGCGCACCACGCGCGGGTGGAGCGGGCGCCGCGCCGCGTACTTCGTGTTCGTCGGCTACGCGGTCGTCCTCGCGAACTTCACGGTCGTCAACCTGTTCATCGACGGGAAGCACTCCTACTCGGGGCTCTGAGCCCGCGAGCCCGCGCCCGTCACCTCGTCGGCGCGGCGTCCCGGTCAGGTCGGCACGCCGTCGCGGTCAGGTCGTCGGCGACCCGTCGCCCGTGTCCTGCTCGCGGCGCCGGCGCTCCTCGTCGAGCTTGCGCAGGAAGTCCGGGTCGTCGTCCGGTGCGACCGGGCCGGGCCGCCGCCGCGGGGCGGCCGGGCCACGAGCGGGCCGCGCCGACCCGTCCTGGCGCGCCGCCGCCCGCCGGCCGCGGCTCACGAGGATCCACACGATCGCGCCGAGCACCGGGACGAGCACCACGAGGGCCATCCACAGCGCGGGGTGCACGCCGAGCCGCTCGTCGTCCTCGCTGCGCGAGATGTCGAGCACGCACCACACGACGAGCCCGACGACGATGATGAATCCGAGGTAGCGGGCCATCTCCCCAGGGTAGGCGTCGAGCCGTCCCGCCGCCGTCCTAGGCTGGTGGGGTGCCCGTCGTCCTGTACACGCTCTACCGTCTCGCGCTCTTCGGCGTCTTCCTCGGCCTGCTGTGGTGGGTCGGGATGCAGTCGTGGCTGGCGGCCGTCGTCGCGGCGCTGCTCGCGTGGCTGGCGTCGTACGCGATGCTGCGCCGGCCGCGGGACGCCGCGGTCGCGTGGATGGCGCGGCGCGGCGAGGACCGCGAGCGGCGGGGCGTGACGAGCCGGATCGGCAGCGGTGCGCGTCAGGACGCCGACGTCGAGGACGCCGCCGACGAGCAGGCGCGCCGGGCGGCCGGCCAGGACGGCACGACGCCCGCCTGACGACGGCGGGGACGACGGGTCAGAGCGCCAGCCCGAACCCCAGCAGCACGCCGAACGCGAGCTCGAGCATCCCCGTCCCGGCCAGCACCGGCACGAGCGCCCGGCCTCGTGCACCGAGCAGGACCACGCCCGCGAGGATCCCCGCCGGGGCGAACAGCAGCAGCACGAGCAGCGCCCACGGCGCCGCGAACGCGCACACCGCGCCGAGCGCGACGGGGACGAGCACGAGCGCGGCGTACACGCGGCGCGCACGGTGCTCGCCGATCCGGACCGCGACGGTGCGCTTGCCGACGAGCGCGTCGGTCGGCACGTCGCGCAGGTTGTTGACCATGAGCAGCGCGCACGCGAGCAGCCCGACGGCGACCGCACCGACCCACGCCGTCCACGGCAGCCCGCCGACCTGCGTGTACGTCGTGCCGAGCACCGCGACGAGGCCGAAGAAGACGAACACGCCGACCTCGCCGAGCCCGCGGTAGCCGTACGGCGACCGCCCGCCCGTGTACCCCCACGCCGCCGCGATCGAGAACGCGCCGACGGCGAGCAGCCACCACACCTGCGAGACGATCACCAGCGCGAGGCCGAGCAGCGCCGCGACGCCGAACGCCACGAAGGCCGCCGCCTTGACGGCCCCCGGGCGGGCGGTCCCCGACGCCGTCAGCCGCAGCGGGCCGACGCGGTCGACGTCGGTGCCGCGCACCCCGTCCGAGTAGTCGTTCGCGTAGTTGACGCCGACCTGCAGCGCGAGCGCCACCCCGAGGGCCAGCGCCGCCCGGCCCAGGTCGGCGCTGTCGACCTGCGCAGCAGCACCGGTCCCGACGAGCACGGGCGCGGCGGCCGCCGGCAGGGTCCGGGGCCGGGCACCGGCCACCCACTCGCGCGCAGTCGTCACGCGTCGCTCCTTCTGGTCGGGGCGGGTGCGCCGCCCGTGGTCGGGCCGGGGCCCGGGGTCTGCGCGGCCAGGGCGCGCTCCGCGAGCGCGGCGACGGCGCGCCGGTCGATCTTGCCCGGCCCGCGCAGCGGCAGCGCGTCGGCGCGCACGACCGCCCGCGGGGCGGCCGCCGGTCCGACCCGCTCGGCGACCAGGGCCCGCACCTGCGCGAGGGTCGGCACGGGACGGCCCGCGTGCGGCACCACGACGGCCACGACGGCCTGGCCCCACTCGGCGTCGGGCACGCCGACGACGCACGACTCGGCGATGTCGTCGAGCGCGCCCAGCGCCGCCTCGACCGCCGCCGGGGCGACCTTCGCCCCGCCCGTCACGAGCACGTCGTCCGCGCGACCCAGCACCGTGAGCACGCCGCCGTCGAGCCGGCCGAGGTCGCTCGTGCGCAGCACGCGGCCCGTCGGTGTCGCGAGGAACGCGTCCGCGTCGAGGTCCGGACGCTCCAGGTAGCCGTCGGCGAGCACGGGGCCGCCCAGGAGCACGCGACCGTCGTCGTCGAGCGACACCGTGACACCGTCCAGCGGGACGCCGTCGTACACGCAGCCGCCGCACGTCTCGGTCATGCCGTACGTCGTGACGACGCGGACGCCCGCGGCCAGTGCGCGCGCCCGCAGGTCGGGCGGGGTCGCGGCGCCGCCCAGCAGCACCGCGTCGAACGTCGCGAGCGCCGCGGTCGCGGCCGGGTCCTGCAGGACCCGCACGAGCTGCGTCGGGACGAGCGAGGTGTAGCGGCGACCGTCGGGCGGCATCGCCGCGACGACCGCGCGGAAGCCGTCGGGCCGGAACGGCCCGGGCGGGAGCACGGCGGGCGCGGTGCCGGCGACGACCGACCGGACGAGCACCTGCAGCCCGGCGACGTGGTGCGCGGGCAGCGCGAGCAGCCACCGGCCCGGGCCGCCGAGGCGCCGGTGGGTCGCGTCGGCCGACGCGCGCAGGGCCGTCGCCGACAGCAGGACGCCGCGAGGCTCGCCCGTCGAGCCCGACGTCCCGACCACCACGGCGACGTCGTCACCGACGTGCGCGGCTCCGCCGCCGGTGTGTCCGGCGGGTGCGTCGGTCCGGTGCTCGTCCTCGGCGCCGACCGGCACGGGCCGGACCGCGGGCCCGTCGCCCGCGAGCGCGTCGGCGAGGGCCCCCAGCAACGCCGGCACGCGTGCGGGCACGTCGCGCAGCAGCCGGGTCACCGCCCCAGCCTAGGTGCCGGTCGGCGCACCGCCCGCCGCCCGTCGTGGCCCGCCCCTGCGGCCGGTCGTGCCGGGTCCGGCGGCGCCCGCACCCGCACCCCGCGGCGCCGCGTCCTACGGGTCGCACACCCGCGACCCGTAGAGTTTGCCCGCTGTCCGCCCCCGAATGGAGTCCCGCACGTGCCTGCCGCCCCCGCCCGCCCGTCGTTCCTGCGCGCCGTCGCCGTCCTCGGCGCGACCGCGCTCCTCGTGGGCGCGTGCTCCGCGGACCCGACGACGCCGGACCAGCCGGACGTGACCCAGCAGCCGGCCGTCGCGGTGGTCAAGGCGGCACCCCCGGCGCCGGTCGTCCCGGTCCGCTGGCCGCTGACCGGCGAGGCCGCGGAGTCGCCCGTCGAGCGCCCCGCGCTCGCCGTGAAGATCGAGAACCCCCGGGAGGCGCGTCCGCAGGCCGGGCTGGAGCAGGCCGACGTCGTGTGGGAGCAGGTCGTCGAGGGCGGGATCTCGCGCTTCGTCGCGGTGTTCCACTCGCAGGTCCCCGCGGAGATCGGCCCGATCCGGTCGGTCCGGCCGATGGACCCCGCCATCGCGGCCCCGCTGCACGGCCTCATGGCGTTCTCCGGCGGCCAGCCGGGCTTCGTCCAGGCGCTCGGCGCCGCGGGGCTGCAGATCATGAGCCAGGACGCCGGCGCCCCCGGGTTCTACCGCAAGAAGGGTGTCGCGCCCGCGCCGCACAACGTCTACGCGACCCCGCAGACGCTGTGGGAGCACGCGGACGCGGGGCACGCGGCGTCGCCGCAGGCGCAGTTCGCGCTCGCGCGCCGGGCCGAGCACGCGACGGCTGTCGTGAGCGGTACGCCCGCCTCGGCCCTCGACCTCACGCTGTCGGGCTACTCGCACCCGCGGTGGTCGTTCGACACCGCCAGCGGCACGTGGCTCCGGTCCGAGGGCGACACGCCCGCGACGGCCGCGTCCGGGACCCGCATCGCCGCGGCGAACGTCGTCGCGCTGCGCGTGCGGCTCGTCGACTCGGGCACGAGCGACCCGGCGGGCAACCCGGTGCCGGAGACGGTGCTCGTGGACTCCGGCGACGGCGTCGTCGTCAGCCGCGGCCGGTCGGTCGAGGTGCGCTGGTCGAAGCCGTCGACGGACGCCGTGCTCACCCTCACCACACCTGACGGCGCACCCGTGACGCTCGTCCCGGGGAGCACCTGGGTCGAGCTGGTGCCGGCGTCGTCGGGGAGCATCGCGGTCTCCTGACCTGCTGCGCGACCGCCGAACGAGACCTGCGCGACGCCGGGCGCGCCCGCGCGGGTCCGGACGGTCCGGGACCCGGCGTGGGACAGTGGTGCGCGTGACGGGGACCTCGGGGGAACGGACGACGGTGGCGCGCGCTCGACGGGTGCGCGCCTCGACCAGGTGGGCGGTGCCGGTCGTCGGCGCCGTCCTCGCGCTCGCGGCGTGCGGCGGGGGTGGCGGCGAGCAGCCCGCGCCGACACCGGTGACGCAGCGCGCGACGATCGACCCGGAGAAGGGCGCCGCACCGACGCCGGTCGTGCCGGCCACGTGGCCGCTCACGGGCGTCGCGGGGGAGCCCGTCGAACGTGCCGCGCTCGGGGTGAAGATCGAGAACACGGCCGTCGCCCGCCCGCAGACCGGGCTCGAGCAGGCGGACGTCGTCTGGGAGACCATCGTCGAGTTCGACGTGTCACGCCTCGTCGCCGTCTTCCACTCGCAGGTGCCCGCCGAGGTCGGCCCGATCCGCTCGGTGCGCCCGATGGACCCGCTGATCCTGGCGCCGACGCACGGCCTGCTCGCGTACTCGGGCGGGCAGCCCGGCATCCTCGCGCTCGTGCAGGAGAGCGGGCTGCAGTCCATCTCGCACGACGCGGGTGCCGCCGGCATGTACCGGACGCGTGACCGCGCCGCCCCGCACAACGTCTACGGCACGCCCGAGGTGTTCTGGGGGCAGGCCGACGCGTCGCACCAGGCGTCACCCGCCGAGCAGTTCACGTTCGCGCGGTCGGCGGACCGGGCCGCGGCGGCGCAGGTCGGCACGCCCGCGACGACGCTCGACTTCCGGCTGTCACCTGCGTCGAACCCGCGCTGGACGTGGGACGCCGCGAGCGGCACGTGGCAGCGCGCGGAGGGTGACACGCCCGCGATGGCGCGCAGCGGCTCGCGGCTGTCGGCCGTCAACGTCGTCTCGATCACCGCCGGGCACCCGAACTCGCCGTTCGGCGCGCAGGGCGGGGCCCCGGTGCCGACGTACGAGCTCGTCGGCTCGGGCGACGGCGTCGTCGCGACCGGCGGCAAGACGGTCGCGGTCCGCTGGCAGAAGGACGCGCAGGACGCGCCGCTGCGGGTGTTCCTGCCCGACGGCCGCCCCGCGGACCTGGCGCCGGGCAACACGTGGGTCGAGCTCGTCCCCGCCGGCTCGGGGTCGCTGACGGTCAGCTGACCGCCGCCCCCGAGCACCGGTCCTGACCGGGGCCTGCCGGCCGGCGCACACGGGCGTCCTGACCGCCTGCCCTCCGGCGTTCCCGGCCGTCCGGACGACAACCGTCGCGACCCGTCTCCGACCTGGGGTGGAGGCGGGTCCGCCCGAGGGCGGGGCCGACGGGCCGCGAGCTCCCGACGTAGGGGCGACGCGCCGACGCAGGGTGACGCGGCAGGCTCGTCACCATGACCACACCGCACCTGGCAGCACCCGAGCACAGCACGGCGTCGATGGGCGCCGTCGTCGCCGCGGGGGTCGTGCTGGTCGGTCTGGTCGTCGGCGCGGCGCTGGGGATCGGGCAGGTCCTCGACCTCGTGGCGTGGATGTTCGACCGGGCGTGAGGCTCCCGGCCCCCTGGGGGGCGCGCCTGACGCGGTGGAGGGACCGCGTCAGTACGCGTAGGGGAAGCCGGACCAGTCGGGGGCGCGTCTCTGGAGGAACGCGTCCCGGCCCTCGACGGCCTCGTCGGTCATGTAGGCGAGACGGGTGGCCTCACCCGCGAAGACCTGCTGACCGGCGAGGCCGTCGTCCGCGAGGTTGAAGGCGAACTTGAGCATGCGGATCGCCTGCGGCGACTTGGTCGCGATGATGCGGGCGTACTCCAGGCCCGCCGCCTCGAGCTCGTCGTGCGGGACGACGTCGTTGACCGCGCCCCACGCGTAGGCCTCGTCGGCCGAGTACTCGCGGGCGAGGAAGAAGATCTCGCGGGCCCGCTTCTGGCCGACCTGCCGGGCGAGCAGCGCCGAGCCGTAGCCGCCGTCGAACGAGCCGACGTTGGCGTCGGTCTGCATGAACCGCGCGTGCTCGCGGGACGCGATCGTGAGGTCGGCGACGACGTGCAGGGAGTGGCCGCCGCCCGCGGCCCAGCCGCCGACCAGCGCGACGACGACCTTCGGCATGGTGCGCATGAGCCGCTGCACCTCGAGGATGTGCAGCCGCCCGGCGCGCGCCGGGTCGACCTCGGCGGCGGTGTCGCCGTCGGCGTAGCGGTAGCCGTCGCGACCGCGGATGCGCTGGTCGCCGCCGGAGCAGAACGCCCAGCCGCCGTCGCGCGGGCTCGGGCCGTTCCCGGTGAGGAGCACCGTGCCGACGGACGAGGTCGTGCGCGCGTGGTCGAGGACGCGGTGCAGCTCGTCGACGGTGTGCGGGCGGAACGCGTTGCGGACCTCGGGCCGGTCGAACGCGACGCGCACGACGGGCAGGTCGCGGCCGGTCGCGCCGGCGGCGCGCTGCTCGGCGTCGGGCCGGGCGTAGCCGCGGTGGTAGGTGAGGTCGGTGAGGTCCTCGAAGCCGTCGACCGTGCGCCAGCGGGTGGGGTCGAACGTCGTGGACACGGCCGCGGGCAGCGGCGGCTCGGACGTCGGGCCGGGGGTGCCTGTGGTCGTGGTCCGGTCCGTCGAGGGGTGCTGGTCGCTCACGCGGTCACCCTAGTTCGTCCGACCATTGTGGTACGGTCGTACCAGAATCGTGCGCGGGACGGCGGAACCTGACACCCGGCGTGCACGACGCCCGACCGGCCGGCGCCACGGCCCGACCCGGCGGGCAACGGAGGTGCACCCCCCATGGCCTGGATCGTCCTCATCGTCTCCGGCGTGCTGGAGGCCGGCTGGGCGCTCAGCCTCAAGGAGTCGCACGGCTTCACGCGGCTGTGGCCCAGCGTGTGGTTCGTCGTCTTCGCCGTCGCGTCGTTCGCGGGCCTCAGCTTCGCGCTGCGCTCGCTGCCCGTCGGCGTCGCCTACGGCGTCTGGGTCGGCGTCGGTGCCGCGACCACCGCGGTCGCCGCCGCGATCATGCTGCACGAGCGCATGTCCGTCCTCACCGTGACGTCGCTCGTCCTCATCGTCGCGGGCGTCGTCGGGCTGCAGCTGTCGGGGTCCGGCCACGCGTGACCACGCGCACAGGCAAGGGCGAGCGGCGGCGTGAGCAGCTCGCGCACGCCGCCGCCGCGCTCGTCCTGCGCGAGGGGCCCGCGGCCCTGACGCACCGGCGCGTCGCCGCCGAGGCCGGTGCGTCGCTGTCCGCGACGACCTACTACTTCGCCGACCTCGACGACCTCGCCGCCGCGGCAGGGGCCGCGATGGTCGAGGAGTGGGCCGCGCACGCCGCGCACACCCTCGCGACCCTGACCGACGGGGCCGCAGCAGCAGACCCGGACGCACCAGCCGACCGACGCGCAGCCGTGGACCGCACGCGGGCCGCGGACGCCGTGGTCGACGCCGTCCTGCCCCCGGGCGACGACGACGCCGTCCGCCGCTACTACGAGCACCTGCTCGGGTCGGCCCGCAACCCCGCGCTCGCGCGGGCCTTCGCGGCCGGTCGCGCGCAGGTCGACGCCGTCGTCGAGCGGGTCGTCGCGCGCGTCGGTCTGGGACTGCCGGCGGCGGTCGCCGTCGCGCTCGTCGACGGGGCCGTCGTCAGCGCGCTCACCGAGGCGCGTCCCCTGCGCGCGACCGCCCGCACCCTGCTGCTCGACGCGACGGGCCACGGCCGGCGGCCCGTCGGGGACGACGCCGTGCCGCGGACGCCCGCTGCCCCGGACACGACGACGGCTGCCCCGACGGCGACCGCGGCGGACGGGCGCGCGACGCGACGTACCCTGGCCTGATGCCCGCGCCCCTGCCGACGACGGCCGTCTGGTCCGTGCCGATGCGCACCCGCTTCCGGGGCCTGACCAGCCGCGACGGCGTGCTCGTGCGCGGCGACGCGGGCTGGGGAGAGTTCAGCCCGTTCTGGGACTACGACGCCGCGGAGTCGGCCGCGTGGTGGCGCGCGGCGCGCGAGGCCTCGGACGAAGGCTGGCCCGCCCCGGTCCGGGACCGCGTCCCGGTGAACGTGACGATCCCCGCGGTCGACGCCGAGACGGCCCACCGGCTCGTCCGCGCGTCGGGCGGGTGCACGACCGCGAAGGTCAAGGTCGCCGAGCCCGGGCAGTCGCTCGCCGACGAGGTCGCCCGGCTCGAGGCGGTCCGCGACGCCCTCGGCCCGGGCGGTGCGATCCGGGTGGACGCGAACGCCGCGTGGGACGTCGACACCGCGGCCGCACGCCTGGCGGTCCTCGACAGGGCGGCGGGCGGGCTCGAGTACGCGGAGCAGCCGGTGCCGACCGTCGCGGACCTCGCCGCGCTGCGCCGCCGCACGTCCGTCCCGCTCGCGGCGGACGAGTCGGTGCGACGGGCCGCCGACCCGCTCGCCGTCGCCCGCGCGCACGCCGCCGACATCGTCGTGCTCAAGGTGCAGCCGCTCGGCGGGGTCCGCGCGTGCCTGCGGATCGCGCAGGAGTGCGGGCTGCCCGTCGTCGTGTCGTCCGCCCTGGAGTCGTCGGTGGGCCTCGCGGCGGGCGTCGCGCTCGCGGCCGCGCTGCCGGACCTGCCGTACGCGTGCGGCCTCGCGACGGCCCAGCTCCTCACCGCGGACGTCGTGCGCGACCCGCTGCTGCCGGTCGACGGCGCGCTGCCCGTGCGCCGCCCGGTGCCCGACCCCGACCTGCTGGCGTCGCACGCGGCGCCCGCCGACCTCGACGCCCGGTGGCGTGCGCGCGTGGAGGAGGTCCGCGCGGTGGCGGCCGCCCACCCGGCCGACGCGGCCGGACCGGCCCGGACGGCATGATGGACGCCGTGACGACGCACGGACCGACCCCCGGCAGCCCCGCGACGGCGGCCGCCCGGGTCCTCGTGCAGGCGCTCGCGACGCTGGGTGTGCGGGACGTCGTGCTGTCGCCGGGCTCGCGCAGCGCACCCCTGGCCTACGCGCTCGCGGACGCCGCCCGGGCCGACGGCGACCGGCCGGAGCACGCCCCGGCCGTCCGGCTGCACGTCCGCATCGACGAGCGCTCGGCCGCGTTCCTCGCGGTCGGCCTCGCGCGCGCCGCCGCGCACGACGACGACGGACCGCGGCCCGTCGCGGTCGTCACGACGTCCGGCACAGCGGTCGCGAACCTGCACCCGGCCGTGCTCGAGGCGCACCACAGCGGCCTGCCGCTGCTGGTCCTCACGGCGGACCGGCCGCACGAGCTGCGCGGCACGGGCGCCAACCAGACGACCGTGCAGCCCGGCATCTTCGGCGGCGTCGTGCGGCTGACCGCCGACGTCCCGGCGCCCGTCGGGCTGCCCGACGAGCCGCGCGACCTGCGGCACCTCGCCGCCCGCGCGGTCGCCGCGGCGACGGGCGCCCGCACCGGCGACCCCGGCCCGGTGCACCTCGACCTCGCCTACCGCGAGCCGCTCGTCCCCGACGCCGCGCGCTGGCCGGAGCCCGCCGACCGCGGTCTCGCGCTCGTGCACACGCGCGGGCAGACGTGGGGTGCGCCGGCGACGTCCTCGGGCGCGACCGGTGCGCTGCCCGCGGTCGTCGAGCCGCGCCCGGCGAGCGCCCCGACGGGCCGGACGCGCCGCGGCGCGGTGCCGACGGTCGTCGTCGCGGGCGACGGCGCGGGTCCCGCGGCCCGACGGATCGCCGAGGCGTGCGGGTGGCCGCTGCTCGCGGAGCCGTCGTCCGGCGCCCGCGGCGGCACGCACGCGATCGCGGCCTACCGCCTGCTGCTCGGCGACCCTCGGCTCGGCGGGGCGGTCCGGCGGGTCGTCGTGCTCGGCCGGCCGACGCTGTCGCGCCCGGTGCAGCGGCTCCTCGCCCGCGACGACGTCGAGGTCGTCGTCGTCGCGCCGCACGGCGGTGCCTGGCCCGACGCGGCCCGGAACGCCGCCGAGGTGCTCACCGAGGTCCCGACCCGCATGCTGCGCGGCCGCCTGCCGGCGCCGGTCGGCTGGCTCGACGCGTGGCAGACCGCCGGCAAGGCCGCCGACGCGGCGCTCGACGCGATGCTCGACGGGCCGCCCGAGAGCGACGGCCGCCGCTCGCGCAGCGGCGCGCGCGTGACCGGCCCGGGACTCGCGCGCGTCGTCGCGGGAGTGCTGCAACCGCGCGACGTCCTCGTCGTCGGGTCGTCCAACCCGGTGCGCGACCTCGACCTCGTCGCCCGCTGGGACGCCCCGCCGCTCGTGCTCGCCAACCGCGGGCTCGCGGGGATCGACGGCGTCGTGTCGACGGCCGTGGGCGTCGCGCTGGGCCTGCCGCACCGCCCCGTCCGCGCGCTGCTCGGCGACCTCACGTTCCTGCACGACGTCGGCGGACTCCTGCGCGGTCCGCTGGAGCACGCGGTCGACCTGCAGCTCGTCGTCGCGAACGACGACGGCGGCTCGATCTTCTCGACCCTCGAGCCGGGGGAGCCGGACCGTGCGGGGGTCTTCGAGCGCGTGTTCGGCACGCCGCACGGCGTCGACGTCGCGGCCCTGTGCGCGGCGTACGGCGTGCGGCACACCCGCGTGGGCGACGTCGACGGGCTGCTGCCGGCGCTCGCGACGCCCGGGCCCGGCCTGAGCGTCGTCGAGGTGCGGGTGGACCGCACGGGTCGGCGGGCGCTGGGGGAGCGGCTGGCCGAGGACGTCGCCCGGGCGGTCGACGAGTCCCTGCGCTGACCGGCGCCCGACCGGTGCCCGACCAGCGGCACCGCCGGGCGTCCGGACGCCCGTGCGCGGCACGCGGACCCCTGCCCGCGGTTCATGAGGAACTGACAGCCAACTCCCAGGTTCGTCGGAGGGTCTCTTCAGCGCGCTGTCGTTCCATGGAGGTCGACAAGGAGGACTGACGATGACGACCACCCCTCAGCACCCCGCGGACGAGAATCACCCCCAGGCGCAGCCGACGCAGCCGATCCCCCCGATCGGCGCGACGCAGCCCCTGCCGGCTGCTCCCGCGACCCCGGCCACCGACGCGGCCCCGGCCGCCGGGCACCCGACGAACCCGTTCACGCCGCCGCACCCGGCCGCGCCGGGCGAGGTCCACGCCGAGGCCGAGCGGGCCCGGCAGGACGCCGCCGCCCAGCGCGCCGCGCAGCAGGCGTCCGTCCGTGCGCAGGCCGAGCGCGACGCCGCATACCGCGCGCAGTGGACCGCCGCGCAGCAGGCCGCCGCCCAGCACGCCGCCGCGCAGTCGTTCGCCCAGCCCGCGACGCACCAGCCCGCCGCGCACCAGCCGCCGGCGCTCCAGCCCGCCGCGCACCAGCCCGGCCCCTACGCGACCGCGGCGCACCCCGCGTCCGCGCAGCAGCACGCCGCCCCGGGCCCGTACGGCCCGGTCCGCCCGGTGGCCGCCGCCGCCGGCGTCCCGCCGTACGGCCCCACCGCGACCCAGCCCGGCGGCTCTGGCCCCCGCAGGCGCCGCACCTGGGTGCCGGTCGTCTCCGCGGCCGCCGCCGCGGCGATCCTCGGGGCCGCCGCGACGGTCGGCGTCGCCCACGCGATCGGCGACGACGACGCCTCCGGCTCCCGCCCGGCGTCGCTCGCGACGATCGGCCGCGACGCGACGGACACCGTGCCCGTCGCCGGCTCGACGAACGAGGACCCCGACTGGCAGGCGGTCGCGCAGGCCGTCGCGCCGTCGGTCGTCGCGATCGAGGTCAGCACCGGCCAGGGCGGCGCCCAGGGCTCGGGCGTGATCGTCGACGAGCAGGGCCACGTCGTGACGAACAACCACGTGGTCGCCGGCGCGCAGGACGGCAAGGTCCAGGTCACCCTGACCGACGGCCGCCTGTTCGAGGCGACGGTCGTCGGGCTCGACCCGACGTCGGACCTCGCGGTGGTCAAGCTCGACGACGCCCCGGACGACCTGGCGCCCGCGGCGCTCGGCGACTCGGCGAAGGTCGTCGTCGGGCAGGCCGTCATGGCGGTCGGCAACCCGCTCGGCCTCGCCAACACGGTGACGACCGGCATCGTCTCGGCCGTCGACCGGCCCGTCTCGACGTCGTCGGAGGACGGCAGCCAGGCGACGGTGACGAACGCGATCCAGATCGACGCGGCGGTCAACCCCGGCAACTCCGGCGGCCCGCTGTTCGACGCGCAGGGCCGGGTCATCGGCATCAACTCGTCGATCGCGACGATGTCGCAGGCGTCGGGCTCGATCGGCCTCGGCTTCGCGATCCCGTCCGACCTGGTGAAGAACATCGCCGCCCAGCTCATCGAGGACGGCACCGCCGAGCACGCGTTCCTCGGCGTGAGCCTGTCGGACGGCACGGCCACGGCCGACGGCGTGACGCGCCGCGGTGCGGTCGTCGAGGAGGTCTCGCAGGACTCCCCGGCGTCGAAGGCGGGCCTGCAGGCGCAGGACGTCGTCGTCGCGATCGACGGCAAGGCCGTCGGCGGCGCCGAGTCCCTCACGGCCTACGTCCGGGCGCTGACGTCCGGTGCCGAGGCGACGCTCACCGTGGTGCGCGACGGGAAGGCGACCGAGGTCGACGTCACGCTCGCGACCCGCACGGAGACCGCGCCGAGCACCGAGGGCGGCCAGGGCCAGGGCGACCAGGGCGAGCAGGGCGACCAGGGTCAGCAGGGCCCCGGCGACCTGCCCGGCGGGATGACGCCCGAGGACCTGTGGAAGTGGTTCCAGGAGCAGGGCCAGGGCTGACCCCCGCGTCCTGACGACGTGCGGCTCGACCCGAGCCGCCCCGCGGTCCGCGAGG
>PJUC01000153.1_pt1 | contig 46091 bp, 38 predicted proteins | sample 1512161 | NCBI WGS metagenome assembly PJUC01 (sample SAMN08177676, study PRJNA422409) | Soil metagenome, whole genome shotgun sequencing project. | isolation source: Soil enriched on filter paper | place: USA: Madison | collected 2015-01-15 | reverse complement strand
GGGAAGCAGTACAGTATTGTCAGCGATTATTTGGGTACGCCTACGCATGCTTATGATGCGGAAGGAGTAAAGGTTTGGGAGCGAGAGCTGGATATTTATGGGGTGGTCAGAAAGGGGAACAATGAGTTTATTCCTTTTCTCTACCAGGGGCAGTATGTCGACAAGGAAACCGGACTGGCTTATAACCGGTTCAGGTATTACGACCCAGGTGCCGGAATGTACCTGTCACAAGATCCTATTGGTTTGGCGGGAGGCTTTAAGTTATATAGCTATGTAAAAGACTTAAATGCCTTTCTGGATGTTTTTGGATTGAGTGAATTGGTGTATCAATTGTTGAATAGCAAAGGGGAAGTAATTTATTATGGCATAACGGAACGTACGGCCTTAGCGAGAGGAACAGAGCATATTGCTGATGGCAAAGTCTTTTCAAAAATGCAGGTTTTGGCGGAAGGTTTAAGTCATGATCAGGCAAGAACAATGGAAGCAACCTTAATCAGGAGAAGATTAGCCGATAGACAAAGTAAGTGGTCCGCGACGGATTCAATTGAGAAGAGATTGAAGAAGTCAGGATTGTTGAATAAAAACAGGGGGAGAGACATTGATGTCGCGGGAAGAAAATATACGGGTGATATTCCTAAACTTTCGGAACCAAGAGATGTAGACGGACTGAAATTCAAAAAACATCACTAAATTTAGAACATGAAAATTTATAATGCACTTCCTGAAGGAAATGAAATGGCAAGTTTAGAGCCTGCGAGATACTTTAACCTGGGAATAGAGCAGGTCGAAGAGATTGTAGAGTGGATGAAAGACGCAAAAGGGGCAACACAACCTCTTTTAATTCACCTGGATGTACTGTTATTATTAGCTGAAAAATATCCGTCTATAGCTGAAGACAGGATTTATAAACTTGATTTGGAGCAAATCAGGACTATCTTTTTAGAATGGCATGAGCGTAATAGTGCCAAAATACCGGCAAAGTTTCGGGAAGAAATAAAAGAGTCTGGAGTGAAGATTATTGAAGGGTTAAAAAAATACTGGAAACCGTAATGGATAGTCAATCGATCAATCAATTAATAAACCCGTTCTTTTTGGTAGAGCACGACAATAGTGTTTCGGTGTGCCTGGATGCAGGTTCATTTAAGCCGGAGATTTTTGAAACAAGAGCAGATGAAGGCTTTGAAGGAAACGGTTATGATTGGGCATCCTTAGCAAAAGTATTTTTGGAAGAGCAGTATGCGGATCTGAAAGATGCAATCAAATTTGATCCTGAAGCAGGTATGTTCTGTGCCTATGCTTCGGATCCGGAAATATTGAAAACATTTATCATTGCCTTTAAGGAAGCTTGTGAAAATAAAGTATTAATACAAGACTTGTTTTCAAGAGCAGAACTGGATTAATACTATATAACCGATGCTTGCGCAATAAGCCTGATTTATGATGCCTTAATCTGTAATTGTATAACTGCTTAGCGGCTCAGGATATACTGCGGGATATCCTGAAACCGCTAATTAAGTTCTATGATCCCGGAATCATTCTCATGTTCTTTGCTTTTAAAATTGGGGACCCGGCAATTGTACCTGATCCACATCCGGTGCAATTGATATTTTATCAGTTGCAATATACACATTGCTAAGGTGCAGATCTGTTGGATTTAGCTATTATTCCAGATCATATTTGTTTTTAAGATAATCAGGCCGATTTAGCTTTCGAAGAAATGAGTTAAATTTACGATAGAATTTTTAAGTGTTACTTTAACTAAAACCGAAGAAGAAATATGTCGCTTAGAGATGTTTTAATCACCATCAGTAATCAAACCACCGGTGGAAAATATTGGGCCAGTTCCTATCCCAGCCGGGACCTGAACGGGGATACAAAAGAAGAATCTTATAGTGTACCTGTATATAAAGTATTTATTTCGGGTACAGATGCTAAAGGCAACAAAATTGTAAAATCCTGGGCGGCGCTGAGGTTTATGCCCTATTGGAATGATCCTAAAAAACCAGTAAAATCTTATAAAACAAGAGGTTTTGTAGTTTCCGGTTTAAATCATTTTCCTAAACAGGCGACCCGGAATTATATTCGGGGTTACACCATTCACAATACTTATTCGGAATACAATGGGGCTATACAGCTGAAAGGTAATTTTTTGATTCATGCCGGTCCCAAAACGCTGGCGGATATGGGTTGGGGTGGTGCCGGTTGTGTAGAGATCGTGGGTAATTTTAATGAATTCAAAAAAGCTATCCTGCAACTGGCCAATTGCCCGGCAAGCGACCTGCATGCAGGTATGGAGCAAGTAGCTAAGGCGGGTAAACTCTTTGTAGAACTATTACAGGTAGCTACACCGGTAGTTAAGCCGGACGGACATTTTTATTAATGAAGACTATGAAAAGAGTAACATTTTTTTTCCTGTTGTTTTTTGTGCTGTCAGTGACTTTTAAAGGACAGGCACAAACGCTTACGGCAAGCCTGGACAGTCTTGTGGCCAGTTTCGAAATAAAGAATAAAAAAGCGATACAGGTCCGGCCGAATACAATAGCTGCAAAAAATTACGCGCAAAAAAATGCTGCGGATTTACTTTATATACTGGACGATTTTTTTACCACCGGTCAATACCGGAAAGCAAATACAATAAAGGCTACCCAGTGCCTGGTTACGGCACAATTGTCGGAACAAACTGTCACAGTGGATTCTTTTCTTTCCGTTGTTTATGTACTGGAGCTCCCGGGAGCAAGTTCTTACAATAATGAATTGAAGCCGGGTATCTTTCTTCCTGTAAAATCCAGGCCGACAAAAGTACCGGAACAATTTTACATCGGTCTCTTAGATGAGCAACGCCTGGTCTTGGTTGCTATAGTAGCATCGATGCAGCGGGAGGAAGCAGCTGCAGCTCGGCGAAAGGAAAGAGTTACAACCTACCTGAACTGGATCCGGGAGAAGTATCAGTAAGGGTTTATTAGAGCGTAGATAAGGCCGCCAATAGAATGATTAAATTGTCAAATTTCGTTACGTATTTGGAAATTGGATTAATTGTTTCGATCTTTGGCACTTAGCCTTATATATTAGAATATGAAAAAATTACTACTCTCTTTTTGTTTGTTTTCGGGTTCCTTATTTTATTCAGCAACACTTCAGGCGCAAATCAAAGTACCCAAAGGTGCTATGGAGTTAAAAAAGAGTCCTGCAAACAGTGGCATGATGAAGCGCGTTATGTTTAAGCAGGACCTGGATAAAAAAGATGATTATGTTACGGTGATCGCGGCTAAAGATAAGCCCACAGAGGACGTGAAAATATTGTTTTACCAGTCGAAAGAAAAAAAACTGATTACCCTTGACCTGATGCCAGCCGGTGAAAAGGAAATTCTAATGTTCCCATTACGGGTGGTCAAGAATGAGCTTGAGTTTTCTTATGGTATGAATGGCAACAAGAATTTTGCCCGTTTTGTACGCCTGGGTTATGACAGTACCTTAAACCAAATGGCTGTAGTGATGTATGAAACCTATATCAAAGAAAATGATGTTTCTACTTTGAAAAACTACAATTTGCGCAGTGGGGAGTTTAAGATCACGTATAACAATTTAGACAATAGTACTAACCAGATTCACCGTTCCGCTAAATTTGGCACCCAAAAAGTAGAGACGGTGACTATTGAGCAATTGAACGACGCTTTCTTTGACACGCTGGATGAAATTATGCTGGCTAAAGAACGAGAAGTACCTAAAAGTGCAAAAACAGAACCGGTCAAAGAAAAGTCCGGCAGTAAAACCAAATCCGGTAAAAAGAAGAAAAAATAAGCAAAGATCCTATTTAGCTCCTTTAAAACAGGGGTATTTGTAAGAAGAAAAGTGTCTGAAGCTAGTATTTTTGTCACATTGAGCTTTGTCGAAATGCGTCAAAAATGCTAGCTTTAAATTTGTCTATCCTTCGATAAATTCAGGATCACAAATTTGTTGCTTTTAAATACCTTTTTTTCAATATCAGTAAAGGTTGTTGCTTATTAGCGGATAATGACTTCAATTACCACCTTTTCCTTGTAATAATCGTTGATGTTTTGCTTAATAGTATCCTTGGCAAAGTGTAATTCCTGCTTTAAAGGGGCTACAGAAGTACCCAAAGTCAGCCGGCCATTTCTAAGACTCAGCTCACTGGTATACCGGGCTATGGTTTTACCTACTATAGTTTCCCAGTCCCGGCGCAGTCTTATCTCGTGGATGCGCTGCTTCCAGCCGCTGCTTTCCATGACCTGTTTTAAGGCATCTGTTATCGAAATTGCTCCCATCCCTCAAAATTAGGCTTTTTATAAATATCCGTTTGAAGGTTTTAGCGGATTGTTTAATTTTGTGCGCCTATGACGATACTGTATAATATATTATTATTTGCAGTCACCATTCTTGGTGGCTTATTACCTATAATGTATCGCCGGTGGACAGATAATAAAATGAATTACCTGCTCACCTTTTCCGGGGCCTATTTACTGAGTGTGACGATGTTGCACTTAGTGCCGGAGTCTGCTGCGGAACTTGGTTTCTCTATGGGTCCCTATATGCTGGCCGGTTTTTTTCTGCAGCAGTTTTTGCAAAAATTCACCCATGGGGTAGAGCATGGACATGCGCATGTTGGCCATGATCATCATCATATTCCTGCATTAAGCCTGATCTTAGGTATGGCGGTACATGCTTTTGCCGAAGGCGTACCTTTAGGGGCTACTTACCATGATGGGAGTACAGTGCCGGCTTTATATATTGCGATTGCTTTACATAAGCTGCCCGAGGCCATGCTGATCGCCTCTTTATTGATCTATAATAAAAACAGGAAGGGTAAAGTATTGGGTTTACTGGCGCTATTTGCCGCTTTAAGCCCGACTTCCAGTTTACTGACGCATTATTTCGGAATCAGTATTTCGGGCTTCCAGAAAGTATTGCCCTATATTATTGCGATGGTTACGGGTTCCTTTTTGCATATCGGCACCACCATATTCTATGAAAGTGGTAATAAACTCCATGCGATTTCCTGGAAAAAATGGGCTTTAACCCTTTCCGCTATTGCATTGGCATTGCTGACCACCTTTATCAGCCACGATCATGAGGCAGATCACGGGCCGGTTCACCAGCATGCGCACTAATTCACCGAGTTATTAATCCCATTTGCCGAAACTGCTTTTTATACCCGGATTTCTGTAGGTACTTTTACATAAAGTATTAAATTCAGACTTTATGGCACAGTTACATTCCATTCGAGAGCGTCAGGAGGAACCCGCTTCCCGGGCTACTTCAATCGCCAAAGGCGCCTTATTTTTAATTATCGGCTTAGCTGTTTTGTTGCACCAGATCCCGGAAACCAGGTACCTGATGCCTGACTGGCTATTTGGGGTGCACAGCCTGGTTATTTTGATCGGTATTTATAAAGGAATAAAAACTAATTTTAAAAGCATTTCATGGCTGGTGTTGATCATCATAGGTACTATGATAGGCGCACATCATTTTGATATAGCCACTAGTCATACGATATTTTTGTATGGCATACCTTTAGGCCTGATCGCTTTAGGTTTGTTTATCATTTTTAATAAACGATAGTATGGAAACGAATAATTCAGAAAATAAAGGTTACTATTCAGGTCCTGCAGGGAAAGTTCCTCAGGGTAATGATGGTAACAACAATAATAGCCGTGTATTGGGCATTGTAGTGATCGTGATCGGTATGCTGATGCTGGTAAGGGCTACTAATATAATTGATTACCCGATCCTGGAAAAAATAATTTCCTTCCCGGTTATCCTGATCATTCTTTCCCTTGGTTTAGGGTATAAGAAGAAATTCGATGTGGGGCCATGGGTGTTTCTACTGGGTGCGGGAGTTTATTTCCTGCTAAGGAAATTTGATTACAATGCCGGAAGATATGCTTTTCCTATAGTGTTGATTACCATCGGCCTATTTGTCCTGACTAAAAACAGGCAAAAATCAGGCAGGTTGGAAGATCGAATAACCCAACCAGGAACGGATAATCAGGATCCGGGAACTTATCCCGAAATACCTTATACTAATCCACGCCAGGACTACACCGGGGCCGCTTATCAACCGGGCTACGACCCCCAGGGCGAATTCGTGAAAATTGATTCTATATTCTCCGGGAATGAAAGGGTGGTCTTGTCCTCCAACTTTAAGGGGGGAAAAGTTGGGACTATATTTGGTGGTATAGTTTTGGATTGTAAGGCGGCACAGATACAGCAGGATATTGTAATCGATATTTATTCAGTTTTCGGCAGCGTAGAATTGATCTTCCCGGCAAACTGGCGGGTAATCAACGAAACGACTACCATTTTTGGTGCTGTTGAAGATAAACGCCGTTTGGTGAACAGTACTGGTATCGAACGTAGAGTGATTATCACCGGCTTTACGCTATTTGGTGGGGTGGAAATTAAAAACCTGTAAGCGCATTGAAGAATCAGTTTAGCATATGGCGTTTGAATATGACAGTGGTTTGTTCCATTGTAGTGCTGGCCTTGCTCGAAATAAGCTTTTTAGTTTATATCGGCTTTGCCGATTGGAAATTTACTTCCATGCTGATGCTGCAGGCCAATATTGTGCTTTATGCCTTGTATGTAGCTTCTACGCAAAGCAACTTTGCTATCCTGAAAAGTAATTCCGTGATCGTGGTGGTAGTCCGGCAATTGATTTTTGCCCTCGTATACGCCTTTATGCTCATTTGGCTATGGGAGTTCTTGTACAGCGATCGAATAAAGATCCCTGTTCCCGGCTCCACTTTTTATCTGATCCTTTTTATTAGCTGGGTATTACTGAGTGCCCTGGGACTTGTTCATTTCCTGGTAAGCTGTATTATAGAGCAGGAGCAACGTATCCTCCTGGAAAACGGGGTGCAGGAACTCAAAAATGAAGCCGAACTGTTTAAATTAAGACAACAATTGCACCCGCATTTTTTGTTCAACAGCCTAAACTCCATTAACGCGCTGATTGGGGCAGATCCTAAGCTGGCCCGTACTATGCTCATGAAGCTGTCTTCCTTCCTGAGGCAAACAATCCGCAAAGAAGATAGTCGCCTGGTTGCCCTTTCGGCAGAATTGGAAGAGCTGGACCTCTACCTGGATATTGAAAAAGTGAGGTTTGGTGATCGCCTGGTGATTCTTAAAGACATGCCCCAAGGTCTTGAGGGTAAAGAAATCCCGCCATTCTTACTGCAACCGCTTGTTGAAAATGCCATTAAATTTGGCTTATACGATACCCTGGGCGAGGTAATTATAGCAATAACCCTGAGAGAAGAAGATCATTTTTATAAATTCGAGATCAGCAATCCATTCGATCGCAATAGCGTAGCCCCTAAGGGTACCGGTTTTGGCCTAAGCGGGGTGTCCCGGAGACTTTACCTCTTATATGCAAGAAATGATCTTTTACAATTGACCAAAAGCCCGGGTAAAGGTAATAATGAGGTAGACATCTATATCGCTACCTTAATGATCCCGATTGAAAAACACACAGAAAATTAATTATCCTATATGCTGAAATGTATTATTATAGACGATGAACCGCTTGCCCGGTCTTTGATGCGGGAAATGCTGGAACCGCTTGAAATGGTGCAGATCGTTGATGAATGTGCCAACGGTTTTGAAGGATTGAAGAGCGTTCAGACCCATCAACCGGACCTGATCTTCCTGGATGTACAAATGCCCAAGATCAATGGCTTTGAAATGCTTGAGTTGATAGAAGATCCACCCGCTGTGATCTTTGTTACCGCATTTGATGAGTACGCCGTACAGGCTTTTGATGTCAATGCGATTGATTATTTATTGAAACCAATAGAGCCGGCACGTTTGGAGAAAGCGATTGCCAAAGTTGCCCAACAGCAAGCTAAAGGAATAGTAAAGCCGGCAGAGCAAGCCCCGCACATTTTGCTCCCCGAGCAGACACAAAGGGTAGTTGTAAAAGAGCAGGGAGAGATTAAGATCATTCCCCTGGACAAGATATTATTCCTGGAGGCTGCAGATGATTATGTAAAAGTGCACACCAAAGAGAAGTATTTTTTGAAATACCAGACCATGTCCCGTTTTGAACAACAGCTTCCGGCACAACAATTTGTAAGGATTCACCGTTCTTATATCGTTAACGTCAGCTTTGTCAATAAAATAGAGCTGCTGGAAAAAGAACAATACACCGTTTTGTTAAATAATGGCCAAAATGTTCCGGTAAGTAAGTCTGGCTATGCCAAACTCAAAACTTTCTTGGGCATTTAGGGCCTCAAAACCTAATTTTGCCAAAACTTAATAACCATGCTCAAAAAAACGTCATTACTGTTTTTCTTTAATATACTGTCTTTATTAGTTTTTGCACAAAAAAAAGTAAGTATAAGTGGTTATTTGAAAGAAGCGGCAACGGGCGAAAGTATGATTGGCGCTACTTTGTATGTAGACGAGGCACAGGATGGTGCGGCAACAAATGCCTATGGTTTTTATTCCTTCAGTGTAAAACCGGGCACTTATACCTTACGCTTCAGTTATATGGGCTTCAAAGATGAAGTTTATACAGTCAATTTACAAAATGATACTACGATTAATGTAGACATGAAGTCTACTAACTCCAATGAGTTAGAAGGCGTTGTGGTTACCGGTGAGCGTGCTGATAAGAATGTAAGCAGCACCCAGATGGGTACTATAGGTTTGACAACAGAAAAGATCAAAAAATTACCGGTTGTTTTCGGAGAATCGGATGTGCTTAAAGCGATTCAATTATTACCCGGTGTCCAGTCATCCGGGGAAGGCCAGGCCGGCTTTTATGTAAGAGGTGGTGGTCCGGATCAAAACCTGGTGTTGCTTGATGAGGCAGTAGTCTATAATACAGGACACCTTTTCGGTTTTTTCTCTATCTTCAATTCCGACGCGATCAAAAACGTCAACCTCATCAAAGGTGGTGCTCCGGCCAATTATGGCGGGCGTTTATCTTCTGTTCTGGATGTCAACATGAAAGATGGTAACATGAAAAAATTTGAAGGCGAGGGCGGTATTGGCCTGATCGCCTCCAGACTTACCTTACAGGGCCCCATTGTGAAAGACAAAGGTTCTTTTATGATCTCTGGTCGCAGGACCTATATAGACGTGATCACCAAGCCATTTTTAAAAGGCAATGCACAGGGTAGCGGTTATTATTTTTATGATGCCAACCTGAAAGCGAACTATATTTTAGGAAAGAAAGACCGTTTATACCTGAGCGGCTATTTCGGCCAGGACGTGTTTACCTTTAACAGTAAAAGTGGTGATTTTAATGTGAAAATGCCCTGGGGGAACGCAACTTCCACCCTGCGCTGGAACCACCAGTTCAATGGTAAACTTTTCATGAACGTATCCGCGATCTATAATAAATATGATTTTGAATTCAGGGGCGGGCAGCAAGATATGAGTATAGCGCTGTCTTCCGGAATCCGGGATTGGAATGGTAAAATAGACTTCGATTATTTCTCCAGCTTCGGGCATGATTTTAAATTCGGGATGAACTATACCTATCATACTTTTATACCGAGCCAGGTCAGTGGTAGTGCAGGGGATTCCATGTTTATGCCGGCTAACCCGTTCACCAAATATGCGCATGAGTCTGCGATCTACATTGCCGATGAGTTTAACCTGGGTAAGCGCCTGAAGATAAATGCGGGTTTAAGATATTCTTTGTTCCAGCAGGTAGGACCTTATGCTAATTACACTTATGATAATAATGGCAATAAACTGGATAGTGCCGTATGGGGAAGTGGCCAGCTGGTAAAAACCTATGGTGGGTTTGAACCGAGAATATCCGGAAGGCTTACCCTCAATGATGTTTCCTCTTTGAAAGCTTCGGTGGGTAGGAGTATGCAGTATATCCACCTGGTGTCCAATAATGGGAGTACTTTGCCGACCGATGTATGGATGCCAAGTTCCATGATCGTGCAGCCGCAAAAAGCCTGGCAGTACGCCTTAGGCTATTTCAGGAACTTTAATGATAATGCGATTGAAACCTCTGTAGAAGTCTACTATAAAGACCTTAAAAACCAGTTAGAATACCGAGAAGGCTATACTCCGAGCAATTTCAGGGATCCTGAGGTGGACCTGGTAAATGGCGAAGGGCAAGCTTATGGTGCGGAGTTTTTCGTGAATAAAACAAAAGGAAATTTTACCGGTTGGATCGGTTATACGCTTTCCTGGACCAACAGGCGTTTTGAAATGTTGAACAGCGGGAAAGTGTTTCCGGCTAAATATGACCGCAGGCATGACCTTTCTATAGTGGCCAATTATGAATTTAATAAAAAGCTGAATGCATCTGCAGTGTTTGTATTTGGTACCGGTAACGCGATTACTTTGCCTACAGGCTTGTATTATGTGGATGGAAAACTGGTGCAGGACTTCAGTGAGGTGAATCAATTTAGGATCTTCCCTTATCACCGCCTAGACCTGTCCTTAAACTGGACACCCCGAGCCAATTCCACAAGAAGAGTCAAAGGGACCTGGGCATTCTCAATCTACAACGTCTACAGCCGCCAGAATCCTTACCTGCTTTATGTAAGCACAGAAGGTAGCTTGCAGCAAGGGACAAAGGTTACTGTGAAACAGGTGTCTATTTTCCCAATCCTGCCAAGTATAACATATAACTTCAAATTCTAATAAACATAAAGCCGGCATAAAAAAATGCCGGCTTTATTATTGGGTTAGATTTAAAAAGGCCCGCGAGTATTATTTAATGAGGGTATGACAGAATATGCCGGTAGCGACGGCAACATTCAAAGATTCGGCATCCGGCCCGATGCGGTCAATGGTCAGTTTGTGTTTTACCAGTGCTTTCACCTCTTCTGATATGCCTTTACTTTCATTACCCATAATGATTAATCCGGGAGCATATATCGTTTGCCCATCCAGGGAAGTGCCACCCAGCATGGCGGCATAACTAGGCAACTCTGGCTTGGTTTGCAGGAATGATACCAGGTCGGTATACACACAATTCACCCGGAGGAGGCTGCCCATCGTGGATTGGATTACTTTAGGGTTGTATTGTTCCACGCAATCGGGGGAGCAAATGATGGTTTTTATCCCAAACCAGTCTGCGGTTCTGATGATCGTGCCCAGGTTACCGGGATCCTGGATTTTATCCAACATCAAGATCCATTGCTTGTTTCCTGCTTCAATAAGCAGTTCTTTCACTTGTGGCATCTTTACGATCAGCAATACCTGGTTAGGGGTTTTGAAGCCGGATATTTTTTCGAAATCTTCTTCCGTTGCGATCAGGCATTGTTTTGTACTGTAGGCTTTAAACAGCTCAGTATTTTGCTCAAACCATGGTTGCAGCGCGACGATATATTCAATAGCTGCGCCTTGTTGCAGCCACTCTGCTGCGTTTTTTATGCCTTCAACAATATAGGCCCGGTATTCTTTCCGGAATTTGATCTGGGAAAGAGAACGGATGTACTTGATCTGGTTTTTACTGATTGCTTGCATGAGGCACAAAAATAGCATTAGTTTTTTTGAATTGCGGCAAAATGAACACTTCCGGCCTGGTTTTATCGGGCAAACTCAAGGCTGGGGAATAAGTCATAGGTCAGGCCAATGCCCCAATGGCTGATATGATCTACGAAACGGTAATTGTAATTATCATGGCCAAAGGCCAGCTTGGCATAAATGCCTACATTGCTCTTATGATAGATAGCCGGGATGATTGCTATCCTGGAGCGGGTTACAGATGGATGCGGTTTGTATAGATATTCATAATGGACCTTCAGTTTTATGCGGTCGATGCAGCCTTTATTCCGGAACCGGTACATATATTCCAGGTTAAGATGATAAAAATTCTTACCATATAAAACAATATCATTTTGGTTATAACCACCAATAGGGATCATATACAATAAATTGTCGTGGTAGCGGGTCCAGCCAGCTTCAACGGAAAACCAGTTCAGGGCATAGTTGTTTTGGGTATGGCCCACCTGTAAATATTTGACCATTATCTCGGTATAGTTAGTCGAGAAATTGCCACTTTTCCTGTTGAGCAGGGCGGCCAGGTCAGTGTTGTCATTGATTTGCTGATACAGGCTGTCTGCAGCCGGTGTGCCATCAATCAGGTGCTCATCAAATGCAGCTCCCGATTGACCGTTGGAAAAGTGCCCCGTTTCAAAAGCTATAGCAATATATTTAAGGTTTATATTGGCGATGTCACCGAATGCATTGGCTTTGTTTAAAGAAAATAAATGCTGGTAACCGATGCCGATCTTGTAAGAAGGCGTTTTTACGGGCATAGAGGCATCATTGAACATACGCAGCTGCGGCCGGAAACTGGCATAGGCCGCATGGGTGGCTGATTTGAATTTTTCCCGGAAAGCTGCATCTTTTGGCGCTTTCTCCTGCTTCATGTTTTTATAAATATTGTTGAAGAATGGCAGTTTTACTACGGGTTGCGCTTCAAATAAATAAGACTCCCGGGCTGTTTTCAGGTTGCCCAGGTAGCCAATGCTGAGCTCATCGCCAATGGGATAAAAATTAAGTGGATAATAACGCCGGTCAAACCCGGGTGCTTCAATTACTTCATCGACATCGTTTGACTCCGGTTGCTGGCTGTAGCCATAAAGGGAAGAGCAAAGTGTGCTCAATATGTATAGTATCTTTTTCATCTCCATAATTTTAGAGTCTAAAAATTTTATTCAGCTTGACTACATCGCCGTCGGGAAGAAGATTCCCGGTGACCCGGTTCCCGTTTTTATCGCTGATGTAGAGCATAGAGAAACAGGTGTTTGCTTCGGTCAATACTTTATTGAGTGTCGCCCTGAGCTCTGTTTCACAGCTGATGAAAAAACAATTTTGCAGCTCTATGTATAAATATTTATTAGAGAGCAGGCCTCGAATACGTGCAGGTATCATCGCATTCGTATCATAGATATAAAGCAGGAGACACCGGGAATAAACAGGTGGATCCGATACGGAGGATTTCTTTGCCATAAGATCAAATTAAGGTTAGTGGTATAAATTATTACCACTAAATTAATTACTTATGACAAGATTGAATAGGGTGGAATCCCCCGATTTATTAAGACTGATGTATATTTATCAATAAATGTGTGCGGCCTGGATTAGTTCCTTCTCAGGATAGACATATTCTGGCTTAATACGGTAAGCACAAGGCCAAATACGGCAAAGGTAGCATAGGAGAACCGCAGGTCCAGCCATTCCGCGATAAAGCCAATTAGTGGCGGCCCCATTAAGAAGCCCAGGAAGCTGATGCTGGAAACCATAGCCAGGGCCTTGCCCGGCGCTATAGTAGGATGCTGTCCCGCTACACTGTAAACGGTAGGTACCACACAAGCCACCCCTAAGCCGACCATCATGAAAGCCAGGGTACAAATGCCAAAATACGGGAAGAATACAGACAGTAACATACCCGTGCACATCAGTAGACCACTTAACTGTAAAGCACTTTTACGACCGATTTTCGAGATGATGAAATCGCCTATGAATCTTCCGCTGGCCATCATGACCATAAAAGAAGCATAGCCTATCGGTACCCATTGCTCGGGTGCCTTGACCACTTCTTTGAAATAAACGCCACTCCAGTCGAACATGGCCCCTTCGGTCGCCATACTTAAAAAGCCGAGTACACCCAGCTGGATCAGCATACTGTCCGGCTTGACCAATCCTTTTTTCTTTTCTTCAATTGTCTTGCCTGGTACCAGGTACTTCCTGTTGATCAGCATACTGGTCAGGACGATGCCGAAAATGAGGATGAAATGCGTGGCGGTATCCAGTTGCAGGTTAATCGTCAGTAAGCCGATCAAGGCACCGGTAAAGCCGGCAATGCTCCAGGCCCCATGAAAGGATGCCATGATTGATTTGCCATAAATTTTCTCAACAGCTACTCCTTGCGTATTAACCGCAATATTGCACATGTTACCAAATACACCAAACAACAATAAGATGCCTCCTAAGGCTATTGGAGAAGTCGCAAAAGCAAGCAGGCAGAGTACGGCAGCATAAAAAATGCAGGCAATGCTTAATACGGTAGCACTGCCGAACCTGGTCACCAGCCGGCCCGACAGGGTCATCGTGATCAACTGGCCTAAAGGTAACATCAATAAAATAGTCCCCAATTGCCCTTCTGTGATATTAAGTGCGGTCTTGATCGTAGGGATGCGGCTCGCCCAGGAAGCAAAGGCAAGACCCTGGCAGAAATAAAACAGGGAAACGGCTAAGCGGATACGTTTTCTTTGCTCGTAAAGTAAGGAATTGTCAATAAAAGTGGCCTGGGACATAAATGAAAAAGGAAGCAAAATTAAGCCCTTCCTTTGACCTAGACTATAGAATTGTGTTATGCTGCAGATAATTTTATTGATGCAATGACTTAATTCATAGTTTGTTTGTAAAATTGGTATAGCAATAAAACTTAATTCCTCGAAAAAACCTACCTTGTTAAAGTATTTATGATCTAAAATTTAGCGTAAAAAATGAGTACCAATGGCTGCACCCAACAAGAAATGCTTGATTATTTTAAATCGGTACTGGGACCTGAAAGGGTATTGACCGACCGGGAAAACCTGGAAAGGGCCGCTTCAGATCATACCGAAGATTTTGTTTTCCTGCCTGAAATGGTACTGCAGCCGCGGACCACGGAAGAAGTGAGTAAAATATTGGCCTATTGTAATCAGCACCCCCAGAGGCGCTGGTACCGGTTTGAGTGGTGGCAGCCTCCCTATATTGGGCAGTGTTGTGCTGGATATGCGCCTTATGAACACCATTCTGGATATTGATACAGAAAATTTCCAGGTGACGACCGAGCCCGGTGTGATCACGGAAGTTTTACAAAATGCAGTACAGGAAAAAGGATTGTTCTATCCTGTAGATCCGGCCAGTAAAGGATCTTGTTTTATAGGCGGCAATGTTGCAGAGAATTCAGGCGGGGCAAGAGCGGTGAAATATGGTGTGGTGAAAGATTATGTACTCAACCTGGAAGTGGTACTACCGGATGGCTCGGTGATCTGGACCGGTGCCAATACTTTAAAGAACTCAACGGGTTATAATTTGACCCAGCTGATCGTGGGTTCAGAAGGTACACTGGCCGTGATCACTAAAATAGTATTGAAATTATTGCCACAGCCCTCGAAAGACCTGTTGATCCTTATCCCTTTCTATTCGGCAGAAGAAGCTTGCCAGGCGGTCAATAAAGTGTTCCTGGCCGGTTATAACCCTTCAGCTTTAGAGTTTATGGAAAGAGCTGCTATTTTAGCTTCCCAACAATTTATCAATGATTATTCCATTCCGGTTCCGGAAGAGATACAGGCACATTTACTGATCGAAGTGAATGGTAATGATGAGGGCTACCTGATGCTGGAGATAGAGGGTATCGTACAGGTACTTGAGCAGTTCCGCACCGGGGAAGTATTGTTTGCCGATAACCAAAAAGATAAAGATAAATTATGGCGCTTACGCCGGGTGACGGGAGAGGCGACTAAAGCTACTTCTATTTATAAAGAAGAAGACACCGTAGTACCCCGGGCAAGATTACCGCAGCTCTTGGCTAAGGTGAAAGAACTGGGAAAGACTTATGGTTTTGATAGTATTTGTTATGGGCATGCCGGGGACGGCAACTTACATGTAAACATTGTAAAAAATAATATGCCGGATGAAGCCTGGCAACATGAATTGCCTAAAGCTATCCGTGAACTGTTCTTGTTTACCAAATCACTTGGGGGCACCTTGAGTGGTGAGCATGGTATCGGTTATGTGCAGAAAGACTTTATGGACATCGTGTTCTCTGAGGTAGAGCTGGAGCTGATGCGGGGGATAAAAAAACTTTTTGATCCCAATAATATTCTGAACCCGGGAAAAATACTGCCGGAGCGACGCAGGGTATAAAATGAAGCATTTTATTCACTTATTAATTCATAAAAGATGAGCAAAAAAATCCTTATGCTGGCAGGTGATTTCGTAGAAGATTACGAAATAATGGTCCCTTTCCAGGCTTTACTTTCTGTTGGTTGCGCCGTTGATGTAATCTGTCCCGGCAAAAGATCCGGGGAGCAGATCGCTACCGCGATCCATGACTTCGTAGGGTTCCAGACTTATGCAGAACTGAGAGGGCATAACTTTACGATCAACAAAGATTTTGATGCGGTAAATGCAGCCGATTATGATGGTTTATACATTACCGGAGGTCGCGCGCCGGAATACATCCGGCTGGAACCTAAAGTGCTGGAAATAACGAAACACTTTTTTGATACCAATAAACCGGTAGCCGCCATTTGTCATGGTATCCAGGTGCTGACAGCAGCCGGTGTGGTACAAGGACGTAAACTGACCGCATATGCTGCCGTAGGGCCTGAGGTGACTTTAGCCGGAGGACATTACCAGGATGTAGCGCCTACAGCGGCCGTTACAGATGGTAACCTGACCACCTCTCCCGCCTGGCCCGGACATCCGGCCATCTTACAGGAATTCTATCAATTGTTGGGCATTAAGATCAGTAGTTAAGAGGTAAGCTTTCTGCTGCTAATGTTCTTTTTTGTATCCTGCTTTTTGTAGGTTTACAGATCGCTTTAAAACCTTTCTGATCGATATGAATAGCTGGCAACGAATTTTAATGTATACCATAGGGGCACTCCTTTGTGCCTGTTATGCCCCTCTTAATGCCTCTGCTCAGCCTTATCTGCTTAAACCCGGATTTGACAGCCGGGAATGTGATGCGGCTTACCTGCTGAATGCGGCATTCCTGGATACCTCGGCGAACAATAGCTTCCCGGGCTTCCTGGAGGGGTATACTTTTTGGTATCGCTCCCCCTCGATTGGTTTGGATAATGTGTATGATTTATGGTTACGGCAGGATTCTACGGTAATCATTACTTTAAGAGGTACAACAGCTGATGCCCGGTCAATTATGGCGGACTTTTATTGTGCCATGTTCCCGGCAAAAGGAAGCATTGTACTGGGAAAGGATAAAACACCATTTACCTATAAACTGGCTACCGATGCGAAGGCTGCAGTACATGGCGGTTTTTTAATCTCCTTTGCTTTTATAGCACAGGATTTCCAGCCTCGCCTGGCTGAGTTATACCAGAAAGGTTACCGCAAATTCCTGGTCTGTGGGCATTCCCAGGGTGGTGCTTTATGTTATTACATCAGTGCCTGGTTAATGCAGCTAAGAAAGGATAATGTTTATCCAGGCATCAAAGTCAAAACCTATGCCAGTGCGGCGCCTAAAATGGGCAATATCTATTTCGTCTACGATTATGATAATGCCATGCATGGGGAATGGAGCTACAGTATTGTCAATACTGCAGACCCGGTCCCGGAAATGCCTTTGACGACACAACAGCTGGAAATTGATATGAATACGCCTAACCCTTTGGTAAACCTGGCTAAGCGGTTTGATGATATGCCTTTCTTTAAAAGGATCGTGCTGAAGCATGCCTATAACAGTATGCGCAAGAAAGCACGAAAATCTTCAGAAGTGTACCAGAAGTACCTGGGCGGTTATGCCGGGAAAATTATAAAAGGGATGCAGCCGGGAATGGAATTGCCGGATCCGGTAAAGACGACTTATTTCTTAAGACCGGGTGTGCCGATCACTTTGCTGGAGAACGAAGCCTACAGGGAACATTTTAAAGCGGCACCTAATTATTTTCATCATGGCTTTGATGCGTACCGCTACCTCTTAAGGCAATATTATGAAGGGCTGGATGATTTTACCCAGGCGGAAAAGTGGTAAATTGAAAAAAGGAATGATCCTTATTGCCACGAACCATTTATCATTAACAATTAACCATTAATAATTGATTATTGAAACCAAAAAGCACTATCCTTTATAAGAATAGTGCTTTTATTTATGCTCTGGATCAATATTACATATTCAGAATATCCCTGGAAATTACCAGTTTCTGAATTTCAGTAGTACCTTCTCCGATCGTACATAATTTAGAATCACGGTAGAATTTCTCCACCGGGAAGTCTTTAGTATATCCATAACCGCCGAACACTTGTACCGCATCTGTAGCCACCTGAACGCAGATTTCAGAAGCATACATTTTGGCCATAGCGGATTCTTTGGTCATTTTTTCGCCACGGTTTTTCAGGTCAGCAGCCTGGTAGATCAGCATTTCAGCAGCTTCGATCTTTACCGCCATATCTGCTAATTTAAACGCGATCGCCTGGAAATTAGCAATAGGCTGGTCGAATTGCTGGCGTTCTTTGGAATACTTCACCGCAGCTTCATAAGCACCTTTTGCAATGCCTAAAGAAAGCGCAGCGATAGAGATACGGCCACCGTCCAGTACCTTCATAGCCTGTTTAAACCCATCACCTACTTCACCCATACGTTGGGCATCGGAAATACGGCAGTTGTCAAAAACCAATTCAGCGGTTTCTGAAGCACGCATGCCTAATTTATTTTCTTTTTTACCGGCAGTAAAACCTGGTGTGCCTTTTTCAACGATGAAAGCAGTTACATTATTTTTGGTTCTTGGTTCACCGGTACGGGCTAAAACTACTGCTACATTACCGCTAATGCCGTGTGTGATCCAGTTTTTGGTGCCGTTCAGGATCCAGTCCTCACCATCTTTGGTAGCCGTGCAACGCATGTTACCGGCATCAGAACCGGTATTGGCTTCTGTAAGGCCCCATGCCCCGATCCATTCCCCTGAAGCTAATTTAGGCAGGTATTTGCTTTTTTGTTCTTCATTACCGAAATACAGGATGTGACCGGTACACAGTGAATTGTGCGCTGCAGTAGACAGGCCGATAGAGCTACATACTTTAGCCACTTCAGATACTACGGTTACATATTCAAAGTAAGATAATTCAGAGCCGCCATATTTTTGCGGTACTAATACACCCATCAAGCCCAATTCCCCCATTTTATGGAACAATTCAACAGGGAAATACTGAGATTCATCCCATTCCATCATTTTCGGGCGAATCTCTTTGTTTGCAAAGTCTCTAACCATTTCAGCAATCTGTTGCTGTGTCTCGGTGTACTTAAAATCCATATGTATTCAAATATTAATTATTTCAAGCTCAAATAAGGTACAATTTTACGATAAATTTCCTCATTAATCAAAGGAACCTGTTTAAAATCTTCCACCTGCTTAAATCCCCCGATTTCATTCCGGTAGCGGACCACGTACTTTGACATTTTCCGGATATAAGGATGTTTGTATAATTCTTCCTCGCTGGCGGTATTAATGGCAATAAGTTTTAAGTGTTCCGGCTCAATAATCATATAAGGCTTAATGGCTTCGTATAAACTATCCGTCATGCCATAAACCTCTTTCAATTGCTCTACCTTGTGGTAGCCGCCCAGTATATCCCGGTACTTAATGATGCGGCTGGCATATCCGTTGCCTATTCCCCGGAGTTGCATCAGCTCCTCTGCCGTGGCAGTATTTACTAATACCGGTTTGTTCTGTTTTTGCGGGTAGGGGTGGCTGCTGCTGTCTGAACCGGCCCCGGAACTATAGTTATGGGCTGTTGCGTATTGCCGCGGGCTATTGTTGCCGGCTATTTTAATATAAGGGAGCAGGCGTTTATAGTCCTGTTCTGATAAGGTATAAATTTTAGCAAAATCCTCTTTTTTATAAAATCTGCCCCCTTTATTCCGGTAATTAAGGATTGTTTGTGCCACTTTGGGTCTTAGTCCTAAGCGTACCAGGTCATTTAAGGAAGCCGTATTGGGGTCAAAGTTAAAAAGTTGTTGCTGTACACTGGTTTTATAATCCCTTGTCGTCTGCTCTTTTCCTGTAGGGTAATCGTATAACGCGTTGGAGTCAGATTGTTGCTCGGTCCAGCCTACCACAGCAGGGTCGGCCTGCCGCTCTGTAGAATTCAGGGAGGGGATCAACCGCCAGCAGACCACTGTAATGATGATGAGGGTGGCTAATATAGCTACCCCCCAGATCTGTCGCTGTGTAAGGGTAACGATAACTTCTTTTTCTTTCATAACACAGGCTTTTAGTTATTCAAATTTAGTTAATATTATTTTAAATTTTAAATAACATAATATTTAAATCTTGCCTGGCTGTTGATAGGTTTATGATTATTCATAAACTTATTAAGAAAAAAATCCCCGTATCTTAAAAGACCGGGGATATATTGGGTTTAAATTACTATTAATTAAGTTGTGCGAATACTGTTTCCATTTTCCGGAACACCTTATCCAGGTCCTCCATGCGGGCCGTACCTACACTGATCCGGTACCAGGGTGATTCTTTATCGGCACCAAAGCAGTAAAACGGTACCAGGGCTATACCTACTTCATCCATTAAAAACTGGGTCACTTCTTCCTGGTTGTTAAAAGTTTTGCCTTTATAGGATTTGCCTTTTAAATCTATTTTGATGGTCATGTAAATGGCAGCCTGTGGCGCAATCGCATCAATCGGGTAGCCTTTCGCTTTTAGGGCAACAATGTTATCATTGATCATTAAAAGGCGCTCCTCGATTTTTTGTTTATGGGTATGCAGTGCTTCTTTTACCGCAGTATCATTATTTAAGAAAGCAGCGGTAGCTACCTGCTCGGCCATAGGCGCCCAGGTGCCGATATGGCTCATGAGGGCTTTCATTTTTGCGATGACTTTAGCCGGACCCAGGCCCCAGCCTACACGGACGCCGGTACCCGCAAAAGCTTTGGAAACCCCATCCAGGGAAATCGTGTATTCCTTCATCTCCGGGCTCAGTTGTACCGGGTGATAGTGCGTTGTGGTACCAAAAGTAAGGGTCGCATACATCTGGTCAAAAAGCACATAGAGTTTCTTTTCATCCGCACCACGACGATTGTTTTCGGCGATTACCAGGTCGCAGATCTGTCGCAGTTTTTCCTTGCTTAAAGTAGTACCGGTTGGATTTTGCGGTGTACATAAGCACAGTAATACTGCACCCTCAATATTCGCTTGTATATCTGCTACTGAAGGCATAAAGTCATTTTCCGGGAGTGCATTGATCTCGCAGGCCTGTCCCTGGCAGATGCTGGTATAGTGATTATTGTTCCAGGAAGGAACGGCATAAATTACCTTGTCACCCGGGTCTACCAGAGTGCGGAACAGGGTGTAAATAAAGGGCCTTCCGCCGCAAGAGATTTGGATCTCGTTAACCTCGTAATCTATATGCTGGTAATCTTTGACAAATTTGGATACCGCTTTGCGTAAGGATAATATGCCATCAGCCGGCGGATAATTCGTAAAACCTTCCTGGTACGCCTTTATAATCTCATCTCTTAAAACGTCTGAGATAGGGAAAATAGTCGGGTTGAAATCACCGATCGTGTAATTGTAGATTTCCGCACCCTGTGCGATCCTGTTGTTAATTTCATTGCCCAGTTTGACAATTTCCGAACCCACCAATGATTCTGCTAATGCACTTAATTGACTCATTATATAATTTAGTTTATCGTTCTCTTTATAATAGTTCTATGCCATAATACTGCCCAGAGCTTTTAATATGGTGAAAATATTTCTGCAATTTTGGCACAAAGCAAACTCAAATTTAAGCAATTAAGGGCTATTAACCAATAGTTAACCATTCTGGCGCCTGAATCAGGCTTTATATAGCAGCATCATAATGTTGCTGGTATTTTTAGTGTTGTCTATTACCTTTATCTCCATATTGTGCTTTGCAGCCCAATTTTCAATGTCTTTTTGATAGATAAAATGAAGTTCATTTTTGGTTTTGTTGAAGCCCAGTATGTTGGTGCTAAATCGCTCTGAAAGCTCGGTACCTTTATGTCGCGTACCCAGTTCTTTTACACCGTCCCGGATGATCAAAACACCACCTGGTTCCAATGCTGCATAACATTTTTCCAGTACTTTCATTTGTTCTGCCGGAGTAAGGTAATGCAAGACATCGCTTATAATAATGCCGGTACATGGCAATAAGTGGTAAGTGGAGAGGTCGCCAACCTCGAAATTTATTTTTTCCGTCTTTTTATAATGATGTTGTGCCGTGACGATCTTTTCTTCATCGTAATCCACACCAATAAAATGACGCTTTTCGCTGGCCCAATGCAGCAAATAAGTGGCAAAACCATAACCGCAGCCAAGATCATAAAAGGTGCCTTCCCTAGGCAGGATGCTATGGAGCAATTCGTAATTATTTTCCAACCGTGTTTTTATCCGGCAATACCATTCTAATACAGGCCCTTTGTAGATGCTCCCTTTGATCATTTGCTCGCGGAAATAGGTAGGGGTTTCGATGACCTCTTTGACATGATTGAATTCTTTCCGGAAGTACTGGGAAACATTTTTAGTTCTTTCCTTCACCGTGTCTCCCCAGCTACGGTCGGTATACGGAATCGGGGCCAATGCTTCTATATGCATAAAGCCGTTCTTCAGGAGGAAATCACCTTTCTGCATCGTATAATGGACGCCATGAAGAATGACCGGTACAATATCCAGTTTAAGTTCTTCGGAAATATAAAAAGCGCCTTTGTGAAAACGGGCAATTTTGTCGGTCCTGGAGCGTGTACCTTCGGGGAACACCACAATGCTATAGCCCCTGGCAACCAGGTCTCTGAGCGGTTCTATACTTTCCTCAGCGCCATCTGCTACCGGGTAATATTCGGCCATGCGCACCACGGCACCGAATACCGGGGAGCGGTACACCCATTTATTGGTCAGCAACACCAGCTTCGGGTGCAGCATAGTCATGATGAGGATATCCAGGAAGGAGCTATGGTTAGCGATATAGACCGCAGGTTGGTCAAAATTGACTTTTGGGTCTTTAATGATCTTTTGCCCAAACTTATGATTAAGATAAATAACACTGCCGGTATACTTGGAAAGGATATAATGGAAAATGTATTTACCTCTTTTATTACCTAATAATTTTAGTTTTACGAGGAATAGTCCAACAAGGGACACCAGCAGGCAACCGACCACAAAATAGCTAAAGGAGAAAACAGATTTTGTGAGGGATAAAATGGTAAAAGGCATAAAACCTTTATCGGCCCGGCTTTGGATCAGGAAATTGAACAGGAAGGGCTGCAATACCTGTGATACAAACACGACACAGATCAACCCGATAACCGCAATTAAGGCAATCGACTGCAAAGCGGGATGTTGCGCAAAGATCAGGGTGCCCAGCCCGGTGACGGTAGTCAGCACAGAAAGATAAACGGCGGACCTGGCTGATTTGATATGGTTTTTTCCGGTCCGGTATTTTTCCATCAGGCTATCCATCATAAAAATGCTGTAGTCGTCACCGAGACCAAACAATAGCGTCGCAATTACGATATTCACCACATTGAATTGTAAGCCTAAAAGACTCATCAGTCCTGTAATCCAGATCCAGGAAACAGCCATAGGCAGGAAGGAGATCAGTGCCAGCTCAAAGCGGCCATAAGCGATGAGCAGCGCGATAAATACAAGCCCTCCCGAGATAAGCAGTAAATTGTTGAAATCATCTTTCAGGAGATCCAGTAATTTTTCGGAAACAGACTGCCGGTCGGTAGCGGTTATATTTTGAGTGTTATGTAACACTTTAAATACTTCGGCCCTTTTTCCCGGCATTATTTTAATCGTACTGATGCTGTAAAAGTCTTTGCCATTTTGAGCGAAAGAGCTGGGGAGCAATTCTTTTAGAAAAGCACGGGAGCTGCTGTCGAACGGTTCATATTCCCGTGTGAGGGTATAGGCAAATGCTTCAAAAGCCCCGTTGGCAAAGCCGGCCTTACCGGCGCCCTGGTCCACTTTTTGGAGTATAGCATTTACTTTTTCCGGGGTCCAGTAGGCTTTCCACCGGTTAATGCGTTCAGTTTGTGTCGCCAGGGAGGGCAGGATGCTGCCTGGATTTATAGCATTCCGGATCAGGCTGTCTGATTTTAGTTGTTGCAACAGCCCCTGGTGCTGCTCCATTTTCTTTAGCGCATCGTCTTCTGAATTACCTTTGGTCAGCAGGAATAAAGAACTTAGTGCATAAGCATTGTCTTTATTGAGTTCCTGCTCCGCTTTTTTGAGTTCCGGGCTCATGTAATTCAGGTTCATTAGATTACTGTCGAATCCCACATTTTTAGAAAAATACCAAAGTACGGGTGTCGCTAATATAACCAGTGCCAGTAACCATTTATTGCCTTCAGGTTTACGTGCTGCAAGCTTATCGATCAGGTTATCTTTATCAATATGCTTTGGTTTTGGGCTTATGTGCGGTAAAAGGATCAGGGTGAATAGTGAAGCGCCCATCAGGCTGAAAGAGGCAAAAGTACCTAAGTCGCGCAACAGGGGGGCATGGGCAAAACGTAAGGCATAGAAGGCCCCGATCGTAGTGATCGCGCCCAGGGTCAGGGGAGCACTGAGTCCTGCAACGGTTGCTTTAATACTCGAAGCCGTACGGGTATGGCTCATGAAGTGTACCGAAAAATCAACCGCTATACCCAGGATAATTGCCCCGGCACCTATCGCGATGATAGAAACCTGCTCGGTAAGCATAGCTGTAATGCTCATGCCAAATAGGGCCCCGAATATTACCGGAACAATGATAATGAAGGAAATACGCTTTCTTCGGAACACATAATAGGTCAATCCCAGTAAGAGCACAATGGTTAGGGAAAGAGTAACAATGGTATCCGTTTGCATTTGCGCGGCATTCGCAACACCTATAGCCAGGCCGCCAAAATAGCGTACATCAATGTCCGGGTGTTTTTGTTTAAACTGCGCAATGATTTGGTCTAAAGCGGCGATAAAAGGTTTATTCTTACCCGTTTCGCCGGCACTTAATGCCGGTGTGACAAAGAAATTGAGTTTGTTCAGGTTGCTATTGAATATATAACCATTGTATAATTCATAGTTAGGGTCAAAGCTAAGTGCCTGCAACTTATTGAACGCCATTGGTGTCATATTCAATGGGTCGGCAGCTGCAAAATTTTTGGCGACCATCCCCGCCGGGGACAATAATAAATGATGCAGTTTCTCGAAATGTGCTTCCAGGTCCGGGCTTTGCGTAATGCTGTCAATTCTTTGGTAATCACTGCTGTCCAGGAAAATAGGTAAATAGTTGATGGCCAATTCGGTAAACACCTGTTCTTTACTTGCGTCCTGCAGGCTTTGTATGCTCTTTATATAGCGAGGGCTCAGGGCCTGTAGTAATTGCTCCAATTCCTGCTGTCTTTCGATCAGTAGGTCAGGTGCTGCTTGTGTGCTATCTTTTAACCGCAGGGTGAAAATAAGTTGCTCCCCTGTTTTGGTATGGTTTAAGATGTTGTTCATGGCCTCAATATTGGGGTCATGGGGGATCATTTTATTAATATTGCTCTCAAACCGGATACGGGATGCCCCGGCACCGGCCAGTAGGAACAAAGTAATAAAAACGCACCAGAAAATAGTTTTATGTGATGCGAAATAGTCATATATAGAGCCGAAAAGCCTTGCCATAATCGCTGCAAAGTAAATGTATTCTTTTAAATTCCCGTGCTTAGATATGGATATATATTAAATACAAAATGTGAACAATTATATTTTTTACGGGCTTCAGCCTTTGTTAATTTTGCGGTCCCCAAATTGTTTGAGACCATGGAGTATAAGTATATAGTCGTTGAAGGAAATATTGGTTCCGGCAAAACCACGCTGGCCACTAAACTGGCCGCGCATATGGAAGCTAAACTGGTTTTGGAAACTTTCTCGGATAATCCTTACCTGCCTTTGTTCTACGACAACCCGGCACCGAATGCCTTCCCGCTGGAGCTCTATTTTTTTATGGACCGGGTAGCGCAACTGAAGCAGATTGATTTTGCAAAGACGAACGTGGTTTCCGATTACTCTTACGAAAAGTCCCAGATCTTTGCCGGTGTTACCCTGAACGATAATGAAATGTCACTGTTTAAAAGAGTGGTAGAAAATGTGCGGAATGGATTACCGGAGCCTGATCTGTTCATTTACCTGCATGCACCGATCAGGAAGCTTAAAGATAATATTCAGAAACGCGGGCGTAGCTATGAGCAGGAAATTTCTATGGAATATTTAGAGAAGATCCAGAATGCTTACCAGCCTTTTCTAAAAAAACAAGGTAAGATCCTGATGGTGGAAATGCAAAATGTTGATTTCGAGCAGGAAGATCATTTCCAACAGTTGGTACAATTTTTAAATAAGGGTTACGACTTTACGCATCATATTTTTACGGTAGAATAAAACAGAGGCAGTTATCAGCTGCCTCTGTTTTATTAATTCCGGATTTGAATAGATCCATTGAATTTCTGTGTATCTTCAGGGTTGACAAGTTTAACTTTGAGTTCTGCCGGACTGAAACCGACGCCTGTCATAAACGTATAGTAATCTTTATCTGGTTTTTTATTACCAGGATTGATCAGCTTTTTATTCTTTAAAGTTTTATCTACTAATTTGTTGATCGCCGGAAATTTATTGATTCCTGATAAGGCCGTGTCACTGAGAACTACTCCGCCTGTTCGCACATCATAGTAATAGACATTGAGATTTTTATCCAGTACCAGGTCCTGGATTTGGATATAGGCCAGGCCTTCCGGCATTTCAGCTTTATGTTGCAGTAATACTTTCTCAATATTTTTAGCTATTTCTTCTATAAAAGGGCTAGTGAATTCAAAAGTGCCTATATCGCGCCGCGTACCAGGTGTTACCTCCTTCCCGTTTACTTTTACAATGTGGTCTTCGTGATTAACGGTTTGGCTAATGTTTTCTCCGGTTACCGGGTCCATAATTTCATAAACGCTGCTTTCGCCGGTTTTCCATTCCAGTGTATTGCCTCTAAAGGTAGTGATGTTGCCTTTACGGACTCTTTGGTCGGAACCTGGTCCTGCACTCGTTAATCCGAAGCAAAGGGCAATGGCCGGTAGGGTCAGGAAATACTTCCAGGAGCTTACTTTCTTTTTGTTGGTCATCATAGCAATTCTTTTTTTAAGGGGTGAAAAATTAAAGGTGTGCACCAGTTTGTCGCTGTATATTTTTGAATTTTGCGCCAGTAAGAGTTGGGCATATTCATATTGGTCTGCCGCATCAATCTGCTGGTCTACCTCATATTCATGCACCAGTTTGATCTGTTTTTTGAAAACATAAAACAAGGGATGGAACCAGAATGCAATTTGTAGCAATTCAAGCAGGATATTGTCGATCCAGTGTTTGTGCCGCGCATGTTGTTGCTCATGTTGCAGGATGAGTCGGAGGTCTTGTTCTGCATAAGCTACTTCCGGCAGGTAAATCAGCTTGCCGAATGAAAAAGCAGCGGGTGTATTTTCGTTACTGTAAAAGTTGGCGACCGGGTGTTGATTTTTTCGGCTAAATTTTTTAAGGAAGTAAAGTTGACCAGTGTTTCTTAATAATAAAAAGGCCTGGAAAACTGCGCCGGTAAACCAAAGGTAGCTCAACAGGGTGCTCCAATTCCATGCGCTGTGCTCTTTGTTTGTTGCAGCAGCCGTAATTGGGGAATTGTCCGCTGTTAAATTGTTAACCGGTGCGATTACCTGCGTTACGGTCTGTACTGTGGGCTGTACCAACAAAAAAGGATTTTCGATGAATGGTATTGCGATACCGCTCATCAAAGCCAGCCATAGAAAGGCACGGTTCCAATGCGGCGCTTTTTCTCTGCTGAGCAAGATAAAGTACGCCAACAGGAGGATCAACCAGATGATCGTCGTTTTAAAAAGAATGATCGGCATATTATTTCTTTTTTAGTTGTTCTATTTATTTCAGTAGTTCGTCGATTGCTTTTGGCTTCAATGCTTTTGCATTTATGAAAAATTATGCTTCGCTGCTTTCTTGTTTTAGTTTTTTATGAATTCTACCTTAGCTTAATCAGGATAAAATCCGTTCCAGGCTTGTAATACATAGTAATCTTTATCCAGCTTTATGTTTCCGGGGTTGATTAGTTTTTTGTTTTTTAGTATTTTATCTACTACTTTATTGACTGCTGGAAATTTGTTACGGCCAGCCAGCGTTGTATCTGTCATATTGATGCCACCGGTTATAACATCATAATAGTAAACATTCATATTTTTATCCACTACAAGATTATCTATTTGTAAAAATGCGATGTTAGGAGGAAAGTCGGATTTGTGTTGCTTCAGCGCCAGTTGGATGTTTTTATAGATTATCTCAGCTTCCGGATTAATAAAAACAGCATTACCCGTAATTGGGTTGAAGAGGGTGCCTCGTGTTGCCTCATTTCCGTTTACCATTAAGATATAACCTTCAGTAATGACGCCTTGCATTGACTTCTCCTTGGTGATCGGATCAATAATTTCAACAGTATCGATTCGTTCATTTTTCCATTCGATAGTATTACCTCTGAAGGTAGTAATGTTGCCCTTACGGATTCTTTGATCTGATTGCTGTTCGGCGCTCATTAATCCAAAGCAAAGAGCTATTGCGGGAAGGGCCAGTAAATATTTCCATGAACTTACCTTTTTGGTGTTGGTCATCATAGCAATTCTTTTTTTAAGTGGAGAAAAATTAAACCTGTGAATGAGTTTGTTTGGGTATGCTTTAGTGTTTTGTGCTAATAGTAACCTGGCATAGTCATATTGATCTGTAGTATCAATCTGCTGGTCCACTTCATATTCATGTACCAGTTTGATTTGTTTTTTGAAGACATAAAAAAAGGGATGAAACCAAAGTGCGATTTGGAGCAATTCCAGTAAAGTATTGTCGATCCAGTGTTTGTGCCGCGTATGTTGTTGCTCATGTTGCAGAATGAGTCGGAGGTCCTGTTCTGCGTAAGCTAATTCCGGCAGGTAAATCAGTTTGCCAAAAGAGAATGCAGCAGGTGTATTCTTATTACTGTAAAAATCAGCAACAGGATGTTGGTTTTTGCTGCTGTACTTTTTAAGAAAATAAAGTTGGCTGGCATTTCTTATTAATAAGACAACTTGTACTACAGCTCCTGTTAACCACAGATAGGTCAGCAGTAATGTTCTATTCCATGAACTGGTCTCATTGGCTACTTCGGGAGCAGTGATGGTTGCATTGTCTGCCGTTACATTGTTTACTGGTGCTATTACCTGCGTTACAGTTTGCACTGCGGGTTGCACCGACAAAAAAGGATTTTCTATAAATGGTATGGCGATACCGCTCATCAAAGCCAGCCATAGAAAGGCACGGTTCCAATGCGGCGCTTTTTCTTTGCTGAGCAACATAAAGTAAGCCAGTAGCAGTAGTAACCATATAATGGTTATTTTAAGCAGGATAATCAGCATATCATTTTTTTTATTTGTTCTATTTGTTGTAGTAGCTCCTCTATTTCTTTTGGCTTCAGGGCTTTTTCTTTTATAGAAAATGAGGCCAGTCGGGCCGGAAAGCTGTGCTAAGCTTTGTGGGGCACAAAATCTTTTCCAGTATGCGCACAATAAGAAGATACTACTGTGTGGCGGCCCCGGCCTTTTCAGAGAAGCGATGAGGTCGCTGAGCAGGCATTTATGGGCTTAAAATCTTATTAATTAAACTGTAGTTTGATGGGCTGAAAGCCTTCCCAGGCTTTCAGTAGATAATAATTTTTATCCAGTTTTATATTGCCGGGGTTGATCAGTTTTTTGTTTTTCAAAAGCTTATCTACTACTTGATTGGCTGCTGCAGATTTGTTGAGCCCTGACAGTATTGTGTCTGTCGGATTGGTGCTGCTGGTCCTTACGTCATAATAATAAACATTCATATCTTTATCCAGAACAAGATTGTCTATTTGTAAAAAAGCTATGTTTTTAGGAAATTCAGCTTTGTTTTGTTTCAGCGCCAGTTGAATATTTTTGTAGATTATTTCAATTTCCGGACTGGTAAAAACAAGCGTACCAGAATTCATGTTGAGCAGTGTTCCCTGTGTCACCTCATGCCCGTTTACTTTTAAAATCTGCTCCCCTTGCTTTACGCTTTTTTTTATTTTTTCATTGGTAATGGGATCTGTAACTTCAATAATTACACTCTCGCCGCTTCCCCACTTAAGGGTGTTCCCACTAAATGTAGTGATGTTACCTTTACGGATTCTTTGGTCGGAACCTGCACCGGCACTCATTAATCCAAGGCAAAGGGCAATGGCCGGCAATGCAAGGAAATACTTCCAGGTACTCACTTTTTTTGTGTTGGTCATCATAGCAATTCTTTTTTTAAGGGGTGAAAAATTAAAGGTATGAATGAGTTTGTCGGTATATGCCTTGTTGTTTTGCGCCAGTAGCAGTTGGGCGTATTGATATTGGTCTGCCGCATCAATCTGCTGGTCTACCTCATACTCATGCACCAGTTTGATCTGTTGCTTGAAAGTGTAAAACAAGGGATGGAACCAGAATACAATTTGCAGCAATTCAAGCAGGGTATTATCGATCCAGTGTTTGTGCTGCGCATGTTGTTGCTCATGTTGCAGGATCAGGTACAGGTCCTTTCCTGCATAAGTTACTTCCGGCAAATAGATCAGCTGAGCAAATGAGAATGCCGCCGGAGTATTTTTGTTACTGTAATAGGTCGCTATGGGGTGTTGATTTTTAGTGCTGAACTTTTTAAGAAAATAAAGTTGCCCGGCATTTCTTAATAATAAAAAGGCCTGGAAAGCTGCGCCGGCAAGCCACAGGTAGGTCACCAGTGTTGTCCAATCCCATATGCTGGCCTCATTGTTTGTAGCTGCGGTAACAGAGATTGGAGAATTGTCTTCTGTGAGATTGTTTACGGGTGCTATTACCTGCGTCACCGCCTGCACCGCGGGTTGTACCGACAAAAAAGGATTTTCTATAAATGGTATGGCGATACCGCTCATCAAAGCCAGCCATAGAAAGGTGCGGTTCCAATGCGGGGCTTTTTCTTTGCTGAGCAATATAAAGTAAGCCAGCAACAGGAGCAGCCATATGGTGCTTATTTTAAGCAGGATGATCCACATATCATTTCTTTTTATTTGTTGTGACAGATAGTCTATTTCTATTTGTTTCAGGGCTTTTTCTTTTACAAAAAAGGAGGTCAATTGTGCGGGAGAGCTGTGTTATGCTTTATGGTCCACAAAACCTTTCTTTTCCAGTATGCGTACTACAGAAAAAATAGTACTGTGTGGTGTTTTCGGGTTTGCCAGGAAGGCGATGATATCGCTGAACAGGGACTCGCCTTTCTCCCATATGACCTACATGGTCTATTGCCCGGCTTTTGTAAGTTGTATCATAACGTTGTTGCTTAATTCATCTGGAATGTTAGGGGGAGCGTAAAATAAGAACGGACTGTACTTTCATTCTGGATGGCAGGTTGCCATTTTGGTGCCATTGAAATTACCCTGATTGCTTCTTCTGTAAAGGGTGCTAATTGTTCTGTAGTCGCCTGGTTATTATTAATATATCCCTCACTCCTTAAAGCTCTGGGACTGCTGGTACTGCCATCCTTTTCAATAATAAATTCCATGATAATTCTTACCGAGATACTATCTCCTTTAAATTTTTCCGGAAATTTAAGAGATTCGTTAAGGTATTTTTGCCAGTTAGATGGAGGTATCGCTTTATTCATTACTGACCTGAAAATAGCAGTGTCCGGAGCATTAGTGACCTTTTTGTTTGCAGCTCCGGTGGCCGAGTTTGGGATTTCTTCAACACTACGCGCTCCGTTTTTCGATTCCAGGTTATTGCCTGTGAAGCTAGAGGTGTTGTCTTTACCGGTGCTTTGGCCGGCTTCGGTTCCGGCGCTCATTAAACCAAAGCTAAGAACTATTGCCGGGAGGGCCATGAAATACTTCCAGGTATTTACTTTTTTGGTGTTCGTCATCATAGCGATTCTATTTTTGAGGGGTGAGAAATTAAAGGTGTGAATGAGTTTATCCGTATAGGCTTTGTTGTTTTGTGCCAATAGTAGTTTTGCATAATCATATTGATCTGTCGCATCTATCTCCTGGTCGACCTGGTATTCATGCACCAGTTTGATCTGTTTTTTGAAAACATAAAACAAGGGATGGAACCAGAATGTAATTTGTAGCAATTCAAGCAGGATATTATCGATCCAGTGTTTGTGCCGCGCATGTTGTTGCTCATGTTGCAGGATGAGTCGGAGGTCCTGTTCTGCATAAGCTACTTCCGGCAGGTAGATCAGCTTGCCAAAAGAAAAAGCGGCCGGTGTATTTTCGTTGCTGTAAAAGTTGGCGACGGGGTGTAGGTTTTTGCGGCTGAATTTTTTAAGAAAATAGAGTTGTCCGGTATTTCTTAATAGTAAAAAGGCCTGGAAAACTGCGCCGGCAAGCCACAGGTAAGTTAACAGCCTTGTCCAATCCCATGTGTTAGTCTCAGTGGTTGCGAAGGAGGTGGTGAATAAGGGGCTGCCTGCTGTTAGATTGTTTACCGGTGTTATTGCCTGCGTTACGGTCTGTATTGCTGGTTGCACCGACCAAAAAGGATTTTCTATAAATGGTATTGCGATACCGCTGATAAAAGCCAGCCATAGAAAGGCACGGTTCCAATGCGGCGCTTTTTCTCTGCTGAGCAACATAAAGTAAGCCAGTAGCAATAGTAACCATATGATGGTTGTTTTAAGCAGGACGATAAGCATATCATTTCTTTTTAAGTTGTTCTATTTGTTGCAATAGCTCATCGATTTCTTTTGGCTTCAGCGCTTTTTCTTTTACAAAAAAGGAAGCCAGTTGGGCGGGCGAGCTGTCAAAGTAACTGGCAAACCAGGATTTAAATCCTTTTTGCGCATACGCCTCTTTGCTGATTACAGGAAAATATTCATAAGTTCTGCCATAGGCTTTGTGGTCCACAAAGCCTTTCTTTTCCAATATACGTACTACCGAAGAAATAGTACTGTGTGGTGTTTCCGGGTTTTCAAGCGAAGCGATGATATCGCTGACCAGGCACTTGCCTTTCTCCCAGATGACCTGCATAATCTCTTCTTCAGCTTTTGTGAGTTGTATCATAACGTTGTTTATAGATTTGTAACGTAAAAATACGTTATGTTTTGTAAAAAACAAATATTGGTCAATAAATTTCAAAAAATCTTTAACTAATAATTAGGAGACTGTCGCTGTTACCTTTTGGGCCGGAAGCGCATAAACGGGAACAAAATATAGAACATTATGAAAAAGTACCTCCTTTATTCCGTATTGTTTTCCGGTATTTCCGGTCTGTTGGTTGCTTGTGCCCAGGCTACCGATCATGAGTCCTCGTCCCGGGAAAGCGAAACCATATCAGCTCCGGCGGATAATGTTGTAACCGGTAAAGAAGGCCTGGTGGATATCACCGATGAAAGGCGCAAGATGATGAAAAATGCGGATGTGAAAATGCGGGTAGCAGAGGTGCAAAAAGCGACGATAAGGCTGGAGCGGGCTACTGCAGCCATGGACGGCCTGGTAATGCAGAGTGACCTGGAGAGCCATGAAACAGGGCCGGTTAAAGAATTACCTTATACCGCTGATTCTTTAAAACGCGTACGGGTTTACGAAACGTCCAGTTTGTTAAAAGTGAAGGTGCCTGCGGTTTACTTGGATAGTTTCCTGAACCTGGTAGCGGCGGAGGCCCAGTTTATCGACAGTCGTAATATCCTGGTAGAAGATGCCAGCCTGCAATACCTGAGTAATGAGTTGAAACAACAGGTGAATGCAGGTACAGAAAGCGTAGGTAAGGCCGCTGACCTGAGCCGTAAGACCAGTGAGGCTTTGGATGTTGCCCGTACCGAAGAAAATTTAGCCGCTTCAAAAATAGATAAGAAGATCGATAATCTGAATATCCGGGATAAGGTCAGATATGCCAGTGTGAGTATCGCTATTGTACAACCGGAAAAGGTGGATGTGGTTGTCGTAGCGGATGTGTCGCAACAAATGGAAGCCGGTTGGGGCACGCAATTTTTGAATGCTTTAGGTTCGGGCTGGTCTTTCCTGAAGATTGTGTTGATCGGTTTGGTGCATATCTGGCCTTTGTGGCTGTTTTCCTTACTGGTACTGCTGGTATTCCGTAACCGGAAAAAAATATTGACAAGAATAAAAGCAGTTTAAGCTTATTGTTTAGCATAAAATAAACCCCAAATGGCCCTGGTCGCAATCGTTTGGGGTTTTATACTAACTGTACGTTTTTTGCTACAACAGTTAATGTATGGAGTCCTGGTTTCTGAATTTTAATTTTTTCAAAATGGCGGCGGCTCTGCCTTCTGCAGAAATGCCATAGCCGGTGACCAGAATTCCTTTTTCTCCGTTGATGCCTTCCAGTGCGTATACCGCGGCAAGATCATCCGGGTCAGAATCGCCTTCGAAACGATAGAATTCAACGATTTCGAAATCCTCCACTTCATATTCGTTGCCGTTACAGATCAGGCAGTTTTCAGCAAGGTTGAAATCCATAGAGAAGCCCCTTTTATTCAGGTCATTCGTAGCCTGCGATAAAGTTTCATATGCGTACATGATTAAAGCTTTTGATAGATAGCTAAAATACTAAAATCCTGCCGGTATACGAAATAATACTGCAGCTGCTTACGTTTAAGTATTAAGCCTTTGGCGGATCATTAAAACGGTTAGCCCGCGAAAAGGTGCCCAGGTCGTTAAACCGGATGCCATAGCGGCGCATGACTACATGGGCCTTTTTACGGGCGAGGTGGCGTACATAAAAGGTTTCATTCACCACGAAGTGATGGATGGCATGGGTCCAGCCGAAAAAGAAACAAAAGACTTGTAAAGGGAAAGTCCACCATATATTCAACACCTGGGTTTGCTCGATCACATTGCCCTGTTCCACATCGCCTATATAGTGCAGGTTGGAGGTGATAAAGTGCAGGCAGAACTGGCGGAGCAGGTTCGGGATAAGAACGAGATAGATAACCGGCCGGCAGTATTCCAGGATATTATTAAGTAGTTCCGGAAGGACTAGCCCGGTATGGAAAGAGCTGTTCAGGAACTGGAACAGCAGGTTGATGAGTAAAAGATAGACCAGGAGATGCGCGATGATAGTGACCGGGATCAGGCCGGTAAGGGCATATTGCTTCAGCTTATGGCTGAGCTCCGGTTTCAATCGGCCACTTTGGACTTCCTGTTTGATGTCTTTAAATAAGCTGCGTACGCGGAACAAACCGCCGATGACCAGGTCGGCCGTCAGGAGCAAGCGCTTAAACGACCATTTTTCGCCGTTGGTAACGCCTCTTTCTTCTACATCATGCAGGGTGCCGGAGTATTTATGATGGTGATAATGCAATTGCCTGCGGATCCATGGATTGATGGTGAGGGGTCTTAAGACCCAGATCACGAACAGCATGAGGTGATGGATGACTTTATTGGTTTTAAAGTACATCCAGTGGATCAGGTCATGTTCCATTTCGTGGAGGATGCCGAAGAAGAAGGCATTGATGAGGATCATGACCCAGGCCGGGAATATACCCACCCACCACAGGTAACTGTTGATGGCAACCAGGCTGCAGCTGAACAGGAAAATGAGCATACCCCAGAAATCCTGGTGTTTTAAAACCGGGTATTTTTCTTTGAGTTGCTGGTAAGCCTGGCTGATCTCTTTCCTGATCTGGCTGGATTGCTGCTGATGTGTCAAGACGATTATTTTGCTATGTTTATGCGGGATGCCACAGGAATTTTCTTAATTGGCGATCCATTTACGGAGCTGCAAAATTAGGCCTAATAAATTTAATGAACCTGTTTGATTAAGTTAAAACAGCATACCATGATTTTAATAACGCAAGATTCTGAAAAATTTCTTATTCAAAGACCGTAAGACATATTTAGAAATGGCGCAAGAAAAATTAATTACTGTCAGTCTTCCCTGTTATAATAACACCGATCAAATCAAATTTTTATTGTGGAACCGGGGCATCCGGTGCTTTGTAGATTTTGATGTAGTAGGGACCGATAATATCAACAATAATGAGATAGAACAATTATAGATTCGTTTTAAGATCGATTAATGATACATTATTATAGAAATGAAACCAATATAGGCGCTGTACTAAATTGTAATAAAGCCATAGCGCTAGCTACTTGATATTTACAACGATAAAAGATCTCATTGGTCAAATCATATGCATCACCAATGTCTTGTAAAAATGAGAACATATAAACAAAAAAACAGTAGTAGCTTAGAGGCTACTACTGTCTAATATTATAACTTTATTTATTATTAATCCTGTGTCGTTTTTTCAGGACTAGTCAATTGATAATTTTGCTTAACAACAAAATTATATTACTTACTTCCAGGTATAGGAAGCACCATACTGCATAAAGCCGATTTTTTTAAATTCAAGCTCTTCTCCTGAACTCACTTTTATTAACTTTTCATCACTTGTCTTGAACATTTCTCCTAATGAGGAGCGAGAAAGATAAGAGATAAAAACATACTTTCCATCCGGAGTCCAATGCTTATTGAGTATTGTTTCATTCGACTTATATTTGTATATAATTTTCTCTTTATTATTATTCAAATCCCTTACAATTATACAGTTATCTTTTTCATATGCAATTCTATTAGCTATTGGAGAAGCAATTGCTGAAAAGCCGCCAGGAATCAGTAAACTACTCTTACTTGTTGTAACATCAAAAATATAAACGCCATCTTCATTGTCTGATGGTTCTGTCAGCTGCTCTTCTCCATCCATTTCAAATTGCATTCCTCCTCCTATACTATAAACAAACCTGTGGCCTTCTTGTAGCCAGGGCGATTCTTTTATTTGAATATTAGATTTTCTGCCAAAGCTATCTATTTTGATAATTACTTCCTTTTGCCTAAGGTCAATAATACCTAATGCGATCATTGGATTAAGACCCTCTAAGGGATAAATTTCAGGGTCCAAATTCCTTTCAGAACTGAAAATTAGATACTTATCATCCTGGGACGGGTAATAAGGCCAAGCTATTTCTCCTTTTTCTGCTTCATAAATCCTGTCTGTTATTTTGCCCGAAAGGTCAAAGCTTACAATATTACTCCTATTATCGATTTTATTGGATGCAGGTACATACTCATTACCCACAAGGGTGTCTTTTGTATTAAACCAGGCCGAGATACTATAATTAGTATCATTGTCCTTCCAAGGCTCATTTTTGAAAGATAGTTTGGCAGTATCTGAATTCTCATAATATAGATACAAATGCTTTTGCGAATTTGAGGTTAATATTTTGCCTTGCAATATAACTTTTGTCTTTGTCATACTACTAGAACAACTAAGTAAACAAAATAACAATACATAAAGTGTTCTAATTTTTGTTTTTTTAATATTCATTTTTTTTAATTATTTTTTTGCTGGAAATTGCCAGTAAATTGTCGACTTCGAGTTGACACTACTTGGTGCGGGGTTTAAATTAACGTGATGTATGTTAGCACCTCCCGCTTCTAAGCCATCCATTGCATAAATAGAGCAATTGTTGAATCCAGCAGCATACCCCCATGATTTACCGGTATGTGACTGAAACCATGCAGTAGCGGCTGCTGGATCCGGAAGATAAAATGGAGCTAAGGCCCACTTTTCACCTGCCTCCCGCTCTGAAAGCATAGCCCACTCTTTAGGATTGTTTTGATGATATTCATACGCCACGGATAAATCACCCAAAGGATGTTCCCAAAGCCTGTCAAGCACGGATATTTGTTGGCCATCTTCATCTCTCCACGAATTTATATCGTACACAACTTTATTTACTGGATCATAAGCCATGGCGTGTGCATTACCAGTCATTCTGTACATATAGTACCAGGTTTGCCCTTTATTTTCACCATAATCCCCTCTACCAAATGGTCTGTCGTGAGTACGGTCGGGGTATCCTCCCTCATTAGATTGGCCATTGTTTTCATAATCGTTGAAATTCTCTGCGAGACTGCCCTCAGAGCTGGCATCATAATGATTATCCTCGTCTAGCGTCAGTGATTCATACTCATCTAAGGCGGCTGTTCCTGTTTGATCTACAAGCCAATTTCCGACTTTATCTAAACTTTCTAATGCAAAAGGCAAAACATCTTGATAAAAAATATCTTCAATATCTCTTCGATCATCATCCCTATCGTCAGGAGGGCAATCATATTCACTAGGCATATTTTCCAATAGGCCTGAAGGATCAGAAAAGACCATCGGATTATTAAAACCATACCGATATGGACTCCAGGATGGTGCTATAGCTGCCAAAGGATCGGCGGCATGGAACCTTCCTATCTGTGGGTCGTATAGTCTGTAGTCAAAGTTATACAGATTTAAACCATTATCTCCAAACTCTCCTTTTTCTAATTGTTTTCCTAAAAACAAACTGTTATTCTCGTTGATAATTGTATAAGGGGCTGAGCTTATCGTCAATCCATACGGATAATAATGACTCTCTTGCAACAAGGCACCTTTTTCATGCGTAATCTCGACGTTATCGAAATAGACATCCCCTATAGTTTGATTATTTACAAACACAAGAAAATACCCATTCTTGTTAGTATTAAGTTCAGTATTTAATTGATACCAATTGTCTGCTTCTTCTATCTGGATTCGCTTACTTAGGTTTTGATCTAACTGAAATTTATCATCAAAAAATAATACGTTTAGAAAACTGTAGGGTTTGCCAGGATCTGGTGGATTGGTATTTGTTATCTCATTTATCAGGCCATCCCATAATCCGGTTTCTAAATTACTTATCATATTTCTTTGTGTACCTTCAACAGCTGTAACCCCTAAAGTTCCGGTAAGTGTATTTAAGACTGAACCAATTACATCATTTACTCCTGCGGCCGTTTGATTGTCATAATTTCCATTACCTTCAAAAAAGTAATCTGCTGCGACCTTAATATTATCTCCCGATAGCACTCTGACGAGTTTTATTGCTCCGGTTGAAGTTGTGTTCAAATTTAATTTTGCTGCAAACTCATCATTGGATGTAGTACTTAATGGTTTATTATCCCTTACCTCATCAATCATTTCAAACAGGGTATTTTCCTGCATAGCATTAGTATTTTCAAATGTTGCATTGTAATGTTTATTTTGACGGGTAAAACCTGAGCCCAAGCTTGTTTGCGCATAAGCAACAGGTACATAACCATCTCCAGAGACCTGATACCAATTAGCATCAGGAGACTCTGTTACAACACTTTTTACATTCCCGAAGTGATCTTTTAAATGGTAATCATATTCGAAGATTTTAATTGGGTTATTATTTGCATCAATTATATTTACCAAACGCGCACTTCCATTTGGAATTTGGGCACTTTTTAATTTATGACCAACATATTCTAATCCTTTTAAATAATCTATTCTTTTGCTAACCCCGTTTTCTGTATCTTCAATGATTTTAGATCTCAAAATAAAATCTGCGCCATAATTAAACTTGATTGTGCTATTGTTGTTAAATGCAACATTGGTTGGTTTACTGAACAAGCCATAGTTCATTGTTGAAATTTCACGATTGGCATCACTTATTGCGTATCCGTCGGCATTATAAGTATAGTCGGTAGCAGCGGAGCCCGGTTCTGTAAATTCTCCCAAGCCATATTTTGTGCTTACACCATCATTGGCAGCATTTAGTTTGTTACTATTACCCCCATTTAAATAGGAGAAAACTAAATCATCCATTAAAAAAGGTTGATTGTAGGCACTTGAAGTTCCCCAGCGTTTGAAAGAAAGGATGTTTCCATTCAAATCATAAGTCATATTCTTAACGGAGTAATCTTCAATTGAGTTCGACCAGGTTGCTGCATTGTCTGATTGGCTGTACTCAGCATTGGTTAACCTTTTTAAGTAATCATAGCTATAAGTATATTTTCGCTGTATATCTTCACTGCCTTTTTGCCTCCATAATATCTCGTGTGGCATATATGACTTGTTATTGTTGATATCATATTCTAATTTTTCTCCAAAAAAATTATCGGTGGTTAGTCCATCATAATAATTTTTGTTTATGGACAAAAGCTGTCCAAGGATATTATATTGATAATTGCGTTCTTCAACGGTACCCAATGACTCTTTTATAACCCGGCCAAAATCGTCGTATGTTAATTGTGTCACTTTCCTATGGTAAGGATCTAAGTTGAATTTGTTGAAAATACTTTCTAATTGGTTTTTGTCGTAAAAATAATGTTGAAATAAATTGGTGTTACTTATATCAACATCATTTCCTGATGCATTTTGAACACTACTAATGGTTGAAATAACTTTTCCGGCAAAATCGTAATTTATACTTGTGATATCATTTCCATTGGTAAAATTCAGATTTTGAATCTGAATAGGCCTTCTTTTCCTATCGTAATATAGCGTATTATGCTCCCAATTAGGTGTCATCTCATCTCCGTTAAATAAACGGGTAAAAGTTTCTGTTCTAAAGCCTTTTGTTTCTTTCGTCTTTGATAAGGTAACATTTGTAGCTGTTCCTGCAAAAGAATTGGCTATAAATTGTTGCGCATTGGCCGTATAATTGTCATAATAATTTAATTTTAATATTTCAATGTCCGTAATCGAAGAACTTGTCGTAAAGGTATTGTTTATGATTTTTGAATTCGCAAGTGCTAAAACCGCATTGAAATTGGTTTCGTCTTTTAAGTATGACTGTAATTGAGTTTGTGAAAGGTTATTTGAGTTTGAATAAACACCTTCTATCACCAATCTGTTAGTAATGTCGTATTTATAAAAAAGCCACTTGTTGCCAGTTCTAAGATTGCCATCCTGACTAAAAACCAATCTATCCTGATTATCATAGATAAGCATGGTGGAAGCGATACCCTGGTTTTTCCTTTCTATTACCCTGTTTCGAGGGTCATATTTAAACCAGGTAGCTAATTCGTCAAATTCCGCCTGTTGAATAGTCCAGCCATTGTTAGATATTAGTTCAATCAATTTTGGAGACAGAATCTGAATCAAACGATCGTAGACATCGTATATGTAATAAGTACATTTCCAGCCGGTATGTAGATTAATATTCGAATTTACAGCTACACTTTGTTTATCCAAGATCAATTTACCGGACTTGTCATAATATGACCGTTTGATGCTCCCATCTCTATCTTTATTGATTTTAACTACTAATTTATTTTCCATCCATGTAGCAGTAGAGACAGGAACTGTATTTGGTGCAGATGCATTCCAAATCCTGATTCCTTCCGCATTAGTGTTAAGGTCAGTAGAGGTACTTGAGTAAATCGAATTCCCGAATTGATAACTTGATTTTCCCGGATCTTGAAATTTAACTTCTCTTTTTAAAGTTACATCATCAATTACAGTAGTACTGTAACTAAATCCATTTTCTTCAGGAAATTTATTATTATTCCATTGGTATTGTTGGGAATAAACATTTCGTTTAAATTTATGATTATTGCCGCTTATATACGGTAATTTATCAATCAAAATCCTATCAAATTCATCATAGACCACAGGCTTTATGACATCGTTGTTGTCATTATTTTGTATGACAATTTGTATAGGCTTACCCGTTCCATCTGTGTAAATTGAATTGGTTATTTTTTGATCCTCGTTGAGTGAATTGATAGCTGCTTCACTAGTAGCAGGTACAAGAATGGATTTTGAAGTCGTTCGGTTTACTTTTATCCCAGAGTTATAATCCGATTGACCGATCCCCTTTTCTGATGCGACTAACAATATAGCTACAACCGATAAATATTTATATGCCTTCATTAGATGTTTATTATATTGTCAGTGTTAATTTTGTGTTTCCTGTGGAGCATGTTCAATTACATTAGTTATGTTGCCATCCATATCTTTTCTAAATTTCAATCTCCCGAATACATCATACTCATAACTAACAAATCTGTTGTCTGCGGAACATTCTATTAGGGGGACTTTCCATAATGCATCATAGCACTTCGTTGTCATGATTGCACCATCTGGATATAAACGTAATTCATCTAAACTAGTATGACTCGCAATCCGAACTGAAACTTGAGTACTTCCAGTTACCTTGCATTTATAAAGTGTCCAACCTTGGGCGGTTTCAGAAGCTTCTATAGGTATCACTACATTACCAGCAATAGTTACAACCGGAGTAACATTGCCTTTTGACCAAAAGGATACAATATAGTTTTTGGAAGGATTTAAATTGTTTTTTGTTACGAGCCCAATGACAACAGCAGTTAATGCGGACTTGCCTCCTAATTTATTTTGAGGACTTATAAGAACTTGTTGACCCGCAACTGTCCATCCGCCTAATCCTGAAGGTTGCAAGTTTTCTTCAAATGAGGTGTAAGCTATATCAGCAGCTTCCGCATTTAATACCTCAGCGACCAGTTGTGATCCATTATTGGCATACACATACGATTTTGTAATACCTTTTACTTTTTCTTCTAAAGTATTACCATAAATGTCGTAGTGCACATTGTGTTTTATCTCTGTATGTTGTAAGGGGAGTTTTAATAATTGATTTTGATTCAATAAACCCCAGGTTTGAGCGTTAATTTCTGATGTGGGTGTAAGTACAAAAGATTTTTCCAGCCTGATATTATTTGAACCTGAAGCACCGACATATTTTACAGTGTTTGTTACGGAGCTTAACAATATATTCTTGCTTAAGTTCCAATTTTCAACGACTAGAGGTGTCGAAAGAATACGGTTAGAGGTTAAAGTATTTATTGGGCCTGGAATGTTATAATTAAATGGATAATAGAATCTTTGTTCTATTTGTTCTTCTTTCTCATTTTTGGAGCTAATATTTGCCAACAGGTTATAGCTGTAGTCATAGGTATAATTCACTATGTCTTCTGTATACCTATTGTTGTCAAAGTAAGTGGTTGTTGTGGATTTGTTTAATAGGCTGATTCCTGATACCGGGAAATAAGTACTCATCCTGAAATCAGCGGTAGAGCTTGTGGATAGTCCGCTTCTTACAAAGGCCACTTTCAAGCTATTAAAATGCGCACCTGCAATACTATTTTCCCTGATTTCGTATTCGTTTACTACTTTTTTTGTAAGTATATTTGCTTTGTTGTAGGTCTGTATTTCTTTGAGTAATCCTCGTTTAAACTCATAATCTGGAAAAGGTTTATAGGGTAGTTCATTGTATTCCGGCCCACCGCCGTAATCTTTCATTGTCGTAAAGGAATATATGCGTTTGTTCAGGAAATTAGAGAATGTTCCTTCGTACTCTTCCACACGCGCATATTCTGTTGTGCCGCCGTGAGCTGTCCTTTGCTTATTCAGAGAAGTTTTACTACGGGCATGAAAACTAAACACTTGATTCTGATTCCATGGAAAATCATACCAGTTCCAATAATGGGCATAAGCATCAAACATAGGACATGCTTTTACGCTGGCAGAATAATAGTTGGTACTGTATAATCCCTCCTGATAAAGGAAATCCATATATGGTACCGAAGGTAGTATGCCCGAAGAAGTACCATCTGCCTTTGTATATTTATAGCTTTTAATAATTTTTGCCGGAGTATTTAAGAGGTCGTCTTTCTGACTGACTTGCCGCACTCTCAAACCGGAAATATAATATAAATTATCTAAGTTTTGTGGATATCCTTGGCCCTGATTCGGCAAACCCTCAATCGTATTCAATTCGAAATTGAAACTTATTGATTGGCCTGTAGGTAGCTTGATTTTTTGCAAAGTCTTAGCCTGACAATAATTTAAAATGGGGAAACGGTTATCGTAATCATAAATTGATACATTTTGACTAACATTATTAAGAGACCCGCTTTTGCAATAGAAACCCCAAAGATCCACTCCTTTAGTTGCCCCAACTGGAGGTAAAGTAGTAGGGTTATATTCAAATTCGTAACCTGGAAGCTCGGAATTTGTTGCTTCATCTACCCGGGTGATTTTATTTAACAGAATACTATATTTGTTAGCTAGCCCATAATAGTTCATGCCCACTTCATAAGCAAGATTATTATAGGCTTGAGTTCCCTTTTGTAAATAGGTCTGTTCTGAATTACCTCCTGCTTCACGATTGGTTACTACATGAGAGAGCCGATAAGTTATTGTTTTATCGCTATAACTGTTTGTGACCTTAATTTTATCTAATGAATTGTCGTTTTGGTCCGGGCGGTATTGATTGTATTCGAAAGCTACTTTATCCCCGTTAGGCAAGGAAATGTTCTTAATTTCATATACACGCATGAAATGGTATTCAAATTTTATGGATACTTCATCGCATGCTTCATTTTCACATTGCCCACAAAAACTTTCCGTGTTCTGATAGCCAGATCTCATGATTTGATAGGTGAGATCTTGTCCCGTTGGCACTAAATATATGCTAGGTTCCGATAGTTTATATTCTAGGGTAATTTCCTGGTTGGTAAAAGGATGCCTGATTTTAGTGAGATACCATTTTGTTGAAGCATAAAAGACAGGTCTTGCAATGAAATTATTATTGAAATAATTGATTTTTTCACAATTATAAAGGGTGTAATGATACTCTGTGCCATCAGGAATGGTTATAATAAATGTATGGCTTCTGACGCTGTCGCGTCCTCCAGTCAAAGCTGCATTAGAGGGAGCGAGCATTGTAACTTTTACATTATTTTCTTTTTGCATTTTGATGCTGCCGTTTTTGCCTATATAAAAACGGCCTGAGTACCTGCCTGCTCGGAAGGTAAATACGTCCAACTCTGTATCCAGCCTATTATCAGCGCTATTCCTTAAAGTACTTAAAGGCGGTGTTGTTCCGGGAAAAAAATCGGGGGAAGTCGGAACGGGTGGGGTGCTACGGAAGCCTCCATCAGCTAATTCATCAGGCATTCCTACAATCTCGCGGCTTAGACTACCGCCAAAGTCCAAATGCCAGTTTAAACCTACCTGGCTGGCGACCGTATTCACCTTATTCCCGCCACCATCATAATCTAAATTGACATTGAATTTAAGGGGGGTGTTTTCTGCTGAGTAGGAATATATAGGTACTGACAGGTTGAGCTTACCAGAGTATAAATCCACATTGTAAATATTATTTCCCGTGCTGAAGTTTTGATCAATAGGATAGGAAGTTGCAATATTGGAATTAGGTTGTGCCAGAACAATTCCTGTTTGCAAACTGGCTGTAAGAAGTAGCCAGTATTTTAATTTTCTAATCATAAATAGCCTTTATATTAAATCAATGGTTTGTTATTATAATTTCCAGCCCAAGTGGATGATCCAGGGAGAGCTGATCTTTGTTTTATCGTTTAAAAAATTATAGCCTACCAGCATCGTGCCTTGCATTTTACTGCTGATACGGTAGCTTTTCATTATGCCTATGTAAGCCGCATCTTGCAACAAACCCATAGCTGTCTTTACATTCGTCGGATTGCCATATTGCTCCTGTATTTGGGTGTAAGCACGGTTCATGGGTCTTAAGCTTTTTTCATAACCACCCTGCAGACTGATGCCCCATACTAGTTTATGGTCCAGGAATACTCTGCCCACTACGCCTTCATAGCTTAATCGTAAGTGTTGCCAGTCATGGCCCAGCCCCAGGCTGCCATCCAGGCCTATACCTATACTCAGGGCTTTGCTTTGCCGGTAGTTTAGGTTTACTCCCATTTGCAGCATTACCGGCCTGGTACCATCCGGGGAGGCTCTCTGGGTCTGGAAATTATACTGGTTTTCAAATCGTTGCCAGAAAGGTATGCCCCGCATAGGATTTTTAAAACCAGCTGGCTTTTTCAGGCTGTTCTTTGCCGTTTGTATACCGTTTCGGCCTTCGTTCAGCTTTTGCTTACCTTCATTGAGGGTTTGTTTGGCCTGACTGACTTGTTGTAAGGGTTTGTCTAAAGCCCCGGTGTATTGCTTTAATTGCTCCCCGGCCTTTTGACTTAGGTTGCCCAGCTGATCGCCGAACTGTTGCTGTAATTGTTCGCCCACCTTAGCCTTAGTCTGGTAGCCCATAGCTTCCAGGTCTGCGGCTGACTTGCCGGCCAGGCTACTGCCTTTATCCGGGTTCAATTGTTCTTCGAAGCCCTCAATACCCCGCAGGTAATCCAATGCTTTTTCTTCTGCCGCATCCGGCTCATCCAACACCTGTTTCCAATAGCTCGCTTGCTGCTTGTATTGCAGTCCGGTGTTATTTAATTTACTACTGTAGCTTTCCAGTTTAGTACCTTTAAGGAGTCTTTCCAATGCACCGGTCCGTGCTGTCACCTGCTGTTGCAGGTATTGCTGTAAGGCAGCTTTTTGTTGTAGTGCTGATAAATTGAACGTCTTAACCAGGGGATGATCGGCATACTTTCCCATGAAGTTTTGCAGGCCTTGCAAGGTGTCCAGGACAGACTTTCCCCTGCGACCCGCAGTATTCAGTTTTTGAATAAAAGCGGAATCTTTGGACTGCCGCATCAG